>Ga0209008_1000225_pt1 | contig 24356 bp, 23 predicted proteins | sample JacPin_JW_Ref_O3_FD_187963 | JGI IMG/M metagenome (GOLD analysis project Ga0209008, IMG submission 187963) | Forest soil microbial communities from Algoma, Ontario, Canada - Jack Pine, Ontario site 1_JW_Ref_O3 (SPAdes) (version 2) | ecosystem: Environmental > Terrestrial > Soil > Boreal...
CGGCGGCTCCGATGCATTCTTGCCGCAAGAGCTTGTGCGGGCTTGCTACCGAAATTTACGGGAGGAAGAGTTCGTCGGGCAAAATTGTGTAGGAGGGTTGGATTTGTCGCGGCGGCTTGACCTTACAAGTTATTGCCGCTTGTACTCGCGGCGCGAAGCGGATGGCAAGACACACTATTACGTCTTCAATAAGAATTGGATACCCGAGAAAACGGCACGGGAAAGCACCGTGGCGGCCTACGCCTCATTTATTTCGCGTGGCGAGTTGGTGTGCCAACCCGGTAGCACGATTGACCTAGATTTTGTTGAGGAATACCTCATGCAGGATATTGCGCGGCACCCGGACCGCAAGTACCGCGACATTTCATTTGACCCGATGGAAAGCGGAACGCTTTGCAATCACCTGCGCAAACGCACATACCGCGAAGACCTAATGGTTGAGACACCCCAAAGCGCGAAGTACATGACGCCGGGCGCAATCCTGCTGCAAAGCGCGGTCGCAGCCGGGCAATTGCACACAAACAGTTCGTTGCTGCTGTGGTGCTTGCAAAATCTTCACTGCAAGAATTACAGCAGCAACCTAATACAACCGATAAGAAATGACGACCGCACTCTTAAAACAGACGCGGCCACGGCGCTGCTGCTTGCCATGCGTAGCGTTGCACTGACCCCATTGGAAGAAAGTAAAGCCGCGCTTGACCCGTTTAAGAAGAAAGCAATTTACAGCTTGTAAGGAGGTCTTAGCATGGCGCGATTAATGCCCTGTAAACAGCCGGGGTGTCCCAACAATGTTTTAGACGGCACGTATTGTCCATCCCACATGGCCAACAACCAAGTGAAGGAGTACGACAAAAACCGGGGCAAGAATGACCCTGCGCGCAAACTTTATTGGAAGGCCAGCTATAGAGGACCAAAAGGGTTTCAGAAGTTTATTCTTGCGAAAAATCCGCAATGCCAAAAATTGGAGTTGGTTAACGGTGTGCTGGTGCAATGTCTGGCATTCTCGCGCGTATGCCATCACATACGTGACCCGAAGGATGCACCGGAGCTTTTCCTTACCGCCAGCAACACCGTTGCTTGCTGTTTTGACCACCATCCGGGGGGCACGGCTGGTACACCAAACTGGCAGCACGGTGTGCCCGGCGCAATTGGATTTCCCGGCGTTGAGTATTACGTCCCCACGGTTGCCAGCCACAGTTTGTAAAGGAGGTTTCAGATGGCCCTATTCGGAATTGAAACGGAAGCGGATTGCTGCGCTAAGTTTGATGAGCTGTTGGCGCTGCATGAGCTCGCAGACCAAACACGGGACAAGTCAACAGTGGCCGCGCTGAAGTCCAGCTTAGAGGCTTATTACAAAAAAGGACGCAGCTTGCGCGGGGAAAGGCAAATGTCCCCCGTAGAGGAACGATATTTTTGGCCAGCGGTAATGCGGGCTTTTGTTCGGGCTCCCAACCTTGGCAAGCCCGGTACATGGGACGACGGGTTGTATGAAATCCGGCTTAACTTGAAGTTCTACCGGCCTCGCCAGTAAGTCTTTTCAAAAACAGTTCCACCGGCGGGCGGTAGCTCGCCCAAAAGTTTTCAAGCAGCAAAAATTTAGCAGAGCAAGGAGCAACACAATGGCACTAACACTTACACCACTAGCTACAGATACATTCCAACGCGCGAACGTAAACCCACTTGTCAGCCCGTGGACGTTGGACACTGCCGGGGACCCCGGCTTGCAAATCGTCAGCGACCTTTGCGAAGGAGCGGCTGGCGAAGGTGGACAGTTCTACGACTACGACCTGCCCGATGACCAGTATGTTTCAATTACTGTGGCCGCAATGGGTAGTGAGTGCTTGTTTCAAATATTTGTCCGCACAACCGATACCGGCATAGCGTGGGGTGAGCAAGACACTGTGGGCTATCGTTTGGAGTATTCTGGCGGCGAGTGGTTAATTACTACGCCTCTAGGTGGTGTACTTATATCTGGGTCCGGCCTAGCTGTTTCGCCCGGCGATACATTCACTCTTGCGGCTGTGGGCACGACTATCTATGCGTACCACAACTCCACGTTGCTTGGCAGCGTGACCGACACCACATACGCATCCGGTATCACGGCACTGGTATTAGCGCCCTATCCGACACTAAACACCGCTCAGGTTTCAAACTTCACAATTGGTTCTGCGGCAGTGCAATCTGGCCCAACACCAACACCGGACGTACCTACCGACCCGTACCTTGGCTGCGTAACCTTGACGAACGGCGGGGAAAACCCACAGCCGGGGCAAAGCGGGGTGACGTACGTTGGCTGCGTCCGCATCGTGGCGGCCCCACGTTCCGGCAGCATTCCAAACCCGTACCTTGGAAACTTTACTTTGGTGTCCGCACCGCCAGCAGGGTTTCCAAACCCCGGTGCTTTCCTTGGGGAAGTGACAGTAGTTGCCAGCCCGCCAAACGGCGCGCCCGCAGTGCAACTCGGCCAAGTGAAGCAGGTCAACTAAACGTGCGATACAAAGCCCCGGTGCCAGTTTGGGCCGGGGCTTTTTTTTCGTCTTGTGGCCCGCAGTGCCGCTAGCTGTGCGCCCGCCTGCTCGCAGGGTGATACAATCCGCACAACGCCAGTTCGTATCGTAGTATCTTGCTTGATAAATAGACTTTGTGGCGGGCTGAGGTCGCGATGACAAAGGGAGTGTTGTGCGTTCTGACTTTGCTGGCGTTGGGACAGAGTGTGTTTGGTCAGGTTCCGCGTCCCAAGAGGCACCACCGCGACCTTGACCAACGATACAAAGACATCTCCTGCGCTTTAGTTCTGGTTCAATCCGGAAACAAACTAGGCACAGGATTCTACGTAAATCCCGAAGGTGACGTCGTCACAGCCTCCCATGTTCTTGGCGACCGGATTTTTTCCACGGAAGGGGACCAACTCAGAATCACAATACCGTTACCGCTTACCATCACTCTGAAAACTAGTACGGAAGAGTTTACGGTCCCCGGCGCAACGAGCGTTGAAAACAATGCAGACGAATGGTCGGCTGACCTTGCCGTGTTGCATACCGGCAGACGGACCAGTTGTTGGCTTCAAACTGCCAACGATGAACTTGTAAGGCCGGGGCAGAACGTAATCGCGATGGGTTTCCCAGGACTAGCCTTTGGGTCATTGTCACTTTATAGCGGCATAATCAGTGCACGGATAAAAAGCGGTCTCATTACGGGCTTCACGACACAGGGCCAACCATTGACCGCGACAAACGACTTTCTACGAATACAGATGCCAATATCTACGGGCCTTTCTGGCGCACCTGTAATTGATGATGAAAATAGAGCAATCGCTGTGGTGACTAGTGCGGGTGCTTGGTCGCAGGGGCTTGAGATTTTGGTTCAGCACACGAACCAGCTTGGGCCGGAGGTGCCGCAGCCGAACACCCTGAATCTGGCCGCGTTGCTGGCGGAGTTGGCTTCACTATTTCACGATTACGTATCTCCGGGCTACGGAGATTCTGTCCCTCTAAGCTATCTAGCAAAGAAAGCGCCGACAGGAAGTCCGCAACCCGCACCACCTGCCCGTTGACGACAAGTTTTTCGTCTGGAGCAAGAACGCGCGACTTGGAGGTAGTGCCGGAAACGGTAACCACTTCGCCTTGGCGCTGTTCCGCCGCCTGCGCGAACATAGAGGAATGGAAACACAGTGTGGACGCGGCAACGAGGGCCGCGCAGAGTATCCGATGAGAAGTCTTTGTCATATTTCCTCCTTCCCATCCTTGACAAAGTCAGTGGGCCAGATTGTACCACCTCTGTCAAGGAACCCGCCAGTTAGGATGCCCAACTGTGGACTTGCGATGCTTTCGCTTTTGTCACGCCGGTATTACTTTCCGATGTACGGAAGCTCTACCGGGTCCAGCGGGTAGTCCTCATTGTATGTGTCGCGGAGTAGTATCTTGGCGTTGAGCGGCTTCCCGGTTTTCCCCCGTGCTGGAGCGAGCCGCACGGATATGAATGCCTGAATTGGCATGTGGGCCGGAAGGTCTACGTACGTTACCGCCGCACGGCCAGCGCCGGGCGTGCTATACATCAGTATGTCGCCGACCTGCTTAGTCCCTTTCAAAAATATTTTCATAATCCGCACACCGCTCGCACTGGCGTTGGTAAAAGTTCCGCCCAGTCTCAGTTCAATCTGTTCACCAGACACAGCCCAACCGCTGTTGTGACCGTCAGGGACAAAATGTATGGTTCCCTTCGGTTTCTTGGTGGGCCAGTGCAGGACGATGTACCGCAAAGCGAGCACGGCTACGAACAACGCAAGGGCAAAAGCCCAAGCCGGTACCCTGCTTTTAAGGAACGTATCGGACAACCCTTTCAGTTTCGTAAGGCCGGTAAGCGGCTCGCCAGACAGCAGCTTGGTCACCACGACAGTGGCCACAATGCTGACCAGACCGGCGAGGCCCTTTTTTATCCAGTTCATCATGCCGCGATTGCCCCGCGCTGCCCGCCGCTAATTCTGGCGGTCATCGTCCATTTTTTCGTTCATGTAGTGGACGGCTTGGTCCCAGAAAACATCCGGCCCCTTCTCATCAGGGGGCGCAAGCCCAAACACGATGCCGCTCTTCTTGCCGTGTTCTATCCGCCCCCATGCGAGCATTTCGCTAGTTTGACCGTCGTAGAGGTAGGTAGCGTAATAGTCGCCGGACTTTGTGGGGTCGTTCGTTTGTACCGTGACCTGCACGTAACAGCGGTTGGTCTTTGGGTCGTAGTGTGACACCTGGTCGTGTGTGAGCGCGATGCCAACTACGTTGGCTGCCAGAAGCTTTTCGCCTAATTGGGCGCACTCGGAACGCAGGTGGAACACCTCAGTAGCCGTAGGTGGGCTAACCGTAGGTTGGGAAACCGTACTCGCTGTTTGTGGCGAACTTTTTCCGCCGCAAGCTGCGAATAGGATACAAAGCAAACTGCTGGCCGCGATGGGACAGCTTTTTGTCATCATTAGAAATGAAAAACAATCCTGCCCAAAAATAAGAACCCGGTAAAGAAACACGACAGCGCAGCGCCCCCTGATAGCAAAATCAATCGCAGTTCAAAGTTATTTAGCGCGCCCTCATTCCGTTCAATGCGCCCCTGATGCCCTTCTGCGTGGAGCTTGTCTATGGAGCGCGACCTAGCCTGTTCATGCCCGCGTGCCAGCGCCAAAATACAAACTAGCGAAACGCACACGCAACCAATCAGCAGCACAGTTGCGACCTTTGCCGATAACGCGACAAGATGATTTGTCGGTCTATGTTCGGAACTAAGCGCAATGGAGGCCACGAGCGCCACGGCGATACCGGAAGCAGTAATCATGGTTTTCGCAACGTCTACGTAGGTGTCCCGGCTATCGTCGTCCGTGTAGCGCCACCCGATGTTGTTCGCCTTGTCCCAAAAGCTCCAAATAAACCAGATTATTGGTAGTTGAATGAATACGACGGCCCCGTAGAAGGCGACAGTCCAACACATGGGGGGAATTCTACCACCGCTACTTTGCGGCACCCGGTATCCTTTGAATACGAGCGGTGTGCAGCAATCGTGCCCGTCGCGGGTCCCTGCTTTAGCTGCGCCACCTGCCGAGTGGTAGAATACAGATGGGAGCACGCGATGCCCTACTACATAAAAAGTTCCGGGCCGGTCGTTGTGGAACGCGGTCCATTTGAGACACAGGACGATGCCAAGGCTGCGATTGCCGATTTTTTGCTCAACCCGCTTTATCAGGGCCAGGAATTCTTCGTTGAGCCCGGCCCCTATGCCCCGCAAACGCCGCGACGAAGCACCTCAAAACCAGTACGCGGCAAGGCCCGCTCCCGGCGTGGACGTTCAGGCGCGCGCCCTTCGGGTCGCTCAACAGGTGGAGCGGCGTCCAGCTCAACCCCTAAGCGCCCAAGGAAAAGACGGAATGGACGAGTTAGCAGACGGCGTTAATCCTGCTTGACGTTTCCCACCTGTACCTTCGTACCAGTGACGGTTCTGAAACCTGTGTCCTGTGCGGCAATTGCCCGGCGCTGCCCGCGCGCTTAACCTGTGCGTGGGGGATTACAAATGGCGAAACTAAAACCGCAGTACACGAGAGATGAAATAAATAGAACTTGGCACAGCGGCAAAGTTAGTGTGTTGGCAGACATACTTACGAAGGCTGAGCCTGCCGTCGCGTTAGAGGCGGTAAATAAATTCTTGGGTCACTTGCAGATTGAGGCTTGCACGTGGGACAACCACATAAAACAATTCGTTTATAAAAGCAACAACGGCGCGGCCAAGAGGTAGGGCATGAGCGGATTTGTCATAGAGCTGACGACCAAGGCGCACGACGGGAAGTTGTACGTTGGCGCAGTGGAAGTGCAATCGGACGATGATGTGCAGTCGTTTGAAGTTACTCCGTTTGGGAGCCTTGCCGAAGCTAGTGAGCACGCGTTCCCATCGGTAGAAGCCGCAACGCAGGTGTTGTTTGACACTTTCCCAGAAACGAAAAACACAGAATACGCGATTGTTCCGGCGCTTGGCGCGGCACCGCGCCCGGCCTGAACTGCCCTATTGTGGTGCAAATTTGTACCAGCGAGTAATCCTTGCATTGTCAATTGACTGTGTGGTAAATAGCCCCCATGCAAAAGGGTCAGCTAATAAAACGACATGGGGCATGGCACCTTCGCTACTGGCGCGACGGCAAGCGGGTATGCCAGCGCCTAGCGCCATTCAACGATACGTTCCGCACGCAGACAAGTGTGCGCCCGCTGGTGGACGAAATATTGCAGCCCGTGAACGAAGGGCGGCAACCGGGCGGCCCGCAAACCCTGCAAGCCTTCATTGAGAAAACCTACCTTCCCTACGCGAAGGAACACAAACGCCCAAGCACGTACAAGGGCTATTTCAATTTGTACCGCTGCCACATCGCCAAGCGCGTTGCTGGCGTGAAGCTGTGGCAGTTCCGCACCGTGGACTGCCAACGGCTCCTTGACACCATTGCCTCTAGCGTCCCGCTTTCCAACAGCAGCTTGTTTAACATCAAGACTTTTCTGTCGGCTGTTTTTGCCGAGGCGAAACGGTTGGGCGTATTGGATGGCGTCAATCCGGTGCAGGGCGTCAGGGTCCCGAAGGGGCAGCCGGGCAAGGATACCTACGCTTACAGTCCCGAGGAAATTAACAAGATAGTCGCGGTGCTCAAAGGCCACGCCCGCACAGCCGTTATCGTGGCGGCATACACCGGGCTTTCGCTGGCGGAATTGAAAGGGCTACAGTGGGGCGATATTAAAGATGACCAGCTCGTCGTGCAGCGCACGGTGTGGCACGGGCAGGAAGGCCCGACTAAAACAGAAGCGCGCCACGCTCCGATGCTGGTGCTCCCGGTCGTAGCGAAAGCACTCGCCGCTCATCGCAAGAAAAACCCCGGAACCAAGTGGGTGTTTGAAGGCCCAACAGGTCGCCCATACGACCTCGCTACGCTCGGTTCAAAACACATCAAGACCGGCCTGCAATTACACGGATTGGAATGGCACGGCTGGCACGCGCTGCGCCGTGGCTTCGCAACCACCTTACATGCCGCTGGTGTGCAGGACAAAATCATCCAAGAGCTAATGCGCCACAGCAGTCTGTCGGTTACAATGGAGCATTACGTCAAGGCGTTGCCAGCCGCAAACGTGGACGCGGTAAAGCGTTTGGGCAACAGTTTTGGGCAACGGAAACGCTAAAAACCCTTACGGAGGGGTAGGAAAGTGGTTGACTCCGGCGGTCTTGAAAACCGTTAGGCCCGAAAGGGTCTCGTGGGTTCGAATCCCACCCCCTCCGCCATTCAGTCTGTGTATAGTCCGGAGAGATCCTTTACACAACGTTCCGGAGACATGGGTTACACAACGTACCTAAGACATGGGTAACACTTTTGGGCCGGACGGATTTTGCAGCGGTTCCGACACTCGAGTCTCCAGATCGAAGTACCCCAGATCATAATTCAAGTAGTAGCTGCGATTGATCCAGACGCGGCCCTAGGGCGTGGGGTCGAAAAAGATAGGGTGCGTTTGGAGTCGACCCCTCTGCTAGCCCACGTGGACGTCTCTCCAGCGAGGATGATAACCTGTCGCCCCGCGGATTCACGGTTGGGTCAGGCGGGAGCTTGTAAGCGACAAGCTTTTCAGCGTCGACAGGAATGTTAAGGATGGCATCCGATCCAATCAACGCTCAGCCGATAGGTGCCGACACCTTCGTGTCGCAGCCGGTTTCCTTGCCGCTCACCCGGGCTGCCATATTTCTCGTCCTCACGATCAATCCCTCGGACGAAAATCGCTCCGCTGTTCTTTCCCTCTGTGCCGATCTATCCGGGCTTTTGCGTGCCGTCGGTTTTCGCGACCTCGATTCCGCTCTGTCCTGCATCATGGGCTTCGGTTCCGGCGCGTGGGATCGACTGTTCGGTTCACCGCGTCCCGCGGGGTTGCATCCTTTTAGCGAGATTCGCTCCGGCACGCGCCAGGCGATTTCAACACCCGGCGACTTACTGTTCCACATCCGGGCCAAACGAATGGATCTCTGCTTCGAACTCGCGATGCAAATCATGGGGCGCCTCGGAGACGCGGTCGCCACGGCAGACGAAGTCCACGGTTTCCGCTACGTCGACAATCGCGATCTTCTAGGCTTTGTGGACGGCACAGAAAATCCGAGCGGCACGGCGGCGACAGACGCCGTCTTCATCGGGGATGAAGATTCCGCTTTTGCAGGCGGGAGCTACGTCATCGTGCAAAAATATCTTCACAATCTCGACCGATGGAACGAGCTGCCCACTGAAGTCCAGGAAAAAATCATAGGCCGCAAGAAGCTCTCCGACATCGAACTCGACGATTCCGTCAAACCCACGAACGCCCACAGCGCGCTCACCGTGATCGAGGAGAACGGCAAAGAAGTAAAAATTCTGAGAGACAACATGCCCTTCGGCCGCCCGGGCCACGGCGAGTTTGGCACCTACTTTATCGGCTACAGCCGTTCGCCCCGCACCATCGAGCAGATGCTTGAAAACATGTTCATCGGACGGCCTCCCGGCAATTACGATCGCATCCTCGACTTCAGTACCGCTGTTACCGGGAGTCTTTTTTTCATCCCGACGGCGTCATTCCTCGACGACGTCACGCCGGACCAGTCCGCGTCGGTGGCTGCGCCGGTTGAACCTTCCATTTCTGTCGGGCTGCCGAAAAATGGTTCGCTCGGCATCGGTTCCTTAAAAGGAGAGAATTCCCATGAATAACCTGCATCGTGAGCTCGCGCCAGTTTCCGATGCCGCGTGGGCTCAGATCGAGGAAGAAACTTCGAGGACGTTCAAGCGCTATCTTGCCGGCCGCCGCGTGGTGGACGTTCAAGGGCCAGCGGGATCCGATCTGTCCGCCGTCGGTACCGGCCACCTTTTGACGATCGCAGCCCCCGGAGAAGGAGTGATCTCCCGCCAGCGCGAAGCCAAAGCACTCGTCGAGTTGCGTGTTCCGTTTGATCTTGAGCGCCAGATGATTGATAACGTGGAACGCGGCGCCAACGACTCCGACTGGCAGCCCACCAAAGACGCCGCGCGCAAACTCGCGTTCGCCGAAGACCGGGCGATTTTCGAAGGTTATGCCGCCGCCGGAATCGTCGGAGTCCGCCAGGGCACCAGCAATCCCCAAAAATCTCTTCCTGCCGATGTCCGCAAGTATCCGGAAGCTTTTGCGGAGGCCCTAAGTCAGTTGCGTCTGGTGGGCGTCAACGGTCCTTATTCCGTCGTTCTCAGCGCTGACGCTTACACCGAGCTTGCCGAAACCAGCGATAACGGCTATCCGGTCCTCGAACACGTCAAGCGCCTCGTCGAAGGCAAAATCATCTGGGCGCCCGCGATTGACGGAGCCTTCGTGGTGACGACCCGGGGCGGGGACCTCGACCTTCACCTCGGCCAGGACGTGTCCATCGGCTATTTAAGTCACAACGACACCCACGTTCACCTGTACTTGCAGGAAACCTTCACCTTCCTTTATCTCACCTCGGAATCCTGTGTGGCCCTGGCGCCTCCCTCCAAAGCCTGAAGAAATCGCGCAACTCAACCGTCGGCCTCCAATACGTGGAAAGCGAGTCACTTTCCCACACGCTCGGCGACGACCTGGCGCGGTATGGCGTGAACGTTAGATTTAAGCGGAAGGTCAGTGCGACAGCAATTTGAAAACCCAGAGCGTCGTTCCAGCCGTGGGATTCACGATCTCTGGCGTCAGGCCGGAGCCTGAACTGATAGGGCCACCGCCGCCAGCGACCACAGCGACATACTGCTGACCCCGAACGCTATAGGTAACAGGAGAGGAGTTCCCCACGGAATTGAGCTCCGTCTGCCAGAGCTGCTTCCCAGTAGCCGCATCGTAGGCGGTGAAGGAGCGGTCGAGTGAGGCCACAAAGACAAGCCCGCCCCCGGTGGCAAGCAGTGAGCTGACCAGCGGTGCGCGCTCGCGATGTGTCCACACGACCTTACCGGTCGCCAGATTGATGGCTTCGAGGCGGCCGAATTTGCCGTCCGAATTCGGCCGAGCTCGCGTGGCAAAACGAATGTCGTTGCCGCCCGCTGCGACATCAGCGGCGCTGCGCGGTGTCCAGCTGTAATTCGCACAGCTTTCGACCAGCGGCACGTACAGGATGTAGCTCGCCGGATCGAAAGCGGTGGTTGGCCAGTTCCGAGCACCATTGGAATTGGGGCACAGAAGCGCGGTCTTACCGGGCACCGGTTCAAGATCAGGGTTGGTGTTCTCCTTGCCTGTAACCGGGTCAATCGAGCCGACTACGTTCTGCAGGCCGAGATCGCGGGAAAAAACGTATCTGCCGCTGGCACGATCCATGGCATCGAAGATTGCCGTCTTGCCGCCGGTGACGACCAGGTCAGCCGGCTTGCCATTCACGGGCAGAGTGATGAGCGACTGCTCGAATACCCAATCCAGATCCCAAATATCGCGGTTCATATGCTGGAAATGCCAAACCAGTTTCCCGGTGTCGGGATCGAGCGCGACCGTCGAATCCGTGTAGAGTGCGTCCTTGGACTCGCCCGCGCGCGGTTGGGGCAGAATTAGCGTACCGGCGTCATAGGTATTGCCTGTACCGAAGTAGACCAGATTGCGCGCAGAATCATAGCTGCCAGAGGTCCACACGCCCGCTCCGAAACGCTGGTCAATCGGTGCGCCGTTCCAGCTATCTCCTCCAGGCTCCCCCGGCTGCGCGATCGTATGGAAGCGCCACACTTCGTTTCCGGTTGCCGCGTCCAACGCAATGATGAAATTGCCCCCGCCGGTGTTGATGCCCAAGCTCGTACCGAAGATCAACTTGCCTTTGGCAACCAGAGGACCGCCATCGATATGAAAGGCAACGCCATCCACTTCCCCTTCGTGCAATCCCTGATCGCGGGTGAGGACTTCATGGTCCCAGACCAATTTGCCCGTCTTTGCCTCAAGCGCGATCGCATGTCCGTCGGGTGTAAGAGCGTAGAGCGTGTTGCCGTAGATCGCGATGTGCTTTATCCGCGATTCGCGGCCGTTATGCAGTCCGTCGGGTAGCGATCTGGTGTATTGCCATAGCGGCTCGCCGGTCGTAGCGCTCAGTGCTTGAATGCTCGACCCGCTCTCCACAAACAGGACTCCGTCATGCACCAGCGGTGTGATCTCATTGGCGCTGACCGGCAGCGTGAGCGTCCAGGCGACGCCGAGATCCTGCACGTTCGCGGTGCTGATTTGCTTGACCGGGCTGAAGCTGATGTTCTGGTAAGTACGACGCCACAACAACCAATCGCCATCGGCAGGATGCTCGAGCATGGCGTCCGTCACAGGAGTCATATCGGCGAGCAGCTTTGCGCGCCCCGCCATCACGGAATTGTAGATCGCGTCCCGATTGGCCTGGCCGGATGCGAGGATGTCGTACTGAGTGCGGACCGGGGCCAATTCGGTGCTGCCAGCAGGAACGCCGTTGGCCAGAAGAATATAGGCCTCGACGTCGCTATAGGCCTTGTCGCTGAGTCCGGCCGGCGCAGACGGCGGCATCTTCGCTGCGATGTACGAGTACAGTGCATCAGCGGACTGGCTCGACCAGCGGGCCTTGAATGCCGAGCCACGCAGTGGAGGACCAAACTCGCCATCGTCGAGATTGGCGCCGTGGCAACTCGCGCAGTTGTCGTCATAGACCGACTTGCCGCGGTTTGATTGCGCGACCGTGATATTTACCGCCGGACCGCCTGAAAAAAAGACCGGTGCTTGCGCGAGCACGCTTAAATCGATTAACCACCAACACAAAGCCGCACCACCCAGGAATAAGCACCGGCGCAGCGCGGGATTCCAAGAGCTCGTTTTCATATTGGAAAAAGAGCGTAACTCAGGAAATTGTCCGCTTCAGAAATGCGTCAATCCGAGCGTTGGCGGCTGGCCCCTGCGGCAACGGGAAAATATTGAATGCGTGGGGCGCGCCAGGATAGATGGCCAGTTCCGCTTCATTGCCAGCCGCAATCCATCGCGAGTAAAGGAACAGCGAGTCGTCCAGCAACGGATCGATGGTCCCGATTGTAAAGATCGCAGGCGGCATGTTCTTCAGGTCCGCATAGAGCGGCGAGACGTCCGGATCGCGCGGGTCGACGCCCTTGGGCAGATAGGCCTCGCGGAACTTCTGAATTCCGGTCCTTCCGACGAGTATCCCCTTTTCGGGCGCGCGCGACTGACTCGGCGTCATAGAGGAATCGAAGTTTCCGTACGCCAGGTTCCCAGAGCGAAAGCTGGTGTAGCCGTGCCGGTCGCGCATGCGAAGCAGCGTGGCCGCAGCAAGAGTGCCGCCCGCCGATTCGCCGCCGATGGTGAGCGCGTCGGTACCGAATTCGGATTTGGCGTTTTTTACCAGCCACAGCGCAGCGGATTCGCAATCGTCCCAAGGTGCGGGATATGGATTTTCGGGCGCCAGTCTGTACTCAACGCTTGCACATGCCATCCCCGTACTCTGCACGATGCGCTCCAGCATCGGGTCCTGATTCGCCGCGGAACCGAACACCAGGCCTCCGCCATGAATGTGCATGTAAACGCCCTTGGCGCGTTCTGGCGCGATCACTCGTAGGGCTACTTTGTGGCCGCCCTTGCCGTCGATTTGAATCGTGCGCGCCCGCGCGGACTTCTCCGGTGGCGGGAATCCCCCTCGGCCGCTGGCCATGGCCTCACGATAAGCGGCTGCGCCGACATCCCACCAGTCGGGGCCGGCGGACATCGCTTTACGGAACGCTTCGTTCGCCGCGAGCGTCTCCGGGGTTATTGCCGCGGGCTTGAACACCGCTGGATCCAGTGGATTGCTTTTAGCTGCCGTCGCTTCGCTCATCGGATTCATCCTCCTTCTGTCGCCGTGCGGCGGGAGTATATCACCGCGAGTCCGTGTTCGCCCCGGCGGAGCTATTCGAGATCACGTCACTCCCCGCGGGCATGAGTCAGGTTCGTTGCGTGCTAGACTCACGCGCATGACTGCGGACCACCTGACTCGCCGTGAAGTCCTACTCGGAATGGCCGCCGTGCCTCTGGTTGAGAGCGTTCAGCAAGCCCAGGCCGCAGCTTCCTCGATCTGCTTTATGAGCACGGTCGAGATGGCCCAGCTGATCCGCGCAAAGAAGCTGTCAGCGCGCGAGGCGCTGGCCGAGCACCTGGCTCAAATCGAGCGCGTAAACCCGAAGGTGAATGCCATCGTGACCCTGGTGCCAGAAATGGCCGCCGATGCGGCCGCGAAGGCTGACGAGATGCAAGCGCACAACGAGCCTCTGGGGCCCCTGCATGGTCTTCCCGTCGCCCACAAGGACCTGTTCGAGACCCGTGGGATCCGCACCACGTTCGGATCGCCGCTCTATAAGGACTACATTCCAACCGCAGACGATATCGTGGTTGACCGGATAGGTCGCGCGGGCGCGATTACCATCGGCAAGACGAACACACCGGAATTTGGCGCGGGATCGCAGACCTTCAACTCGGTGTTCGGCGCGACACACAATCCCTACGATCTGAGCAAGACGTGCGGCGGGTCATCTGGCGGCGCGGCCGTCGCGCTCGCCTGTGGACTGGTGCCCGTTGCCGATGGCTCCGATACCGGAGGCTCGCTGCGAAATCCCGCTGCGTTTTGCAACACGGTGGGCTTCCGGCCTTCGATTGGCCGCGTACCGAATCCGAAAGCGGCGTTCGCATGGTCAACGCTCAGTACCGCGGGATGCCTGGGGCGTTCGGTTGCCGACCTGGCCTTGGTGCTGAGCACGATCGCAGGCCCTGATTCGGGTGCGCCTTTGTCGATCAACGAACCGGGAAATCTCCTGGCACGCCCTCTAGAGCGCAGCTTGAAAGGTGTGCGCGTGGCTTGGTTCAAGGACCTGGGCGGTGTGCCCTTCGACCCGCGCGTGCGCGCGGTAGTGGACGGGCACCGAAGGACGTTTGAGTCGCTGGGGTGCATTGTGGAACAGGCGGAGCCCGATTTCGCTCCTGCAGAGATTTCCTTTCGCACGCTGCGCGCGTGGAATTCCGCAAGTACTTATGGAGAGCGGTTGCACCAGCATCCGGACGCCTTCAAGGACACGCTGAAACGTGAGATCGAAGAAGGTCTGCGACTGACCGGCGCGGACGTCGCGCGCGCCGAGACCGCTCACAGCCAACTCTGGCGGCGCTTTCAGGCATTCCTTGAAAAGTACGAATTCTTCGTTCTGCCCACGTCGCAGTTGCCGCCGTTCAACGTCAACACGCCATACCCAACCGAGCTCGCAGGCGTGAAGTTCGACAACTACATCGACTGGATGAAATCCTGCTGGTACATCTCGGCGACGGGCAATCCGGCGGCCTCGGTGCCGGCCGGCTTTACGCCCGAGGGTCTTCCTGTGGGCGTGCAGATTGTCGGCCGCAACAACGAGGATTTCAGCGTCTTGCAAATGGCCCACGCATTCGAACAGGCGACTGGCTTCGGTAAGAAGCACCCGGCCATTGCGTAGATGAAGCGCACGCATCCGTCTTGACTGCGCTCATGGGTGCGACACATTCCTCCGCACTGAGGCGTCGACAGGGATACACGCTTGAACGTCTACTCCCGTGTACTAAGATGGTCGCCTGAGCGGCGTGATTGAATTCGACGCAATACGCGGTCCCTGGAACAGGTTACGACCGCACCGCTGCGCCCTCGCGATTTTCCTGTTTCTATCTTCCGTTTTCAGCGTTCCTCTCGTCTCCGCGCAAACGGAAAGCGAGGCACGGAGAGTTCCCGGAAACCTTGCGAGCGATTTGAAGGAATTCGTCGAAACTCCCGCCGTTTCAGGCTATGAAAATGAGCTGGGCGAAAAGATTCGTGCCAAGGTCGCCGCGCTGCATCCGATCGTGGACAATCTGGGCGACGTGATCGTCACAATTGGCACCGGCGCCCCCCGCCGTCTGATCGTCACGCCAATCGACGAGCCAGGCTACGTTGTAAGCGGAATCACCGACGACGGTTATCTGCGTTTGCAGCGGCTGCCACAATCGGTACTGCCGCCGATCTTCAACGAGCTCTATTCCGCGCAACCGGTGAAGGTTGGTACTGCCAGCGGAAAATGGATCGACGGCGTCGTCGCCGGACTTTCCGTGCATCTCCAAACCGGCCGTGCAAGTCCTCCCAAAGCGGGTGATATCGAAAACATGTACGTCGATATCGGCGCCAGTTCCGCCGCCGAAGTGCGTAAGGCCGGAGTTGATATCTTGAGTCCTGTCGCCATCCGTCGCACGCTGGGTGAGCTGGGCGGTGAAAAAATCGCGGCTGCGTCTGTCAGTGACAAATTCGGCGCAGCTGCCATGGTCGATGTTCTGCGTCACAGTGATCCCGCCAAGATCAGTGGCACTTTGACAGTTGCGTTCGCGGTTCAGCAGCGCGTCGGAGGCCGCGGACTGCAGCGCATTCTCAACACCACGCAGTCGGACGAAATGACTTACGTTGGACCGATGTTGCCGGGCGGAAATGTGCCGGGACTGGAGGGCGTGCATCGTGCGCCTCGGCGCGAACCTGGCAGCAGCGTCCTGGTAGGTCTCGATAAATCCAGTGGTGAGCTTTCCGGCCTCCCGGCCGATTTCAGTCAACTGGCGATTGCGCACCAAATCAAGCTCGCAACCGACTTTTCTGCATCAATCGCCGAGCCTGACTACCTCGGGTCGCCAGTATTGCCGGCTCGGTGGGCGCACCTCGGCGTTGCGACGGCCTGGCCTGATACTCCCGCGGAATCGATTGACCGGTCCGATCTCGGAGCGCTCGTTGTCTTGCTCGAGTGGTACTGCCAGGCATCACCCCAGAATTCCGGCGCGTATGCATTGGATGGCATAAACGCCAGCTCATTCAGAACGCTAACCGGACCGCCCCGAAATGTCGGAATTCTGGCCGGGCTGGTTGAATCCTACGGCGCGAGCGGTCATGAGAATCCGGTGCGTGATTTGGTGAAGAGTTCTCTGCCTTCCTGGGCCAAGCCCGATACCGACGAGAACGGAAATTTGATCCTGCACGTCGGGACCGCGCCTGCGGGAACGAAAACTCCGAAGATTCTGGTCGTCGCGCACATGGACGAGATCGGCTTTGCGGTGAAGTCGATCTCAAAAGACGGCCGGCTTGAGGTGGAAACGCTCGGTGGCATGGAATTGAGTTTTTACGAAGGCCACCCGATGCTGGTTCATAGCTCAACCGGTGATCGCAGTGCGATCATGGAATTGCCGAACGGCTGGGACGAGGCGAACTTCAAGTGGCCGGCGGAATCCGCGCAGACCATCCGGGTCGACGTCGGCGCGCGCAGTCCGGAAGAAGTCTCAAGACTGGGAATCAAGGTCGGCGATTCGGTAACGATTCCAAAGTCATATCGCTCCCTGCTTGGCACGCGCGCCAATGGCCGCAGCTTCGACGACCGCGTGGGAGACACCGCCTTGATCTCCGCTGTTTGGGCGCTCGGAGGTCCGCTCAAGGACCGTGACGTCACGTTTGTGTGGTCCACGGGTGAGGAAATCGGCCTGGTTGGCGCAGGGGCACTGGCAAAACGCCTGGCGGAAGAAGGTCACCTGCCGGATTACGTCTTTGCCGTCGACACGCTGGTGAGCTCGGACTCGCCCCTGGAATCCAAACGCTATGCGGACGCAGAACTCGGAAGGGGTTTCGCGGTCCGCGCCGTGGACAATTCCAATATTGCGCGCCCGGAGCTGGTCGAAAAAATCCTGCGACTCGCGCATGCAAATCAGGTCCCGGTGCAGCCGGGCGTCACTGGAGGCGGCAATGACGGCGCGATGTTTGTTCCCTTGGGTTCTGTCGATATCGCACTTGGCTGGCCGCTGCGGTATTCACATTCGCCTGCAGAGGTCATTGATACGCGCGATGTCGACGCACTTGCAAGAATCATCGCCTTGATCGCGCGGAGCTGGTAGCCCATGAAGCTCAGGCATGGTTTGCTATAATCGCGCGCGATGACCGAACCTGTTTTCAAGGCGCCGCGACACATCGTGGTCGAGGGGCCCATCCGCGTGGGCAAATCGACGCTCGCACGGGCGCTGGCCGAGCAACTTCACGCGCGGCGAATTTTCGACTGTGAGGACAACCCCTTTCTTGCTGATTTCTACCAGGAAAAGCCGGGCGCAGCCTTTCGAGCCCAGATGTATTTTCTCCACGAGCGCCATCGCCGGCTCGCCGAGATCCGCCCCCCGGACGAGGCCGCTCCGGTCGTCAGCGACTTCCTGTTCGAGAAGGACAAAATCTTCGCCTACGTCAATCTGGACAACGAGGAGTTGAAGCTCTACGAAAAGTACTTCGACATGCTGGCCCCCGCGCTCCCCGCGCCTGACCTGGTGATCTATCTGCATGCCAAGCCGGAAGTGCTGCGGAAGCGGGTTTCGAAAAAGGGCGATCCTGCCGAAAAGCAGATTTCACCCGAATACCTTGAAGCGGTTGCCAACGCCTACGGACATTTCTTTTTCCGCTATTCCGCCTCGAATCTTCTGGTGGTGGACACGACGGAAATCGACTTCGTCGAACGCAACCGGGATTTGCAGGAGCTTTTGCGGCGCTTGCGCCAGCCCGTGAAAGGCACGCAGTATTTTCTTCCGCTCGGACAGAGCTAACTCCCCCAGGGTCCGTTATTCCCGCCTGCCGCGGTCACTCCGCGAACAGACAAGACACCCATACCCGAAGCAAGTGAAAGGGAATCCGGGACGGGCACATTCGCTACGCCCGAAACGAGCGTAGCGATTTCGCGGGGGCCCGCCCCGGATTACTGCGCGGGGTAAACTCATGTGCCGAAAGCGGCCGGCCGTTTATGCTGCTTGTGACGGCCCTGTCAAACGGTGACGCAATCTTCCGAGCGTCCGATTTACCGGATGGCTGCGGTGCAGGAATGTAACGATCGGATCGCGCCGAGCGCCGATTTTCTGCAGGGCCCGGCGGATGCGGAAATCGCGCCCCGCAGACACCAGCCCCTTTTCCAGAGTTGCAATCGCCTCCTGCGTGCGGCCGGACTGCTGGTAGACCTCGGCCAGATTCAGGTATAGCTGTGCGTGATTGTGTCGCATTCCCAGGGCTTCCTGGCAGAGCGCTTCGCCGTCTCCATAACGCTTCTCGGCCACGGCAGCAAGCAAGCCGGTGTAGGAGAGATAAAATGGGTTTTTCGGAGCGATCCCTAGCGCGCGCCGTGCGTGTTGCAGGGCCTCGCTCGAGTGCCCGTCACGCAGTTGCTTGAGGCATTCCTTGAAGTCCGACATGCCGGCGTCTGCCGGCGAAGTTGTGCCTATCCAATGGGACATTTGGGATCCTTCCTAGGCCCCACGGATGAGCTTTGCTTGCGGGGCGGTAAGGAAAGTTAGCGCGCGGGTCCGACGAGGGAAATAGAGCGCCAGGCCAGATTTCGTTCCAGTACTCTGACTGTACCAAATGACAGGCGAAACCGCGGCTAACGCACCAGCTCGGACGCAAAGACCAAACGGATGCCCCGCGCTTCGAGTTCCGGGACGCCCTGGGCCAGGGCCGCGACGGTTGCCGGGCGTGGATGGCCGATCGCGATGGCAGAACCGCCGCGGGATGCGTCTTTAGCGGCAAGCTGCAGTTGGGCAAGGACCGCTTCTTTCGACGGCGTGTCGTCGAGGAAAACTTTGCGCGACGCCGCGGGCACGCCATCGCGCCGGGCGGCGTCGTAGGCGACCGTCGCGGCAGTCGTGCGGCTGTCGATGAAGAACAGCTTGCGCTCGCGCAGCGCCGGCATCAGCGCCTGCATGAGCGGTAGATCGGCGGTGGCGCGAGATCCTTCGTGATTGTTCACGCCTACCGCGTGCGGTACGGTTTCAAGCATGCCTTCAAGCGCGGAATTTACTTGCTCCGGATTCATACCCACGCGCAGCTCGATTTCCTCGCGCGGAACACCCTCCGAGTTCTCTGCTTCGGCCTCCGGCTCCATCGGCAGATGCAGCAGGATCTGGTCGCCGCGACGATAGGCCTCTTCGGCGACTTCGGCCGAGAGCGGCAGGTGAGGAAGAATGGAAATCGTAAGCGGAAAAGGCAGTGCGAGCAAAGAATCAGCAGCCGCGCGATCGTGGCCCATGTCGTCCAGGATGATGGCGAGCATCGGATTCGCCCGCAAGCGTGAAGAAAGGGGGCCCTCGCCGGTGGCCAGGGGCGTGACTACGTGGATCGCATGGGTACGATTTTGATCGCGCGACAGATCATAGCGAATTACGCCTCCGGCGGAGGATTCGGCGATCGAGAGTTTGTGACGCCTCGCGATTTCTTGAAGGGCCTGCTCAAAGGCACTCGCCTGCGAAGGGTCGGTAAGCGAAATATAGATATTGTCAGCCGCGAGCTGGGTGGGGGCGCCGGATCGCGACGGCTGGACCTGGGGACGAATGGTGATCTCTGACTTGCGTCCGGCGATGCGCTGGGCCGCGCTGACAATTTCGTCCGTGACGGCGCGAACTTCGGTTTTCGACAGGGTTTTTTTTTCGCAGCCCGCAAGGGAGATACTGGCGATGACGAACAGAGACGCGAAGAACCGAGCAACGCTCAATCCGGGGAGCTTCACCGAAGCTTCAGACCGGGGCGCGGTGCAGGTCCCGCGCAAATCCGTCACGACTGGCTAGGCGGCCTTCCGCGCAGCGCCGGTACCCTGCAAAATCTCTACGGCCTTCTTCACGTCGGGGTCGGTTGGTGAACTCGAAGGAGCGGGCGGATATTCGTCCGCTGCCGTGATGTCGTCAGGCGAAGGCCTGACTTCCCGAGTGGGTGTCACGCCGTCGACAGGGATTTCCTTGCCGTCAGGGGTGTAGTAATTGGCAAGCGTGAGGATCAGCGCCGAGCCGTCCTCCAGCTGGATCAGTTTCTGCTGGGAGGCCGTGCCGTAGGTTCGCATGCCGACAGTCTCGCCGCGATGATTGTCGGCGATCGCGCCCGCAAGAATTTCGGCGGCTCCAGCCGTTCCGGTATCAATGAGCACGGTGACGGGTTGCGTCCAGGCGACTTTCGACGGATCGGCCGAGGACACGACCGGCGATATCGTCTGTCCCTTGAGCGAGGTGATCGTGCCGGAAGGTAGAAACAGTTGCGCGGCAGAGATACCTTCCTCGTCCTCACCGAGAGCACAATTTCGCAGATCGAGAATCAGCTTGTGCGCGCCCTGATGCTCGAGTTGAACCAGTTCGTCACGAATTTGCTTGGTTGCGCCCGCCTGGAATTCAGAAACCCGAAGATAGGCGATGTCGGATTCGAGTCTGTCCTCGACGAGCTTGGGCACGGGCACCTTCGCAAGCGTGATTTCCATGTCTTGCGGCTCCGCTTTGCCGCGACGGATCACCGAGAGTTTCACGACCGTTCCCGGATCGCCGCTCAGCAGTAGCTGCGCCTGCTCGATGGCCATTTGCCCGGTGGTAAAGCCGGCGATTTTTTCAAGCACGTCGCCCAGCTGCAGGCCCGTCTTTTGGGCCGGACTATCCGGCAGGGTGGAAATGACGCTGATATATCCGAAACGCTTGGTCAGCGCGAGGCCGGACTCAGCCTTGGGGCTCGCCGCGCTTTTTTCCTTGTAGTCGGTGTATTCAAGCGGGCTCAGATAGCTGGATTGCGGGTCTAGGGAATCGAACAGGCCGTGTAGGGCGCCGCTGGTAACCTGATGCAGGTTGGGTTCATCCACGTATTCACGCTGGATGCGGTCAAGCACTTCGCCATAGACCGTGAGCGCACGGAAGGCCTTGTCGTCCGAGGAACGTCCCCGGACATAACCCACGGCTACAAAGCCGAACACGATCGCCGACAACGCAATTACGATTTTCTTTGTGACCGAAGTCATCTGTGGTTCCTTTTCCCGGCCGCGCGCCCCGCGCCTGGGGGAACCTCATTATAACATCGGCTTTCCGAATTCGCTGAACTTGAAACCGCGCATGCGCCTGCAGGTCAATTTGAGGTACTGGGGCCGCTGGAAATTGCGCCGGTACTGGCCGGCAGGGCACCGGAGCGGGCCCCAAAGCCTTCCTTTACTAGCGCCCAGATGACGCGTCGGCTTTGGAGGATCGTTTTCACCCATGCCATCTTGCCCATCTGCGGGAAGTAGATTCCCCGAAAACAGAGACGGGCAATGAGTATGTTGACCCGGTAACCCAGGGGTTTATGGCTGAGCGAGCTCACCGCCTGCGCGATCGCCGCCGGGCTGTAGGATTTGACCCATCCGTATTTCACCTCCGCATGAGCCTCCGGGATCGTCATTTTCAGCGGCGTGTGGGCCATCGCAAAGGGTATGAACTCCTGCCAGTGTTTGGGGCGCGTGAGCCTTCCGGCAACCTCCAGCCGCTTGTAGAGCGGCGTCGCCGGCAACGGCGTGAGCAGTCCGAAAATGGGGAGCCCGGGCGGCCAGGACCGTACCTGCTCAAGCGTCCGCTCGGCCACGCCGGTTGTGTCGTTGTCCATGCCGAAGATGAACGACGTGATGGCGTATACGTTGCGCTGGGCGAGTCTTTCGAGCACCGCGGCGTACTCGCCGGGCTTGTTGAATCCCTTGTTCATGTCCTTCAGGTTCGCGGGATCGATGGATTCCATGCCGATGAAAATCCACTTGCCTCCGGCGGCGGCGATCAGGTCAACCAGCTCTTCATCGCGCAACAAATTTGCGCTGATCTGCGCGACCCAATGCACCTGGGCGTTTGCGGCGATGATATCCCGCAGGAGAGACTTCGTGCGTTTGACGTTGATGGCGAAGTTGTCATCGATAAAAAATACGGCGATCTGGCCGCGTTCGCGTCGCGCGCGTTGCTTCAGCTTCAGCAATTCGTTTACAACACTTTCGTTGGTGCGAAACCGGATGGAATCCCCGAAAAAACCGGTCACGGTGCAGAACTCGCATCCGTATGGACAGCCGCGACCCGATTCAACCGGGATGATGCGAAACGTTCCCCATCCGCCGCCCAGGCGCCCCAGCAAAGGTGCGGCAACCTTGGGAACGATATTGAACTGATCGAGGTCGACGGTTTCCCACGGGATCTCGGGATAGGGCCGAAGAGGCGGTTTGCGTTCCTTGCCAGATTCATCCGTCGGAGAATAGACATCCTTCAGTTCGCCGCGCACGGCATCCCGGACGATCTGCGGCCAGGTTTCATCGGCTTCGCCCAGGGCGACAGAGTCTGCGTGACGCGGTCCGCCATCCCGGCCGAGCGCCTCGTCGGCCAACTCGGTTACGTGAGGTCCGCCCATTACCACCGGCACTCCGATTGCGCGGACAGCATCGGCCATGCGGTAAGCCTTCGCAATCATCCTGGTCATCGCGCCGATGCCCACCAGCCCGATGTTTTGCTCGCGCACGAAGCGCGCAAGGCCGGCTTCATCTACGGGTTGTGCGTTGCCATCCATGAGCAGTACTTCGTGGCCGGGCGGTGTAAGCGCCTGGAGAAGGAACATCCAAAGGTGCGGCATGAAGTTGCGCGTGACGCCGTTGTCGGGGTTGTAGAGCAGAATTCTCATTGGCTGTTGTCCGTAGTGGCGAAAGGCGAGGGGGGACCCTTCCAGAAGGAAATCGTAGGCCGAACGCAGATTACAAAAATGGTCAATATTGACCGCTTCTGGGAAAGTGTCCGATGCGAGACTGGCAGAGCGTTAGTCGATGAGAACTACGTTGAGGAGCGAGCTGTGCACGTAGAGCCCGCCGTTGTACTCGATGAAACCGAGCTTCCTGAATTTGTTCATGAAGAAGCTGACTCGCGACCGAGTGGTTCCTACCATTTCGGCCAAGGTTTCCTGGCTGATTTTGGGAATAACGGTCTCGGGCTTGCCTTCCTTGCCATACCGCGCAAGCAGAAGCAGCGTGCGGGCCAGGCGCCTTTCGCTGGAATTGAAAAGCTGGTCCACCAGGTCGGCCTCGAAACGAATATTGCGCGCCAGGATATGCGCGATGAATCGTTCCGAAAAAGCGTGCTCATCGCGAAGCACCCGCATCATGGCGCTCTTGCGGATTTCAAGAATGGAGCTCGCCGTAATGGCCGTCGCTGTCCCCATTCGAAGTGTCTGCCCGGCCAGGCAGCCTTCTCCAAGAAAATCACCGTCGCTCAAGATGGCCACGACGGCTTCCTTGGCGTTCTGCGAAAGCACGGTGAGCTTTACGCGTCCCTTTTGGATGTAGAAGATTTTTAAGGACTGGTCGCCTTGCGAAAACAGGACCTGCTTCTTGCGGTACTGCACGATCTTCTTGCCCAGTCCTCCGGTGTTCAGGAAATCGTGGAGATTGAATCGCTGGGCTTTTGACGATTTCTTCATTCCGCGGGTTTCCCTTTGGCGATTTTCCTGTAAGAGGAAAACCCAGTCAAGTAGGAGCGGGTTGCCAATCGATCGGCGGACCCCTTGCGGATGCGCCGTGCGCTACTTGTGAGCAAAGCGGCGGTGGCCGGTCGGAATGTCGAGCGGTTCCAGTTCCGCAAGCGGCGCAGCCGCGGTGATGTAGGTCTGTGACATGCGGTCCTGCCAGGTGAAATGGTCCTCATCCCAGATGGCCCAGACAAACCCGAGCAAGAGCGTCGCTCCGGAGACCAGGTACCCGAAGTTGCGCCACAAAAGCTGGCGCGTATCCGGAAGGCTTCCGTCCAGACGGACGACGGTCAGGCCGCGCAGTTGCATGCCCGGAGTCGCCCCGGCCATCACCGTGAACAGGAAGAAGTAGAGAGCGTAAAAAAGATAGGCCACCGCGAGATACACGATCGCGTCGGTCTTCTCCAGCGTCATCTGTCCGCCGAGCGACCGGAACAGGCTCATGAATCCAGCGCAAGTCAAAGCCAGAAACAGCGTATCGAGGATGCCTGCCCAACGGCGCTGGGCGAGGCTTGCGACCGGCACCAGAGCGGTTTGCGGACGCGCGCGGTCGTCCGGTGAACTCGAGAAATTCAGCT
>Ga0209008_1000226_pt1 | contig 24341 bp, 22 predicted proteins | sample JacPin_JW_Ref_O3_FD_187963 | JGI IMG/M metagenome (GOLD analysis project Ga0209008, IMG submission 187963) | Forest soil microbial communities from Algoma, Ontario, Canada - Jack Pine, Ontario site 1_JW_Ref_O3 (SPAdes) (version 2) | ecosystem: Environmental > Terrestrial > Soil > Boreal...
CTCTACCGCGCTGGTGATAAACAGACATCCCGTCTCTCTGAGGGCTTTCAACCGGTCGCGATGCTGGAGCAGATGCTCGATTTTAATGGTGGCGTCGTAAGTCAGCGTTGGGAATTCCGCATGCGCTCTGGCTGGGACTGGTTTCGGTAGCAACCTACGGCTTCGGAATCGGATTGATTGTCCCGACTGACAATCTGCTGATCGCCGAAATTGGCGCCACTTCGGCCTCTGTGCCGGACGCCCCTTCAGACGCGACCGCATCGAAAGCTGGCGCCGTGAGCCTGCTGAACTTCTTTTGGGGCGTCGGAGCCGTCTTCTGCTCGCTCATGGTCGCCTGGACGGCGGCGCACAAACTGCTCCCGTTCTTTCTCGGAGCGACCGCTCTCTTCCTCGTCGGTCTGGCCGTATCCATGCGCAATCTCCCCTTCCCCCCCGCAGAAACCGCCGCCCACAGATCTGCCTCATCCTCATGGCGACACCTGCTCAAGAACCCGGCCATCTGGCTCTTCGCGGCAGTTTTCTTTCTCTATCCGGGAGCGGAAACATCGGTCGGCGGATGGATCGGCTCCTACGTTTCGCGCCTCGGGCCGCGCGGACAGGCAATCGCGTCGATGATGCCCGCATTCTTTTGGTCGGCGCTAACCCTCGGGCGTGCTTTGGGCACCGCGTTCCTACGCCGCGTCTCCGAGCGTCAGGTTTTGCGCACCGGCTTTGCGACTTCGGCCGCGGGCATCGCGCTCATGCTCTGGTCCCCGTCCCTCACCGGCGTTATCGTCGGCGCGCTCATCACCGGCCTCAGTTACGCCACCCTCTATCCGGTTACAGTCGCCCGCCTCTCCGAGCGCTTCGGAGTCGCCGCTCGCAGCATCGGCGCGGTCATGTTTTCCCTGGCATCCATCGGCCCCGCGCTGCTTCCCTGGATGGTCGGCGTTGTCTCCCATTCCACCGGAAGCCTCCGCGCCGGCCTCCTCCTACCCCTGGGCGCAACCGTAATCCTCTTCCTAATCCACATCGCAGATTGGTAACTGCGCTCAGCCTTGCTCACGTAGGGGCAGAGCCTGCCCTGAGCTTGTCGAAGGGTCCCCCCACCTGCCCGGCGGGCGAAGCCCGCAGGCTCTTAGCGCGAGGATGACTCCATCACACCCGCGACGCCTTCGCCCGCTTGCCTTCAGCAATCCGCAGCGGCGCCGTCGAAGCCAGCTCCACTCGATTCCTTCCTTTATTCTTAGCCCGATAAAGCGCCTGATCCGCCGCCTGAATCACCTGCTCCGGCTGCCGATAGCGCGTACTCGGCTCGCCCACCCCAATGCTCACCGTCACCGATAAGTGATCGGCTAAAAGACGCTTGGATAAATGTTCGGGCAACGCGTTCACGCGAGCAGACGCCGTTTTCTTCTTCGCCGGCATTCTCCGATCCCGCTCCACCCCGCGCCGTTCGCCGCTTTTCTCCGCACTCTTTTCAGAAATTTGCTCTGCCCGCCGATCCGAGCCCCGCACATGAAACGTTGACTTCTCAATAATTCCACGCAGCCCCTCCAGATGCTCGAACGCCTCTTTAGCCGATGTGTTACGAAACACAATCGCGAACTCCTCGCCCCCACAGCGAAACGCCTGCCCGTCTCCTCCGACGTCCGATAGCCGCCTCGCCACCATGCACAACACCTGATCCCCAACATCGTGTCCGTAGGTGTCGTTGAATTTCTTGAAATGGTCGATGTCGACGATGGCGATGGCATATTGCTGATCCAGCGTAAGCAGCGACTCATTAAACGCCCGCCGTCCGCGAATGCCGGTCAATTCGTCGTGATAGGCCAGCACATAAGAAGTTTCGATCAAAGACGCGGCCAAAATCAGCGCCGCAGTCGCCACATATGCATCTGACATTTTGCCCGCCGGCGCAAAGTCCAGCCACAGAAAAACCGCGGCCGTCGACCACACAAATCCCGGCTCAATCGGCTTCCGCGTCCGCACATATCGCCATACAAACACCGCAACAGCCGCCACAAAACCCACAAACAACCATTGCGGGATTACAACTGCGCCGGGATGGCCCGAATTGCCCGCGCTATTTTCCGGCCGGCACATCACCGCGAAAATTACCGATTCTATAAAAAGCAACCCAAAGCGCGGCGCGATGCCGGCAATCGTCAACCCGCGCTCGCGCATCTGCGCAAACACAATGAAATTCAGTGGGATTAGCACCGCTGCCAGCGCCATCGCCATGCGCCCAGAGCCAGCCTGAACCGGTTGGCCAGCCGAAAAAAAATCGACGGCGCGATGCGCCAGCAACAGGACCAGCAAAGAAAAAAGTACGCGGCTGGAGTTGAAACGCCAGGCGAGCGACAATCCCGCCGCAAACACTCCGACATAATAGACGGCCAGCGACGGCGCAACCTGCGCGAACAGAGAACTATTGACAAGCGTCGCCGCCAGCGCCAACAGCAAGCCGCCGGGAACCAGCCACGCCTTCCAGCTTCGCCCGTTCACCCCTTCAGAATACGGCACCAGACCCGCCGAACCGGTAATGCTTCAGGCACAGCCGCCTTTGGGTGGCGCAGCGCCTTCACTGTATGCGTGAGAACTGAGTTTTCGGCTTCGCGGTGGCACAGGGCTGGAACAGATCTCCCCGTCAAATCGCAAAGCGGCGCAAGAACGCAGCCCACGGCGCAAGCCGTGGGTAAGATGTGAGAGAAAAGCAAGCCCCGAAGCGGGGCAAGAGTAGTTCTCACGCGCGCTCTCAGCGCCGCGATAAAAGTCTTCACTGCGCCTTTACAGTTTTCTGAGAAACTCGTGTTTCGTATCAGGGTATCGCTTTAGCGATACCGTAAGTTTTTCGGAATCAGACGCCCCTTTAGGCTGCCTGTAGCGATCGGAATTCTTCGGCAAAACTGTTTACGCGCTGAGATCGCATGCTCCCATCAAAGTCGAATGCTCCCGGAATAACCAATGATAATCTTCCATGTTCATGGCTCGCGCATCCAATTCCGAAACCCGCGTCGCTGTCGATACCGGAGGCACGTTCACCGATTGCGTCTGGGAAGAAGACGGCGTTCTCAAAACTCTGAAGGTCTTCTCAACTCCCGACGATCCCTCACGCGCCATCGCCGGAGCTCTGCAAAAGATTCTCGAAACGGCAACGACGAAAACTCACTCCGCCCTACTCACGCTTCTCCACGGCACAACCGTCGGCACCAACGCCCTCCTGCAGAGAAAAGGAGCGCGCGTCGCTCTCATCACCACCGCCGGATTCGAAGACGTCATCGAAATTGGCCGCCAGGCCCGCCCTCGCCTTTACGATTTTTTCTTTGATCGTATCGCGCCCCTCGTCACCCGCGAGCTGCGCTTCGGAGTGAAGGAGAGAATCGCCGCCGACGGCCAGATTCTCGAACAGCCATCAGAAGCTGAATTGATGCGGCTCTGCCACGCCGTCGAAAAAGCCAATCCCGAAGCCATCGCCATCTGTCTGCTCTTCTCGTTTGCGAATCCGCTGAACGAGGCGGCCGTAGCGACCGCCGTTTCTAAACTCAACAAACCGCTCTCCATCTCCCATCAGATTCTGCCCGAGTTCCGCGAGTACGAGCGCACCAGCACGGTCGTAGTCAACGCCTATCTGCAACCGCTCATGCAAAACTACATGCAAAACTTGGCAGACCGCGTCACGGCCGCGTCTCCCGTTGGCACAACACAAAAACAAACTAGACCGCGAATCTTCGTCATGCAATCCAGCGGCGGCATCACCGCGCTCGAATCTGCGGCCCGAGAACCCGTACGAACCGTGCTTTCCGGTCCCGCCGGAGGACTCGTAGGCGCCGCCGCTATGGCCGCTCGCAGCGGCTTCCGCAAAATTCTCCCCTTCGACATGGGAGGTACTTCAACCGACGTCGCCGCCGTGCAAGATGATGTTCGGGCCGGCGGCCAATCCGAGCTGGCCGGCCTTCCCGTCGGGGTCCCCATGCTCGAGATTCACACCGTTGGCGCCGGCGGAGGTTCGCTCGCTCGCTTCGATGCCGGCGGCGCGTTGCGCGTAGGCCCAGAATCAGCCGGAGCCGATCCCGGCCCCATCTGCTATGGCCGCGGCGTTGTGCCCACCGTGACCGACGCCAACCTGTTACTCGGTCGCCTTCGCCCCAATCGTTTTCTCGGCGGCGAGTTCACCCTCGACATCGAAAGAGCAAGCCGCATTACTTCCGAATGGCTGAAGGAACAGAGCTCGCGTTTGAGCGCGGAGCAATTTTCCGCGGGCGTCATACGCGTCGTAAACGCCAACATGGAGCGTGCCCTGCGCGTCGTCTCCATCGAACGCGGTTACGATCCGCGCGAATTTACACTCGTCGCATTCGGCGGCGCGGGAGGCCTGCACGCCTGCGAACTCGCCGAGGCCCTCGCGATTCCGACCGTAATGGTCCCTGCGTCTCCCGGCGCGCTATCCGCATTTGGAATCCTCGTCAGCGACGTGGTCAAGGATTATTCGCGCACTGTACTCTGGCGACTCAGCAACCCAGGGCAATCAGCGCCGCAAGCCAAACTCGAGCAAGAATTTCGCCGCCTCGAAGCGATCGCGCAAAAAGAGTTTCGCGCCGAACGATGGCGCGGCCCTCTCCGGTACGAAAGGAGACTCGATCTCCGCTATCGCGGCCAGGGCTACGAACTCAACGTAGCAGCCGACGCTCGTAACGACGCTAGTAGTAATAATAAAGATAAGAATAAAGACAGCCGACCGGAAGACCTCGCCTCCCGCTTCCACGCCGAGCATCAGCGCCGTTACGGTTATCACCACCCCAATCGGGAGATTGAACTGGTAACCCTGCGTCTCCGCGCCCGTCTGCGAACTTCCCGTCCCCAGCCGCATTTGCAGTCAGCGCGCCCGCAAACTTTGCGCAGCCCAGCGCGGCGCCCAACGCCCGTCGAACAAGCGTCCGTCTTCTTTCACAATAAGAAGTTAACAACCCCTGTGTTCGAGCGCGCTGACCTGATCCCCGGCCGATCCATGCACGGCCCTGCCGTAATCACGGAATACAGCGCCACCACAGTGATTCCGCCGCGAAAGAGATTTTGGCTGGATAAGTCGCAAAATCTAGTAATCAAAAGCAAGTAAGCGCCGAACCAAGTAAGCGCCGCGGCTCACTCTTCTTCGGTATCTTTCTTTTCCTCGATCGCCATATCCTTCAATTCGCTCGACTCGAACACGTCGCCGCATTCCTGGCATTCCACGTATTCCGCTTCTTCGTCGCGAGAAACGATCTGCACGCGAGGATGCTTGCACTGATCGGGACTGACTTTATTCTGAGGAGAGTGCGAGGGCTGACTTGGCGTCATAAACTCATCGAAGCAAAATCTTGAAAGGGAACCCGCCTATTACCCGAATTGGCGCTATTTTGTCGCGGCAGCGTTAAAGATGTCAAGTGCTCCGCACCGATTATGCCCCAATGCTTTTCCACCACGGTGCCGCCGAGTCGCGGAGAAACGATCGGCGCCCAACAACGTTAACCTATTGTTTTGTTTCTTACAGATTTAAGCTCCTCTCCGTTTCTCCGTGCCTCCGTGGTAAAGAATAAAAGGAATTATCGAGTCGTCGTTTCAGAATTCCCCCGAACCGTCTTATCATTGCGTGCGTGACTCGACTCATCGTTTTTTTCCTCCTTGTTTTCTGCTTGGCCTCGGTCGCGGGCTTTGCCCAGACCGAAGCGCCGAAGCTGCGCCTGCCCTTAACCGTCCGCCCGCTTCGATATTCCGCCGACCTTCATATAACTCCGGGCGAAGACCGCTTCCATGGCTCGATCTCCATCGACCTCGAAACCTCGAAACCGGTCTCAACCTTTTGGATCCACGCCAAATCCATTGAGTTCGAAGAGACAACGATTCGCATCGCTGGCCACGACGTCGCCGCTCAAGCCGCGCCCACCGCGGAAGGTGACTTCATCGCCATCACCACCGCCAGCGCGCTTCCCGCCGGCCATGCCACATTGCAGATCACCTACACCGGCGAAGTCAACCGCTCTCTGACCGATGGCGCTTTCCAACAACAGGCGGGAGGCGACTGGTATGTCTTCACCAAGTTCGAACCCGTTACAGCGCGTCGCGTATTCCCGTGCTTCGATGAACCTTCCTTCAAAGTGCCCTGGCAATTAACTCTTCACGTCCCAAAAGAGATGAAGGCCTTTTCGAACACCCCTATCACCTCTGAAAAAGATGAGCCCAACGGAATAAAAGAAGTCCGCTTTAATGAAACCAAACCACTTCCCTCGTATCTGGTAGCCTTCGCCGTAGGCCCGTTCGATGTGGTCGAAACCGCTCCCGTCGGCGCCAACCGCCGTCCCAGCCGTATCATCGTGCCTCACGGGCGCGCTGCTGAAGCCGCCTACGCCGCCTCCATAACTCCGAAGATGATCGAGTTACTCGAAGATTATTTCGGCACGCCCTATCCCTACGAAAAACTCGATCAGATCGTCGTGCCTCTCACCACCGCATGGGGCGCAATGGAAAACGCTGGCCTCATTGCCTACGGCGATTTTCTGCTCTCGCCCAAAGACCAGGACACCGGCCTTCTCCAGCGCCGCCGCGCCCAAACCATGGAACACGAAATGTCGCATCAATGGTTCGGCGACCTAGTCACCATGTCATGGTGGAACGATCTCTGGCTTAACGAAGCCTTCGCCAGTTGGCTCTCGAGCAAGCTGCTCAACGAATGGAAGCCCGAGTGGAATATCAAAGCCGACGCCGCCGGCTCGTCAACCGTGATGCGTAGCGACAGTCTCACCACCGCGCGCAAGATTCGCCAGCCCATCGTAGCTCCCGGCGACATCGCCAATGCCTTCGACGGAATCACCTACGGCAAGGGCCAGGCTGTGATTGGAATGTTTGAAAATTACATGGGCCCAAAAGATTTTCAACGCGCCATCCGCGCGTACCTGCAACAGCACGCCTGGGGAAACGCCAGCAGCGCCGATCTCCTCACCGCTCTAGATTCCGCCGCTGGCATGGAGCAAGCCAACAACGTCGGAGCCGCATTCTCCACTTTCCTCAATCAAGTAGGCTTTCCGCTCGTATCCGTGAAACTCTCCTGCGAGTCTCATCCGCCTATGGTCGAGTTCAACCAACGCCGCTTTCTTCCGCTCGGCTCTCCCGGAGAATCCGCCGCCGTCTGGAGTGTTCCAGTTTGCACTAGCTGGGGCGACGAAGCCGGCACCCATCGCCAGTGCAATCTGCTGACGAAAGCCGCCGACCGTTTCGAATTAAAAGGTGCAAAGGGCTGCCCGGCGTGGCTTTCCGCCGACTCCAATGCCGCCGGGTATTACGCCGTTTCTTATGACTCCGAGGTGGCTACAAAATTAATAGCGCAAGCCTTGCCTCACCTCCATCGTGACGAATCTGCCGCCGCCCTGCGCAACATTCAGCTGATGTTTTCTGCCGGAATAGGAGGCACCGAACAGCAATTGAAATTTATCGCCGAGTTCAGCCACAGTTCCGACGCGGGACTAGTGCGCCAAGCCGCACTCGCCGTCGAGAATATTAACGACTTCGTTCCCGCTGATCTAGGCCGCAATTATTCGCGGCTGATCCGTTCGCTCTACGGCGTTCGTGCCCACCAACTGGGTTGGAAGCCGCAGCCCAACGAATCGCAAGAGGTTCGTCAGTTGCGTGTCGAAATCGTACCCCTGGTCGCCACTCACGGCGAAGACCCCGAGCTCTCATCCCAAGCCGCAGCCCTGGCGCATGAATGGTTAAAAAATCGTCAATCTCTCGACCCCGATATGGTCGAACCCGTGCTTTCCGCCGCGGCCTGGGATGGCGATCGCGCCTTCTTCGATCTGCTGGTGGATGAAATTAAGAAAGACAAAATTCAGCGCGAACGCTCGTGGATGATCGGCGCGCTCGATTCTTTCCGCGATCCCGCCATCACACATGCGCGCCTCGAACTCATACTCGGAGGCGGCATCGATCCAAGAGAAATGCGCAACACACTTTTTAATGCGCCCGTCTACGCACGTGAAATTGTGTGGGATTACATTCGGCATAACTTTGATGCTCTTAACTCCGCGCTCCCCGGCGCTCGTGGAATCCCGTTCGGCGCGACCCTCCCGACGGCCGCCGTCGGTTTCTGCGACGAAGAGCATCGCCAGCAAGTCGAAAGTTTCTTCCAACCTCGCATGGCCACTCTGCCTGGAGGCGCGCGCAATCTTGCCAATGCTCTTGAGCGCATAAGCCTATGCAGCGCCCGCGCCGCAGCAATCAAGCCAGCGATCACCAGCTTCTTGGATTCCCAATAGCCAACCCTCGCGTAGGGGCAGAGCCTGCCCTGAGCCTGTCGAAGGGTGCCCTCACCTGCCCAGCGGGCGAAGCCCGCAGGCTCTTAGCGTACGCGACGATCTACCCCGCGCAAGGCAGCGTCACTCGCAACCGGCAGCCCCGTTTTCCATTCCGGTTCGACAACACAATCGACCCGCCATGCGCCTCGGCGATCTGTCGCGAGAGCGCCAGCCCTATCCCGCTTCCCGCCGGCTTAGTCGTATAGAACGGCACAAACGCATTGCTCGGATTCAACAACCCCGGTCCGTTATCGTCAATCGTCAACGCGACGCTCTGATCTTCCACCACCCAATGCAAAGTCACGCGCGGCCTTTGCGCTTCTTCGCCACTACCAGCAAGCTCACTCCCATCGGACGTTTCCAGCGCGGCCTCAACCGCATTCCGCACCAGATTAATCAGCATCTGCTCAATCTGATCGGCATCTACCATCACCGTCACGTCCGGCCCAGGAAAAATCTCCACCGCCAGCCGCGTCTCGAGAAAAGCGACGCGCTCTATGAGCGGCGGCAACGCAACCTTCCTAATGACCGGAGGCGGCATCTGCGCCAACTGCCGATAGGCTTGCAGAAACCGATTCAGCGAGGTGGTCCGCGCCTCAATAATCGCCAGCCCTCGCTCAAAATCTTGACGATGCTCCGCGCTGAGTCCGCTCTCGCCGAGCCGCCCTCCCAAACTTCCGGCAATCGACTTGATCGGCGCGAGCGAATTATTCAGTTCATGCCCAAGCACTCGAATCAACCGTTGCCACGCGCTGCGCTCCTCCTCGCGGAGCGCCCGGCTTACGTCCGACAGCACGATCAGCGTATGCGGCGCGCCTTTTTCCCGAAATTTGCTCTGCCGCACCAGCCAGCGCGCCCCGGCGCTATTCGCCGGCAAAGCCACCAGCGACTCGTTCGCCGCGCTCAGGCAATCGCCTAGCCCGATCTCGTCGGCCGTACGCCCAAGCAGTCGAATCGCCGCTTGCTGCAAAAGCCTTTCCCCCGCCGGATTTACCAACCGCAGCACGTGATCCGGATCGAACGCAAATAGCGGAGCCTCGATTTCTTCCACCACTCGCCGCAACAGCGCCGTCGCCTCAATCGCGCGGATGCGCTGATCCGCGAGCAAATCAGCCAGCGCATTTACTTCCAGCGACAACTCGCCCAGCGCGTCCTCCGCAACCGCTCCCCGCGCGCGAAACGAATAATCCTCTTCGCGAAGCGCTCCCACCACATTCGCCAGCGTCTGCAACGGCTTCACCGTCTGCTCGTGCAATACCAGCGCCAATATCCACCACACAACTAACACCGCGGATGACAACGCCACCTTCGATTGCGTCGACCACACCTGCATCCATATCAGAACGCCGCCGACCACAATCCCCGGCAGCGCAACGAAGAACGAATAGAGGCTGATGCGATTTTCATACAGCAGGCGAACCCGCTTTCGAGCCTTCGGCATTTTTCTCCCGCCGCTGCTCTGCGGGCTAGAGCCCATAGTCTGCACTTTCGTGTTTTATGCCCATTTTCATTGCATTTGGCGCACAGGTGGCGCACAATCTAAATTGTGGATAAGCGGACGTTAGTGGGTATTGAGGGAAATGAGCGAAGCCGTATTATCCATCGCAATTTTAACAGCAGCGGAGTTAGCCCAACTATGGAAAGTGCCAGTGAGTTGGGTTCGTGAAGCCAGCAAACCCAGTCGCAACCATGATGTCCTCCCCGTCGTGAAGATAGGGCGTCACAATAGGTACGCCCCCAACAGCCCAAGCATGTTGGCTTGGCTCAAACGGAGAGGACTTAAATGAAAAGTTATTCGCTACAAAAACACAACGGCAGTTGGCAGATGCGCTGGTCGGTGTATGTGGTGAAAAACGGCAAGCGCGTTCGCACCCAGCCCGTTCATATCATCGGCTCTGACTCCATGAAGAAGAACGAGGCCGAGGCGCTGGCCGCCGAATATATTGCCAAGGTCAAGCGTTCTCCCACTGTGCAAGCCGGGGATTCGGTCGATAAATTCGTCACAGCCGTGTTCCTCCCGCATTGCGATGCGAACTTGAGCGATAGCACAACCAAGATTTACAAACAGCAGTGGGGTCGGTTGAAACCGTTTCTTGGCGAGACCCGTTTGCGGGACATCGGCACACCGCAAATCCAATCGGCTATCGACGCTGTCCACGACGACCGTGGCGAAACGCTCAGCCATTCTATCTACGGTCATATCAAAGTCACCTGCTCAGCAATCTTCGGTCTGGCAATCCGACGAGGCGACCACCCCGGCCCGAATCCCGCAGTTGAGACCGTGGTACGCAACTACGGACACACCAAGCACAATAAGAATGGAGCCTACGACCTGAATCAGGTGAAGCAGTTCCTCACGCTGTTCGCAGATGATCGGGATATTGCGGCCACCATCTGCATCAATGCGTTTCTAGCGTTGAGAAAACCGGAAGCCGAATCGCTTCAACCAGAGGATTACGATCCGTCTACCGGGTTGGTTCGCATCCATCGCGATACAAAGACGGGCAATGATGTGTGGCTACCTGTGGTTGGGCCGCTGCGTAAAATCATGGCGGTCGGCTGGAACCAAATCAACATGCGCCGTGCGGAGACGGCGATTCGTTTGCGGTTGAAAGGCACAACGCTTGAGTGGAAAGGCTGGTACGGATTTCGCAGAGGCTTGTTGACCAATCTGTGGAAGCTCGGTGTGCCCGTGGAGGAAGCCTGTAAGGTGTTGCGTAATACTGCCGAAGTCTGCCGTGCCCACTACTTGCGGTTAGATGCGGCGGTCAGTCGGCAGAGTGCGATGGACACGCTGGAAAAGGCTTACGACGAGCAAGAGGTTACGGCGATTCAATAAGAAGTAGGTAGGGTTGCGTCATCCCACTCATGAAAATCCTGCTCAATCATGCGGTAGTTAGTCGCGCCCTTGTCATCTAGGTAAGATTGGTAGAACCAGATTTCCTCAATTGCATCGGGGGGAATCACGCCCTCGTATGCCATGGTGCCCACGGCCCCAAAGCGCACTGCATCCTCGTCCTCGCGCTTCAATTCCTCATCCAGCGCATCGTCGTCAATCGCCAGCATGCAGGAGTTGGGATAGTCAAAGCCGTGCCACGGTCTTACTTTACGGCTGGTCAAATACACATACCGGGGATTGGATTCCAACCCATCCCCGTCATTGGCGAGGCCATTTCCCCGTGGGCGCAGACCATTGGTGAGGATACTCCGCAGATTTGACCGCAGGGTGAAATGGTACCAAATTACCCTCATCGCGCAAGTTTAGATCGGTCGGAGGACCGGATCAAGTGAAGGAGAAAAGCACGGTGCAGTAAGGAGGACAGGAAGCTAGACACTTGGACATCGCAACCGATGTACCTCCTACTTGACCGCTGGCCTAATTCTCCGGGGGGTGGGATGATTGTCCATTGTGCCCCTTGCTCCTCGCCCGCCCCACGTCCGTCTTCTGAAACGCTTTGGCGGTCTGCCGGGCGGCGCACGCTTAAGAGAAATTCCAACCTTCGGTTATCACGGCTCCAAAGCCAATCTCGCAGCGGTCGTTAGCACCATGTTCCCCCTGCATGGCGATAGGTTTATCGAACCGTTTTGCGGAAGGGGTAATGTGTATTTCCATGTTGCCCAAACAAGGGACTACAAACGATTTTGGCTGAACGATATCAAGACTTATAAATTTTTATTGGGCTTGCGGCGGGCGGACGAAGTGGTGCGTGGGCCAATATCCGTACCACTTTTTCGACGCATCAAAGCGGCTGCATTGGCAGGGGAGGATTATCTCCAACTCAAACCCAGTTGGAAAATCAATGTGCACCTCATGGAACAATTATTAGTTTGGAGCGGGGGTTATTTTAGTCAGGCAGGCAGCAGTCCACGGGGTTTTAAATTACCTAGCGTATGGGGTCATTTTCTGCGTTGCTTAAAAGCCTATATGGTTATGAAGCGCACGAACCCGCGCATAACCAATTGGGATTACCGGGATGTGCTGGCTGAATGCGGAACCGGGGATTGCGTGTACCTCGATCCGAGGTACGAGAAGATTGAAAAGATGCCTTACCCCAACATCAATCATAGGGAGTTATGCCGAATACTCATACGGGCAAAGTACAGGTGGGTGCTGAGCGGCTATGAAAACGAGACCTACAGAATCCTTGGCGAGCCTGTCTACCGAACATGGATACCACGGGGAATGAGCAGGCTGAGGAACGTAAAAGGCAAGCGGCTAGAAGCTGAGGAATGCATATGGAGCAATTTCACGCCCCCGCTTTTACTGGACTATACTTCAATCATAAGGAGCCTCAAAATGGATGACGCAACTCTTTTGGAGCAGTGGATCAAAGACCGGGAGGAATTGGATGCTGCAATTCAATTATTGCGGCGCACGATTCAACGCAATTTTGCCGCAGCACCTAAGCGCTCTTACACCCGAGGCAACAAAGAGCAAATCATCACAGTGCTGAAGAAATCCCATCATAAGAAAGCGGCGACAGCACAACCCGGCAGCAAGAAAGGCACCATGAGCGCGGCGGCGCGGAAGCGCATCAGCATCGCGCAAAAACTCCGCTGGGCAAAATTGAAGGCGGGGAAGAAATAAGGACTGCCCTCAGTTGCTCGCACCCATCGCTTGACCTACAACCTGATCGGGCAGGGCTTGGAACTTTCCCGCGTGGCGATCCCTCACCGTGTAGTTGATGCGCCCCAGTTGCCTGAGGCGGCGCAGGGAGCGGCTTGTGGATTCCGGACTTACTTCGGGAACATGGTGGCGGACGAAGGCCAGCAAGTCCGCCATTGTGAAGCACTCGCTCATTGCCATTCGTTGGACAACGAAACGAGAAACTAGTTTCTTGAGACCCAGATTCTTGTAGCCGCCTTTCATCTATTGCTCCCTCGTGCCACTCTTCCTCGCCTGTTTCCTATGCAGGCAGTCAACGACCTCGCACTGGCACAGATTGCACCAATGCACGGGTTCCAGATAACGGATCGCGGCATAGATTTCCTCCGGCGTCAGGAGGGCCAATCGCTGGGCCTCTTGCATCTTGTTTAGACAATCGGCGCAATCGTTATATCCCCAGACAGTTAGAGAAAGTTTGCAGGTCTGACACATCAGCGTATTAACTTGCATAGAGTGTTTCCTTTTGGCCCTCGTTGACGCGAGGGCTTTTCTATTTATGGGGGGTGATAGTCAGGAAAAGATTGTTAATTAGTTTTTATCCGACTATGAAATCGTTCTTCATGGCGACATTTAATCCGGACGACGTTCAAGTTTTCGACTACAAGAGTTTGGTGCGGCAGTGGGAGCACCAGCTTCAAGCCCGCATCGCGCAGTATGCGAGGGACAACCCCATGCTGAAACTGCCCATCATCGCGGAGAAGTTCAACTGTGGGCGCTCCTTGGTGCAATGCGCCATGCGGAGGAACGGGGTGCAACGCAAGCAGGGACGGAAAAGTTGGCATTGGCCGAAGAAGGCCCAATGACTTTCAGTATTAACAATTACAGGTTGGTCGCCTGTAATCCACTGACTATGGATTTCTTTAACTGGGTGGGTCTTCGCCAAGAAGATTCAAGGGGGGCGGTTTCAAGCGCCGCTCCCGTTTGTCTTTCCCGTGCTTGACGCTTTACCCAAAGCGAGACAAACAAATTTGTTGCATAAGGCTTGATAACCAATGCTCACAAAAAATCGTAACTGCATGGATTCTCGCATGGCCCTCTAGGTCATGCCCGAAACACGAACCCAGAAAATTGAACGGCTGCGCCGACAATTTGTATTGGCCGCGACCGATGTTCCGACAACCGATTGGATTTTGGACTGCGGGGACTGCGACGACGAACACCAACATAACCACAAGTGTTTCCGGCCTGAGTTGTCCAAGCACCCCGCAATGATTCTGTTTTTCCCCGCCACAACGCCGCAACAGATAAACACCCTGTCCCTGTGGGTTGACTTGGGTGCCGATTTCATTGAAGCAACAGTGGAACAGGCCCGTGTGTTTATCCGACGGCATTATGGCGTCCTGCGGTTAAGCGACAGAGACCGCGACCTGCTGGCATATCAGCCGAAGCCCGATGAAGAAATTGATTTCGAGGGCATTGAACGCGACATACGAAGAACATTTTTCCGTGAACGCAGGGATTATTTCCTGCAAAAACTGGGGGACTATGAGCTTTAAAGACCTTGCGCTTCCCCTTGTCGCCCGTGGCTTGTATGTATTCCCGACCTCCGCTGACGGGCGCAAAGTTCCGCTCATCAAGGATTGGCCACACCTTGCCAGCAGAGACATCAAGAAAATTTTGTATTGGGATGCGGTGCATGGCCATGATGTGAATGTCGGCGTCGTGGCGCGGGGCATCGTGGTTTTAGACGATGACCGGGGGGACTTGGCGCAAGTCATTGAGCGGGCCACAGGGCATGTTGTGCCTGATACCTACACGGTAAAGACCTCAATCAAGAAAGCCACAGGCTGGCGGGGAAGGCATTACTACTTTTCGGAAACGCCAGAATCCATTGCCTTGGGCTTCAGAAAAAAGGCCGGTGTGTATGACTGGCAAGCCGAACACCATCTGGTAGTCGGGGCCGGTTCCCGCCATCACAGCGGAATGATATATGAATCGGTGGATGACCAGAGGGTCATCCTGCCATGCGAAAGTTGGCTGGTGGATTGGATCAAGCGCACGTGCGATGCGGCGAAGCCACATAAGACGGGCCGCAATAACTGCCCGGTGCATGAGGGTTTTGATTTCACCGATTGGTGCGCGTGGTATGAGCCACTGTTCCACATCGTAGGCGACGAAAACAACTACCATTGGCCCAATCCCTGCCCTTGGACAGACCACAGACACGAAGGTTCGCTGAAAACAGGGTTCTATTGGGACGGCGAAAACTTGGGCTGGTCGGATTTTGTCACCAGTTGCACAGGCAATGAAAAGGGAATAGGCGAGACCATCAGGCACATGAATGCCCGGATGGCAGAGATGGGATTGGAGGCATATCCACACTTGGTTTGGCCCGAAGAGCCCTTGGATGAACTGCTGGATTATTTCGGGGTGGTGGAGGATGTTCTGCCCCCGGAGTACCGATACAAATTTGTAATTGATACAAACCGAGGGAGGATTTATTCCCCGGATGGCATTACTTGGTTTGATAGCGAGGAAGCACTTATTCATGGATAACTTATTGGCACCTGAAATCAATTTGCCGCCGGGCTATGAGGATGCGAAGCAACTGGTCTACGACAAAGAAAACGATCCACCATTGCAGATTTACGGATTTGATGACCTGAGCAACGCCCAGCGGTTTGAATGGCGCTACGGGGGCAAGTTCATCTTCACACAGGCCACGGGCTGGCTGGCTTATGAGAAGGGTCGCTGGCACAGGGACAAGACCCGTAAAGCGCAGCAAGCCATGCTCAACACCCTGAACCTCATCGGGCAGGAAGCCGACTTGGTGGAAGGTGATGATGAAAAAGCGACGGAAGCCCGCAAAGCCATTCTTTCTTGGGCCAAGGCGTGCCGTGGCCTCGCGCTATTCAACAGTGCGATGAAGTTCAGCGAACATCTGGCTTGCTTTGTCCGTGATTATGAAATCTTTGACCGACGCCCGGAATTGTTTTTGTGCGCTAATGGCACACTAAATCTTAATACTGGTGAATTTGGGCCGTTTGATCCGGAACATCTGCTGACCAAGGGGTCAAATGTAGTTTATGACCCACTGGCCTCCTGCCCCAAGTGGGAAAAGTTCCTCTCCGATGTGCAGGGTGGGAAAGAGCACATGGTTTGCTATTTGGCCCGCGCCGTTGGGTACACCATGACCACCGATACCGGGGGGCAATGCCTGTTCGTCCCCTACGGGACCGGGGGCACGGGGAAAAGTCAGTTCTTGAATGTGCTGCGGGGGATCATGGGGGGCTACTCATTTGATGCCGATTCGGAAATGTTCATGTCAAAGCGCGGCGACAGCGGGCAGCCGTTTGAGATGGCGGGATTGGAAGGCAAGCGGGCCTTATTCGCGGTGGAGACAGAGAGTGGGAAAGAACTAGCATGTGCCAAAGTCAAGCGCATGACGGGGCAAGACCCGATTAGGGCGTCGTACAAATGCCGGGATCACTACACCATCACCCCCCACTTCAAGGTATGGTTCGCCACCAACGACAGGCCAAAACTCGATGCGACCGATGACGCCATGTGGGACAGGCCGAAGCTGATTCCGTTTGATGTTAAGTTCCGCGACCAGCCGAACGAAATCAAGAACATTGCAGACATGCTTTTGGCACAAGAGGCATCGGGCATCTTGAACTGGATGATTCAGGGGCATGTGGAATGGAAAGCGCAGGGTCTGAATCACCCCGATGAAGTCAAGTATGCTGTGCAAGAGTGGCGTGGTGATGAAGACTATCTTGGCCGCTGGTTGGGGGAGGTCACACAGCCCACAACCAACCAACATGAGTATGTGACCAAGGCAGAATTATTCCAGATGTTCAGCGCATGGACTGTGGCGAGCAAGGAAGGCGAGAGCACGAGTGATAAACAATTCAGCCGCATGATGAAGCGCAAGGGATTTGTAGACAAGGTGGTCAAGGTGAACGGAAAAACCCCCAGAGTATGGTTGGGCCTCAAATATGTGGGGTCATTCGGTAAGGGCTATTCCCCAGATGTGGCATTCATACCATCACCGGAGGACATCAAGTAGGGTTTTGGTTTCAGGTAGTTTCGTGCCACTGGGATTGTGGTTCATATGCGAGGGCGTGGTTTTCTATTAGAGGGGGAATAGAGGATTCATGAAACTACCTGAAACCAAAACCAAAGACGGGGTATTGAACTTTTATGACCGACTGGACGCAAGACCTTGACGCCAAATACGGAAAATGTGTTATTGAAATTCAAGGTAGAGGCGAACCTATGAGCAGAAAGTTTAAGAACCCAAAAACCAAAAATGTAGATGTTCCCAAGATATTGGCCCGATGCCAAGGCTTGATTTCTAGTTCCTACCATCCCGGCGGCGACCAAGAGACTGTTCTGTGCGGAAAACCGTCCAAGCACGAGCACGATGGTAAGCCATATTGCCGAAAATGTTTCAAAATCAAGATACATGAACGCTCTTATGAAGAAGAGTACGGCAACTCCGGTTTCAGTGATGAGTATAGTCAGAATGAAATTGTGGTAGAGGGGGAGATAGAGGACGAGGATGCCACAGACCACTAACTGCTCAAACTACGGCCACAGACGCTCTGGTGCGCATGGCGGGGCATCCTGCGGGCACAACCAACTGCTCAGAGCCAAGCGCCGAGGGAGTTATAGGTGCGGGCGTTGTGGTGAAAGTTTTGTTGCTACGACAGTCTTTCTTACTTTGGAACATAATGGCCAAACTTATAGGTCGCCAGTTTTTATTCAGTATTAGTGTTTGGATTGCACTGTGCACTACCCGCGAGGCGTGCAGGGCTTACCTACCGTTTATCCTTCCCTGAAAGCAATGCAATCCATTTCATAAGGAGACACATGATTGAAATCATCCCACTAGTTTTTGCCTTTGTTCTAGCGGTTTTGGCAGCATGGAACATAGGTCAACCCAATTGGAGTTTGGGCTGGCTGTCATTGGCTTGCTACTACCTGAGCCTGCTTCTCGGCGGCGTTCACTTCGGAACTACACTGGGGCGATAATGAACGGAGACGAGATCGCGGCGATGTTGTACCAAACCAATCCCGACCCATTGCATGATTTTATTTTCTCCCCCGGCGATTACGGATTTGTGGAAATGGATGCGACCTTTCATCATGGCATGGCTGAAGCGTGCAAAAATCTCAATGATAATGGTGAATGCGCGGCTAAATTTGTAAAGCGCAGCGACGAATTGGTCGATGATTACGATCCGGATACGGACGACGAACCAATCGAAGATGTGGAGAACGCATTGGACAAAGATGAGCAGGAACAAGACTTGCTGAAGGATACAAATGGCCCAACTCATCTTCGGTAAATGCAAATATGCGGAGATTACGAACCGGCAAATTACAGTTTGCAATCGCATCACACGCGGAACACTGGCTTGTGATTTGCATTCTCAATGGGCCGATGAAATAAATTGGCTGGAAAACCATGTTGGTAATCCAGAGATGGTTAGCCCCGCACCATTTGATTGAAGCCTGCATGTTTATGCATGCCCACGCATGCCCACAGCAGCCCAGCTGTTTGTAAACGGCTCCATCGTGCCGATGAATGGCACGATAGTGTGGTGTGAGTTCGGTGGTGACGTTCGTGCGGTGCGGAAAAAAGCATTACTACTGGGAAAAAAGTAACCTCGGTAGGCCGCCCCCGTGGGTACTAAAGTTTTGACCTGCGGCCGTAGGCTTTGACCTAGCCATCAAATAAGTTCTTTATGCTCATCAACATGCGGACAGCGCTTCTTCAAACACTGGCAGGCTAACCACCTTGACCCCCACGGGGGCGAAGGTAAATCAGCAATCTATGAAATGCGACAGATGCGGCGACGAAATGCGTGACCGTGGGGGCAAGAACGCTTTTGGCGGGAAGCTTTGGTGGTGCAATCGTTGCGATACCGCACGGTCAGACCACGGCTCAGTTCAAAACGCAAGCCAGTATTTCAAGACAATACCTTATAAGTTGCCGAATGATATGTGCGGAGTATGCGGCGGCTGGATGTATAGCAACATCCCCAATGCTTGCGAGTGCATTGGCCGTAATTGACACTTCTTCCTAGTAATCCCACTATCTCCCCCATAAATAGGTCATAACGGCGTCCGGCACCCAACCGTAAGGGGATGCATTCTTGAATTATGCATCTACTGCTCGGGTCTTATTCGCCGTCAGCAACGGGCAAAGCCGGAAACCCTGTTGCATCGGCCTCGCTTCACCCGATGGGTGATAAACCCGCGTAGCGGTTGCAGTACCTTTTGACCTCTATGCCCCGAAACAATAGATTTCTTCCCATCAAGCTTTTCTCGTCCATCAGCAGCAGCAAAATAATCCGATGCCTATCTGTCAGGGCTGCGGAAGACCTTGTGGCCACGGACAAGGCTTACTGGGTCGCTGATGGCACTGCGGTACGCCTGCGGGATTTGCTCCGGCGGGACGAACATACTGCCAGCAGCCTCACCGCCTTCGATGCCCGCTGTGCTGCCGGGGAATACGGAGCCTCCCGCACTGCCACTATGGGCGAGGGGAAGAAGCGAGAACTGGAAGCGATGGGCAAACCCACCGAGGATACGGTGGAATGCAGCGACTTTAAACGGACTATGTGGCTCTCTATCAGAGATGACAAGGCGGTGATGGTTTGATGCGTAAAGACCAACTGGCTGGTGGAGCACCGAGTGCAAGTTTTGGCCCCATCCGTGTATCCACGGAAGCGTGGGAAAAAATTTTCGGTAAAGCAGAACCAGCAGCAATCGCGGTAAGCGCTGGGGCCAGTGCTGCGGCGGTTCGCCCCCGGCATAAAAAGATTCAAGCCAAGGCTTGATTTTATCGTTTGGCTGACCGGGCACTTACTGGCGGCAGAAGTTAAACCAAGCGAGCAAAGGAAAAGCAAAATGAGCAATGTAGTTAGCACTAGCGGCGCAAGCGGTTACAATCCCCTCGTAGTCGGCGGTACAGGCGTAGGGGTCAAGATTTTCCCTGATGCAAGCGGATGGCCCAGTGGAACCGGATTTTCCCCTCCAACTGGAATTTCCCACGCTGCGGTTGTGTATACAAGCTCCTCGACCGAAGGTCAGCAATTCACGATCCTTGCCGCAGGCAATTTGTATGTGCATGGTACCTCCCCCACCGTATTGTTTGGGTTGTACAAGGGTAGCTCCCTTACCAGCACCAGCAACACCTTGGTTGCGGCTTGTGCTGCTACCTCGCTGACAACTGCAGCCAGTTATCCTTTCTCCCTCAGCATCAAAGGTCAGGGTGATGCGAACTCCGGTTTGATTCAGTTTGGCAGCGCCAATCTGCTTCTCAATGGAGTGGCAGTGACCTTCACCGTGCAGGCGAGCGGCATCCCCCTCACGGCGCAAGACCTCTTGCTCAACAGCGTCCCCTTCTGCCTCGGCGTGCAATTCGGCCCCAGCGACACGCTGAACAAAGCCAACCTGCAGCAATTCCAGTTGGAACAGTAACAGCGAGAAAATTTCACAAGGGATGGCTGCGGCCATCCTTTTTTCTTTTGGAGACATATGAAAAAAGCACACTCTTTTTCCCACACGCATATCGAGCACCATCAAGATGGCTCCCATACAGTGCATCACCAGCATGAGACGGATTCCAAGAAGGACGTAAAGCACGCAGTTCCTGATTTGGACGGCGCACATGATTCGCTGGAAGCAAACCTCGGCCAGCCCAATGCCGGTGAAGCCCAGCCCCAACCAGTCGCGCCCGGTGCCCCCGGTGCCGCGCCCGCTCCTGCAATGGGTGCCATGTAATGCCCCCAATGGATATGTTCGGAGGCCCCGCACCCCATGCCGTTGACCCCATAGCCCGACCTGTTGATCCATTCGGCGGCGCTCCACCTTCTCGGGTTCGCCCTATGCCCAACTATGGTCAATCCTTCGATGCACGCAACGACAAACCCGCTGGCATGGAGGAAATGTAATGGCCAAACCAAAAAGGGATTCGCACCACCGTGCGATATATGACCTCCGCAAGGGCGGCTTTCATAAGTACCTCGGCAAATCACCCGACGAACCTATCACCGACGCGGACATAGAGAAAGGCAAGTCCAGCGGCAATCCCCATGTAGCGAAGATGGCCGCCTTCATTGAACCCAAGTCTAAATAATGCGCAAATCGATACAAGCGGCTCTCAATGCCCGCCGCGCCTTGCTGGAAAAACAAACCGAGGAACAAGTCACCAAACTTCTGGCACTTGAGCAACAGGGAGTGGGGATACACCATTCGCCGAACAAGAAGTACTACGAAGTGGGGGACGAAACCAACCACGGCAGTGAACTGGAAAAGTACGCCTATGAGGCCCAGTACCTTTACTCCGAATGCCGACCTGTCCGGGACTTAATTCCACTGTGGAGAAAGTTCAAGAAACTCCATCATGTCAGCCGATTTGAAGACTGGCTGCTGGAGCGGAACAAATGCCGCAAGGACGATTACCACCTCGGCGAGATGTTGGGCCACGACTTCGTGCCCCATGTCCATCATGAGATGTGCCTGCAATACGTTCAGAAAAACTTCGATGGCGTCTACCACGAAGGCTACACATTGGGGGAAGTCCGCAAGGCCATCCATAAGCACCAATTTTTGCGGGAGCAGGAAATGCAACTGCTGGCTCCCCGAGGCAGTTTCAAATCCACCACCAACATGGTGGACGCCGTTTCATGGATGCTTAATGCCCCCGATATACGAATCATGATTCTCTCTGGCGAATTCAAGTTGGCCGAGAAGTTCATGAAGGGGATCAAGGGGTACTTCAACCTGTCAAAGGGGGCCATCCCCACAAAGTTCCAACAATTTTTTCCTGAGTACACGGTGGATGAGAAGGAAGCAACCAGTTTGATGCCCCTCCTTACCCCTGCTCGGGTGCTGCCCCCGTCTGGCGAACCCACGCTTTGGGTCAACTCCATTGGTTCCAACCTCAGTGGTTGGCATACCGACATTTTGAAGGGTGATGATGTTGTCACCGACGAAAACAGCAATACCGATGGCACGCGGGAAAAGGTAAACGAGAAATGGACTGGGGCCTTAAACCTTCTGGATGAGTGGGGCTTTGTCGATAACATCGGCACCCGCTATTACATAGATGATTTATTTGGGGAACGGCTCAAGCTTATCGCCGATGTGCCTCTGAAATTTCTTAAGCGCAGCGCATGGACGGTCAAACCGGAATTCCGCACGGTGAAGATGGAAGACCTACGGGAAGACATGGTTGACCTGTACTTTCCTGAAAAACTTTCCTTCAAGTCCCTACGCGCTAAGTTGCTCCGCAATCGCACTCAATTCCTTTGTCAGCAAATGAACGAACCCGCCGGGTCAGAGGAGTTAGTCAGTTTCAATGTAGACGACCTTCGTGCAGCCCATGAACAACTGACCGCTGCTCCCATGCTAGATAGCCGGGGAGTGAGGCAGGAAGTTTTCATGACCTTTGATACTTCCTCCGGCAGTCAGAGCGGTGATTTCTCCGCTGGGGCCGCTTGTGTGTTTCAGAAGCGGGAAGATGGGCTGCATGTCATGCACGTGCTGGAAATAACCTTTGGAAAATGGAAGCCCAGCGAACTCAGTCGGCAGATTGTGGACTTCGCGTTCCGCTGGAAGCCCCGTGTAGTTCTGATTGAGGATTGGGCGGGCAGCGAGTTGGTGCGCCGGGAAATCAGCACCTTGGCTACACAACGAGGAATTTCCATCCCTATATTGTGGGCCAAACGAAGTATGGAATACAACGCCAAGAAGAACCGCATCGTGGGTCTGGAAATTCTTCTTGCTACGGGCAGGATTAAGTTTGTTGGCGGCTGGTGGACGGATGAACTGATGAAGCAATTTACGCGATACACCGGAGAAAGGGTAAGGCGGCGCAGCGATGATATTCCCGACGCCATCGCCTACTTGCAGAATTTCATGCCCGACATGACTTCCTCCTCTGCCTACGAGGAATTGAAGAAGGCTGAAAAAGAGCGCACCGAACATATTCGGCAAGCGGCACACATTTTTAAAGCACCTCTGGCCCCGCCGACAGCGGTTACCCCAGATACGAGTTCCATCGACCAGCAATTTTTCGGTGGGCTTGGGCTCTATAGGAACTGATGGCTACAACCGAACTAATACCAGAAGAAATTCGAGCCGAAGATGCACAGAGTACTCCCGATGGTTCATATCTGTACCCCGATGCTCAAGCACTGCAACTAGCGTTGGATGACCTTGACCGCTGTGACGCCTACATGAATATTAATTTGTGGGCTGCCAACTGGATACTGGCCGATACTCTGTACCAAAGTCCCCAAAATACCAATATGTTGGTGGGGCAGACGAAAACTAACATCCCCGTTTTTACTTTGTCGAATCACATCAGCGCCATCGTCCCCAAATGTATGGGTGCGATGTTTTACGAAGACCCCCCTTTCCTTTTGCGCCCCCGTCCTTCCACCACGCAGGAATTGGTAAGGGCCAAAACTGCTGTATTCGCCTACCAGATGCAGGATATGGGTTTCATGGAGCAATGCGAGCCAGCCTTGGAACAAGACGCGCTGCTGGGCACCACAATTATGAAATGGGGGTGGATGGAGAAAACTGTAACCGACAAGGTTTACAAGCCCAAGGAACAACCAACCACCATCAAGACCGACGTGGGGTATACATCTACCATCCACACCGCCGAGAGCGACGAGTTTGAAATCACTTATGAAGACCGCAAAGTATGCAGGCCGTGGCTTAAGTTCGTTGACTTGCGCACCGTGAGGGTTGACCCCGGCTGCCGGGTAGGCGACATACGCCAAGCCCGCTATGTGATTCACACCGAGTTTCCAACTTACCTTGATTTGGAAGACTTGCGGGAACAACCGGATTACGACATTCCCTCCGAGATTGTATTGCGGGAATTCTTTGAACGAGAAGAGGGGGCCAAGATGGCGGGCGATAACCTCGCCATGACCATGCCCGAGGGGATGAGGGGCTGGCTGCAACATGCAGTTCCCCGGAACCAGCGCACCAGCGCAGACCCATTGGAATCACCGCTGATGCTCATCGAGAGGCAGGACCACCACAGCATCATCACAGTCTTGGTGCATGGCACGGATTACATTCTCATCCGCAACAGCGAGAACCCAGCTAAAAAGCCAATGTACCTGTCTGCCAACTGGCGCAATATACAAGATTGTTTTTACGGTCAGGGACTGGGGCTCCTGATCGGTGCGGAGCAAATTACGGAGCAAGGCCTGAAGAACCTGTCAGTTGACCTTGTGTCCTACGGTTTGCATCCGCAGTTGGTCAGGAAGAAAGGCTTCAACACCCCGACGCAAAACATCGTTTGGAGACAGGGCGGAATTATTGATGTCGATGATGACGTGGATCGGGCCTTGAGCGTATTGCAAATGCCCCCAGTCCCCGCCGAA
>Ga0209008_1000227_pt1 | contig 24171 bp, 20 predicted proteins | sample JacPin_JW_Ref_O3_FD_187963 | JGI IMG/M metagenome (GOLD analysis project Ga0209008, IMG submission 187963) | Forest soil microbial communities from Algoma, Ontario, Canada - Jack Pine, Ontario site 1_JW_Ref_O3 (SPAdes) (version 2) | ecosystem: Environmental > Terrestrial > Soil > Boreal...
GCCCGCCGACGATCGCGTCGCCGATCGCCCCGGAAAAGGCCTTCCTGCAGTGTTCGGCCAACGCCAAGATCCTGCTCTCGGAAAAGCCCGAGGTGGCGCCGCTCCGCGAAATTCTCGCAAACCTCTCCCCAATCGCGGCCTCAGACGATGCCGTAACGGTCGCGCTTGCGATCGGACCCGAGGGCGGCTGGACGGACCAGGAAATCGCTGCCGCCCGCGCGGCGGGCTTCCTGGAAGCGTCGCTCGGCGAAAACATTTTGCGCACCGAGACCGCCGTTCTTGCCTCGATGGCTGTTCTTCGGTTCGCTCTCGCTGGTTGAACCTGTCCCCGGGGCCACCAATTCCGTTTTGAGAATCGGTAAAAGGAGTGTAAGAAGGTTCGGTTACCTGCCAAACTGGCTGGAACCGGGAGAAACTCAAATGACGGGTGCAACGGCTGAAGGGCGCAAAGATGTCGAGGCGCAGAACAAGCACCTAGTTCAGATAGGCTTCGACAAATGGAGAGACGGCACTGGAAGCGTGTTCGAATTTCTCGCGCCCGATGCCAAGTGGACGATTGTGGGGAATTGTCCTGTGTCGCGAACCTTTAACAGCCGACAAGAGTTCCTGGACGTGGTGATAAAACCCTTCAACGCCCGGTTGTCAAGCAGGCGGGTGCCTGCGGTGCGCGGGATTTACGCCGACGGCGACATGGTGGTGGTTCTTTTTGATGGCAAGGGGACGGCGCGGGACGGAAAGCCATACGAGAACACCTATACCTGGTACCTACAGATGACCGGCGGCGAGATCGTCAATGTGGTCGCATTTTTTGACACGATTGAATTCACCGACTTCTGGAATCGAGTTTCTCCCGGATAGCCAGGCCCGGGCTGCGATATGGCGCCTGGTCGCATCTAATTACTGTGTCCACCTTCAGCCAATTCCGGGGATCAGAAACCGGCGGAGTACCTTCTGTTCGCCTCCTTTGCCTCAGCTTTGGCGGCGTGGTATAAATGAGCTCTCACAGCATGCAGGATGACGCTCAACTCGGCTCACCGGCTTCGCCTGAAAAAGCACCACTTCCTCCATTGCGTCGCGAGCTGCGCAGCTGGACGCGCGACCTTGCCGTGGCCCTGGGCCTGGCCATTGTCATCATGATTTTTCTGTACCAGCCTGTAAAGGTTGAAGGCACCAGTATGAATCCGCTCCTCTCCGATCAGGAGCGCATCTTCATCAACAAGTTTATCTACCGTTTTGAGCCGATCGAGCGCGGAGACGTGGTTGTCTTCTGGTACCCTCTGGACCGTTCGAAGTCGTTCATCAAGCGCGTAGTGGCTCTGCCGGGAGAGTCGATCGAGATTCGTGCCGGCAACGTATACGTCAACGGCAGGGAACTGCCGGACCAGTACGTACCTTCGAGCTATCTGGACGGCTCGAACTACCCGGCCAGGCGCATTCCGCCCGGCGAGTACTTCGTGATGGGCGACCATCGCGACAGCTCGAATGACTCGCGCGTTTTTGGATCGGTGCCGCGGCCTTACATTTACGGCAAGGCGGTGTTCGCGTACTGGCCGGTCGATCACTTTGGGTCGCTCACTTCGTCTTCAACTGTGAGCGCGGCATCAAGATGACATCTTCTGGAGGACACACTGAACGAGTCCCCCGCAGGACGCGCGCTTCTTGCGCTCGAGGACGGAAGAGTATTTAACGGTCGTGCGGCGGGCGCTCGTACTCGCCGCGGCGGCGAAGTCGTTTTTAATACCAGCCTCACCGGCTACCAGGAAGTATTCACCGATCCCAGCTACTCCGGGCAGATCGTGTGCCTCACCTATCCGCACATCGGCAATGTGGGCACCAACCTCGAGGATGAGGAATCCGGGAAACCCTACATTGATGGTCTGATCGTCCGCGAGTTTTCCATGCTCGCTTCCAACTGGCGGTCGAGTGAAACCGCGCAGGCCTATCTGGAACGCCACAACGTACCGGTCATCCAAGACATTGACACGCGTGCACTGGTGCGCCACCTGCGGGAAGTTGGCGCCCTGCGCGGTATTCTTTCGACAGACGACACCCCAGCCGAGCGACTGATCGCCGAGGCTCGAGCGCTTCCCACGATGGCGGGGCTCGAACTGGCCGGCCGCGTCACCACTGCAAAGAAGTACGAGTGGACCAAGGGTTCAATCGAGCTGACCTCCGCGGCCGCCCCGGGCGCCCTCGATCCCGGCGGTCAAGCGTCTCGAGCGAAGGGAGCGTCGGATGGCCGCAGCCCGGGCGTTCCGGGAACCGTTTCGAAAGCCAAAGCGAACCCTGAGGTTGCTGTGCGCTATCGGGTCGTCGCCTACGATTTCGGCATCAAGCAGAATATCCTTCGTCTTCTGGTGGATTACGGTTGCGACGTTACCGTTGTCCCGGCGAAAACTTCCGCCGAGGACATTCTCGCGCTCAAGCCGCACGGTGTCTTTCTGTCAAACGGTCCAGGCGACCCCGAGCCCATCACCTATGCCGTCGCAAATATCAGGAAACTTCTTGGGCGCGTCCCGATTTTCGGTATCTGCCTCGGCCATCAGCTCTGCGGTCTGGCCCTTGGCGGCAAGACGTTCAAACTCAAATTCGGCCACCATGGTTCGAACCATCCGGTGAAGAACCTGCTCACCGAAAAAGTCGAAATCACCGCGCAGAATCACGGTTTCTGCGTGGACCCGGAATCTCTCCCGTCCAGCGACGTGGAGGTCACGCACGTGAACCTAAATGATCACACCAACGAGGGCATGCGTCACCGCTCGCTGCCGCTATTCAGCGTGCAGTACCATCCGGAGGCGTCGCCCGGCCCTCACGACGCACGATACCTGTTTGATGATTTCATCGCGCTGATGAAGGAAGGGACCAGGTGAGGTCCCCCCGTTAGCCCATGCCGAAACGCACTGACATTAAGAAGATTCTGATTATCGGCTCCGGCCCGATCGTGATCGGCCAGGCGTGCGAATTCGACTATTCTGGCACCCAAGCCTGCAAGGCGCTGCGTTCGGAGGGCTACGAGGTCATCCTGGTCAATTCGAACCCCGCGACCATCATGACCGATCCGGAAATTGCCGACCGCACCTACATCGAGCCGCTCGCAAAGGAATATCTGGAGGCCATCATCGCTGCCGAGCGGCCCGATGCGCTGCTTCCGACTGTGGGCGGGCAGACGGGCCTCAACCTTGCCGTCGAACTGGCCGAAGCCGGCATCCTGGAAAAGTACGACGTCAAACTCATCGGCGCTTCGCTCCGCGCAATTAAGATCGCCGAGGACCGCCTGCTGTTCAAAGACGCCTGCCGAAGAATCGGCCTGGAAGTTCCGGCGTCGGCCGTCGTAAACGAGATTCCCGAGGCGATCAAGCTCGCAGACGAACTCGGATATCCGGTCGTGATTCGTCCGTCGTTCACCCTGGGAGGCACCGGCGGGTCGATCGCCTACAACCGCGAGGAATTCGCCGACTCCATTGCCCGCGCGCTCGACGCGAGCCCGGTCCGCCAGGCGCTGATCGAGGAATCCGTGATCGGCTGGAAGGAATTCGAGCTCGAAGTGATGCGCGACCATCGCGACAACTTTGTGGTCATCTGCTCGATCGAGAATGTGGACCCCATGGGTATTCACACCGGCGATTCGATCACGGTTGCTCCCGCGCAAACGCTCACGGACAAGGAATATCAGCGCATGCGCGACGCCTCGGCTGCGATCATTCGCGAGGTTGGGGTGGAAACCGGTGGATCGAACATTCAGTTCGGCATCGATCCCGAGACCGGCCGCATGGTCGTGATCGAGATGAATCCGCGCGTTTCGCGCAGCTCGGCGCTTGCCAGTAAGGCTACCGGTTTTCCAATCGCGAAAATCGCCGCCAAGCTCGCCGTCGGCATGACGCTGGACGAGATTCCCAACGACATCACCCGCAAGACCCCATCGTGCTTTGAGCCCAGCATTGACTATGTCGTTGCAAAGATTCCAAAGTTCCAGTTCGAGAAGTTTCCGGGCAGTGAGGCCACGCTCACCACCCAGATGAAATCCGTCGGTGAAGTGATGGCCATCGGGCGCACGTTTCAGGAATCGTTGTGCAAGGCCATCCGGTCGCTTGAACCCAGCACGGCCTGGCGCGCTCCGGCCGAAGTTACGACCCCGCTGTTGCGGGAAAAGCTCCATGTCCCGGGTCCGGACCGCATCCACTGGCTCTTTGAGGCGCTTGAGCGCGGGATGTCGCGCGACGAGGTCTGCTCGCTCACCAAGATCGATCCCTGGTTCATCCGCCAGATGGAGGACATGGTCGCACTGGACCGCCGCGTGGCCGCAAGTTCGCTCCGCAGCATTTCACGCGAGCTGCTGCTGGAATCCAAGCGCTCGGGTGCGAGCGATGAAGAGCTGGCCAAATTATGGAACGTCAAGTCTGCCTCCGTACGCGCCCGACGCCATGAACTCGGCGTTCTGCCGGTATTCAAGCGCGTGGACACGTGCGCTGCGGAATTTGAATCCTTCACGCCTTATCTCTATTCGACCTATGAGGAGGAAGACGAATCAGGCGCCGTTGATCGCCCCAAGGTTGTCATCCTAGGAAGCGGACCCAGTCGGATCGGGCAGGGAATCGAATTCGATTATTGCTGCTGCCACGCGGCTCTCGCGCTCAAGGAAGACGGTTTCGAGACGGTCATGATCAACTGCAATCCGGAAACCGTCTCAACCGATTACGACACCTCGGACCGGCTTTATTTCGAGCCGCTCACGCTGGAAGACGTGCTGGCAGTGCTTGAGCGCGAAAATCCGCAGGGCGTCATCGTGCAGTTCGGCGGACAAACTCCGCTGAATCTGGCGCTCGAACTCAAGCGCAACCACGCAAAGATCATCGGTACGGACCCGGAATCGATCGACCTTGCCGAAGACCGCCGCCGATTCGGTGAGCTGCTCGCGAGTCTGAATATCCCGCAGCCGCGGGGCGGCACGGCTCTTGCGCCGCAGGAAGCCGTCGCAACCGCTGCAGAGATCGGCCTGCCGGTTCTGGTCCGGCCCAGTTACGTTTTGGGCGGGCGCGCCATGGTGATCGCCTGGGATCTGAAGACGGTTGAGGACTATGTTGCGCAGGCCGCTCAGATTGGCGCGGTTTCCGATCCGAAACGCCCGATTCTGATCGATCAGTTTCTGGAAGACGCAATCGAGGTTGACGTGGACGCGCTTGCCGACGGCGAAGATGTCGTCATTGGCGGCATCATGGAGCACATCGAGGAAGCCGGCATCCATTCCGGCGACTCCTCCTGCGTTCTGCCGTCGGTGACGCTCAAGCCCGAGGTGCTTGCGCACATTCGCGACTATACGGTAAGGCTCGCGCGCGCGCTTCACGTTGTCGGCCTCATGAACGTTCAGTATGCGATCCAGCATGACACGGTGTACGTCCTGGAAGTTAATCCGCGTGCCTCACGGACGATTCCGTACGTCAGCAAAGCGACCGGGGTGCCGCTGGCAAAAGTCGCCGCGCGCCTGATGACCGGCCGCAAGATCAAGGACCTGAATCTCCCGGTCGTGGACATGAACGGTGTGAAGGAACTCGCCGTGCACGATTTCTACGCCGTGAAGTCGCCGGTTTTTCCGTTCAATAAATTCCGCGGCGTGGATACGATCCTGGGGCCCGAAATGCGCTCAACTGGCGAAGTGATGGGCATCTCCTCGACCTTTGGCCTGGCGTTCGCCAAGGCGCAACTCGCCGCCGGCCAGCGCCTGCCGCTCTCAGGAGTCGTCTTTATCAGCGTCAATGACCACGACAAGCGCCAGGTAGCTGCGGTTGTCAAGGATCTGGCCGCTGTAGGACTGAAAATCATCGCCACGCGCGGCACGGCTGCAGCACTGACCCGCGCGGGCATCGAAATCGAGTCGGTCTACAAAGTAAACGAAGGCCGGCCGAATATCGTCGACCTGATCAAGACCGGCAAAGTGAATCTGGTCATCAACACGCCGCTCGGCCGCGAATCCTTCTACGACGAAAAATCCATTCGCCGCGCTGCCGTCCGCTATAACGTGCCGTGCATCACCACGCTGTCGGCGGCTAGCGCCGCCGCTCGCGGGATTCGGGCCATGGCCGGCCATGCCCCCGACGTTGCCGCGCTCCAGGATCTGCATCGGCGCAAAACAACGGCCGTAACCTGAGGAACTTCGTTGCACCGGGCCATTGGCCCTGTGGCTTCCGCGCCTTCCGGCACTGGACGCGGTGGTTTCTGCTCCGCCCGGTCGTGCTGGAATCCTTCCCGTCCAGACATCATCCAATGCCTGCAGTGGTTCAATCCAAACCCATCGTCGTTGCTTATGCGGCCCAGGGCTGTTGCCGGTGTCCGGGGGCGCGTGTATTATGACTGGCTTGATGGAGTCCCACTGTATTCCGTTTCGCGAAATCCCCCACACAACCCGGCTTTTTTCGACCTTTCTGGAGGATTTTCCTCGCGTCTCGTCCTACTACGCTCATCCGCCGACCTCAGCCGGCATCGACGCAGCCGCGCGCGAAGTTCCCGCTGACGCAGCGATGCGCCGGAGCGTCGTCGAAATCCTGCGTGAGCAGAACTGCCGCTTTGCACCGGGGAACAAGCTGGATTCCGCGACAGCCAAGAATCTTGACCGGCTCGCCGCCGGTGCCGTGGCAATTGTCACCGGCCAGCAGGTCGGCCTCTTTTCCGGTCCGGTGTTCAGTTTCTACAAGGCTCTCTCGACCATCCGGTGCGCAGAGCAAACCACGGGTCGCGGCATCGACGCGGTTCCGATTTTCTGGCTCGCGACCGAGGATCACGACCTCGCCGAGGTCAATCATTCCTTTTGGAATACGCGTAACGGACTGGTCCGCTACGAGCTGCCCGCGAAAACGGAAGACACAGGGCGCCACGTCGGCGAGGTTGTCCTGGGGGACCGGATCGAGCCGCTGGTTGCAACCGCCGCCGGGACGCTGGAAGGCGCCTACGCCGCCGAGGTCGCGGTCGCGCTGCGTGAGTCCTACGCGCAGGGTGAGACGTTCGGTTCGGCGTTCGGCAAGCTCATGGCTCGGCTTTTTGCCGGCAGGGGAATCATCTTCATCGATCCGCTCGACGCCCGGTTTCATCGCCTCGCGGCGCCTGTTTACCTGCGTGCTCTCGACGATGCGGATTCGCTCCGCGAAGCGTTGCTCGCACGTTCGAAGGAGCTCGAAGCCGCCGGTTTCCACGACCAGGTGAAGGTCACGCACGAATCCACGCTTTTGTTCTACAAAGTTGACGGCCGCCGGGAGCCGCTTCGCAGCCGCAACGGGAAATTCTTTGCCGGGGACACCGAATTCACGCGCGCGCAACTCGACGCCGCGCTTGGCTCGTCGCCAGAGTCCTTCACTCCCAGTGCTCTGCTGCGTCCGGTGGTGCAGGATACGCTGCTGCCCACGGCCGCGTACTTCGGAGGTCCGGCGGAAGTCGCCTACCTCGCGCAGTCGCAAGTGCTGTATCGCAAAATCCTTGGCCGCATGACCGCGATTGTTCCGCGTGCCAGTTTCACCATCATCGAGCCGCCGATTGCTCGCTTTCTCGCTCAATACGGTCTTGAGATTCGCGATCTTTTCGCCGGACCGCAGCACCTTCGCGCGAAAATGGAGCAGAAATCCCTTCCAGCCGCGCTGTCCAGCCGCTTCGATGAGAGCGAACGAGCCATCCGCTCGATGCTCCAGGGTTATGAAGAGCCGCTCGGGCGGCTGGACTCGACGCTGCTCGAGGCCCTGCACGCCTCCGAGCGCAAGATGCTCCATCAGATCGAGCAGCTGAAAGGAAAGGTCGCCCGCGCCGAGAACTTTCGGTCTGGGATTCTCGACCGCCACGAGCGCATCCTGCTCGATTCACTCTACCCTGGCGGCGGCTTGCAGGAACGCACGCTGTGCGCACTGCCGCTTTTGGCCTCGATCGGCCCTGGCCTGCTTGATGATCTCGCCGCGCTTGCGTCGATTCCCGATTCACCCGACAGCCATTCCTGTGCCAACCAGCACCACGTTCTCGCGATATAGCGTTCTTGTCTGAGTGCGGCGTTCAATTTCCGATTTTGCGCGGCGTCCAAATGCCTGCTGTCGGTGCGCCTCTGCGATTCGCCGCCATCGGCCAACTCTTAGCTCTAAACTTGGCCTGGTTCGCGTGTTAAAATGCCGATTCTTCATTCCGCGAATTCGCCCAGGAGGGCCGCACACGATGAAACTCACACCGGGAAAACTGAAGGGCCTGAAGGCCGTATCCAACTCGCGCGACGTGATTGCCGCAGCGGCGATGGATCAGCGCGGTTCACTTAAGAGCGCGATCGCCAAGGAAAAGGGCATCGACAAGGGCGCCGTCCCGGCGCAAATGCTTGAGGAGTTCAAGACCGCCGTTGTGAAGATCCTCACGCCACATGCTAGCGCCATCCTGCTTGATCCTGAATACGGCCTGCCGGCTGCTCTCGCACGGTCCAAGAACGCCGGGCTGCTGCTCGCCTATGAGAACAGCGGCTACGACAATACGCGTCCGGGCCGCCTCCCGGACCTTCTGGACATCTGGTCGGTACGCCGCCTGGTCGCCGCGGGCGCCGATTGCATCAAGATTCTGCTCTATTACACGCCGTTTGACCCGCCGTCGGTGAACGAGATCAAGCACGCCTGGGTTGAACGCATCGGCGCTGAGTGCACCGCCGCGGACGTGCCGTTTTTCCTTGAGCTGGTTGGGTATGAGGAAGACGCGGATGAAAAAGGTATCGCCTATGCGCGCAAGAAGCCCGACGTTGTCGCGCGCAGCATGGCGGAATATTCAAAGCCTCAATACGGGGTGGACATTCTCAAGGTCGAGGTGCCTGTAAACATGGCCTTCGTCGCCGGCACGAAGGCTTGCAAGGGCGAATCCGCCTACACCCGCGACCAAGCCAAGCAGCATTTCCTGAAGGCCGCTAGTTCGGCAAAGCTGCCGTTCATCTATCTTTCCGCCGGCGTTAGCAACGACGTTTTCACCGAGACCCTGGAGCTTGCTGCTGAATCGGGCGTCAAGTTCTCCGGCGTTCTTTGCGGACGCGCCACCTGGAAGGATGCAATTCCCGTGTACGCCAAACAAGGGGTGAAGGCGCTCGAGGATTGGCTAGCGGATCAGGGCGTGAAGAACATCAACAACGTGAACGACCGGTTGAAAGCCGCGAGTCCCTGGTCCAGCTTCTGACCCTGGTCTCCGGTTCACGGTCCCGAGACTCACTTCCCGCACTGCGCCTCAACCTGCGTCTCCATATCCGGATCAAGTACGACGCCGCGCCGCGATCTCGCCGAGCATACCTGCGCTGCACTCAATCCGAGCGCCCCCTGCAGGTTCGCACCTTCCAGGCTCGTCCCACTGAGATCGGCGCCGTTCACGACTGTACCCGTCAGTTGCGCTCCACCCAGATTCGCTCCTCGCAAGTCGGCATCAATTAGAATCGCGGTCTCCAGTTGAGCTCCGCCAAGGTCGGCACCTGGCAATTTCGCCGACCAGAGATATGCGCTCCGCAGGTCGGCATGGTCCATGTGTGCCCCGCCCAGGTAGGATTCGCGGAAGTCCGCCTTCTCCAGATTCGCACGGGTCATCGTCGCGCCCGGCAGACGAGCCGTATACACGCTTGCACCTTCCATCTGTGCGTCTTCCAGGTTTGCATCCGCAAGCGAGCAATATGACAGGTTCGCGTAACGCAAATCCGCGCGGCGAAGGTCGGCCCCATCCAGATTGGAGCGGTCAAGATTGGTGTGATTCATCTGCGTGTGGTCCATGACCGCAAAGCGCATATTGCTCTGTCCCAGGTCCGCGCCGCGGAGGTCCGCCTCGGACAAGAACGCCCCCTGAAAATCCGCGCGCCAGAGATGGGAATTCGCGAGAAACACTCCGTAGGCCTGCGCGTATCGGAATTTCGCGTTGGTCGAGCGAAGACCGTCGACGTAAGCGACCTGATCGTCGGCGCCGCTCCAGTTCGCAGGCCTGTGTGAAATCGAGGCCTCCGTCAGATCGGCGTATGGATCGAACGCCATCCACCAGAAGACATTTGCCGCCCATCTTCGAATGTTCGCCGGCCCGTACTGCGGCGCCCGGGTGCGATCGTGGGGCACGCCCGCAATCGTGCCTGCCGAGAGCAGCAACAGCACGACGCCAAGGGCGGTCGCAACCGATATGGGGTTGATCGCCTGGATCCTTGCAACCAACTGGTGCATCCACTTCTTCTCAAGAGACCACCGTTCCTGAGGCCGTCCGACTTTCGTTGAGGCATAGGCCGCAATTCCGGTTGCAATCACGGCCAGCAGCGCCTGCAGGATCGTGCCGTGGATCTCCTGCCGCGTCAGGTCGCGGGCCCAGAAAAGCAGGAGCGTGGCTGGCACAATCCAGTATGCCGCAAGCAATGACACACCCTTTTCCACCAGCCGCGTGGACGACGGATCGGGATTCATCCATCGGAAATGGGTGCGCAGCAACCCAGAGATCATCCCGGGGCCTCGATCGCCCAGTGAATGTCCGTCAGGGAAGATTGCGGGCAGCTCCATCACCGAATCCCACAATCGTTGAAGATGAAAATGGAATAGCAGGTAGAGGATGAACAGAGCGACCGGTACGATCAGATAGGATTCCGCAGTCGGCAGCGCGGCCGCGGCCACGTGCGAGTGCAGAAACGGAAATACAGCAGAATCGGTCAGGAACTGCGTGTCGCGCGTTTTCCAGATCACCAGCCACGAAACCACGCTCGCCACGGTCATGGCCGCGAAATAGCGAAACGCATTTTGCGACGCGCTCTGGAAAGCACCGACCACTTCGAATTCCATCAGCTGGGGCGGCAGCAGCGCGTCCCGAAGATTCGCTCCGGCGAACTGTCGTGGCACCAGCCCCATGGAGGTCTCAAGCGATGCGCCCTCCAGGTTTGCTCCCTCCAGGTTCGCGCCCACCAGACACGCTTCTTCTAGGTCAGCCCGCACCAGGCACGCGTCCCGTAGGTCCGCCAGCAGCAGGTCGGAAGCCCGCAGATTTGCGTCGTGAAGGTCGGCGAGACGCAGGTTCACGCTGATCAGATCAGAAGCCTCCAGCTCAGCCCCTGAAAGATCGGCCCGTTGACCGCTCCGGCCATGCGATTCCACCCATTCGCGATGACTTGCGAGTTTTTCATCGAATGCCCAATCCTTGTAGGCCCTGCGTGGCGCCTCGGGCGCCAGTGCGTCGGTTTCGGCAGGCACTTCCAGCGCCTCGGTGAGCTCGGCGTGGGAGTCCGTTTCCCGAACCTCAGTCTGGACGTCGCTTGCCAGCTCGGGATTCATTGTATCGGCGGGCGTTGGGTACGGACTTTCGTACGGCCATTGCGAATCATTTGCGCCCAGCCGCCCGGCATTTTCCTGTTTCTCGGAGACGGTATCAACGAGACCTTCATTGGCGCTGACACTTGCGACCGTATCGGCGCTCAACACAGGCTCCGGGTCGGTTCGCGAGGGTCCGTGGGCGGCTGCCCACTCCTCAACGCTCTGGGCCAGAGTGGATTCGGTCGACACATGGCTCAGGACCTCAACCAGCGCGTCGACACCGACCTCACTCCATGCCTCCGCGGGCACTTCGTCGCCTGCCTCCGGTTGAACCTGTTCGGGCGATGCTGGCGGAGCATCCGCTGCCTGTGGGGAACTCTGCTCGGAGGGAAACAGCTTCTCAAAATCGTCTGCCGCCGACGGCAGCTCTTCGGCCGCGATCACAGGTTCTGGCGTTGTCGCGGGAACTGCGAAATCCGCCGGCGCCGGTGCTGCGGCCTCGCAGGCAGTTTCAGTCACGATTTCCGCCCGCCCTTCGGTCTGCACCGCCTCGGCGGGATTCTGGTCGATGGGGAACTGCTTTTCAGGCGTGGTCTTTGGTGGACGCTTGAACGTCAGCAATCGCGCAAACAAGTTTCGTCGTTTCGGCGCTGCGCTGGCTGCCCGCTCCTCGGTTCTTTGTCCGGATGCGCCGTCTCGCTCGGAAGCTTTGTAATCGGCCGGTGAATCCGCAAACAGTTCGGCGAGCGCATCCGCCGCTGGAGGCAGATTACCAGCCGGTATCAATCCGCCCGGCGATTCCCGCAGCTCGGTTGGAGCTGTCGCCTGCGCGATCGGTCGAGTCTGTTCTCCCGACACAGTCTCCGCTGGGGGCGCGTCAAGGGTCTCTGGCGCAGCCTTCGGGCGTTCGTCTTCCTCTTCGACTGTGAATAAACGTTGGAAAAGTGGCGCCATTCTGAGTCCCTTTTTGCCCTCGAAAAACCTGAAGAAGCTCCCCAGTCACTCCGACAACTCAAGCGACCCACCGCTCGAATTGCCTGCAACTGGAGGGCAGCGAAAGGACGTCCTTTCGCCAATCCCCTACACCTGAAGTTTACCCTCCACAAGCTTATCGCGGACGCCCGTCACAATCTCCCTGTCCAGGAGTGCAATACCAGTACAGCTGGCCGTATTACCCATGGCATCGCTCCGCCCTTTTGGGACGAGTCCTGGGCCGCCGACAGCACCGGGGATCGAGAATTTGGAGGCTCGAGTCCGCGTCGCAAGCTTCCGGCTGCGCGAACGCCCGGGCGTTTTGATCTAGGGTGTGGAGCGCCTTGGGCCGTTTGTGATATGAAGGGTCCCGCATTCCCGCAGCAAGCGGTCGAACGACTTGAGAGGAGCGGTCCGAGATGGCGCTGGTGCTTCCCCCGAACGTATCGGAGAAAAACTTCCAGAAGGCTCTGGATGCGTTCGCGGGCGTCGTTGGCCGCCAGTGGGTCCTGTCGACCGAGGAAGATCGCAACACCTACATGGATATCTACGCGCCGGGCGACGGCGATGACCACACCCCCAGCGCCGCAGTCGGCCCCCAGTCTGCCGAGGAAGTCCAGGCCATCGTTCGCATCGCAAATCAATACAAGGTTCCTCTCTGGCCCATCTCGCGCGGAAAAAACCTCGGCTACGGCGCCGCCGCGCCGCGCATGAACGGCACAGTGGTCCTCGACCTCGGCCGGATGAAGCGCATCCTGGATGTCAACGAACGCTTTGGCTACTGCCTGATCGAGCCCGGCGTCGGCTTTTTCGATCTGTTCGCCTATCTTCAGGAACACAAGATTCCCCTGTGGATGTCGGTGCCGGCAAACGCCTGGGGCAGCGTGGTGGGCAATGCGCTTGAACGCGGCTACGGGTACACGCCTTATGGTGAAAACACCCGCAACATCTGTGGTATGGAAATCGTCCTGCCGAACGGCGAATTGGTCCGCACCGGTACTGGCGCAATGTCCAACAGTCCCTGCTGGCAACTGTTCAAGTATGGTTTCGGACCTTCGTGGGATCAGGTTTTCGTGCAATCGAACTTTGGCGTCGTAACGAAACTGGGAATGTGGCTGATGCCGGAGCCGGAAGCCACGCTCGGTTTGAACATCCAGTTGCCCAACCCGGACGACGTCGGCTGGGCGGTGGATGAGCTTGCTCCCCTGCGGCTCAACGGAGTGATCCAGCAGAGTCCCAGCATCGGGAACTCCCTACGGACCGCCGCCGTACAATCGCAGCGCAGCCAGTGGTATCAGGGCGAGGGCGCCATGCCGGACGATGTTCTGCGCGAGGTCCTTAATAAATTCAACCTCGGTTGGTGGGGCATCAGCCTGCGTCTGTACGGCTACGACGACGTCAACGAGGCACATGCGAAGATCATCAAGGCGGCCTTTGCCAAGCACACCCAGAAGGAGTTCGAGGTCGTCAAGTGGCATCGCGGCGACCCGATCGCAAATTCCGGAGCCGGGGTCCCCAGCGCCACCGCGCTGCAAATCATCAACTGGCGAGGCGGTCGCGGCGGCCACCTGGGATTTTCACCGATCCTTCCGCCCACAAGCGAACACGTACTCAAGCAGTTCCACAGCACCAAGAAGCGCTATGAGGAAATCGGCGTGGATTACTACGGATCGTTCACCCTGTTTGAGCGATATACAACCAACATCAACATGATGATCTACGACCGTGACGACACGGCAATGACCACCAAGGTCCGCTCCTTGTTCAAAGTGCTCGTCGCAGACGCCGCAAAAGAAGGCTACAGCGAATATCGCACCCACCTCTCAGACATGGACGACGTCGCGCTTACATTTGATTTCAACAATCACGCACTGCTTCGTCTGAACGAAACCGTCAAGGACGCACTCGATCCCAACGGAATCCTCGCACCCGGCAAACAGGGTATCTGGCCGAAGGCGTTTCGCGGGGTTCGCGCATGAGGACGAAACCGCGTTTCCGTTCGCTTGCCCCTTTCATGGTCTTTGCACTGACGATGTCGACTGCGATTGCGATTGGCATGGCGCGCCCGGGCTTCCCTCAAGTGAAGCGAGTGGACTACTCCGCACAGCAGTTTGAGGAAGGCAGTAGACTTTTTCATGCTCGCTGCGGCTATTGCCACCTCGCCGGAGGAACGGGCACGATCATGCTCGGTCGGCGTCTGGGGAAGGATCGCGCGCTGCTGGAATCTCGAAGCGACCTTACCTCTGAATACGTGAAGAAGATTACTCGTGTGGGTCTAAACAGCATGCCGCCACACACCCGCATCGAAGTTCCCGATAGTGAGCTCGATCTGATCGCAGCGTTCATCACACGACCCGCGTCTGCTCGCGCTCAGTTGCCTCCGGACGGGGCCGCCCATGAATAGACGCGATTTTCTCATGCGCGCTGGTGCCGCGGCGATCGTTCCGGCTGCGATTCCCGGCGCGATTTGGGGATCGAGTCCGGATGCCTCCCACATCTCGCCGGAACAAGCCGCCTCGCAGGCCAGCACCTCGATCACGGCGGTCGTCTACGATGAGCGTTATACCGATTGCGCGCTTTTCGCAGCCGCGCTCATCCGTCAAGGAGCCGTTGGATTTCCGGTCAGTGGCGATTCTGCGCAGCTCTGGTACGGATTGCTGGGCGCGCACCTCGCGCAACGCCCCGGTCGCGTCGCCGGACTCACAACGTATGCCGATTTTTCGATCTCGCAAGCTTGCGGCAGGGAACTGAATCTGGCCGCACTATACGAAGGTGCGCACGACGGGCGCCGATTGAAAACCAACCTGAAACATCGGATCCGCGCAGCCGGCGATGTACGCGAAATCTGCGAGGCTTTCTCGGGAGCCGATGGCCTCTGGCCCGAGTCTGTCGCGAATGCTCTTTCCCGCTTGCCTGAGACCCGCGACCTGGCAATTCGAAATCTGGCGACGGCGACCACGCCGCGCTCGCCTGACCATCCGGGCTATCTCGCTTCCTGGCTTCTCGCTGCGAGATCGCTGGCCTAGCGCGGGCCGTGACGCGCTCCTTGCAGGGAGCACCAATATGATTCGCAGCGTGGCGGCAGTACTGGCCGGGATCGTTGTTCTGACGATCCTGTCGTTTGCGATCGAGGCCGCGGCAAATCCGTTGGTGCTGCGAGCGTTTCCTGATGCGCTAGGAGTCGGCGCTCCGCTCCGTCACGCCCTGCCCGCCAGGCTGTTCATGATGGCCTACACGATGCTATCGATTGCGGCGGGCGGCTATGTCACCGCCTGGATCGCGCGCAGCGCGAAAGTCTGGCACGCAGTGGTTATGGGCGCGATCGAACTTGCTCTAACCGCCTACGCCATGTTCGAACTTCCACACCAAGCGCCGCTGTGGTCCTGGCTCACCGGCATGGTTCTATTGGTGCCCGCGGCCTGGCTGGGAGCCGTATTCCGCGTGAAACATTCGAGCGGCGACTTGCAAAACGCTTCGTAGCAGCCTCGATCGCATGGAATCCGGAAGCAGGCAGGGAACCCTGCGCGCTTAAGGCGGCTGAGATGCGGGCGGACGGCTTAGCCGAAAATCGCGCTGCCGCAACCGGCCCGCGCGGTTGCCTTCGCTCGCCACTCCGGGTAACCTGCCTGCGGTCTACCGAAGGAGGATCCATGAGGAAGTTCGCGTGTAGTTTGGCGGTCTGCCTTGCGGCGATGGCACTCGGACTGCCCCTGCGCGCGCAGGCACCGAAAGCGTCCGATTTTCCGGCGCCGAAGCCCGCATTTCCCGGCCAGACGAACGCTCCAGCGCCGCAGAAAGCCTCCCCGCCCTTAACGGTCGACACAATCGTCGGACGACTGAGCAGCCCGTGGGCCATGGCATTCCTGCCCGATGGCAAGATGCTGATCACCGAACGCAACGGCGCCATGCGTATAGCCAGGATGGACGGCGTCTATTCCGCTCCCATCGCCGGAGTCCCCGGCGTCAAGGTCGTTGCCGCGCAGAGTTTGCACGACGTCGTGCTCGATCCGCACTTCGCCCAGAATCGTCTGATCTACTTCAGCTATTTCGCGCCCCCGCCGGGCGAAGATCCCGCGGTCTGGCCTAACTCGTTTTTCTACGCCCAGGTTACCGACAAGCCGCTCTCGGAGCGCCGCACCGCTTCGATTGGTACCGAACGGGTCGCCCGGGCACGCCTCAGCAACGACGAAAAAAGCCTCGAGAACGTTCAGGTGCTTCTCGATGGTTTGGATCGTCGTGTCGTATTCGCACCCGATGGAACGCTCTACGTGACCGGCGCGGACCGTTTCCGGTTCTACGATTCGAAAATGGACTCAACGGATCACGAAATCACTGATCCTGACATTCTGCGCAACTTTACGGGCCGCGTCGCCCGCATAAATCCGGACGGCTCGATTCCCAAGGACAATCCGTTTCTCGGTCAGGCCACCGTGCTGCCGGAAACTTTCTCCTACGGCCACCGCGATCCGGAGGGCGCAGCGATCAATCCCAAAACCGGTGAGCTCTGGATGGACGAACATGGACCGCTTGGCGGGGATGAGATCAATATCATTCGCGCGGGCAAGGATTACGGCTGGCCCAATGTTTCCTATGGCCGGCAATATGCAGGAGGAGTCGTCGGCAAGGGTGCTCATGCCAAGGAAGGTACCGAACAGCCCATCTACTTTTGGTATCCGGACATAGGGCCCTGCGGAATGATGTTTTACACCGGCGACATGTTTCCGGAATGGAAGGGAAATCTTTTCATCGGCGCGCTGTACGGGAAATTCCTGGTGCGCCTGGTCCTGGACGGAGACCGCATCGTGGCCGAAGAGCACCTGCTGGTCGATCTTGCGCAGCGCATTCGGGGCGTACAACAAGGCCCTGACGGTTCCGTGTACGTCATCACCGACGCCGGAAACATCCTGCGTCTGACGCCCAAAAAATAGCTGGCAGAAGCTTAGGGATTCCGGAGCGGCAACTTTTCCACCGGTGTGACCTTCGTGCCATCCTGTGCGAATTCAAATCGCAGAATCCATTCACTCGACGTGTTCTGGCCGTTCGCTTTCGCCGGCGCGAATTGCCAATCTCGTGCAGCTTTCATCGCCAGATTCGCAAAGTATTTGCTCGGCCCCGCGGAATCCAGATCCACTCCCACCACCTTGCCTGCCCCGTCCACTTGCACGCGAACGCCGACTCGCACCGCGCCACGGATCGTATCAAGCGCGCTTCGCGGAATAACGGGCAATGCCTGATGAAGTACCGTGCCCCCCGCGAATTCACCTGACGCTTGCTTGATCGCGGGCGCCGGTCGCGCAGTTGCGGCCGGGACCGAAGGCGCGGGACTCGGACTTGATTTCTTGGCGGCGATCTTTTCGGTTGGTTTGCCAGCTTCGAGCGGCGTGGGTTTCGGCTGCGTTTGCGGTTGCGTTACTCGGGACGACCCAGGTTGAGGCGAAGTCGCCAGATGCCGTTGGAACAGCCTTGAGCCCGCGAATAGCATGACGAGCGCGATAGCTCCGATCGCGATCACCGGAATCGCAAATCCGTGACTCGGTGATTGATCGGCGCCCGGTTCGGGTTCTATCGGCGGCTGGGACGACTCGGCTGCTCTTGGAACGCGTACGACTTGCTGCGCCGTCACGCGTGGCTCGATGCGCGTTTCTCTTCCCGGCGGGGGCGCATCGGGATCCAGCCGCGCGCCAATTCCTGCGAGCGTACATCGGCGCTGCGGATCCCGCGCGAGGCATTGCCGCACGATATCGCCAAACGGCGCCGGAATCGCTCTCGGTAGCGCTGGCTCCTGTTGTCCCTTCCATTCCCACGTCGGCAGCTGCTGCGTCAGCACTTCCACCAGCGTTACGCCCAGCGACCAAACGTCTCCCGCGGCGGAACCCCCTCTCGTTCCAGTCTCGGGCGCGTCATACACGCTCGCCTTGCCGCGATCCGGGCGGGTCTCCCGCGCCGGACCAATCCCGTCGCTTGAAATCTTAAGCTCCTCGCCGACCGCCAGGATGTTGGAAGGTTTAACGTGTCCGTGAACCAGCCCCTTGCCGTGGAGAAATGCCAGCGCCTGAATGACAGGCCCCAACATATCGCGTGCCTCGGCAGCCGACAGGGCGCGCTGCGGAATAATCTGCGAAAGGTCCTCATCGGCGCATTCCATTACTGCGTAGACCATGCGCGCACCGCCCACCTGGCAGCGCCCGGTATGAAACACGCGCAATAAATGCGGATGCGTCAGGTTTGCCGCCAGCGCCCAGCGCGCAAGTTGAGCCTCGGCATTCTGAGCATCGGCGGCAATCAGCTTGATCGCAGCCTTTTGCTCAACGAATTCGGTCAGAAACACAGGGGCGCGTTCTGTGCCTCCCAGGTACTGGCGCAGGTGGAATTTCCCGTCGGCAACCTGGCCTTCCCATTGCTTCCAGGCTTCGACCATTGCGTTCGCGCGCGTATCTGCCTGTAACACGGTCCCTCCCGCGAATCTGATATTTGGTGCAATGAGTTCAAGCCGCGCCGGGCTGGGGCATTCGCCGGCTGCTGCAAGCGCGAGGTCTCACCGGATGCCACATTCGCAACGGGAAGTCCCCCGGAAATATAGTCGTCCTATTGGAGCCGAAAAGTAAAATGGTGCTTGCCCAAAAGCACAAGTCGTCCGGGCGGACGACCGGGAATGGCGCACAGGACTACTGTTTTCGACGAAACACTGATTCGTCCTTCATCATTTCGTTGTACCGCTGCAAGTCCTCGTTGTTTTCGACGCACTCGTACTCCTGCAGGCGAGTTCCGGGACGCAGCATGATCGTCCCGTGCCGCGTCCACGGCCCGGTGAATACGACGGGATCCTCGACTGTGTCCTCATACAGGATCGTATTCAGGTCGACGCGTGTGAATTTCTCGACCACGTGGAGCTTCTCGCTGTGAATCGTTCCCACGCCCGCAAGCCAAGTCTTGTCATTGAAGCCGGTAACGTCCACGACCAGGGTATCGCCTTCCCAGTGCCCGACCGAGTCTCCCATGTAGCTGGGATCAAGGTCGTCGGGATGTTTCGCGTCAATGGGAATCAGCCGGAATTCGTGGAACACCTCGAACAGCATTACCACCATTTTTGGCGTCTGCACGATCTGCATCGGGAAGAGCCCCATGAGGGTGGTTCGCGGTACACCGGGCGGCAGACATCGCACCATGGGTTCGTCAACGCCACGCCGCTCATAGGATTCCTGCACCTTCTTCTGGGCCCATTCCTGATAGGGCGGCGGGGGCTGGGTGCCCTTAATCGCAAAGGGTGTAATTGGAACGTTGCCCGGGACGAATCCTCCGTCGACATTGGCTTGTTCCCAGGTTCCGATGCGATTGCTGCCTCCCTGCCAGACTCCGGTCATGTCCGGCTTGCCTTCAGGTGTTCGCGGAACCTTGGTGCTGGGGTCGTCGGTTTTCTGCTGCGCGGAGGCCGCGGCGGGGAATACGAGCAGAGCAGCAAAAGCCGCGATCCTGAAACAGTATTTCACGATGGGACCTCCGTTCGAATCCGACTTATGAATCACTGTTTTGCGGCTTCCAGCAGTTGAGTCCGAACAATGACTCGAGAGTCCTTGGAGACCTCGGCAAGTTTTCCGCTCACTAGTTGGGCGGCGCCGCTGGGGCCGCAGGCGATGCGCCCGGCGCGGTACCGCCACCATCCCCGGTGCCAGGCGGCGGACCGAAATAGAATTTGCGCCCGTCCTTCAGCGTGACTTCACGCGAGTGGCCCCAGGGGCCGCCGACGCGCGACTGCCACCCGGTCATGGTGATCTCGTCACCGACCTTCACAGTTTCGTCGCGCCGCCAGCCGGATCTGTAGAGCACGCTTGGCGGGAAACCCTCCATTTTCCAGTTGGTGACCTTGCCATCTTTGTCTCTTACGTCGAGATATATGAAGCAATGTGGGTTGGTCCACTCGATGTTCGTGACGACGCCCGTGAGCGAGATTGGTTTGTTGGCATCGTACTCGACGCCGAACGAGTGGTGCGCCCGGGCGGGCGCGCTTGCAGCCAGCGCCAGCACGATTCCCCCGAAGCAAACGGCCAGAGACCTAAGGTTCGTCACCCATTTCCCCCGAAATTCCCTTCAGCATAGACGCCCGAGCAACAGAGGTCAAGTTCACGCGCGAGTTCGCAGACTCTGGTCCTCGTGTCTACATTCCAGTTCTGCGGTTGTCCGGCGTGGACATGAGCACTACAAAGAGCTAACGTCGTGTGTGCACTTCGGAGGACTTTATGGCCAATGATTCGCACCAGAGAGCTGCTGAGTTTCACGAACTTGCCGCGCACGCTCATCGCGTCGCCGCCATGCACCATGGCAAGGAAGACCACCAGACCGGGCACGAACACGCCAAACAGGCCATGGAGCATTCCGCCAAGGCCTACCAGAGGTCGCAGGAAGCTCTGGAGCAATCGGCCATGTTTGCAGGCGGCCAGGGGACAAAGAAACACTGACCAAGGCCTAGGATTCGCCTTTCGTGCGATGGGATTGGGGGCTCGCAGATCTCGTTGTGCGGCTACCAGACCGTCGCATCGACGTCACGTTTTGGCGAGTTCAGCCTTGAACCGATTTTCGACCTCGTGACGAGTCAGCGGTTTATTCGCGTTGTCTACCACGATCGAATATACGATTTCATTTCTTTCAATCTGCGCGGTAATGAAGGCACCCACGTCCAGCAGGGTCTGGTTGGTGAATTTCACCTTCCTGCCGTCTTCCAGCGTCTTGATCCATTCCTCAGTGGGCATAGAAGTTCTCAAATGCGCGGTGCTGAAGTTCCGCAAAAGCCGTTCGAATAATCGTCTTAACTCTTAAACCGGCCCCATATCGGTCGCCCGAGCGAAATTTGGGAAACCGCCCCTGATCCCGTAGCCGCTGCCGACTACGAGCCGGCGGCTGTGGGCCGCTGCCGCTTCCGGCGCGTCCGATTCGCGGCGGCCAGGATGGCAACCTCGTCTCGGGCGGACATTGCCATCCGAGGCGCCGCCATCTCTCTCTTGACGCCGGCCAGGACCACCTTGTTGGGGGTCCTCTTGACCCTTTTCTTGCGCATGACCAGAGGATGTTCTCGTAACCCCAACAAAGCTGTTCTGTTATGCACATGTGCTCGCGGGGTTGAGACATTCACCTGCCAGTTCGAAGCTGCCGGCGGCGAGGCCTCGGAAGGCGTTGCGCCCCCACGCCAATCGGTGAAAAGTGTTTCAACAGGGCCGTGTTCCCAATCGCCGCGACTTTCAGCCGGACAATTCGACCGCCCGGCTCCCTTTGAAGGTGAGCACAATCGGCTGCGTCCACGGCGCTTTCGCAGTATGCTGGTGCGGCGAGCGAGTTCGAGCCGAGGAGGGAATCGCGTGGACGCGAAAACGTCGCCAGCATCGAAGCCGGGGGCGCGGATTGAATCCGACTCCATGGGCAAGATCGAGGTCCCAAGCGGCCGCTACTACGGCGCGCAGACCGCCCGATCATTGATCCACTTCGACATTGGCACCGACAAGATGCCGCCTGAGCTGATCCGCGCCTTTGGAATCCTGAAAAAGGCCGCGGCGCTGGTCAACCAGGACCTCGGAAAGCTTTCCCCGGACAAAGCGAAGCTAATCGTTGAGGCCGCCGACGAAGTTATCGCCGGAAAACTCGACTCCCATTTTCCACTGCGCATCTGGCAGACCGGCAGCGGGACGCAGACCAACATGAATGCGAACGAGGTCATCTCGAATCGGGCGATTGAGATCTCCGGCGGCGCGATGGGCAGCAAGAATCCCATCCATCCGAACGACGACGTCAACATGTCGCAGTCCTCAAACGACACCTTTCCTACAGCAATGCACATCGCCGCGGCGTCGCGTGTGGCCGAGGCACTGATTCCCGCCGTCGAGCGATTGCGCGACGCGCTGAACGCGAAGGCTCGCGAGTTTGGCGACGTGGTCAAAATCGGCCGCACCCACCTCATGGATGCGACACCGCTGACCGTGGGGCAGGAGATGTCGGGCTGGTCGAGCCTGCTGGACCGCGATGTCGCGCGGCTCAAGGAAGTGCTGCCGGGACTCTACGATCTGGCCATTGGCGGAACAGCTGTCGGCACGGGCCTGAACTCGCCGCCGGAGTTCGCCGAGCGCGCTTCAAAGAAGATCGCCGAGCTGACCGGTCTGCCGTTCCGATCGCACCCCAATAAGTTCGCAGCGCTTTCGGCCCACGACGAAATCGTGTTCGCCAGTGGGGCGCTCAAGACACTGGCCGCTTCGCTGATGAAGATTGCCAACGACATTCGTTGGCTTGGCTCGGGCCCACGCGCAGGCCTGGGCGAGCTGATGCTCCCGGAGAACGAGCCAGGTTCTTCCATCATGCCCGGCAAGGTGAATCCCACGCAGTCCGAGGCGATGACCATGGTCGCCGTACAGGTGCTCGGCAACGACGCAGCGATCGGATTCGCCGGCACGCAGGGAAATTTCGAGTTAAACGTCTTCAAGCCGGTGATGATTCACAATTTCCTGCACTCCGTGCGGCTGCTTACCGATGCGTGCCGGTCGTTCACCGATCACTGCGTCCAGGGAATGGAGCTGGATCGCCAGCGCATCGAGCAGTACGTGAAAAATTCGCTGATGCTTGTGACCGCCCTGAACCCGAAGATTGGCTACGACAAGGCTGCGGAAATCGCCAAGAAAGCCCACCACGAGCGAATTAGCCTGAAAGAAGCATGCCTGAAACTCGGCTACCTGACGGAGAAGGAATTCGACGAAATCATCCGCCCCGAGAAAATGACCCGCCCCTAGTTTGATACTTTCGACCAGGACGCTCAGCACTATTGCCGGCTCAGGGGCGCGCGCATGGTCCGCAGAACGCCCGGCGCTTGCCTCTTTGACGACACGTAGCAAATCGCACGGGCAACGGTTGGGATGACGGGATACTATCGTGGGGCTCCGGCGGGCCGACGCCCAGCCGACTCGCTGGGGGGTGTTTACAGCAGACCGGGTCAACCCGGATCAGGAGGAACTTTCGATGAAGAATCGGCTCATGTACGTGATCGCGATCCTCGCACTGGTTCTCGCGCTGGCGTTTCCGGTGGTGGCACCGGCAGCTCCGCCGGCTCCCAAGCCCCAACCCACCCCCGCCGCAGCAGCTGCAGCCCAGCGGCACCACCACATCCACGACGCCATTGACGCCTTGCGCGCCGCACGAACTGACCTGACCGAGGCTCCGCATGATTTCGGCGGACATCGCGCAGAAGCCGTTCGGGCCATCGACGAATCCATCCATCAACTTCAGATCTGCTTGCAGTACGACAAGTAGCTGAGAGCCGAGCTCAGCCTGGCTTGCGGCGCGACGCAGTTACAGAGCGCGCTGCAAGCCGGGTGATTTGCTGTCTTTCCCCGCTGCATGGTTCCTTGCGCTGGATGCGCGCGCCCCGATCGGTTGATTTCCGCGGTTGCCCACAACGAAATTCTGCAGCCGTGCCACAGGGCTTGCGCACGGGCACGACGAAAAAGAAAATGCCGGGTACACCGTGCCCTCGCCGACAGCCTCAAACCGAGTGCCTGCTCGGGGAATTAGCGGGTGACGGTAGACGTGGGACGCGCGGAACTGATTTGGTGGACGATCTGCGCGGCCAGTTTTTCGCTCGTAGAGCAGGTGGACTCGTTAATACGGCACTGGGCAATCGTCATCTTGCAGCCGCAGATGCAGTTCTCCGAGTTCATGCGCTTCAGAGCCAGGCGCTTCTGCACCGGTGTGAGGCCGCGGAAATCCACGCCGGGGAGTTCGGTTGCGTTTGCGGCGTTTTTCAGGAAAATCTGGCCGTTGTCCACAAAGGTTTCAATCGGCGTGTCCACGTGTTCGCCAAGAAGAGCGCGTATTTCGCGGTCGTATACTGCTGTCGGGAACAGCCCGACATGCTTCTGCACCACGTGACCATCGGTATTCACCAGAAACGACGTGGGTAGCGCCGGAACCCCGCCATAGATCG
>Ga0209008_1000228_pt1 | contig 24142 bp, 17 predicted proteins | sample JacPin_JW_Ref_O3_FD_187963 | JGI IMG/M metagenome (GOLD analysis project Ga0209008, IMG submission 187963) | Forest soil microbial communities from Algoma, Ontario, Canada - Jack Pine, Ontario site 1_JW_Ref_O3 (SPAdes) (version 2) | ecosystem: Environmental > Terrestrial > Soil > Boreal...
AGTGATGTCTGGGTGGTGGCCGACCAGCGCCAGTCCATTTACAGGTTCCGCGGTGCTGAGCCCTCGAACGTCTCGAAGTTCGAAAAAACATTCGGCGGCACGCGCCGGGCGCTCGCGCAAAACTACCGCTCCTTTGCGCCGGTAGTAAACATTTTCAAGAGATTTTCTGCTGTTATGGGCGATGGCGCGATGGCTGGAGCATGGCAAGCAAAGCGTGCGAACGGAGGCGAGGTTCGGCTTACCGTCGCACCAAGTCTCGCGGCGGAGAGCGAAGCTATTCACGCAAGGATTGAGGAGCTGCGCAAACGGGGTGTACCGTACCAGCATCAAGTCATCTTGGCGCGCTCCCATCTGACACTCTCCCGCATCACCGCGATTCTTGAGGAACTCGGCGTGCCGCTTCTCTACCTCGGTGATCTTTTCGAGCGGAAAGAAATCCGGGACTTGCTCTCCCTGGTAGCTCTGGGAGCGGAATGGGGCGGCGTTGGACTGGTGCGCGTGTCCGCACTGCCCGAATATGGTGTGCCAAGACAAGATGCGCTGCATATTCTGCGCTGGTCGCAGGCAAACCAGGTGCCGATCTGGGACGCTCTGAACCGCACGCCAGAGGTGGATGGGCTCACTGACAAGGGACGCGCCGGACTTGCAAAGCTCGGCGGCCACCTTGAGGGGCTTTCAAAATCCTCGCCATGGGCACTTCTTACCGCATGGCTGTTCGAGCGCAGTAATTTTCTTCTGCCTATGCTGCACGCGAATAATGCCGCTTCACAACAGCAACTGGTCGCGATTTACCAGCTTCTTAAAGTGTGTGGCGAGTATATGGCGTTAGGTGATTCAAGCCGGAAGCGGTTTCTAGCGCGCATACGCCGGATCGAAGCCCTAAGCGAGGACACGGCATACCGCGCAGTCTCATCGGAAGCAACCGACATGGATGCGGTACGCGTAATGACTATTCATGGGAGCAAAGGCCTGGAGTTCCCCGCAGTTCACTTGCCTGCGCTGGCGACGGGATATATGCCCAGCAATTGGCGTGGAGTCCGCATCGCATCGCCGCCCGCACTGCCCCACCTGGTTATGCATCCCGACGGACACAAGGTCGAGGAAGAGTGCCTGTTTTTTGTTGGGTTGTCCCGCGCGCGGGATTATCTTTCGCTCAGCCGCGCAGAACGATATACGTCTCGAAAGTCGGGCGAGTCCAGATTCCTTTCCTCGCTGGCAGATGTAGTCCCGCAGAGGCAGTATCAGGGCTCAGGAAAATCGTATTCGGCGGATACTCCGTTGAGGCCGCCCGCAAAACGGGACGGTTATCCGGAAAGGGAACTGGACCTCTATATGCAGTGCCCTGCCCGCTACCGGTACGAAGTCATAGAAGAATTGCGGGGCGGGGGCAATGATTCAGCGTATGTACGATTTCACCGCTGCGTTTACATCACCGCTGGATGGCTCGAACAGGAGAGGCAAAAGGGGAATGTGATCGGCGGTGAGGGCGCAGTAGCGCAGCTTGCAGCGGTTTGGGAATCAAATGGCCCGGTGAAGCATGCTTTCGAGGCTTATTACCGCGCGGCGGCAGAGAGCATGGTGCAGGGAATGGTGGAAGCCGTTTCCAGTGAACGCGGACAATACGACCGGCAAGAATGGGCCGTACCTTTGGACGATGGCCGGAAGGTTTTGATTACGCCGGACCGCGTTCTGGTTTGCGCCGACGCCACGGTGCGGATTCAACGCATCCGCACTGGGCGCAAGACAAAATCGGAACCTGACAAACCAATCTATGCGCTTCTGCGGCGCGGAGCGGGCCTCCGGTATCCCGGCAAGAGAATCAGCATCGAGATTTTTTATCTCGGAACGGGCGAAGTTGTACCTGTGGATGCCGGGGATGAAGAGAAGCTGCTCGCTAAATACAGCGATGCCATCACTGCGATTGAGAGTGGAGACTTCCACGCTGTGCCCGACGCGCGGCGCTGCCCTAACTGCCAGTGTTACTTCATGTGCGGCGCTTAGCGCCGGGTCCTTCCGCTTTTCTTGCTCCCGGATCGCTTTCCTTATGTGGCCCCAATGGCCCAAGAAAAGGAGAAGCGATGTCGAAACCAATAATCTTCATTCAGGTCCATGGACGGCCGGGAATTGTGGAAGCCGAGCTGTCTGAGGCGGCGACCCTGGGCGAATTGCAGGATGCGCTCAAGACTGCTGGCGTTCCAATCGACGCTGAGACTTTCATCTTTGTTGATGAGTCCGAACGGCACGAAGAAGGCGACCGTGGCCGTCCGGTAGAAGGTATCAAGCACGGTGCGCGTGTACACGTCAGCCGCTGCAAGCGCATTAAGACGACCGTCCACTTTCTCAGTGAAACGGCCGAACACGAGTTCGCACCTGGGGCGCGCGTGCGCAGGGTCAAGGAATGGGCCGTGCACACCTTTCACATGAGCCCAAAGGACGCGGCGGAGCATGTCCTGCAAATATGCAATTCGACCAAGCGCCCGCCGAGCGACACGCCGCTGCATGAACTCGTCGAGGGACACAAGTGTGCTCTCTGCTTCGATCTCGTCCCGGAAAAGCGCGTGGAGGGATAACGATGAATATCCCGGTTCCACCCGACAGGGCGATGCTGGTGCAGGACCTCGCCGCGCCTGAGTTCAGGTGCGGCGAGATAGAGGGCCGCTGGAGACGTGTCGCTATCTGTTGGCCTCACGTGATCATTGCCGTCAGCGCCCCTGCCCGTCCTCAATCACCTGCGGAGTATGGGTTCCGGTTCGAGTGCTCCGGTTACCGGCAGAATCCCGCGACCGGGCAGCCGTGGGATCTTGCCTCTAACGGTCCGTTGCCGGGCACGCGGTGGCCAACAGGTCCGGCGATGGTTCCGTCTGTGTTCCGTCCTGAATGGAAGCAGGGGCTGTGTCTTTATCTGCCGTGTGATCGCATGTCCATTGAAGGGCACGAAGCTTGGCGCAACGATCACCCGAGCCGTCTCTGGCAGCCGGTACGCGGCATCATCTGTTACCTGGAGCAAGTCTATGAGCTTTTTCACCAAAGCGACTATTCGGGCGCTCGCAGCGCCTAAGCATCGTCTCAGCTGTAATCAGAGGCTATGGCGGGACTTGGTCGCGGAACTAGAGCGCCGCACCCAGGGGCATCATGAGTCGGGTGTTTTCTTGCTTGGCACCGAGCGGGCCGGGCGTCGAGAAGTGCGGGAGGTGATCTTCTACGATGAACTTGACCCTCACGCGTACTCCAGCGGTGTCTGTGTGCTGCATGGTGATGCTTTCGCCAAGCTGTGGGCGGAATGCCGGCGCAGGAAACTAACTGTCGTGGCGGACGCGCATACGCATCCGGAGGAAGCTTTTCAGAGTCCTTCCGACAAGGCCAATCCGATGGTTGCAAGAGCCGGTCACATTGCAATTATTATTCCCGATTTCGGGAAATGGCCGCTCCGGGCGCGTGATCTCCGCGTATATGAATATTGCGGCCAGCATGAGTGGATAGACCGCAGTCCGTCCAAGGCACACGATTATTTCTACACAGGTTTTTGGAGCTAAAAAAAGAAATGGAAGCAACCATGGATGCCGGCACACTGCACCGCACCGCCAAATACTTTATGGATAACGGTCGCGCCCGGACTCATGTCGAGGCCCTGGGAATTCTGCAGCGCTTTGGACTGACGATCCAAGTCGGACCGGAGATCGCATCCTCGATCCATCATCAAGAAGCGTTGCTAACATTGGTTAATGTCGCGCGGCGGACACTGCTGGGGGGAATCGAAGTCGTCGGTCTGCCTGATGCCCCTAGCCTTTCGCTGCTGGGTGCGGGAGATTCTTTGAAGGAGGCCATCCGGGATCTCGGCGGACGCCCCGTTACTAAGGGAAATCCTGAGTGGCCATCAGCGATCATTGGCAGCGTTACGGATGTGGGGTGTAAATTCCCGAGTTGGCGGTTGACGTGGAGTGGATGGCGGGGGGGAGTTATGCCTGCGCGGAACGGGACGAGCCTTCCGGAAGGTGACGCGATTGCCCTTGCGCCTCTACTAGCTGCTGCAGCATGTGCGGCTGAAGTGTTCGCGTACCACGCGGGTGATCAGCCTATGGCTGGTCGCCGGAGCTGCGGACTATCTCTGTGGCGGCCTGGTGAGAATTGGCTCCTAGACGATCCGAGCGAGCCCATGCTTGCGTTCCTGCCGTCGCAGCTCTGGATCGTTGGGCTAGGCAATCTCGGCCAAGCGTTTGCCTGGGCGCTAACGGCCTTGCCCTACGGCGACCGTCGTCAGGTTCAGCTGGTGCTACAGGACTTTGACCGCATAACGGCATCTAATGAAAGCACGTCTCTCCTCTCCTTCGCCGCAGACGTAAACCGCAGGAAAGCACGCGTTGTCGCTGAGTGGCTGGATCGTCGCGGTTTTGAAACATATGTGAACGAGCGGCGATTCGGAACATGGACTAGGTGGGGACAAGATGAGCCAGGAGTAGCTTTGTGCGGCGTTGATAACGCGCTTGCGCGCGCAGCGCTTGAGAAGCCAGGATTTGGATTGGTTGTTGAGGCTGGGCTTGGTGCGGGACCAGAGGCTTTCCGAAGTATTTCGGTCCATACTTTTCCGTCATCGCAATCAGCCGAAGATATTTGGTCGCGGCAGGTCAGCGCCACAAATGGGAATGTCGAGAGCATGCCGGCCTATGAGGCCCTGAAACGTGGAGGGATGGACACCTGCGGTCTCGCTCAGCTTGCCTCCCGTACCGTGGGTGTACCTTTTGTAGGCCTAATCGCGGCATGTTTGGTTCTTTCCGAGCTTCTTCGCAGGCTCAACGGAGGCGGCGCTTTCGAGATCGTGTCTGGTTCAGTTGCTTCGCTCAATGACATCGAGACGATAGCGATCCCATGTGGCCCTTATGCTTTCGGTCATCTTCCGGTAGCCAAGGGTTGAGGACTCGCAGAAACCAGAACCGGGAGTGCGGTTTTTCTATCAGCCTGCCCGCTTCGCGACGCATCATTCCCACGTCCAGGTCTTAAATCCAAGGCTCTTTGCGTTCTCAGACACTGCGCGCTTGACCCGGTCAGAAGCACCATGCGGAAAATCGGCATTGATCTCGACCGTTATCTTGAGCTCGGCTTGAGGATCAGAGGCGAGGTTGCTGATGACTTCTTCTGCCAGTTGCACCAAGCGTATCTTCGCCGTCACTGGGTTCACTTCCACTGAGCCATAGAAGGACCTGGCTTTGCCTGAGCTAATCGTGGGAACCACGCCCGCTCCGGTGGCCGGAGGATCAAAAAGCGTGTTTCCGCCCGGCGTTATTTGCGGTGGCGAAGTAACCCCACTGGCACTGCCAGCGTTGGGCGTCAAGCTTGCGAGCAAACTCCCTTCGTATCGCTTCGCAGCTTCGACCTCAATCAGGAGCAAAGTGTCGTCGAGCTGGACGTTGGCGTCACCGAGTCTAAATCCCTCAAATGCGTCGCCGGACTGCCCGTAGGCGGTTCCGAAGAAGTCCTTGGTAGCGGCTCCCTTAACAATAGCCTGCTCCAGAGTGTTGCGATCCTTAAGGCGTGGCAGGTAGAGGTACCGCTGTATGTCCTCCCAAAAAGCCATGGCACCCACGGCTTCCTTTCCGTCTTTCCAGTACAGCTTCTTCAGCGTGTCCCGCAAATGTATCGGAGACCAGACGCTGATGACCAGTTCGTTGTCATGACAGACCCTTTGGATCTCAGGGCCAAAGGCGGAGCCACTGGTATTCAGAGGGAATGCTTCAATAGCGGGTTGGCGATCCGTCGGTGTGGCCTGCGTCGGGCACAACAGCCACTTATAGCACTCGCGCGCTACACGAGGGAGTACGTCTTCGGCGGACTGGAGCTCCTTCTTGGCCTGTTCTTCTTGAAGCCCGTCGATATTCAGCCGTTTCTCTTTAACGTCCACCACGATGGAATTCCACGCAAGCGCAGTGCGAACACAATCGCGGACGCGGGTCAGGGCGGCATGATCTGGGGCAATGAAAATGAGCCTATTGCTCCGGTAGCGTGGTTTTGGGCCGTTGTTGCGCACAAAATCCAGCACCTCATCAGAGGCGATGCGCGCCTCTTGCTTGCTGTAGAACTTCTCCGGCGATAGCAACACCAAGCGCAGTGCGCCGTCGTCGGGCACATCAGCGTGCGGGGTGAAAATGTGACTGCCATCAAAGAATGATGCCCCAGAGATGAGCTTTCGCAGTACATCAGCTAACTTACCGCTGACCTCGTTCTGGTCGTTGAATCGTCCCTTCCGATCTTCCATCTCCCGACGCAGATTAGCGCGGGTGTCAAACCAAAATCGCGTAGCATCCTGAGACTTATCGCCGGAGGAATTCAGATAATGGAGCCGGTCTGCCAAGCGGTTAAGGGCGTCGCAGAAAATCGAAGATGCTTGCCCCGGCTGAAGACAACCGAGAAGTACGCGGGCGCGATCCAAACCGCGCACACCTTTTTGTGTCCCGGCGGCAGATGCTGCACTGCCGAGGAAAATTGTCCGAGCCACGCGGCGGGCGGCAGAGACGGCACCAAATCGCGGCTCTTTCGTTTCGAGTTCCGTGGTCTCGGCCCTGTCACCATCAATGTCCTTTTCCAATACGGCATCCCAACCAGGTGCAAGATAGTAGGTCAGCTCATTGCGCGTGTTGCCATCGTAAAGGGGCAAGCTGCCGGGCAGAATCATCATGTCCGGATTCTGATCCTTCCAAAGGCGGTAGATAACCTTAGCCATCAGCTTCAGCACTCCGCGAGTGCGCTGGAAACTTTGAAGAGTCGTCCAGTCTTCATAAAGGCGATCAAAAACTTCCGGGTGAATCGGGTAGGCTTGCACCAGACGACTGAAATACCGTGCCTCCTGCGTCTCCGACGGCATCTTTGAGCCCTCGGCCACATATGCGTCGGCAAATGCTCGGCATATGGCGTCGCGAGCTTGGGCGTCGCGTACCGGCTCGAAGAGACGCCGCCGAACGATCTCGAACGCCTCCTCAGTCGCAACAGGCTTCCACAGTGCCTGCAATCGGCCGAATGTCTTCTCCAGTGCTTTTAGCGCGGCCACTCCCCGATTACTGCCGGCTTCGACGTCAGATTCGGGTAGAGAAGCCAGCATGATGGCGCTCGGTACCAGCTTGATAGCTTCGGTCAGTGCCTGCACAAAAGATAGATTGCTGTCATAACTTCCGCCGCTCAAAGTCTGGCCATTTGGGAACTGGCGAATGTAAGCCACAAGCTCATCTATGAGCACAACACACGGCGCATAGGTTTCGAGCAACGTTTTGAGCACATTCTTGCCGGGTGACGTGCCAGTGATGTCCGACTCTTTTACCAACGAGTAGCCGTCCTCCCCGCCGAGTTGCCAAGCTAGATCACCCCACAAGGTGTTAATGGTTTGCTTGCCGTATCTCCATGGTTGTCCGGGCGCACGCGCGGTGCCGTCGAGTACGACCACACGAGCTTTTGGTACATCCATCATGCCAGCATGATCGAGAAGGTCGGGGATGCCTTGCAGTTCCTTGAGCGGACAAGCGCGAGTGGCCATGTGATAGACCGCCAACATGGTGTGCGTTTTGCCGCCACCGAACGCTGTCTGCAGTTGAATAACTGGGTCGCCGCCCTGACCATTGAGACGCTTCGCTACTGAGGTGAGCAACAGTCCCATGCCTTCGGTGATAAATGTGCGCTGGAAAAAGGCTGTCGCATCCTGGTATTCAGGTGAGGCCTTGCCAGTATGAACGGCAGTGATATCCGCAGCAAATTCAGATTGCAGGAAAGTGCCTTCCAGCACGTCCGGATGCGGAACGGCTACTTCGCGCCAGGGTTTCATGAGTTTCTGCTCCTGCATAGTTCCATATCAATTAAAGAGGTTACCTTGTGGTTCTTCAAATGGCACGACACTGGCGGCAGATTCGATACCGGTCCAGCTCGTGATAAATTCGTTGTAAGCTCGCGCGTCTTCGGCAAGTCCAAGACGTTCGCAGAGGGTATATAAGCGATAAGCAAGCTGGCGGACGGCTTCAGCCTTACCGCCGAGTGCGGCGAGCAGTACGCCGGAGGCGGACTCGCCGCCTTGTTTAAGGGCCCGAATGAGTTGGTGCAAAGCTTCCCATACGGGCAGACGGGTATCTGCCTTCGGGTCCCAATCACTGGGATACTCGGCCCACTTGAGAAGCCGGACTTTGCCGCCACCGCTGTGAAGAATGCCAGCAACTTTCATTCCGTCAACGCTCGTACCTTTCCCTCGCGACAGCGTATCGGCATCACCATACGCACCTTCGTTCCATGCGTGCTGTTCGAACCAGTGCATGCAGAACTGCGTGTCAGGATCGAAGTCATCTTCAGCAAGAAAGCGGTTGATAAGTTGGAGCGCCGTGCGGACACCCATCGGCGACCCGTCCGCCTCTAGAACCGCAGCGTATTTCGAAAATACCGCTATGCCGGGTCCGATAATAGCTTGTGACAAATCCACGGGTGCAACCGGCGAGCGGTCGTCACCAGAGCCTTTGGTCATTTCGTCGAGCGCTTCGGGCAGCACGGCGTTTAGTTCGCGGAGAAATTCGCGGCGTGAAATTGTCGCAGCATCTATCGGGCGCTTTCGGCAGACAAGAACGATGCTAGAAGCCAGTGCATTGGACTCCGAGCTCCGCATGCGGTTGCCCAACTCCGTCCGCATGGGCCAAGTGCCAGACAATTGCAAGCCAGCACGGTTGACCGCCTCAAGGAATGTCTCCCAACCAGTTGAAGACGTCCCCGAATTCGTCTGCGTGTCCGATTGCTTAAAAGCGTAGTAAATGGTGACCGGGACCGCGGGATGTGCCTGATCAACCAGGCGTCGCATAGCCCTAGTCATTCCATCCAGAAAAAAGGCCTCTGCCTTCTCTTTCCCTCCATGTCGCGCCGGGGTGGCCACTAATTCCTCTTCCTTAGGAACAGCCATTGTCGCAAGAAGATCAGGGAATATCGGGCGTAAACACCTCCGCATCCAGACATAAAAAAAGTCTGACAAATCAGCGTAACCAATATTGTCATAATATGGAGGATCGGTAGAAATGATTTTGTTTAGCGATATATTCTGGGTCTGGGCATCACACTGGCTAGCATGGCCCTGGCAAGTTGCGGGTAGGCCATCGCGAATTACTCGGACCCCTTGGTCAATTGCACTCGCATAACTCCCCGTCGAAACTCCTAGTGCGTTCGCTTCAGCAAAATCCCAGACCATCGGCACTGCCTGCCTGCCGAAAGTATTTCGCATGGTTTGGCCGCCAGAAATCCATGAACACAAACTGGAGTTGTAGTCAGCAAGTTTTCCGACAGCCAACGCCAGATAGGTGCTGACGGCTTCTGCGTAGGCAATCGCTCCCATACCGTCTGCGTTGAGACCGCGCTGATCATCTGCCATTCCGTAGGAAAGTGCATCTCGGTAGATGCGTTCCTTCACTTCACAAACTAAGTCGCAAAATGTCGTCAACGTGACCAACTGCCTTGGCGTAAATAGATCACTCCATTTGGCCATGCCGTAATTTCCAACCCGGAAGCCCAAGGCTTGTTGAAAAAATTCTAAGTCGGGCCTCCACGTTGGTTCGACGTTCCGCCCTTTCATTTCAGCTTCTGCGCTCGGAGCCAAATAAACTCGGCTACGAGAGCCCTCAGCGACGATAGCCAAAAGACGCTGTCCCATTCGTCCGGCTTGGGCCTCCGCTTTAATGTAGTCGCCACTAATCGCGGTATTCGAGACGAGACAAATAAAACTGGCTCCCCGTCCGGCTGCCTTGGTGCCCTCTTCCGAACGAGATGGTGGCGACCCCATTTTGACCGTAAATCGATACTGTTCTCCTTTGACGACAGGTTCGATGTACGCCTCTTTTCCCTCCTTGCTAGAGATAATGAAGCTGGAGACCAATGGTACGTCCACATGCGAAAACGCCGGGTTCGGACTCTTCACCGTCCGCGCCCAAAGCCACGCGATCACAGGGAGTTTCTGTCCAACTAGTGCCCCCAAGTCCGGTCTTTCGCGGGCCATCTCTGATGTGATCTCAACCGGAGGATAAATGTCACCAATCCGTTCTTGCGCCTCCGATCGTATCCACGCCCCATATCGGTGAACATCCTCCGCCAGTCCACTGGCATTAGGCCATATCTTTGGCAAATCGAGCGCAGCACCGCTATCATCCGCGGGCAATGGCCCGACCGGTATACGTCCGGCGAACTTCGGAGGAATCTCAATCATCGCCTTGTTGATCAGTACAGCCACCGGATTTAAGTCCGAGGCATACGCTTCGAATCCTAGACGCTGCGCCTCTAATGGAATTGCACCGCCACCCGCGAAGGGATCGTGCAAGGCTGGTAATTTTTCAGGGTTGAACAGTTCACCTGCTTGAGGATGATCTTTGTTTAACGCGCACACATCTTGCCAAGAACGGCGGATTTCCGCTCGCGCGGCCTCCAGTACGATCTCGTTATTGGTGTTCTCCCACAAAACAAGATCCTCTATGATCTTGAAGAGACGTTTTCTCTCGACGGCCGCCTCCTTTTTGTTCTTCCCATATTTGAATCCGCCGCCCTGCTGATAGCCGGGATCGTTAACCAGCTGGCCGAAGATAACTGCACGCGCCGCCGCAAGCGGCCGCCGCGCCCACCAGAGATGCAACGTTGAAGGGTGACCCTGCCGGATGGACTTCTCCCTCCCCGATGCGATGTTGATTGCATCGAGCGGAAGAGCAACCTCAATTAGCTTGCGGGGCGATTTGACCGAGTGGGTAATCACGGGAGGATACCTTCCAAATATTGACGAATTACAGCAGAAAAAGGAGCCGAATCGATTCTTGCGCCTTCGCTCTGGAGATATCGCACGACCGCGTCGCGGCCTGCCGAAAGCAGAGAATCGACCGCACTTACATAAGGCTTAACAGCATCCTCCCGCGACCTTCGAAGATATGCAGAATCTGCAAGCTGAAATACTCGCAAGGTTTCCAGAGCACGCCTCTGTCCGACTACATCCAACCCATCTCGGGGTCGGACGGTCCCGTCGACGACGAACAAAAGAAAGTGAGTTGGATCGTCAACACTTGGGTCGATGAGTTCATTAGGATCGAACGTCGCTTTAGGCCCAGCTGGGCGAGTACATTTATCTTTGTGCTTGCCGCAGGTCTTCTCGTCGTTGCATGACCAAAACATGTTGGACCAAGCAACTTTGAGATCTCTATGCGCTGCTTGACTGCGGAAATGCTCAATATGACCCTCATCTCTTTCCTCGCCCGTTCGACGCTCGCAGTACGCGCAGCGCTGCTTCTGTAGGGCCAGTAGGTTTGTACGAATCTCAGCCTTCTGGGCACGGTTCAAGTGGTCATAAGCGAGACCCTCTGCCGGTGCGACAAGACATGGCGGAATGGGAACAGTGTTTCGGTCGAGCAGGTGCATGTTTTAGCTGCCTTCGTGGGGTTGTATCTTATTCGCAAGTTTGAACGCTTGGAGACGACGCAGAGTATCGACTTCCGTCAATACGGGGTGATTCTTGCCGAAATGAATGACTAGTTTTTCCCACAGGAGTCGGGCAGCGGGGGAATCGTATTCCGCCTCCTGGACCATTGCACGGTAATCGCTGAGCCAACGTGCCTCCTCAACCTGAGGTACGGGGTCGACGCCCATAACTTTTGCTAGGATGTCGGCACTTTCGACACCTCGCGTTTGAAATGTCGGAACCTTTAGCTCAGCTTGACGATCTCTTCACAGTACGGCAGGTAGTGCTTCTCCCAGAACTCCGCGACCGTCATGTCCTGATTGGTCACCGTCGCTGTGTTCACCTTGCGCATGAAGTCATCGCACAGCAACTGCACCGGCTTCGACTTGGCCGAGTAGTGCTTCCGATCCTTGGCACAAAGACGATGTGACTTCTGCACACGAGCGAGCTGTCCGTCACGCAACTCGGTTTGATAGAATCGAACGTGAAAGGCTCCAAATGCTTCGTAAATATGACCGCGCTGATAGCGACTCATACGACCTCCGACAGGTCTACGCTATCGCACTATGCGATTATAATGCAATAGTAAAGCGGTCATGTTCTGGTAAGTTGTTGTAAAAAAACAGTGGCGGCGTAGCTCAGGTGGCTAGAGCGACGGTCTCATAATCCGTAGGTCGTAGGTTCGAGTCCTACCGCCGCCACCAGATTCAGACAGTAAATAGAGGCGATCTGTCTAAGAAGCGCCAATCGCTTAAGGCGAGCACACGCCGGTTCGGCGGTCTCTAACTCTCGCCATAAGCCGGGAACGAACGCGCCGTGAACCCGTCTGGCGTCATCGCTGCAGAGAAACAGGATGACCATGGCGATACTCCGGTGTTGGGCCATTTGTAAAGTCAGCGTGCGGCATCGCCCTCTGGTCGGGGTCGGTATCATGTCTGGCAGCAGCTCGTATAATCGTAGGATATGAACAGAAAGTTTCGCACTCTTCGTTTGATCGTCGTCGCAGTCGCTCTAATTTCTGAAGCTCAAGCGCAATCAAGCAACGAAAGGGTTCCGGTCATTAGCGGCAATGCAGGGCCGTGCTCCATCGAACTTGTGGTGAGGGGCTCCGAGGGCAAACTTGTATACGCCGCCACGGTCAAGGTTCATATAGCGTATGGCTTTGCCGGAATCAGGAAGCTCGATCTTGAAGCCGGAACCAACTCAGACGGGACAGTAAAGTTCACTGGTCTTCCCGCCCGGGTGCAGCGGCCGCCGCTTGAATTTCACGCTGTGAAGGATGAATTGACCGCTATCGCGACCTTCGATCCTTCAACCGAGTGCCAGGCTAAACGCGACATCGCCTTGGAGAAGCCGAAAGCGCAAGACGCCCACTAACGAGACGGCCGACGAAACTGATTGTGCACTCGGAACCTCATGCGAGCGACACTTCAATCCCGCCTAAATTTCATTTAAAGTGACAAGGCAATGAAGTCCGCACTATGCGTTGCATTTCTGATCCTTGCTGTACATGTCGTGAAGGCTGAGACTACGGCCGTGCCCCCGGGCTTTGACGCGAATACCGCCGAGAGGTTTGCCAATCTTGCACTCGCCTGCGTGCACAAGGAATATCCGAACAAAATCAGCCACAGTCTGAACAGCGATGCCGACGTGGCGCCTCCGCGAAAACTGACACCGGCGTTTTACGGATGCTACGACTGGCATTCTTCGGTGCACGGACATTGGCTGCTGGCGCGACTGGTCCGCACTTTCCCCAACGCTCCCTTCGCGCCCGCTGCGCGCGAAGCTTTGCGACAAAGCTTGACCGCGGAGAACATTGCACAGGAAGCAGCCTACTTGCGGGCTGAGGGGAGAGCCAGCTTCGAGCGCCCGTATGGCCTCGCGTGGCTGCTGCAACTGCTTGCAGAACTGAAGGAATGGGACGATCCGCTGGCAGGCGAGTTGTCGGCAAACGTGCGTCCGCTGGAAGAGGCCGCGCTTGTGCGCCTCAACGATTGGCTTCCCAAGCTGTCTTATCCGGTGCGGATTGGCGAACATGCGCAAACGGCTTTTTCGCTCGGCCTGATGCTCGACTATGCGCGCGGCGCAGGCGATGCGAAATTCGCCGGTTTGCTCGCGATAAAGGCTCGCCAGTTTTATCTTGCGGACAAAGATTGTCCATTGGCATACGAGCCCTCGGGAGAAGATTTTCTTTCGCCGTGTCTGGGAGAGGCGGACCTGATGCGGCGTGTGTTGCCCAGTCCTGAGTTTGCTCGCTGGCTGGAAACATTTCTCCCGCAGATTTCTCCAGCGGCAAAAGGCACATGGTTAGATCCGGTGGTGTCGCCCGATTCGAGCGACCCCAAGCTTGCGCATCTGGACGGCCTGAACCTGAGCCGAGCGTGGATGCTCGAGGGCGTCGCGGCCGGACTACCGAAAAGCGACAAACGCCTGCCGACGATCGCGGCTGCCGCCGAAAAGCATAAGCACGCAGGACTTGCGGCGGTGACCGGCGAGCACTATGAAGGCGGCCACTGGCTTGGCAGTTTCGCGGTTTATCTGGTTACGAGACGGGGCATTTCACAGAAATGACGGCGCGATGCTCGGCTCTGCGCCCCGGCTCTTCTGGCACTTGAAGCAGCCCATGTGCTACATTCTACCCGCGTCCTGTCTATTCTTGAGTCGGTTGCACCGAGGAGGAAAGATTGCCTCGAATCCTGCTGACAACGCGCTGCCGCGACTCTGGCCTCTACGATTATTTTCGCGAAAATGCGCCACGGAATTTTCGCTGGCGTTTCGGAATGCCGCGGACGATCTCATTCGGCCTGCGATTCCTACGGCAGAACCTTCCTGACGTGAACATCCTGGAATACCCCTCGCATGCCGAGTTTTCCGCTCAGCTCAAGCGGGGATGGGACGCTGTAGGTTTTTCTTTTTATCTTGAAGAGACCAACGACATCCTTGCGATGACCGCCGAAGCGCGGCAGGCAGGCGTCCGCGAACTATGGGCGGGGAATTACGGCGCTCTGACACCCTCTATCCATTCGCACTTCGACCATGTGTTCTCCGGCTACAGCGAAAGCGCCATCGCAGAGAAGCTGGGAGTCAGTTTGGATGAAATCCAGCATCCGCCGCTGATCACGCGTTTCCGCCTGCCGGGAGGATGGTCGTTCCCGCTGGGTATTTTGTTTTCTTCGCGCGGTTGCAGTTTTCGCTGCACTTTCTGCCAGACCACCTCATTTGCGCCCAAACCAAAGGAAATTTCACTCGCATCTTTGGATAGAACGTTGCGTTTCTATGTCGAACGCGGCCTTCGTTTTGTGCTGTTGCTTGACGAGAATTTCGGCAATCTGCCTTCGCATGCCGACGCGGTAATCGAGCTCTTAGCGCATCACGGAATCCGCTGGCTGGTGCAGTCACGTGTCGACCTCCTTCTGAGAAACTTCGAGGGATGGAAGCGCTGCGGCATGGAAGGTGCGCTCTTCGGGATCGAAAGTTTTCATCAGGACATTTTGAAGCAGATGCATAAGAACGAGAAGGCGCACGCGGCATTCGAACTCGTCGATCGACTGCACAGCGCTGGCCTCTACGCTCATGGCTATTACATCATCGGCTTGCCGCCCGAGACGCCGCAGTCGATCACGGAAGATTTGCGCACGTTGGCTTCTTTAAAACTCGACGTCACGCAAATCACTATCGTCACGCCGCATCCACAGACGGAAATGTGGCGTGAACTTGATACGGGTTACGGCATTTTTGAAAAGGATTGGTCGAAATTCGACACCAAGCATCTCGTCTGGAACCATCCACATTGCGCGCCTGGCGTGCTGGAGTCCCTCCTCGAACAAGGCTTCCGCGGTTGCTACAGCGGCGACTGGGTTGCGCGGACGTCGAAGAAATTCCTCTCCATGAGAAGAGCTCAGAAAGATCTGTCCAGCGTATTGCTTGGCCCAGTGCGCTCACGGTGGGCCTCGCCCGCGCGATTGCCCTACCTTCCCGCGCAAGTTCTATCGGGAAATCAGCAGGTCCGCCGCGTTGCGTGAGGCGTCGACTGCGGCGCACGCCAGCGTTTTCCGATTGCGGCGCGTCGCAGGTCAATTCATTTACCATAACCGTTGCGGTCTGAGGAGGACACATAGATGAAACGCGCCTTGATCGCGTTCGTGGTATTCCAGTCGCTCACTTTAGTCGCAACTGCCCAGAATTCAACGGAGGGCGCGCACAAAACGCCACCAACTGCCGATGCGGCGGCGCGAAAAACCATCGACCAGAAAACTTCGGGCATGCAGAAGCTGCCTGGTTTTTTCACCTGTTATTGGGATGCGCGCGAAGGAAGACTCTGGCTGCAAATCGACAAATGGAATACGCCATTCCTCTATTACGAATCGCTTCCCAACGGTGTGGGGTCAAACGACGTTGGCCTCGACCGAGGCCAGCCTGGCAAAACCAATGTCGTCCATTTCGAACGCAGTGGACCGCGAATTCTTCTGGTCGCTGAAAATGAGCGCTATCGTGCGATCACGGACGATCTTGAGCAGCAAACAGCTGTGCAGCAGGCGTTCGCCCAATCGGTGCTCTGGGGCTTCGAATCGGCTGCGGAGGATGAAGACGGCAAAGCTGTTCTCGTCGACGCCACGCCATTTTTTCTAAGTGATGCGCACGAGGTTGCGACGAAACTTGCTACGCTGAAGCAAGGCACGTATCACGTCGATTCATCGCGTTCCGCCATCTACCTTCCGCGCACCAAGAATTTCCCTGAGAACACAGATGTGGAATCGACTCTGACTTTCGTCGGAGAAAATCCCGGCCACTGGGTCGAACAAGTCGCGCCCGAGCCTCGCGCCATCACCGTGCACGAGCACTTCTCATTCATCCAGGCTCCTCCGGTGGAATTCCACAAACGTGCCTACGATCCGCGGTCGAGTTTCTTCGGCATCAGCTATATGGATTTCGCGACGCCAGTCGATCAACCTATCGTCAAACGATATATTGCGCACTACCGCCTCGCGAAGAAAGACCCCTCAGCGGCGGTCAGCGAGCCAGTGAAACCTATCGTGTATTACATCGACCGCGCCATCCCGGAGCCGATTCGCTCCGCCGTTCTCGAAGGAACGAGTTGGTGGGATCAAGCATTCACGGCCGCGGGATATAAAGACGCATTCCAGGTGGAACTTCTGCCCGAAGGCGTAGACGCGATGGACGTGCGCTACAACGTCATCGAATGGATACCGCGCGCAACCCGCGGCTGGGCCTATGGAAGTGCCATTGCTGACCCTCGCACCGGAGAGATTATTAATGGCCATGTCAATCTCGACGCGCTGAGAATCCGCCAGGTATTTCTGATCGCGCAAGGCCTTCTTGATCCATTTGGAAACGACCCGGCAGCGCTCGCAAAAGCCAACAAAATGGCGCTCGCCCGCATTCGACAACTGGCCGCGCACGAAACTGGCCACACCCTCGGGCTGATGCACAATTACGCGGCCAGCATCGTCAATCGCAGCTCGGTCATGGATTATCCGCCGCCGACCGTAACTCTCGGCGCCGATGGCCGGCCCGATGTTTCCGATGCTTACGCGGTCGGCATCGGCGAGTGGGACAAGGTTTCAATTGGCTATGGCTACAGTGATTTTTCTCAGGAAAAAGATGAGACGCCGGCGCTCGACAAGATTCTCGCCGATGCTTTTTCTCGAGGGCTTCTCTATCTCACTGATCAGGACGCGCGCCCGCTCGGCTCCGCCAGCCCCATCGCGCACCTTTGGGACACGGGCAGCAACGATCTCGATGGCTTGAGTCGTGTGATGGCGGTGCGCGCCGCGGCGTTGAAGAATCTTTCCGAGAGCGCGATTCCCGAACATACGCCGATGGCAGCACTCGAGGATGTTCTCGTCCCGATGTATCTCTACCACCGGTATCAAGTCACGGCTGTGGCGAAATCGATCGGCGGACTCGACTACTCATTCAATCTGCGAGCCGTCAAAGACAACGAAACATCACCGAAGATTATTCCCGCCGCACAGCAGCGAGCATCCATTCGCGCGGTGCTCGATACACTCTCGCCGCAAGTCCTTGCTCTGCCCGAATCTTTGCTGAAGATGATTCCGCCGCGCCCGCCTGAGTATCCGACGGGCCGCGAGAATTTCTCGCGCCGTACTTCGCCTGCTTTTGACGCGCTCGCTCCAGCGGAAGCCGCAGCGGAAATCGTCGCCAACGTACTTCTTCAGCCGGAGCGCGCCCAGCGCATGATCGAGTATCACGCACTCGACGCCGGCAATCCTGGGCTTGACGAATTGGTGAGCACCCTGCTCGCCGCGACATGGAAAGCACCGTCGGCTTCCGGCTATAACGGCGCCATCCAGCGCACGGTGGACGCAGTTGTTTTAGATCACCTGATTACACTGGCGAGCGACGAGCACGCCTCCGCTCACGTCCGAGGCGTGGCCGCGCTCAAGCTCAACGAGTTGAAAAAATGGATCGCAACGCAAGCGCCGACGGCGAAGGACGATGCCGTGCGCGCGCAACTCTTCTTTGCCGAGAGCCAAATCGATCACTTTCAAAAAAACACAGCCGAGATGCACTTGACCGCGCCCGCCCCGCCGCCTGACGGCGATCCCATCGGCAGCGACGACTGGGAGTAAAACGGAGATTTGTGGATGAAGCTGAAGCTTCATGGGATTGAGGCTTGCGTGTTCGATGCTTATGGCACGCTGTTCGATGTCAACGGCGCAGCGCGAGCCGCGCAAGATTCGCTGGGCGAGAAGTGGCAGCCTCTCGCCGAGTTGTGGCGGGCCAAACAATTGCAATACACGTGGCTACGCAGCGTGGCTGGGCGGCACGCGGATTTCTGGCAGGTGACGGGCGATGCTCTCGACTTCGCGCTTGCGACGCTGCGGATCGACGACGACGCGCTACGCGACCGGCTCGTGAACCTGTACCTGGCTCTGGCCGCCTATCCCGAAGTTCCTGACACATTGCGGCGGCTGAAGGCTGGCGCCATGAAACTCGCGATTCTGTCGAACGGCTCGCCCACCATGCTCGCAGCGGCCACGGCCAACGCGGGCATCGCCGATCTGCTCGACGCTACGCTATCAGTGGAATTGGTGAAGATCTACAAGCCGCATCCATCCGTCTATCAGCTAGCTTGCGCGCGATTCAACCTGCCCGCGGATCGTATCTGCTTTCTTTCTTCCAATAGCTGGGACGCATATTCGGCGAAGGCCTTTGGCTTTCGCGTGCTTTGGTGCAATCGCTTCGGTCAGGCGCCGGAGCGCATCCCCGAAACACCAGACGTGCAAATCACGACGCTTGCCGAAGTGCCGGATATCGTTCTCGCCTGACTCTCACCCACCGCAAGTACGCCGCTTTCGCTCGAATCGGCGTGAGTGTCAATGAGAGGAGCCTACAACGGATTCCACCGGCTATAATGGCACCCTTCTAATATAAGGAGCTGCATGCGACCATTCTTCGCCATTGTGCTGATCTTCAACTTGGTCGTTCCTTCTCTTTCTTTCGGCGCCGACCAACCGGCGGCGGCTCCGGCAGCTCTGGTGGGCTACTCTCCACGCGCCAGCCAGAGCGAGCGCGAGTGGGAGGCGAAATTTCGCGCCATTCCTGACCCCGCAAACCTCCGCGAATACATGCGGCGGCTGAGCGCGCGCCCGCATCACGTCGGCTCGCCCTACGATAAAGACAATGCAGAATGGATTCTTGCCCGCTTCAAGGATTGGGGACTGGATGCGCACATCGAAAGATTCGACGTCCTCTTTCCGACACCAAAGGTACGCGTGTTGGAGATGCTGTCGCCGACGAAGTTCACGGCCAAACTTGAAGAGCCCGCACTAGCGGTCGATCCAACTTCAAATCAGAAGTCGGAACAGTTGCCCACGTACAACGCCTATTCCATTGATGGCGACGTAACTGGTCCGTTGGTGTTCGTAAATTACGGTTTGCCTGAAGACTATGAAAAGCTTGACCGGTTGGGCATTTCAGTAAAAGGCGCGATCGTAATCGTCAAGTACTTGCATTCTTGGCGAGGAGTAAAACCGAAAGTTGCGGCCGAGCACGGAGCCATCGGCTGCCTGATCTACTCTGAGCCGCAGGACGATGGCTACACGCGCGACAATGTTTTCCCGCAGGGACCAATGCGCAATCCGGATGGCGTACAGCGCGGCAGTGTCATGGATTTCGCATCCGCCAGCCCGGGTGATCCGCTGACACCCGGCTTCGGCGCGATTCCCGACGCCAAGCGCCTCGCGTTGAAAGATGCGAAGAGCCTCACAAAAATTCCGGTGCTGCCCATTTCTTACGGCGACGCGCAGCCGCTACTGGCCGCGTTGGCAGGCCCTATGGCGCCGGATGAGTGGCGCGGTTCGCTCCCGATCCCATATCACGTTGGACCGGGGCCGGCGCAAGTTCATTTGAAGCTCGCATTTAATTGGGACATCAAGCCGGTCTACGATGTGATCGCAAAAATTCCGGGCAGCGTCGCTCCTGACGAGTGGATCATCCGCGGCAATCATCACGATGCGTGGGTGAATGGAGCTGAGGATCCGACGGCAGGACAGGTTGCCCTGCTCGAGGAAGCACGCGCGCTCAGTCTGCTGCTGAAACAGGGCTGGAAGCCGCGCCGTACCATCATCTATACCGCGTGGGATGGGGAAGAGCCTATGCTGCTGGGCTCGACCGAGTGGGCGGAAACCCACGCCGACGAACTGCGCGAACATGCCGCCGTCTATATCAATACTGACAGCAACGATCGCGGCATTCTCAATATGGGAGGCTCGCACAGCCTTGAGCAGTTCATCAACGGCGTCGCGCGCGACATCGAAGATCCCGAAGCGAAAATGACTGTGTGGCAGCGAGCGCAGTTGAGTGCAATCGCTGAAGCGAAGTCGGCAGATGATCGAAACGAACTGCGGCAGCGGGCCGATCTCCGCATCGAGGCGTTGGGCTCGGGCACCGATTTCACGGCCTATCTGGACCACCTCGGCATTGCCTGCCTGAATCTGGGATTTGGCGGCGAGGACGAGCAGGGGATCTATCACTCCATCTACGACGATTTTTACTGGTACACACATTTTTCCGACACCGATTTCGTTTATGGCAGAGCCATGGCGCAAACCATCGGAACCTCCGCGATGCGTTTGGCCGACGCGGAAGTGTTGCCTTTTGATTTCGTTGACTTCGCCGACACGGTGGGAATGTACACGAAGAATCTTGAGAAGCTGCTCGCCGACAAACAGAATGAAATTCGCGAGCGCAATCAGGAAATAGACGAGGGGATGTTTAAAGCGACGTTCGATCCGCGGCGACCGACGGTCGCTCCGGTGAAAGAAGAGATTCCACCGCACCTGAATTTTGCGCCGATGCAAAATGCGGTTGACTCGCTAACCCGTAGCGCCAAGCACTATCAGCAGGCGCTGGCAGCAAAGCAGGCGAGCTTGGGAGATGATGCGCTCGCGCCGAAACTCGCCTCTCTGAATCACGAGCTAATCGAAAGCGAGCGCCGCCTCACCAATGCCGATGGATTGCCGCGGCGTCCGTGGTACAAACATTTGCTTTATGCGCCCGGCGTTTATTCAGGATATGGAGTGAAAACAGTGCCCGGAGTGCGCGAGGGGATCGAGCAGAAAAATTACGCGGAAGCGGAGCACGAAATCGTGCGTGTCGCCAAGGCGCTGGAGGATGAATCGGCAGTGATCGAATCGGCGGCGCGAGAGTTGGACGGGGCGGGAAAATAAGCCAAAAAGTTTTCTGATTCGCCAATGGTTATGGCGAGCGCCCATGCCCGAGGGGCGCCAAATTAGGAAGCTGCGGTTTGTTCTTTGGACGCCAGTTGAGCCGTCAGAGGGATCGCTTGCGTTCGCAGGTAAGCAGTCACGCTTGCTGCCACCTTGCGCCCTTCGGCGATCGCCCATACAACCAACGACTGGCCGCGCCGCATGTCGCCTGCCGCAAAGACTCCGGGCACCGATGACATATAGTTCTCGTCGGTTGCGACATTGCCACGCGTATCGAGACTCACTCCCAATTGCTCGATCATTCCGTTTCGCACCGGCCCGAAAAAACCCATCGCTATGAGGACGAGATCGGCTGCCGCGACGAATTCGCTCCCTGGAATCGGCTCGAATTTTGGCGGCGGCCCAACGCGCACGGCGTGCAACTGCCGCACCTCGCCAGAACTAGAACCGGTAAACTTCGTCGTCGCAATGCTCCAATCGCGCACACCGCCTTCTTCATGTGCACCTTCGACGCGCAACTGCATTGGCCAAAGCGGCCAGGGCGTAAGGGGCGACCGTTCCTCAGGAGGCTTTGGCATGATTTCGAATTGGTGCACGGAGAGCGGCTTTTGGCGATGGCAGGTGCCCAGGCAATCGGCGCCTGTATCGCCGCCGCCGATGACGACCACACGCTTCCCCGCTGCCAGAATTTCCGCTTCTGCTTGGATGGTGTCGCCTAGAGAACGTCGATTTTGCTGCGCTAGAAACTCCATTGCGAAATGAATTCCCTTCAATTCGCGTCCGGGAACATTGAGATCACGCGGATGCTCCGCTCCTCCGGCAAGCACGATGGCATCGAAGTCGCGCCGCAAATCCTCAATCGCCACATTTTTACCGACTTCCGCGTTCGTAATAAATTTCACGCCTTCGGCGGACATCTGCTCCACGCGGCGGTCGACGATGCGCTTCTCCATCTTGAATTGCGGGATGCCATAGACGAGCAGGCCGCCGACGCGATCCGATTTTTCATAGACCACCACGGTATGCCCCGCGCGGCACAACTGCTGCGCAGTAGCTAGTCCCGCGGGCCCCGAGCCGACGATCGCCACTTTTTTCGCGGTGCGGATCTTCGGCGGCTCGGGATGAATCCAGCCTTCGGCAAAACCTCGCTCCACGATATTTTTTTCGATCTGCTTAATGGTGACTGCGGGCTGATTGATTCCGAGCACGCAAGAAGCTTCACACGGTGCGGGACAAATGCGCCCGGTGAATTCCGGGAAGTTATTGGTGGCGTGCAATTGGCGGACCGCTTCTCTCCAACGTCCGCGATAGACGAGATCATTCCAGTCGGGAATCAGATTGTTGACGGGGCATCCCGTTTGGCAAAAGGGAACGCCACAATCCATGCAGCGCGCGCCTTGCGCGCGAATTTTCTCTTCCGGAAAATCTAGGTATATCTCGAACCAATCGTTGACGCGTTGCGTGACCGGCCGTCGCGGCGCAAGTTCGCGGCTGTATTCCAGAAATCCCGTGTCCTTACCCATGTTGTACCTGCACATCTGCGATTGGCGCGCTTAGTGGGACGCTCGGGATGTATGGTTGACGGCGACGGCTCACGCCGAGCACTCGCTTGTGTTCGTGAGGGAAAACTTTTATGAATCGCGACAGAGCCTCAGACCAGTTGTCGAGAATCCAAAGAGCGCGCGGGCTCCCGGTAAGTCCAAGATGCCGAGTGACGAGGTCTTTGACAATCTTCGCTTCGGCCGCCCGACTTCCGTTGAATTGCGAATCGTGCGATTCGAGAACGGGCTCGAGGTCAACTGAATCGAGATTGCAGCGTTTCTCGGTGAAGTCTCCGCGCTCGTCGAAAACGTAGGCGACCCCGCCGCTCATACCGGCCGCAAAATTTCGTCCGCAGGCTCCGAGCACCAGCACGATGCCCTTCGTCATGTACTCGCAACCGTGATCGCCAACGCCTTCGACCACCGCGGTTGCTCCAGAATTACGAACCGCAAAGCGCTCGCCGGCGACTCCATTGAAAAATGCCTCGCCGCTGGTCGCGCCATAGAGGGCAACGTTCCCTATAAGAATGTTTTTCTCGGGGGCAAATTTCGACCGCCGCGGTGGATATGCAACCAAACGGCCGCCCGACAAGCCCTTGCCTACATAATCGTTGGCGTCGCCTTCGAGCGTGAGAGTGACCCCCTTGGCCAGGAACGCTCCCATGCTCTGCCCGGCAGATCCATCGAGATGAATTCGAATCGTATCGTCGGGCAGACCGGCTGAACCATGGCGGCGGGCAATTTCTCCGCTGAGCATGGTTCCGACCGAGCGATGAATGTTGCGCACGGGCAGTTTGATGACAAGTGGCGAGCCGGTTTCGAGAGCAGCTTGGGACTTGGCGAGCAGCTGATGATCGAGCGCCTGCTCCAAGCCATGTTCTTGCGCCTGCACGCAGCGGCGAGCCACGCGAGAGGGAGTTGGCGGGGCATAGAGAATTGCCGACAAATCGAGGCCGCTTGCTTTCCAGTGATCGACAGCAGGCTGTATTTCAAGCATGTCGACGCGGCCGACCATCTCGTCTACGCGACGGAAGCCGAGTTCGGCCATATACTGCCGCACCTGTTCGGCCAAAAAAAAGAAAAAGTTAATGACATGCTCGGGCTGCCCTTGGAAACGCTCACGGAGCATGGGATCCTGCGTGGCGATTCCGACTGAGCAAGTGTTGAGATGGCACTTGCGCATCATGACGCAGCCCATCGCAATGAGCGGCGTGGTGGCGAAACCGAATTCTTCCGCGCCCAGCAGCGCCGCGACCACTACGTCGCGGCCGGTTTGCAGTTTGCCATCGGTCTGCACCCGGATCCGGCTGCGCAGGTCGTTCAACAAAAGCACCTGCTGCGTTTCCGCGAGACCGAGTTCCCACGGGATGCCCGCGTGCTTGATGGACGTCAGCGGGGAGGCGCCGGTGCCGCCGTCGTGACCGGCGATCAGCACTACGTCGGCATGCGCTTTC
>Ga0209008_1000233_pt1 | contig 23955 bp, 18 predicted proteins | sample JacPin_JW_Ref_O3_FD_187963 | JGI IMG/M metagenome (GOLD analysis project Ga0209008, IMG submission 187963) | Forest soil microbial communities from Algoma, Ontario, Canada - Jack Pine, Ontario site 1_JW_Ref_O3 (SPAdes) (version 2) | ecosystem: Environmental > Terrestrial > Soil > Boreal...
CGCAGAGTGCGCTCGTAAGCGTCCGGCTTCATCTCGATGGGCCGTGGCGTGATGCTGGCAAGATATTCGAATGTGCGCTGAGAAATTTGTTCGTAGGCCGCGAACAACGATTCGATGGTCTCGCGATAGATCGTCGTCGCGGCAGCGTCACCCTGAAAGCTGGGCGTGTAGTAACCGCTTTTTCGAAAATCCTGATAGCGCGTCGAGCGTTCCTGGCCATCCCAGCGTTGCTCGTCGGCGACCACAATGGCCGCCAGAATAGAAAGCCGCTCGATGGCGAGGGCGATGTGAGCCAGGTCGGCGATGGAACGATGACCGTACTGAAAGTAAAAAGTGTTGAGAAATTTTTCCGCCTTCTGCGAGGTAATTTCCTTCAGCGACTCCCTCATCGAGAGGGAGGAGCGCGAATACTTGGCCATGGCGTAGGCCTGAATCTCGGGCTCGACGCCATACACGGCGAAGACTTCGACAGACGGTTTGGGGCTAGGGGGGGCTTGGGCTGTTGCGGGGTCGGTTGAGAGCACTTCGGACATGGGAGTACAGGAATCTTAATTGGGCGGGGCGGGCGGCGCAACCTCGACCTTATGGCGACCAAAAGGCGAAAATGTTCCAAGTGGAACATTTGTATTGGCAAATATGTATGTATATGTATCCATATGTACGTACACCTTGACTGGCTTCCCCCGCAGCGACTGAAGCCGCGCTCGGGGATTAGGCATCTATCGGCAGCGGTTAACCGCTGCGCCACCCAAAGGCTAGCCGGTAACCACTCCCTTGCAAAGCGAAAATCAGAGCCCGGCTCTTGCCAAAGCCGTGGATTTCGCGGCACGATGAGGGCATACGCTTACCGGGGCTCAATGCATCCGCCACTTCCAATCCGTGGTGATGGCCAAGCGATCGAGGTAATTCCGGCCACGCTTCCTGAACACGTTGAACAGGCTCGCGAGCTCTTCGTGGAATATGGCACTTCGCTTGGCTTCAGCCTGTGCTTCCAGAGTTTTGATGAGGAATTGAAAAGGCTTCCGGGGGCTTATTCGCCTCCTGGCGGAAGACTGCTGCTGGCGCGCCATGGAGATCGCGCCGCGGGCTGCATCGCGTTACGCAAACTCGAGCTCGGAATCTGCGAGATGAAGCGGCTTTATGTGCGACCGGAGGCACGCGGGCTTGGGCTGGGCAGGAGGCTGGTGGAACGGCTGATTGCTGAAGCGAGCGCGATCGGCTACGAGCGCATGCGGCTGGATACGGTTGGCTCGGCAATGCAGGATGCAATCGCCCTTTATCGCAAAGTGGGGTTCCGGGAAATCGCGCCTTATTCCAAGATTCCAATTGAAAGCGCGCTGTGGATGGAGCTACTGCTGTAAGTGTTCGCCCACACGTATTTCGGCCGTGGGCTTGAGAGTCGCCGCGGAGGCGGTGGCGCTGCCTTCTTCGCTGCGGTGCCAGCCTTCGGAATTCCAGAGGGCGTGGCCTCCCTCGCAGCTGGCTTGGCAGCATCCGCAGGCGCTACGCGGCTAAGAATCACGATATCCACGCGGCGATTCGTGTTGCGAACCCTCGACCGCAGGATTATTGGCGAGCGGACGATATTCGCCAAATCCGGCTGCGCTCAAACGATCGGGACTGAAGCCGTCGCGCACGATAAAGACGCGCACAATCTCGGTGGCTCGCGAGGTGGAAAGCTCCCAGTTAGAGGGAAACTGCGCGGTATGGATGGGAGCGTTGTCAGTGCAGCCCTCGATACGCAAGCGATAGTCGTGCTTGCGCAGCATGCCGGCGAGGCGATCGAACGCGGCTTGCGAAGCGGCCATCCAACGGGCTGAGCCGCTCTCGAAGTTGCCGGCAACCATGTTACAGAGCTCTCCGAGCGCGTCGCAGACCTCGCTCTCCAAGGTCGCGGCGGCGCCTAACATCTTGGTGGCCATCTGGCCGGCGGTCTTCGCGCTGCAGCAGACGGTGATAATTCCGCACAGCGCCCCAGCCAAGCCGATCATGGCGGTGAACTTAGCGCCGGCCGGATGTTCGACTTTCGCCACCGGCTTCACCCGGCAGCCCAACCTGATCTCGAAAACTTCCTCGACCGCCAATTCGAGCACCGGAAGCCAGTTCTCTTCGTGTGAGCGGGTGACAAACGAAGTATCTGTGCTCATTTTTTCACCAGCACGGGCAACACGTGCTCTTGCACTTGATCGGGGGTGAAGGGCTTGCGGATATAGCCGCGGGCCCCGGCGGAAAGCGCCTGCACAACATGCGATTCACTGCCTTCGGTAGTGATCATCACAATCGGAACACCCTTGGCGCTTTCCAGTTTTGCCACCTCGGCGAACAAATTCCAGCCCGTCCATAACCGGCATCAACCGGCATATTGATGTCGCAGAGAATAAGGTCGACCGGGTTGTCGTGCAACGAGGCCAAAGCTTCGGCTCCGTTTCCGGCCTCCGTCACCTTTTCCAGTTCGACCCCGGCCTGACGCAGCGAACGCTCGACTATTTTCCGCATCACCGAGGAGTCATCCACGATGAGGGCTCGTATCCTATACCATCCATCGGTTCCCACCACTCCGCGGTTTTGCGTCGTCATGTTATACGATCGCGTCCCGCTTTTTTCTGACTGACTAGGTGTAGATCGGCAGTTCCATTCTTGCCTTTAGGAGAGGTCGCGTAAGGAAAAGGCTTTAGATAGGTCGCGCTAGGCGGTGGTGAACAGTCTGTAGGAAACTAAAATTCAGAGCATCAGCAGGCTAAACTTGAGCAAACACAAAGGAAAGCAGAGGGAGTCAGCCTTTTGAGGCCGAAATTAGCTTCTGCTTATAACTTATAATTCCGTCACTTAAATTTACCCTGACCCTCGACAATCGTGATGTAGCGATCTATCGGAAGGTCGGTGAAGCGCTCAATCGCATTGTTCGGGCCGGGCCACTTCACTTCGAGCAGGTCGACTTTTGTTCGGGCACCGAGGCCGAGGACCAATCGCGGGTCGTGCGACGATAGAAAGCTTCCGCCTCCGGTTTTCATCCGGCTTCGCTTGAGATCACTGGCCTGGTAAGTAACTCGCGCGCCCACTGCATCGCGATTTGACTTAGTACCCACTAATGTCAGGCCGAGCCAGTGATTCAGCTTTTCGCCATTGTTGCGCAGGAGGAGTGGAGCGCCGCCGTTCATGGAAACGAGCACGTCGACGGCGCCATCGTTATCAAAATCACCGACCGCGAGCCCGCGCGCCGAGAAATTCCTGGTAAAGAGCGGGCCGCTTTGCTGGCTCACATTCTCAAAGCTCTTAGCCGTGCCGTGGAACAACAGAAGTGGCTCCTGGTATTCGACGTCTTTGTGATACACCTGAATCAGATCGTCAGGATTTCCATTCGACAGAAATAAATCGAGATTTCCATCGTTGTCATAATCGAAAAACTTCAGTCCCCATCCGCTCATCAGGCGTGTGGCCGAGGCAATGCTCGTGGCTCCAGCCCGGTCATCGAATGTTTCATCGTGATTATTCTGATAGAGGGAATACATCTCGTGATCGATGTTGGCCACAAACAGGTCCATCCATCCGTCCTGATTAAAGTCGGCGGAATCGACGCCCATGCCCGATCGCGGCCGGCCCGCTTCGCTGTAGGCAACGCCCGCCGGCGCTCCAATTTCCTCAAAGCGCCCATCGCCGCGATTCGCGAACAGAAAGTTCGCCGTAGTGTCATTGGCCACAAAAAGATCCAGCCGCCCATCATTATTAATGTCGGTCGCTACCACGCCCCATGCCTTGCCCAGATACTTGCCGATTCCGCTCGACTTACTAACATCAGCAAAGGTGCCGTCGCCATTGTTATGAAATAACCAACTGGGCATCGGCTTATAGAGCCGCGGAATGCAGTAACCGGGCTTATTGTCGGCTTCGCAGGGCAGATGCTTCGACTTATCGAAGTCGACAAAACGACAGACAAAGAGATCGAGTTTCCCATCGTTGTCATAGTCAAACCACACAGCGCTCGAGGACCAGCCGGGCGCGGCGACTCCAGCCTTCTCGGTTACGTCGGTGAAGGTGCCGTCGCCATTATTGTGATAAAGAATGCTGCGCCCATATTGCGTGACGTAGAGATCGGGGAAACCGTCCCCATCGTAATCGCCAACGGCTACGCCTTGTCCGTAGCCTCCGCCAGCGACGCCCGCCTTTTCGGTGACATCAGTGAAGGTTCCGTCGCGGTTATTTCGATAGAGCGCGTTGCGCAGCGGCGGATCGGGATTGTAGAAATCACACTTGCCGCTATTCACAAAATAAATATCCATCCACCCGTCGCCGTCATAGTCAAGGAAAGCGCAACCGGCTCCTGTCGTCTCCGGCAAATATTTTTGCGGTGACTTGCCATTAGTGTGCGTCCAGCTGATACCGCTCGCGGTAGACGCGACCTCTTCAAATGGATAGACGGGCGCTGGGAGTGCGCCGGCAAGGCGCGACAGGCCGGGCAGGATGAGGCTGCCTCCCATCCCCCACAGAAAAGTCTCGCGCAAAAATCGGCGGCGCGAGGCTTGCGACGATTTTCGGTTTGGCGGCCGAGGCGTGGTCTTCACTTCGCTGATCTTAGTGCGCTGATCTTGCTGCGACGATCTAATTCGATAATCTACTTCGCTAATTCGGCCTTTGCTGAGATTCAGTGGGCTCGCCCGCCGCGCCCTTTTGCGTCAGCTTCTGCTGAATGGCAAACTCGCGATCGCCGTCTTCTTTCCGCCCGGACCGTGAATAGGCAATGGCTAGCAGATAATGCGCCGCAGGATTCCCCGACTGCAATTTGACCGCGGCCTGGAGCGGCGGAATCGCCTCGGAAAATTTCTTCAGCGAAACCAGCGACCCTCCCCAGCCGACATATGCATCGCCAAAGCTGGCGTCAAGTTTGGCCGCGTGCGAGAAGTGCTGAATCGCCTCATCCCACTGCTGACTCTGCTTCGCCAGCTCCCCGAGTACGTATTCGGGGCCGGCATTCGATGGGTCAATTTCAATTTCGGCCTGCATTTCTTTCTTCGCTTCTTCCGCGTCGGCCGGGCTGGGATTTGACTTTGAGAGCAGCAGACGGCCCAGCCGAAAATGAATACCTGGCGCGTGCGGATTCTGTTCCAGCACCAGCCGATATTCCTTGGCGGCCTCATCCCATTTTCCGTTGGTCTCGAGCGACTCGGCGTGCAACTCATGGCCCTCAGCCGATTGCGGAGCGGTCATCGCCAGGTCGGCCGCGGCCCGGTTCGCCAGATCAGAGTAAGTGTGCACCGAGACGTAGAGCACTTCAGGGTCGTGCGGAAATTCGCGATTTAGAAATAGAAGAAACTCGTTGGCCGCATCCGGTTGACCGTCAAACATTGCGCAGCGCACTCCGGCGAGGCCGACATTACGCTTGAGATCTTTGTCGCTAACGCGTGCTCTGGATTGCTTCAAAAGCGGCAAGGCTTCTTTGCAGTGGCCGGATTGGGCAAGATGCAACGCTCGATCGGCAGGAGATGCCGCGGATGGGGCCGATCCAGCGGCCAACGACTTTTCCTGCCCGAACGAGAATACCGCGAGCGAACTGCCCGCCATCAAGAAAAGCAGAAGAGTAAGGCGAGGCTTCCACATACAAACTCTAAGCATAAAAAGAGGCAGGCGCGCGCAACGCCTGCCCCATTGTATAGCGCTTAACTCTAGAAAATGAATTTCAGGGCAAACTGCAACTGTCGCGCATCCTGGGTTATGTCGGTGATTCCCATGGTATTAGTGTCGGTCGGCCCGAAATTATTCGTACCACAGAGATTCGACCCAGATGATCCGCAACTATGGCTCGGAGCCCCGAAGCTCGGATGGTTGGTTGAATTAAGAAAATCAGCTCGGAATTGCAAACTTTTCGATTCTGTAATCAGGAAGTTCTTTTGCAAGCTGATGTCAGCATCGAAGTATCCGGGCCCAATGACCGGGCCTTGCGCCGGACAATCCCCGAAGCCTGAGGCGGGTTGTGAGAATGCGGTTGGGTTAAACCACTGCTTCCCCAGCCCACCCACGTCAACTTTGGGATATGACACTGGTCCATCGCAGTCGGGACGTGGAGAAGGACTTCCAGTTCCAGAGTTATCCGAGGCATAGAGGGCAATCGGGAAGCCGCTATGCCAGGAGACAATCGGATTAATCGCCCAGTTGCCAACGACGGCGTCGACGGCCTTGGGCATGTCGTGCGCAAACTGTTTGCCGCGGCCAAACGGCAGCTGGTACACGGCATACGCACTGATGACGTTTTTCGCATCCCAATAGCATTGCGAGTAATCTCCGTTGGGATCGTAAAGGTTCTGCCAGTAGTTCTCGGCCGGCGCCGCTTGGGTTGCCGCGCTCCACGTGCCGTAGTAGCCGATGTTGTTGGTCATGCACTTCTCCCAGGTATACGAAACCTGGCCCTCGAGCCCGTTCGAATATCGCTTCTGCAACACCACCTGCAGCGCGTCATAGTTCATGTTGCCGTTGCTGGCAGTATTTTTCAGAATGCCGTATCCGTTAGGCCCGATCGTCGGGGTCGTTGTAATGACCCCATCAATGACCGTGCCGGGCTGGTTTTGGCCGCCGCCATAGGGGTAAGTGATCTGGCTGACTTGGCCGCCCGGTGGCAAGTAGCCCTGACCCATCCACTCGGGAACCATCAGGTGAGTGGTGCGCTGGCCAACGTAGCCAACCTGGAAGGTGGTGTCACGAGTAAGCTGCTGCTGAACGCTGAGGTTCCACTGATCGGCTACTGCGGGTTGAACCCTGCCGGACCAGGCGTTCAGCGTAGCTCCTACGAAAGGACTGCCTGATGGAGGAGCTGCCGAGGCAAATGCCGTCTCCGTGTCAAAGCCGGCGCCACTCCCGAGGTTCTTCGCTTCTGACTGGGGCGGCGTGAAAGGTGGGTTTTGTGTTGGACGCAAGTTCGTTCCTGTGCCTTCCAGATACGACGAAATCGAAAACGCGCCGCGAACGACCATCTTGGTATTCATCGCGCGCGGGCTCCATGCAAAACCGACACGAGGCTCGAAGTCCGGTAAACCATATTCGCTGTTGTAAAGTCCTCTACTGAAACCATTCGTGCCCACCACGCCGCTGGGCACCGCGTCGTTCCCAGGAAACTGCAGCGCTCCCGTCAGAATATTTACGTTTACCTGGTTGTTGTTGGTTTCAACCCAGGGAGTACGCGCCTCATAGCGAAGGCCCAGGTTCAAAGTTAGAGTGTCAGTCAGTCGCCAATCGTCTTGCACGAACCCCGCGACGAGCCAGTCGCGCTGACGCCATCCGCCCGAGCTTGTGCCCCGGCCTACGTCTTCAGGCAAGCCCAGCGCCCAATCGGCGGACGGATCGCCGCCGCTGCCATCGCCCGAATAATTGCCGCCGGTCCCGAGTCCAAAGAGCTCAGCGCCCAGTTCGCCGCCATTGCCGCTGTAAAACACGTTGATGTTATACCGGTTCAACTGGAACCCCGTCTTAATCACGTGACGGCCGTGGGTGTAGATCAGCACGTCGTCAAAATCGGATATCGTGGAAGAAAATTTCTCAACCGTACTCGCCGCACCCAAATTGGATAGCGTTCCGGTGTTAATGTTTGTTATCGTCCCGCCACCGAATGAAAATTCCGGCAGGCCGCTCACTCCCGCAGGATTGCCATCCTGAATGCCGATAGTGTTACCCAGACTGCCGATCGAAAAGGTGGTCAGGCCGTGCGGTAGCTTGATGTAGTTCTTGCCAAAGCGCGCTTCGTTCAAGAGGTTCGGCGAGAAGGAGTGGGCCCAATTGACTGATCCGTTCAGCAAATAGGCTTGATTCACAGTGTCGCCCAGGAGCGCAACCGAGTTGACCGTCGGATCATTCTGATCGCCCTTGGAAAAACGGCCGTTAATGTGGTCCTTGCTGGATATGTTGTAGTCGACCTTGATGTCGCCCTGATCCGTATTGAATTGCTGGTACGTGGTATTGACCGCGTGTCCAAAACCATTGGACAGAGTCGCCGTCGAAACGGGATAAAGCGGATTGGTAACTAAAGCCGTGAAGGCCGGATCGAGGTTGGCCGCAGGAATGATGTTTCCAAGAAAGGCAGGTCTCGAAGCAGGAGCCAAGATCGAACAGACTGTCCCAGATGTTCCCCCGGTACCGGGAGCGCACGGGTCGTAGAGTTGCTGACTCAGGGCGCTAAAATTGCCTCCGATTTCATCCTTGGTGAGGACTGTGATCGAGCCGGCGGTCGACGGATGATCCAGTCGCCCCCCTTGGTAGTCAGCGAAAAAAAACAGCTTGTTCTTGATGATAGGGCCGCCGAATGTGCCGCCAAACATGTTCCAGCGTAACTTCGGAGTAGGGTTGCCGGTGGCGGTATTCGTTATGAAGGGGCTGTTCTCCCACTGATTGGCGTTGAATATATCGTTGCGGAAAAACTCAAAAACATCCCCGTGAAACTTGTTGGTACCAGACTTGATGGTGACGTTGACGATGCCGCCGTTGTAGTTCCCGAATTCGGCTGAAGCATTCTGCGTGATGAGGTTGAATTCTCCGATTGCATCGGGAGACGGCGTGTAGCCAATGTCGTTGTCGGATGCCTGGTTGTTATCCACACCATCGAGCAGAAAATTATTGGCTTGCTCGCGATTGCCATTGATGTAAGGGCGACCTCCTTCTTCGGCGGTGTTGGAACCGGTGTTGAAAGTCTGAGGATCTACCGAAACCGCACCCGGAGTAAGTAAGGCCAGCTGCACATAGTTGCGCGTCTCCAGCGCTAAATTGGTGATGGTCGTCGAATCGAGAACTGTGCTGACCTGTGCATCTTCCGTCTGCAAAATCGGGGCCGATCCCGTCACTTCGACCGTCTCCGACACCTTTCCCACTTTCATCTTGAAGGTTAGGCGCGCCGTCTGATTGAGCACCAGCGTGAAGGGCGGATAGACGGTCTTTTCAAAACCGGGAGCCGTCGCCTCCGCCGTGTACGTTCCAATCGGCAGGCGCTGGATATCGAATGATCCGGTGTCGTTGGTGGTCGCATTCCAGACCACGCCGCGCTCGGTGTCGCGGGCAACCACGCTGGCGCCTTTGATTGGGGCTCCACTTGGATCAGTCACCGATCCGACAATCGCGGCGGTTACTTCCTGACTCCATGCGGGCTGGAGCGCGCAGAGGAGACCGAACAGCAGCATGATCGAAACTATCGAGTTTCGTAGCGCTGACATTTGAATGGCTGACGTTCGCATCGACTTCTGCATCGCTGAACCTCCGGGAGACGCGTTCACAAAAAAAACAGGATCACTAAACAAATAGTGCAATAAGATTAGGTTAATGCTATATAGTACTTGCGTTGGGGTCGTCAAGGAAAAAATGCAGAGATTTCAAATTTCTCCCTTGGTCCGGCTCCAGTACTCAGCTATAGCACAAGGCAGCTGCGGTCGGTTTCAGTCGAAGGCGCTGTGAGTAAACTGTGGAAAAACTGGAATTCACGAGTTGATACAAAGATCGGGATTCACGCTATGAAATGCCGTATTCCGCTACTATTGGCAAAGCAATCCTTTACAAGACTCATCAACCGGGGTAACGTTTCACCCATCGCAGCGACGGAGTTCGTAGAAGAAGATGTATTACAGCTCTATAGCATATCAGTGATTGGCGAGCACCGTTTCAGACCGGGGAAGCGTTGCCGGATCAGGTGAATTTCTTCCCTTTGCTCTATAGCGCATTCAAAATTGTGATGATGACGATTAACCTAGCAGGTGCGCAGGCAGTAGGGAATCGATGATTGGGGAGTCCATGCCAAACAGCCGCCCAAATGGAATGCCCGCATATAAGAAGATTCAAGGCGCGATCATTAAGCGTATTGAAAGCGGGCAGTTGAAGCCGGGAGACACCGTCGATTCCGAACGGGAACTGGCGAAGATTCACAAGGTGAGCCTGATGACGGCGCGCCACGCTTTGACCGCGCTCGAACGCGAAGGCCTGGTGCAGCGGCGTCGCGGTGCTGGAACTTTCGTTGCCCCGCCCAAAATTCACTTCAACAAACTGACCAGCTTTACCGAACAGATGTCGGGGCGAAGTTTGACGGCGTGCTCGAAGGTGTTGTCGTTCGGCGTCGTCGACAACGAGCAGGAGGTTGCGGCGCGCCTGGCGCTGGCCACCGACACTCGTTTGCTCAAGGTGGAGCGGCTGCGGATCGCCGCCGACGAGCCCTTTGCGGTTGAAACATGTTATCTGCCGGCGGAAGAATTTGCTGGACTCACGCGCGCTGCGGTGGCGCGCGGTTCGCTGTTTTCAATCATAGAAGGCACCTATGGAATCCAACTCGCTTACGCGGACGAAGAGATGGATGCCACCGCGGCGGCGCCTGCGACGGCGAATCTTTTGCAAGTGCCGCGCGATGAGCCGCTGTTGCGGATCCGTCAGCTGATCTATTCGACCAAGGGGAAGGCGGCGCTTTATGTCCTCGGCCTGTACCGATCAGACCGGCACACGCTGCTCGTCCGCAGATTTCGCTAGAGCTGAAACCCGCGCCCGTAGCGGGTTTGTCGCTCTGACGCCGCCCCGTTGTTATCTGATCATTTCCGTGTTCGTCTATGCGCACTGGCATCCATCTCGCAATTCTCGCTAGCCTGCTCATTCTGCCGCGTTCCGCGATCACCGCGGCCAAGGAACACTATTCGCAGCCGCATCCGATTCATCTCGACCGTGACGGCGAGAAGTGGGTGCAGCGCGCACTGAGCAAAATGTCGACCGAAGAAAAGGTCGGCCAACTCTTCATGGTGTGGGCAAGGGCCGAGTTTTTCAATTTGAAGAACCCGGAGTATCTCGAGTTCACCAACCGCATCGAGCGCTATCATGTCGGATCGTTTGCGCTCTCCGTGCCGGTTGACGGGCCATTTCTCATCAAGGGGCAGCCTTACGAGGCGGCGATGCTAGTGAATCGTTTGCAGGAGCGATCGAAGCTGCCGTTGCTGTTTGCGGCCGATTTCGAAAGCGGATTATCGTCGCGCCTCAACGGAACCACCGTCTTTCCTCAAGCGATGGCTTTTGGCGCGGCGGGAAAAGCTGACTACGCTGAGAGCTTTGGCGAGATCACCGCGCTCGAGGCGCGCGCTATCGGAGTCCACTGGAATTTCTTTCCCGTGGCGGATGTGAATTCCAATCCAGCGAATCCCATCATTAATACACGTTCCTTCGGCGAGAACCCGCAGCAGGTGGGCGAATTGGTGACCGCCTATATTCGCGGTGCGCGAGCGAACGGAATGCTCACGACAGCCAAACATTTTCCCGGACACGGCGACACGGCAACCGATTCGCACCTCGGTGTCGCGCAGGTCAGCGGAGACCGGGTGCGGCTCGATTCCGTCGAGCTTCCGCCGTTTCGCCAGGCGATTGCCGCCGGAGTCGACGCGGTAATGGTGGCGCATGTCGCGGTGCCAGCGCTTGAGAGCGATCCGAATAAAGTTGCCACGACTTCGCCAGCGATTGTTACGCAATTGCTGAAGGAGCAGCTTGGCTTCCACGGAATTGTCATCAGTGACGCTCTTGATATGGCGGCTTTGACTCGTCTGTACGCCGCGAACATCGGCCGCGCCGCAGTGGACGCGTTTAAGGCCGGAAACGATGTGCTGCTGATTCCGCCCGATCTGGACGCCGCTTATCGCGCCATGTTGGCGGCAGTGGCGAGCGGAGAAATTTCGGTCGAGCGCCTGGACAGCTCGGTGCGAAAAATTCTTGAGGCTAAGGCTTCTTTGGGATTACAGCGCGTGCGATTCGTCGATATCGGCACGATGGATCAAATCATCGGGCAGCCAGAAAATGCCGCGCTGGCACAGAAGATTTCCGATGACGCCATCACTGTGGTTCGCGATAACGGCAAAGTGCTTCCGCTGAAGGCGGTAACGAAATCGGCGGTGCCGCTGCCCTATCAGGCTCCGGTACCCATCACGAATCGCGTTGTCGCGGTGATTTTTACCGACGATGTGCGGCTGGAGTCGGGCCGAGCTTTCGAACGGCAGCTTCACATTCGCGCGCCCGATGCCCATATCTTTTATGTGGACTCGAGAATCGCGGAGGCAATGTCGGCGGACCTGTTGAGAGCCGTCGACGACGCGGAGACCGTGCTGGCGGCGGTGTATGCGGCGCCCAGCCCTGGCGTTAGAGGCAGCGGAAGCGCGGCGAGCCGCGCAGACACAACCTACACTCTGTTACAGAGCATCCTCGATCATGCCGCTGCCAAGACCGCGCTCCTCGCGGTCGGAAGTCCATACGCGGCGCAGGATTTTCCCGCCGTTCAAAACTATCTGTGCACCTTCTCATCAGCGCCCGTCTCTGAAACCAGCGCAGTGAAAGCGCTTTTCGGAGAAATCCCTATTCGCGGCCACTTGCCCGTGAGCATTCCTAACATCGCCGAACGCGGCGTCGGCATCGAAAAGGCGATGAAATAGAATTATTCTCGACCCCGTGGCCAGGGAAAGATCAGTGGACAGGTTGCGATCTCTGCGCCAGAAAATCGTCGCGGCATTGTTTCGCAGCGGCGAGCAACTCGGCAAACTCTGGCGTGCCCCGCAGCTTTGCCCATATGGAATCGTTTTGCAAACCCGCATAGGCGCAATAGTGTCCGGCAATCGCACTCTTGACCAGCTGAACGGCTAGGTCTTTCTGTCCGCAGAAGAGCAAGTTACCCGCTACCACGTAACGGGGTTCAGCATCACGGTCGGCGAGTCTTGTATCCGCTTCCTTTCGGGCGAGAGATGGAAGATCGGCAGACGAGGGGTTCTCCAAACACGCCAACATCAGCTGAGACCTCGGCTGATCGGCGAATTTCTGGAGGACTTCCTTCGCTTGCGCCAGTTTTCCATCGCGAACGTAGTGCGGTACAAGGACGTTGGCAGCCCATAGCGACCCGGCATCGAGCTGAAGAAAATCCATCGCCCTGGCGTAGTTGCCAAGCTGATCGAACGTCAATGCGCAAGAGCGCAACATGAAGCTTCCGGAGTCCAGGGACAAAGCGGCATCACACTCGTGCGCCGATTCCTCCATGGCCCCTCCATAGCGCAGCACATAGGCCAGCGCAAAATGAGCCTGCGAATTTTCTGGATGGCGCTCTACCAGTGCCTTGGCGTCCTGATAGGCTTGGGCCAAATGACTCGTGTCGACCCGGTTGGTGATCAACCAGGCGGCCGCCAAGATGTAATTCGGGTCGAGCGAGATCGCCCGCTCCAGAGCTGCATCCGAGCGATCGAGCATGGCCCCGGCACCGGTCGCGTACGCTCCATCGTAGTGGTAGCGAACTCCCAGATATGCCCAAGCGGGTGCGTACGCGGGGTCAAGGCCGACCGCGCGCTCGAGCATGGCGATCGCATCCTTATTAGGCTGCGGATCATGCGGCAGCGCGATGCTGCGCAGATAAAGATCGTAGGCTTCTTCATTCTTGGGATGAGTAGCGGCCTCGCCCATGCCGGCGCCCGCGCCCAGAGCCGGAACCAATCCTTGGCGCACTTTCGCTGTGATCTCGCTGCGCATGGCGATCAGGTCCGGAGCGGCAACCGTCATTGTGTCGCGCCACAGCGTGCGATTGTCGGCCACGTCGACGGCCTCGAGCGTGATTTGAATCTGGTCGCCTTGCTTCATGTAGTGGCCCGTGACCACGTCCGTCACGCGCATGGCTTTGCCCGCTTCCTGCAAGTCAATTGTCGGAGAGTCGTACTTGCTGGTGGTGGCAAACGGGCGAATGGATAGAGAGCGAACATAGCTGAGAGACGTAGCAATTTCGTCGGCCAGAGCTAAGCGCAGAAAATCTATATCTTTGTCGGCGCCGAGGTTCTGCAAAGGCAGAACGGCGATGGTCTTCATGACTTGCGGTGATTACGGCGGGCGCGGAGCGTAGCTTGGCGAACCAGAAAAAAGCGGCCAGGGCTACGATCGCAACCGCGGCGAGTGCCACGGCAATTTTCGCGTAGGATCGGGCGTTGGTTGGCGCAGCAGGCGTTGCGCTTAGCGCCGCGGCTGACGACGCCAAGGCCGGCGATGACGCTGAGGGCGGCGTTGGAAGCATGGCTCCCGACGAACCCGGGGGCGGCGCCGGAGTTGAACCAACCTGAGAGCCGCTTTCGTGAGCCGCGGCAATCGATCCTGAACTGGCTCGCGTGCCGGGCCGCGACTCTGTTTCTCGTTTGAGTCGCTTGAGATCGGCACGCATATCGGCCGCGTGCTGGTAACGCAGTTCGCGATCTTTTTCCAGCGCTTTATTAATGACGTCTTCGAGTTTCGGCGGAAGATCAGGATTCAATCGCACCGCCGGTACCGGGTCGCGATCCAAAATTTCGTGCGAGATTACCCCCGAGCTTTCACCGCGAAAAGGCAGCGTGCCGGTGGCCATCTCGTAAAGCACCGCTCCGAAGGAAAACAGATCGCTGCGGGCGTCCAGTTCCTTCGCACGCACCTGTTCAGGTGACATATAAGCGACCGTGCCGAGAGTCGAACCGGGATTGGTCAGGTGCTCTTCGGTCATTAATACTGCCGTCTCTTGCGCCGTGGCTCCTGCAACATCTCCCTTGCTGCTGCCGGGCATGACCTTCGCCAAACCGAAGTCGAGAACTTTGGCATGGCCGCGCTTCGTAATAAAAATGTTCGTCGGCTTGATGTCGCGGTGCACGATCCCTTCGGCATGAGCAGCATCGAGCGCGTCGGCAATCTCGATTGCCAGACCAAGCAGAACATCGGTTTCGATCGGCCGGCCCGCGATGCGATGCTTGAGCGTGACGCCATCGAGAAACTCCATGACCAGGAAGGGATGCCCATCCTGCTGTCCGATCTCATGAATAGTGCAGATATTCGGATGATTGAGCGCCGAAGCGGCCTGCGCCTCGCGCTGAAAACGCGCCAGAGCCTGCGCGTCTTTGACAACGTCGTCGGGCAGAAATTTCAGGGCGACGAAACGATGAAGGGTAATGTCCTCAGCCTTGTAAACCACGCCCATGCCGCCGCCGCCGAGTTTTTCGACGATGCGGTAATGAGAGATCGTTTGGCCGATCATTGATGGTGAGAACGAATTCAGAAGTAAGATGCTGGGCTGACAGTCCGCTTCATATTACGGACGTGTCATCGCCTGGTCAACGCACCGTTGGAGATTTGAGGCCAAACCACTACCACGCCCATATCTCGCTAGAATTTGGGCAGGCCGGCGAATCCTAGTTCAGACGAATCTCAGTTCAACAGAGTGATCGCAAGCAAAACAACCTTTGGATTATCGGGCAGCGTAACGCTCTGCACCGTCTTGCTTGCGTCGATGGCAAGCTGGTACGCATAAAGATTAAACGTCCCCAGATCCTTGGCGCCGCCCGATTCATTCCGGTACGACATGGCGACCGCTTGACTCTCACCCGTGAAATTCTGCGGCGTCGACCAGTCACTGAAGCTCTGCTCAAATTGCGCACTCGATCCATCGGTGTAGCTAACCGTGATCGTCTGCGAAAGTTGACTGCCCTGCACGCCCGTCCCCAGAAGCAACATCCCGGAAAATTTTCCCTTTGGCAAAGTCACCGACTGACCATCGCAGCCGATCGCGTCAAGTTCATTCGCGGTTCCAAACTTGGCCAGCATCCCGTCGAGCACTCGCGACTTGCCCAGCAGTTTTGCCGAATACGAATTTCCTTGACCGTCTAGACCTCCCGTCGAATACACCGTTCCATCGGTATAGATGCCATTCACATTGAAATACGGCGCGAGATTGACGCTCTTGCCCGATCCCTTAGCCCCCGTCGCCGCGCTCACCGCCAGTGTGCAAGTAAAAGTCTGCGTAATCTCACCCGAGGTGCCAGTAATGGTGACCGCAGAGAATCCGGCGGCGGCATCGGCAGTGGCCGCGAACGCAAGCGTTTGCGTTTTGCCCGTGCCGGTGACCGAGCCCGTCACTCCATTGGGTAAGGCAGACAGACTCAAACTCACATCGCCCTTAAAAACGCCGAAGTCCGCAATTTTGATGGTGGCCTTTGCCGATCCGTTCTCGTTCAGATAAACAGTCTGCGGCCCCGAGAGCGTGAAGCCTCCAATGCCTACGGCATCGTCGATGGCATGTGCGTATTTTGCGGCGAGACCTGTGCCGACAAAATCGTCGTAGAGCCACATGAATCCGCCGCTGATGCCGCACTCCGTGTGCCAGCCGGCTAGGCGGCTCTGGACCTCGGCCGGAGTATCGACCTGATCCCACAGCCCCGGATACACCGGAACACTACCGAAATTCCACTCCGTGGAGCACGGGTTGTTGCCGGCTCCGCCAGCGTAATCCTGAAGGTGTACGCCATCCGCCGTGCCGGGAAGTTGCGCGTTAATTTCCGAAACCACGTTCTGCCAGTAAGTGTTGTTGTCATACGCGTCGGGCAATACGTGATAGCCCAGATTGCCCAGCATGACGCCAAACTGCACTGTTGTCGGCAAATTGAAACTATTCTCATCGTCAAAGTCGATCGCGTCTAGCGCGGGAATGGCGGTCTTCAGCGCCTGAAAGTCCTGATAAAGAATGCTGCCCGGGCCAGTGCCCTGGGCTTCGACCAGGGCGGTAATATCTTCCCAGTCTCCATAGTTCGAGGAGCCGATACTCAACGTGACTCGCTTTACCGTCCCTTGTTTCAGGAGCGCCATGTTCCCGGCGAAATCTGGATGGGTCTGGCCGCCGATATAGACGCCGTTTGAGGTGAGGGGAAATTCGCCGTTAAGATTCAAGTCGCCAGCGCTGCTGACCTCGACGCTCCAGACAATGGCCTCGGCGAAGCCGGAGTATTCGATTTCCTTGATGTTGGCGGCCGCGCTTTTATAAAACGGCCCACCGCCAAAAATTCCCGATAATCCAGTCTGGGCGAAAGCGGCTTGCGCGGAGAATCCCAATAGCGAAAGCAACAAAAGCAAACTCGCTGTGCGGCCAGCCGCGACCATCTGTTGGCAACCGCCGACTAATCTGCTATTCCTCGATCGCTTCATCATAGCTCTCCAAATCGGCTCTGCAAATAGCGCGCCCAGCGGGCGTTCCCTCGAACGGAGCAACATTCTAACTCAAGGACCGGCAAAGATTTTCTCAATATTTAAACCAGAAATTCGTTTGCTTGGGGGGCATAATTTCCAATGACAGCGAGTTTCCCTGTATCATGGCTACCGCCCGTATTCCATTGAAACAGGCTAGCGCTCGACAGAGGATGTTAGGTCAGCGCGATCGCATGAGGAGGTTCGATGTCTCAGATTGACGTCCCATTGTCGCGCGCGGGTTTCGGCCAGACCCAGCGAGCCGACAATTGGTGGGTACAGCCGTTGGTTGTGTTTCTTGGCTTGTCGACTTTTATCGTTTATTCCACATGGGCTGCGTTGCAGGGGCAGCATTTCAGGTTTGGCCCCTATCTCTCGCCGTTTTATTCGCCCGAATTGTTCGGCCCCGAGGGTTGGTTTGGTTCAAACCCAACATGGATGCCTGCTTGGGTTACCGGAGCCATGCTTATTCTGTGGGCCCCCGGCGGCTTTCGATTTACGTGCTACTACTATCGCGGTGCGTATTACAAGGCTTTTTGGGCGGATCCGCCAGCCTGCACCGTCGGCGAGCCGCGCAAGACATATCTTGGCGAGCGCTCTTTTCCCTTGATCCTGCAAAACGTCCATCGCTATTTTCTTTATCTTGCTCTGCTGTTTCTCATCATTCTGGCGCGGGATGTGTGGGATGCATTCTGGTTCAACGGCCGGTTTGGCATCGGCGTCGGGACTCTCGCGTTATTGACGAACCTCGTGCTGCTAAGCTCTTACACCTTCGGATGCCACTCCTTTCGCCATCTGGTCGGCGGTTTTCGCGACCGATTGGCGGGGGCGCCGACCCGTAAGCGAGTTTACGATTGCGTAAGTTGCCTTAACCGGCGCCACATGCTTTTTGCCTGGTGTAGCCTCATCTCAGTAGGGTTCTCCGATTTGTATGTGCGGATGTGCTCCATGGGTATCTGGACGGATTGGAGGATCGTCTAGTGAGCGAGTACATCACGCATGAGCACGACGTTCTGATCATAGGAGCCGGGGGCGCCGGTCTGCGCGCTGCCATCGAGGCCTCGGCCGCCGGTGTAAAGGTCGCGGTGATTTCGAAATCTCTTCTCGGCAAAGCCCACACCGTCATGGCCGAGGGCGGCGTAGCCGCGGCGATGGGAAATGTGGACGATCGGGACAGCTGGCGCGTTCACTTTGCCGACACCATGCGCGGCGGTCAATACCTGAATAACTGGCGAATGGCGGAGCTGCATGCTAAGGAAGCGCCGGCCCGCGTGCGTGAACTGGAGGCTTGGGGCGCGCTTTTTGATCGCACCAGCGACGGCCGCATTCTGCAGCGAAATTTCGGCGGCCATCGCTATCCTCGCCTAGCGCATGTGGGCGACCGCACCGGGCTGGAGATGATACGTACCCTGCAAGACCATGGAATCCATCTCGGTCTCGACGTTTTCATGGAGCACACCGTCGTCACGCTGCTGAAGGACGCCGGCCGCATCGCGGGCGCGTTTGGATATGATCGTGAGCGCGGCCGATTTCATCTGTTCCGCGCCAAGGCCGTGGTGCTAGCGACAGGAGGAATTGGCAGAGCTTACAAAATCACCAGCAACAGCTGGGAATATACCGGCGACGGCCATGCGCTCGCATACGATGCCGGTGCGGCGCTGATGGACATGGAATTTGTGCAGTTCCATCCAACCGGAATGATTTGGCCACCAAGCGTGCGCGGCATTCTGGTCACGGAAGGAGTACGCGGCGAGGGCGGAGTGCTGCGTAATAAGAACGGCGAAAGATTCATGTTCAAAGATATTCCGCCGCTGTACACCACCCAGACCGCCGATAATGAAGAAGAAGGCTGGCGCTACACACAGGGAGACAAGAACGCGAGACGCCCGCCGGAGTTGCTGACCCGCGACCACGTGGCCCGCTGTATACGGCGTGAAGTCCGAGAAGAGCGGGGCAGTCCGCACGGTGGCGTCTTCCTGGACATTGCGTGGATCAAAGAGAGAATTCCGAACGGAGCGGAGCATATAAAGAAGAAGCTGCCGAGCATGTATCACCAGTTCAAGCAGCTTGCGGACATTGACATTACGCAGGAGGCGATGGAAGTAGGTCCCACGACCCACTACATGATGGGAGGCGTCAAGGTAGACGGTGATTCACAAATGTCAGATGTCGCTGGGCTGTTTGCAGCGGGAGAATGTGCAGCAGGTCTGCATGGCGCTAACCGGCTCGGCGGCAATTCACTCTCCGATTTATTAGTCTTCGGCAAGCGAGCCGGAGAGTACGCCGCAGCCTATGCCAAAGACAACTCGCTGGGCGCGGTGAATACGGATGAAGTCGGATCAGCCGAAAAACGGGCGCTACAGCCCTTCGAGCGCCAGGGCTCCGACAATCCATACGCCGTCCAATATGCGTTGCAGGACGTGATGCAGGACCTGGTAGGGATCGTCCGCCAGGAACAGGAGATGCTGCAGGCGCTCGAGCGCATTCGAGAGTTGAAAGCTGCCAGTGAGCGGGTCAGCGTGCCCGGAAACCGGGAATACAATGGGGGCTGGCACACGGCACTCGACCTGCACAGCCTGCTGACCGTATCGGAAATTGTTGCTCGAGCGGCGCTGGAGAGGAAAGAGAGCCGCGGGGCGCATTTCCGCGATGATTTTTCAGCCAAGGACGAAAAGTACGGCGGCTTTAATCTCGTGGTGCAAAAAGGCGTCGGCGGAGAAATGCAGCTCACACGCGAGCCCCTTCCCCCGATGCGAGAGGATCTGCAACAAATCGTCCAGGAGATGAAGTAATGGCGACGGCGACGTTTCGGATTTGGCGCGGGGAAAAAGGCCAGGGAAAGTTCCGGGACTACAGTGCTGAAGTCTCGGCGGGTATGGTGGTCCTCGACGCCGTGCATCAAATACAGGCGGAACAGGCCGGCGATATGGCGGTTCGCTGGAACTGCAAGGCGGGCAAATGCGGCTCGTGCTCGGCCGAAGTCAATGGCATGCCGAAATTGATGTGCATGACGCGGCTGAATACACTCCCGCTGGATAGGCCTGTGACCGTCGAACCGATGAAGGCGTTTCCGCATATCAAGGACCTGGTCACGGACGTGTCGTGGAATTACGAGGTAAAGAAGCGCATCCCGAAGTTCCAGCCGCGGCAGCCCGACGCGCCCGATGGCACGTGGCGCATTGCCCAGGAAGATGTCGAACGGGTGCAGGAGTTTCGAAAGTGTATCGAGTGCTATCTGTGTCAGGATGTCTGCCACGTATTACGCGACCATCACATGCACGACCACTTCATCGGCCCGCGATTCCTGGTGTACACGGCCGCGCTCGAAATGCATCCGTTGGACACAGGCGATCGCCTTGAAGATCTGAGAAAGCAATTTGGCATAGGTCTCTGCAATATCACTAAGTGCTGCACCAAAGTTTGTCCTGAAAGCATCACCATCACCGACAACGCGATCATCCCGCTCAAGGAGCGCGTCGTGGATCGCTTCTTCGATCCATTATCGAAACTGTTTCGCATGTTCAGCAATTCGAAACCTTAGGACAGGTTATGCATTGCGAACCGAAATCCATTTCTAAGGGGAGTATTTGCGCTGGCTAAGCCTCGCGCGATCCCCGGGAATGACGACGCTATTCTGCGATGGAACACCTGCGCGCGCGTGATCGTGCAGAGTCCGGAGATTCGACCTGTCCCCCAGACTGAGCCTGCACAGTCGTGGGAGCGCGACGAAGCGAGTTCCAGAATCGCAGACGTTTAGCGACCGATGCCATTTCGCCGCGGTACCTGATTAAATTGGTTACGTTTTTTGTGGAAAACTTGCGGTTACGATATCCCGGCCGCGTGATTTAGATTCATAGAGATACTTGGCGGCTGGCTTGAGCAGTTCTTCGACTGTCGAGCTGTGCTCCGGGAATGCGGCTACGCCTACCGAGATCGTAAGGGAACCAAGGGACTGCTTCTTCCACCGCCGCATAAGAGAAGTTTCTGAGGAGCGTAGGGATGGAGTCGAGATGCGAACCACCTGGCGCATACTAGAGTAGATGCGCATGTGGCAGACAATTCGCGCCTCTGCCCTCGGTCGTCATGTCCACGAGAAAGCATATGCCGCTCTCGTGCTTTCAGGCGGATACGAAGAGGCGGGAGATCATGGACGCTTCCAGGCGAAAGCCGGGGACGTTGTATTCCATGAACAGTTTGAAGCGCACCTGGATCGTTTCCCCGAAACGGGCGCGGTTGTACTGAATCTGCGGCTGCCGGCCGATTGTTCCAACGTGTCAGGGATGGCGAAGGTGGCCGATCCCGACGCCATCGCGCGCGCGGCCGAGAGAAGCTGCGGGGATGCTATAGACTTGCTTTATTCGCTCGCCATTCACGAACTGCCTCAGCGTGCCGACTGGCCAGATGAGTTGGCCGCAGCGCTGATACAGAATCCATCTCTCAAATTGTCGCACTGGGGAGAAAAGAACGGAATTGCGCCGTGGACCGTGTCGCGGGGTTTCGCTTTGGTGTTTGGTGTTTCACCGGAGGCCTTCCGTGCGCGCACTCGCGCTCGCCATGCGTTAAAGTTCATTCATGATACGCAGGCGCCACTCGCAAGCATTGCGGCTGATCTTGGCTTCGCCGACCAGTCGCACATGACCCGGAGCATCAAGCAACTCACGGGAATCGGACCCCAGGCGTGGCGATCTGTTGCAAATAGATTCAAGACAGGAGCGAACCTCGCCGTTTAGAAGAGGAGAATGCGCCAGATTCTTTATCTGCCCTTTCTTCTCATCGTGTGTTCTGCCAAGCTTTTCAACCCGCTTCTCCTCGGTGCGGAAACGGCTCCCACTCACACCAGCACCGACTGGCAACTCAAGCCTTCTCTCAAATACGACACCCTCTGCCTGTTGAATGTGCTGAGCGGTGACCCGTACTATCTGCACTACTATCAAGCCGAGTATGAGCACTTCCATCCTCTCTTCACGCCCGAGGAGCAGGCCGCTTTCGCACAGCTGAAGCATGTCATCAAGGATGAGGGACATGGGATCGTCTCCGCGAAGCTCACTCTTTACTACTCCGCGGTCGATGATGAAACTTTGCCGGAGATGATCCGCACTGCACACGATAGCGCCGCGATGGAAACAGTCCTCAGGAAGACTTCCTACTGGAGCGCCGATGGGTGGCAGAACTATGAGGCGGCTAGACCGGCATTGGAAGTGGCGCTGAAGGCCCTGGACCGGGTCGGTTTTCCAGTATATTGGGCGGCAAATGCCAAGCCCAAGATCGAGAAGCGCATAGCGGAGTTCTCTTCCGAACTCCCGAAATACAACATCATCCCTGTAATCGAGAGCTACCTTGGTTTTCCGCTGTCATCGCAGACGATCACCGTGTATCTGCTGGCCTATTCAGAGCCCCACGGAATCCGCATTACAGGGCTGCGCTTCCTGACCCACGTGTCCTATCCCTTCACGATCGTCCTCCATAACGCAATTCATGAACCTATGCACCCGCCGTACCACGCGGACGATCCCAAGGTCCGCGAAGCCATTGACCTGCTAGGGAGCGATCCGCTCGTGATGGATAAGGTTCAGCACCATGACCCATCCTTCGGGTACAACACCACAGCTGGTTATATCGAAGAGGATTCCGTGCAGGCGCTGGAGCAGCTCGTCAGTGAGAGGTTCGGTGTCGCCCGGAACGCATGCCAGTATTGGAAGGAGCAGGATGGTGGCATGCATGTCCTCGCCGCGGCTATGTATACGGATTACAAGCAGGCGTCAGCTCAAAATCCCAAACCTTATTCGCAGTGGCTGACACACGCGGTCCAGGATGGGCAGCTTCGCGGAGGCAACCTACGAGAGACCGTACAGTCCTTCTTTTCTCCAGCGCATTGCCATTAGCCAGACATGGCCGCGATTTATGATTGCGGCGTCCCGCTGTTCTTCGATCGCTCGCGAATACAAGCAACGAAGTTATTTCGGTCCAGAAGAATTCACCGTTGGCATTCTCCAAGCGCGTTTCTCAGGAGCTTGCGGGTTGCGCAGCCTCGACATTTCACTCGGCGGAACAGTTACAGTGGCGGCGAGATGTATCCAGAAAACGAGCTTGCAGGAGGTGCGCTCCAACACTCGGTAGCTATTTCCGCATCAGCCGAAACTCGATCATCATACGCTCTTCCCCCTTGTCATCGATCAAGAAATGGCGATGGAGGAGAACGCGGCCGTCTTCCTCAAGGTGCGCGCGCGCAACGGTCTTGCGCCCAGGACGGTCGGGATCGAGGGGTGTGGCCCACAGGACGATGTTCTTGCCATCGAACGTGCCGTCGCTCTGGCGAATCGACATTGTCGTCTGCCGCGAGTCGTACCACACGGTGGTGAAGCGATTCGTTTTGGAATCGAAGCCGGAGATTCCGGTGCCGGTGCTCTGCGTGCCGTCAGCATTGAAGACGGTGAAATCCGACTGTAGAAACTTACCGTCCTGGATCATGTACTGCTTACACGTGCCTTTCGTCACGATCGGCTTTCCGTTCATCGGAAAGAACGTCTTGACCAGGTCCCAGTCGCCCACAAATTGAGCGAGCAGTTTCTGACCGGCGCCCGGCGCGTTCGGCGGCTCATATTGGTTGTGGGTTTGCTGCGCGAATGCGGCAGTGACAATAAGCAGGGTCGCAGTAATCCATTTCCTCATGGCACGAAATAATATGCGAAAATCGCAAGCGTTGCACGGCTTTGGGGTTGGCGAGCACTCTTGCAATATGTAAGTTGGCTCTTGCCTGATGTTTCACTTCCCTGGCGTAATCGTGATGTTCCGAAAAGCGACGTGTCCGTCTTCGCTGCCCTGCAAATAGATTGGGCCCGGCAATCCTTCGTGACTATCCAAAGCGCCCCCTGTGATTCCCGGGATTTCCTGCCGGTCAATAATGGTCTGACCGTTTTGCACGACAGTGACAACCCGGCCGACAAGCGTGATGTCGTAGGTCTGCCACACTCCGGGCCG
>Ga0209008_1000234_pt1 | contig 23915 bp, 23 predicted proteins | sample JacPin_JW_Ref_O3_FD_187963 | JGI IMG/M metagenome (GOLD analysis project Ga0209008, IMG submission 187963) | Forest soil microbial communities from Algoma, Ontario, Canada - Jack Pine, Ontario site 1_JW_Ref_O3 (SPAdes) (version 2) | ecosystem: Environmental > Terrestrial > Soil > Boreal...
CCTCACCGGCGAGCCTGCCACCACCATGATCGATTTCGTTTTGCCCAACCAGCGCTTCGAACAAATCCGCGCCGGCCGTTACTGGCTCTCCAGTCGCACCACAGTCACTCCCGTTCGCCACGATCTTTGCCGCCTCGATTTCTGCGCCGCCTGGAACATCCTTACTTGGTTCCCCGTGGTCTCCTTCATCATTCACGTTTTCGGCCCTCGATTTATCCGCCAGGATACCGAAGTGATCGAAAAGCAAGCGCTAGGACTGAAGTACGAGGACCGCATGATGCTGGTAGATGACGCAGACCGCCAAGCGCGCTGGTACTTCGAATTGAAGGCCGCCTACTTGGAATCACGCCGCACCAACATGCCGATGAAGAACCCGCTGGAAGGCCCGGTAACGCTGCGCTGGCGCTCGTAGCCGCAAAATGCGCGCGGAAATTCACGCCTCTTGGAAAGAGCTTCACGATTTAGTGAAGGTGCCCGAGATCAAACGTGGTCTCCACGTCTTGATCATCCGGGGTGTGAACTTTAACCGTAGCATCATCGTAAGAATCGATCTTGTCCGTGTCATACCGCAATTCAATAATGGCTCCAGATATCTGATCGAGGTTCGAGACCGCGTCTGAATACAGCAATGACACTTCAGTTGATTCCGCGGGAATTTCCTTCTTGCCTTGAACCAGCCGTATTTGGAAGTCGCGCTCAAAATTCGGCATGGGCACGTGAGGCCCGTTGGGGTTTCCCGGAGGAGGTCCCGGATAGTTATCCGTCAAGTCAACTCCCACTCTCACAATGAACGGAAATTCTCGGCCGGCAAACTCTTTTTCGGTGCCTTGAATATCTTTGTTCATATCGGTTTTGCCAAGCTCGACTATCTCCGCGTACGGCGTTTCCACGCTGATCACCGCCACGTGCGGACCGGTCTTCGGCATCGGCAAGGAATGTTTATAGCGCGCCAGGAATTCGGTCGTTATCTCGTCATTTCGGCTCCCGAGCATATAAGCAGCTCGGATCGAAGTGGAAGAAAGCGGATATTCGTAAGCAAAGATGGGCAACGCGATCGCTGCCATAACCAAAGCGGAGAGCCCGAAACGCTGGGTTGGTTTCATGGTGAACTCCTGCTGCTATCTATTATGACGTGCGGAAATCAGATTCGGGCGCAACGACCTAGCGGCCTATGTTGCTGAGGAAGGGATAGTGTTCCGCCGCTCCCATGAAGAAAAGCATCGGAAACGACAGCCAGAATCCCACGCGCGACGCGAGAAAACTCCAGCGCGCCATTCGCGCGGCTTGCGGCGGCATGGGCGTGCCTTGCTCCGCATTTTCGCGTGTCCAAATAATGAGCTTCTTCTGTACGCGCCAAACGACGCCCCATGTATTCATCAACATCAGAAAGCCCAATCCGCCTCCGACGCTTATACACAAATGTGCGTTCGAAACATCCGCTCCGCCGTTTAGCTCCAACACCACCCACGACGCCGCGATCACGATGGCCGCAATCGCAATCGCGCGCACCCAAACACTATCGAGAATCCCTTCGCGCGGAAGCTGGAACGGATAAATCAGCGCGTACGCTACGAGCCAAACCACCACCCACCATCCGAACCATTTTAATGTGAGCGAAGCGTCTCCCGCGTTGTGCGCATCCACACTAAGTAAATGAAAGTAGTAACGCACGCCGACCACGATCGTAATCAGCGCCGACCATCGGAACCAACCCATCGCGCGCGACATCATCACCGGATAAATCTTGGCTCGCGCCGCTGCATCGATCTGTTTCATCGTCGCAAAGCCAACTAGATTGAAAAAATAAAGCAGTCCAATCCATATGATTCCGAAAATAAAGTGCAGCCAGCGAAGAGCAATAAGTTCTGCAGCAGCACCTCCCTCCGGAAATGAAAAATGCGGCGTGAGGAGATGAAGGATCGTTGCAAGCGTGGAAAAATTCACTAACAACTCCGTTGAGCCAAATTCAGTGGTTACGCTATAGGAAATTCAAGCAGCAAGTCAATCGCGGGTCGGCCTCGGACCGCTTCCTCGATCACTGAGTCGGCCCAGCGCCCAACGCGCATGCTCGGCGATCAGTGCATCATCGCCACCAGCAAGACGCTCGAGCAAACCGATCACCCGTTTGTATGCAGCCGAGTTTCGCTCAACGCCCGAATTTCCAAGCGCTACGCACGCATTGCGAACCATGCCCCGCCATTTCGTCCGCTTCACCGCGCTTCCGCGGAAAATAGCGCTGAACTCCTCTTGCGTCAGCGAAGCAAGCCTTTCCAACTCTGGCGCAAACAAAGATTCTTGCTGTTTACCATTGCCGCTCTCGCCGTTCGACGCAAGTTTCCGGGGTTGAAAACCCGCCAGCTGAGTTACCGGAGCCTTTCGATTCCACGGACACACATCCTGGCAGATATCGCACCCAATAATCGCTCGTCCCATCGACGCTCGCAGCTCTTCCGGAATCGCTCCACGCAGTTCGATCGTTAGGTAGGAAATACACCGCGTAGCATCAAGAACGTAGGGCGCAGGAAACGCCTGCGTAGGACAAGCATCCAAACACAACCGGCAATTTCCGCACAGGTCCGGCGCCGGCGGTTCACCGGCCGGCACAGAAGGCGCCAAATCCACAGTCGTAACGATTACTCCGAGAAATAACCACGACCCGACACCCTCATTAATCAGACACGTGTTCTTAGCCAGCCACCCAAGCCCCGCGTATTTCGCCGCAATCCGTTCAATGATTGGTCCTGTGTCCACATACGCTCGCGCCTCAAATGGCTCCGCGAATTGCTCGCGCATGGCCGCAACCACCGCCTCGAGTTTTTCGCGAAGCACCTCGTGATAATCGTCGCCCCAGGCATAACGTGAAATCCAGCCGCGTGGCGCGTCATCGCCGCCAGTGACAGGCACTTCCATCGAATAGGGAAGGCCCGCATTATAATTCAGCGCGACCACAATCAAACTTCGCGCGCCGTCCAACACGAGCCGCGGATCGCCGCGTCGCGGATCACTCAGATAATTCATCTCGCCCGCGTACCCCCGCGCGAGCCATTCCGGCAAATGTACGAGCTCTTCAAACGTTCCGTCGAGAGCAGTCTCCCCGCTCGCCTGCGTCGTCGCCGTTACAGCTGGAGCAATCCCGCACAGGTCAAACCCGACGCCTCGCGCCTGCCGGCAGATCCACTCGGCTTTTTCCGCAGCATTCATAGAACGATGATCATTCATTATCGGCCCATCAGCACACCGAATAGAGACTTTCCTCCATTGGCCTATCCCTGCCGCGACTGCTACAATGCCCGCCATGGCAGATTGGCGCCAAATTCAGGCTCGCATTCGCAAAGCCAAAAACGCTCCGGACGCTCACGCCAAGCTTTCTGAACTTTATCAGCGCACGCGCGACGCCATGGTTGCCTGGGAACTCGCCCTGATCCAGGAAAAAGCCGATATCAAAGACGACGCCGTGAAGTGGTACACCATCGCCGCCGAGCGCTTCCGTCGCGCTGAATGGAAGAAGAAAGCCGAGGAAGCTTTGACCAGATTGGGCGCCGTGCTCCCTATCGCGAGCGATATGGCCATGAACGCGGAGGGTAGCGCCGAAGAGCCACGCTTTAATTCTTTCCCGGACGCCGCTACTGACGAGCCCGCGGGTTCAAACTTAGCTCCCGGAGAAATTTCCGAGTCCGCGGACGATGCGCACACCGCAGAACCCGCCGAAGCCGAAGTTTCGAGTACCGTCGCTCCAGAAGCCGGCGAGGCTGAAAAAAAGAAGCGCCGTCGCGGCCGCCGCGGTGGACGAGGACGTCGCCGTAAAGGTGCGCCGGTTGCCTCAGGACTTCCGTCGCAAGCCTTCGCCGATGCAACAACGCCACAATCCGCGCCGCCGAAGCAATCGCGTCCACCGGCGCCGCAACGCCATCAATCTCCCAGAGCGCCTTCGCAGCAAGCCGAATCATTCGAGCGGGCGCCAATTCATTCCGCGCCGCCGCCCACTGCCGTTGAATCTTTCGAGCCCTCTCGCTCGGAGCAAGCCGCGCCCATGTTGCCGTCAGAGCGGACTGCGCATGGTCGCGCAGGGGATCCTGCGCTGGCTTCGCGCATGTCTCATCTAGAATCGATGCTGCGCCGCCTGGTCGCAAGTCCGTTGCATCGTCTGGACACCGAAGAAGCCCCCGCAGGCCCCGGCGTGTTCCTGCTTTCAGATTCCGATCAGATCACCTCTTATTATGTGGAGTCTTGCCAAACGCTTCGCGTCGGCGTAGGAAACCTCGCCCGTGGTACCGGCAGCACGCGCGGTAGCGCCGGCAAAGCCACCCGCAGCACCCGCCCGTCATTCGATAGCGGCTTAAAGGCGAAACTCGCCGAGCATTTGGGAATCAGCGAAGCGAAAGTCTCGCAATATCTGAAAGATCACTGCGTAGTCCGCTGGATTCAACTCGACGACGATGCCCCGCACCTGGCCCACTTCGCCATCGGCGTCCTGCGCACTCCGCTAAACCTGGATTAGGCACCATTTAGTACTAGGAGGCCCTTCCGCTAAGTGCGCCAGAACGCCGTTCAACCCCCCGATTGCACCTTTGGATGCACCCTCCTAGACCTTCCCTCCTATTCCAGGCAAACTTTGGTAGGGTAACAAGTTACGGGTGTGGCTCACCCATTGGGGTTATAGGGCATTACGGGGTTTCGCCACTTATAAAATTATTGCGCATCAAAAGGAAAGGTGGAGGATTATGCCGAAAACAGTAGGCAATCAACTTTGGAAATCGTTCGATTGGGCGCTGTGCAAGACAGCGGGGGTAACCTTCGACACGATTCAATTCTTTAACAAGTTCAACCCGAATCCTTCTTTCATTCCCAAGTGGTCTGATAAGCCGATGCTGAAATCATGGGAGAAGTCCAAGCCCACGCTCGGCTGGCCACGCACCACGGACTCGCTCTGCCCTTCTTGCGTGCACGAAGCGCGCGAAGCAATCATGAGCGGCTCGAAAGATTGGACCGACTTGGTGCACGAAAAGGTCGGCGAGATTAAAGCTCAAATCATCGAGCGCGACGGCCAAGTCTGGATGGTGAAAGAATGCCCCATCCACGGCAAGTGTGAAGATCTAATGGCCGCCGATTCCAAGTTCCTCGAATGGATTGAAAAGAATTTCCCCGGCCGCGATATTCCAGCGCACAACGACGAAGACATGCACCGTCACGGCTCCAGCACAATTCGTCACGGCCGCGGCTCCGTTCTTACCGTTGACCTCACCAACCGTTGCAACATGATGTGCGACCCCTGCTTTATGGACGCCAACCAGGTCGGCTACGTCCACGAACTCAACTGGGAAGAAATTCAGGAAATCCTCGAGAACGCCACCAAGATCAAGCCGCGCCGACAAATGTCCGTGCAGTTTTCCGGCGGCGAACCAACTATGCATCCGCGCTTCCTCGACGCCGTACGCTTCGCCCGCAAAGTCGGCTATAACAGCGTGCAAGCTGCAACAAACGGAATCGAGTTTGCCAAAAGCAAGGAATTCTGCGCACAAGCTTTCGAAGCGGGCCTGCGTTACGCCTACTTGCAGTTCGATGGCATCGGCAATGACGCGAACAGCCATCGCCAAGTCGGCAACCTGTTCGACGTGAAGCTCCGCGCTATTGAAAACATGCACGCAGCCGGCATCGACATCGTCCTGGTCACCACCATCGTCAACAACGTGAACAACGACCAGGTCGGCCCCATCGTAAAGTTCGCGATGGAAAATCCGAAGAAAATCTCTTTCGTCTCATTTCAACCGGTTTCCTTCACTGGACGCGACGAAGAAATCACTCCCGAACGCCGTCTCCGCCAGCGCTATACGCTGTCTCACTTGGCGCAGGACGTTAGCGCGCAAGTTGGAAGAATCGAGCCGACTCGCGACTGGTTCCCCATCTCGCTAATCAGCCCGTTCTCCGATTTCGCTGACTTGGCGCACGGTCCCGACGCCATGTGGGGACAGATGAGCTGCGGTTGCCATCCGAATTGCGGCGTCGGCACTGCCGTCATGATCAACAAGGAAAACAAGGAATGGGCGCCGGTACCGAAGTTCCTGAACGTTCCCGGCCTCGTTGCCGACATCAGCAAAGTTACGGACGCATCGCGCGGCAAGAAATTTTCTGCTTACATGGCGGCTATGGCGCTCCTGAAGAATTACCATCCGTTCCAGGCTCCGCCAAGTTTGCGCCTCAAGGACCTCTGGAAGAAGTTTGACAAGACTTTCGGCGTCCGCGGTCAGGACAAAGCTGAAAAGGTTTACGGTAAAGTCGGTCCCGATCGCACCCTGGACGACTCCATGAAGCGCCGCCAGGATCCCTGGAATTTCCTCTTCCTCGCGGGCATGTGGTTTCAGGATCTGTTCAACTACGACTTCCGCCGCACAGAAATGTGCATCATCCCCTATGCCACGCAGCAGGGTGAAATTTCCTTCTGCGCTTACAATACGGGCATCGGCTGGCGCAAAATTATAGAAAACATGTACAAGAACGCGACCGTCGCTCAGTGGTACAAAGAGCACGGCAAACACGAAATTTTCGCCAAGGGCAAGAAGGTTGACCTCAAGAGCTACGAGCACACCCTGCGCATCGACGAAGATGACGCAGCGCGCGTTCGTCACCTCGAGCACGACATTCCTCTGACCGCGGCCGAAGAAGACCGCGCTCGCCGCCGCAAGGCCAACGAGGAAGCCGCCAAGGTCCGCCGCATCTACGAAGAACTCGTGCTGAAGAAGTCCACCGAAACCGTCGTCCAGATCGGCTCGATCCAGCAGATCCAGATGGCAGTCCCCGGCGCACCCGTCAAACCCGTGCAAATTACCGGCGCCAATGGCAACGGAAACGGCCACAAGAATGGAAACGGAAACGCCGTCAACGTCGAGAAGGTCAATGAAGAGGCCACAGTCGCCGGCGACTAAGTTTCTTTAATCCCTGGCAGATTTGCCCAACAGCCCCGGCTCCGGTCGGGGCTGTTTTTTTTTTGCATTACACCTATATACGTTCAGCGAAGAGTGCCGCTAAGGTTTGAAAAGGTTTAAATGTAGCGCCGCGGCCTTCAGCGCGGCAGCCTTCTGGGGAGTCGACACGATATCGAAATGTTGCCAATGCTAGCCCGTGGAATCCTGAAAGAGAGAGCAATCTCAAAAACTCAGCGCGAATATTTCTTAGCGTAAGCCGGAGGCTCCAGACCGGTCTTCAACCGCGGATCGGCAATAGGAGCCGCTGGCGCAATGGTAAGCGGCACCACACCAGCCCAAATCGGCAATTCGTAATCTTCCGCGTCGTCTTTCGGCGGCCCAGTCCGAATTTTCGCGGACACTTCCGCGAGCGGTAACGCCAACACAGTCGTAGCCTTCAGCTCCGATTCCGTGGGCAGCCGTACATCATTCCAACGCCCGCGCACAATATGTTCCGTAAACGCTTCCAACGCCTTAATTTTCTCAGCCGCATCGGAAACCAGCGTCGCGCGCCCAAGCATCACCACCGACCGGTAATTCATCGAATGATGAAACGCCGACCGCGCCAGCACCAATCCATCCAGCAGCGTCACCGTAACGCAAACTTGAACGCCTTCAGCCAGCGTCCGCAACATCCGGCTCGCCGCCGAACCATGTACGTACAAAGTGTCTTCCACCCGCGCGAATCCCGTAGGGATCACGTAGGGCTGCCCATCCACCGAAAATCCGACGTGGCAAATTAATCCTTCATCAAGAATCTTAAAGACCGTCTCAGAATCGTAAGCCCCGCGATCGGGCAAACGCTTCACCTGCGTTCGTTGCGTTGGCTGGAATTTGCTCATCCAATCAGCCTAGGCCCGCCGCCAAAAAGCCACAAGAGCCAATCTGGCCTCCCACGAGGATGTTGAATAAAGCGAAGATTTTCTCGCTTGAAGAATTTGCAATCGCGAGGCTTTCGATTTCCCGCCATTCCAAGCAACCGCGCTATGACGCGAAGTGAACCTCGGCCGCACGTCATTTCAAGCTCAGTCTCGGGAATTTGTTAACCACTGTTGTGGATTGTTGCGATCCGATCCGTCACATCGGAACGCGTGAGGAACTTAGCCGCTCGTTATTTCCGGCTCAGCCTCAACCGGAAAGTTCACCGAATTTGCAATAAAGCATTTCGCGTGCGCCGCATGATGTAATTCCCGCGCCTTCTCAATATCGGCGCCAGGCGCCAGTGTCACGTGAGGATGCAGCACCACTCGCACGAACCGTCCGGATCCGTCCGCAGTCTCTTCCATCACCCCTTCTGCATGATCCACGTAAGACGTCACAACAATTCTCGCGTCCGAACACAAATGCAGATACCAAAGCTTATGGCACGCCGATAACGACGCGACCAGCAACTCCTCGGGATTCCATCGCGCCGCATCCCCTCGAAAATTTGGATCCGATGAACCAGGAATCGCCGGCTTCTGCGTTCCCGCCGATATTTCATGCCGCCGTTCATAATTTCGATAACCGGACGTGCCCGTCCCAGTGTTGCCGGTCCATTCCACGCTGACTTTGTAATGATGCGTCTTACCCATTGTTCTTCCTCTAATGCCCTGGTGCACCGAGTCTTACGCCAACGCCTGGCGCAAATCCTCAATTAAGTCTTCCGGATCTTCCAGCCCCACCGAAACGCGCACGGTTCCCGGTTCCACGCTAGCTGCCCGCAATTCCGCGAGCGACATATTGTAGTGAGACGTATAAACCGGCAGCACCGCCAGCGACTCAGCTCCGCCCAGACTTGCCGCCATCAGAAAGATGCGTGCGCGATCGCAAAATCTGCGCGCCGGCGTCAGCCCGCCTTTCAAATCAAAAGCCAGCATCGCTCCAAATCCGCGCATCTGCCTCTTCGCCAAACGATGGTCCGGATGCGACGCCAGTCCCGGATAATGCACCCGCGCAACTTTCGGATGTTTTTCCAGGTATTTTGCCAGCGTCAACGCCGTAGCGCACTGCCGCCAAACGCGCACCTCCAGCGTCTTCATCCCGCGGATCAACAAAAACGCTGCCTCCGGGTCCATCGATCCCCCCAGATAAATAATCATGTGCCGGATTTCTTCGATCAGCGCCTTTCTGCCGGCCGCCGCGCCTGCAATCACATCCGAATGTCCCGCCAGGTACTTCGTCGCGCTGTGCAGAACCAGATCGAACCCCATCTCGATCGGCTTTTGCAATATCGGACTCGCAAACGTATTGTCGATCAGCGAAATCAAATCCCACTCTTTCGCAAACGCCATCGCTTTGCGCAAATCCACCAGCCGCAAAGTAGGGTTCGTCGGCGTCTCAATATAAAGGGCCTTCGTGCGCGGATTCACCAGACGTTCGATCCCCACCAGGTCCGCTTCCACGTGCCGCACCACGATGCCAAGCCGCGGGAACACATCCCGCATCATCCGGTAGGTTCCGCCATAAAGCTGCCGCGTGGCGATCACTTCATCCCCCGCCTTCAACACCGAGAGCAGCGCGTGTGAAATCGCCGCCATTCCCGACGCCGCCACCACCGCGTCTTCCGCACCCTCCAATGCCGCAATCTTTTTTTCAGCAATAGTAAGGGTGGGGTTTCCGTAACGCGTGTAGATGTAAGCTGGGCTCTTCCCCTCCGCCCAGCGCTTCATTTCTTCCGTACTGGCAAATGTAAAATTCGCCGTGCGCGCAATCTCCACGCCGACGCTCGTATCTTTGTGAAATTTGTCCTGCCCCACGTGGATCGCCAGCGTAGCGTCGCCGCTCACCTTGATGGTCTTCTTGGCTTTCTTCATAGCCCCGCAGGATTGCGCAACTCCCGGCGAAATCGCAAGCACCAATTTGGTTCATCCTGCTCCAATCCATCGGTTTCGAGCTGCCATAACGGCATGCTTGACACGCCGCCTCTATTAGTACAATATTGACATAGTCATGAATGACCTAATCTTACTCGCGATTCTGGCGGACGGCCCTCAACATGGCTATGCCCTGAAAAAACAGGCCGGCATGGCTCTAGGCCAGCCCGATATGCACAACAATCTCGTATATCCATTGCTCCGCCGCTTCATAGCGCATAAATGGGTAACTCAACAAAAAACCGCTGGCCAGCGCGGCCAGACCCGCCAAGTCTATTCCCTCACCCCTCTCGGCCGCGCCGCCCTCGTAGCTCGCATACGTCAATTCGAAGACGCTTCTTCCGCCGAAGGTTTCCGGTTGCGCGTCGGACTTTTCGAACTTCTCGACTCCGCCGCTCGCGAACAAATCCTCGCCACACGAGAGAAATACCTGCAAGCGCGCAAGCAGAGATTCGTGACTCTCGAAACCGGAATGGATCTTGGTCGTTACGGTAGCGAAGTCGCCCGTTTTATGCGCGAGCAAATTCGCACCGAGCTGGCTTGGATCGCTCGGCTTCGCCGAATGAGTCGGAAACGAAAAGAAAAATCGTGAAGGAGCACTACGATGAGAATTACACCGGAACAAATTATCTACGCGTCCTGGATCCTGTTCGGCGTCTATTGGTTCGCCTCCGCCTTCAGCGCGAAAAAAACTGAAAAGAGAGAACCTTCCGCGGAACGCCTTGGCCACATGATCTTGATGGCCACAGGCTACATTCTCTTGTTCCAGCGCAACGGTAACTGGGGCATCCTGAATCACCGCTTCTTGCCCGACACTCTCTGGATAGCCTGGCTGGGTGCTGCCATCACTTTCGCCGGCGTCTTATTCGCCGTATGGGCGCGTTGGAACCTGGGCAAGAATTGGAGTGCGGCGGTCACCATCAAGCAAGGACATCAAATCATCCGCACCGGACCGTACGCGCACATTCGCCATCCAATTTACACTGGCATGCTGATCGGTATAATTGGAACAGCGCTCGCCATAGGCGAGTATCGTGGTTTGCTGGCTTTCGCTATCATCCTCTTCGGTTTCTATCGAAAGGCCCGAAAAGAGGAAAAATTCCTGGCCGCCAATTTCGGCCAACCCTTTCTGGAACACAAGCGGCACACCGGCTTTTTTCTTCCGCGCTTTTCGTGAAATAGCTGTCCCAACGTACAGGTTTGTTCTGCACAAAGCACTTACAGCAGCACTTTCACATCAACTTTGCCTTTCCTTCGCTGACAGATACGCCGCAAGCCAGCCCAGAAGTCGGAAACATGCATGCAATCCATGTCAAGATAAGAGGAATTGAGTTCCACCTATTTCGTCGTTCTATGAAAGTTCAACGAGGGCACTTATGAAGAAAACAACCTCAAACCTGCCGCTGTTCGCGGCTTTCCTGATACTCCTGTCGACGTTTTCTCTAGCGGGCTGCTACTTGCTTCGGCCCACCGGCCCGTGTTTCGGAGTCGGCTGCCCAGCTCACACCGTAGGACAAAACGGCCAATACAAGAAAGGCGAAGGCCCGAAATCTCCGCAACCTGCTAATGCCCTGAATAAAGATTCGCAGCCCCCGAACGCCCAGAGCGATCCGCAACCAGCGCAACCCGCACAGCCCGCGCCAAAAGAAGGCAACTTCTTCACCAACGCCTGGGCCAAAATTACGCGATCACGCTGACGCAGCTTCACCTTCTTCTTCTGCGTGATGCGGTTTATGCGCGGCGATCACTTTTTCCGCAATTTCCGTCGGCACGAAATCGTAATGTGAAAACTCCATGGAATAGCTTCCCCGCCCTTGCGTCATCGAAATCAATTCATTCGCATAACTCAACATTTCCGAGAACGGGACCTGCGCTTTCACCACCACGCTGTGCCCGCGCGCTTCGCTCCCGCTGATTTTTCCGCGACGCCCGCTCAGGTGCCCCATCAAATCGCCTGAATACTGATCCGGCGCATACACTTCCACGTGCATGATCGGCTCCAGCAAAGCTGGACGCGCCTGCTTCATGGCCTCCTTAAAAGCCAGCGAGCCCGCAATTTTGAACGCCATGTCGCTCGAGTCCACATCGTGATACTTCCCGTCGTAAAGGCTCACCCGAAAATCGGTGACCGGAAATCCTGCCAGATATCCACGCTCCGCTGAATCGCGCACACCTTTTTCCACCGACGGAATCCAGTTTTTCGGAATCGCGCCGCCGAAAACATCGTCCACAAATTCAATTCCCTTTCCTCGCGGCAACGGCTCCAACTTGATGCGGCACAATCCAAACTGCCCATGCCCTCCCGTTTGTTTCTTGTGCTTCCCTTCCGCATCTGCCTTGCCCCGAATTGTTTCGCGATACGGAACCTTGGGCGCATGAAGTTTCAACTCCACGTGATAGCGCTTGCGCAGTTTCGCCACCACCACTTCAATGTGCTGTTGCCCCGCGCCGCTCAACAAAAATTCCTTCGTTTGCGGATCCCGCGCAAAACGCAAAGCCAGATCTTCTTCCAGAATTTTGTGTATGGCCACGCCGATGCGGTCCTCGTCGGCGCGCGTCTTGGGTTCCACCGCAAACGTGATGGAAGGTTCCGGAATACGCGCAGGCGGATAGAAAATCGGGGCGCTCTTTTCGCCCATCGTCTCTCCCGTCGTGGTGTCCTTCAGTTTGGCCACCGTCCCGATGTCGCCGGCATGCAGGTCGTTCACCGCCGTGGCCGCCTTCCCCTGCATCACCTGCACATGCTGCAGCCGCTCTTGTGTGCTGCGATTGAAATTCGCCAGCGTGGCATCATTTTTCAACACGCCCGACATCACCTTGAAGTATGTAATCCGCCCCGCGAACGGATCGGCCAGCGTTTTAAACACGAAAACCGAAAGCGGCTCGGAATCTGCAATTTTGCGCTCGATGGTATCGCCCTTGTGGTCCGGTGTTTTGTGGCCCGCCGCTTTTCCGCGCACCGCCGGCGAAGGGAAGATTTCCGCCATGAAATTCAGAATCGCATCGCTGCCCACATTGTGCAGCGCCGAACTAAGCAGAACGGGAAAAATCCTCTTGGCCAGTACCGCTTCACGCAATCCTTTTTTCAGATCGTTAACCGGCAACGTGCCTTCATCAAAAAACTCCTGCATCAACACGTCGTCCCCCTCCGCCACCATTTCCACCAACGCTTCATGAGCAGCCTTGGCTTCCTCACCAAGGTCCGCAGGAATTTCTTCAATCTTCGCTTTGCCGTCGCCGTCCGGCGTATAAACCAAAGCCTGCATCGAGATCAGGTCCACTACTCCCCTGAACGATTTTTCCTGCCCGATCGGCAGTTGAATCGGAATCGCGCCGCGCCCAAATATGTGCTGCACCGAATCCAGCGCGCGTTCAAAACTCGCCAGCTCGCGGTCCATCCAGTTCAGCACGAACGCGCGCGGCTGGTCATATTCCGTGGCGTAATCCCAAACCCTCTCGGTGCACACTTGCACGCCCGCGGCCGCGTCCACCAATATCAAACAAGCATCGGTAGCAATCAGCGACGATTTCGTCTCATTGATGAAAGTTGAATATCCCGGCGTATCGAGGAAATTAATTTTCGTTTTTTCCGGCTGGCCGGGCGCTTGCCATTCAGCGAACGCAAGCCCGGTATTGATCGAAATCTTTCGCGCGATCTCTTCTTCGTCCCAATCCGTGGTGGTCGAACCTTCCGCCACCTTACCCAGGCGCGGTGTCATCCCCGCGGTGAACAGCAACGACGAGACGAGCTGGGTTTTGCCCGTGTCGCCGTGGCCTACAATGCCAACGTTGCGTATCCATTCGGTGTTATACGATTTCATAAATCACCTCACATAATAGGATCCATCTGTGGAAAAAGTTTCCGGACAGGCATTTCGTTGCGGATTCTTGCGAAGCACTCTTTCGAGTTGTAAGAAAGGACCAACATCACGGCGCCGTCCCCGACGGCTACGCGCATGACCCTGCGGAACCGGGATGCTAGCACACGCCCCGCTTCCGGTTCAATACCTCAAGACTGCCAGCGGGTCAGTGTCTAGAGGCAGCAATATCGGGATTGCGTTTCATGTAGAACTTGCGATCGTCCTCGCGCGTGATGTGGAACCCCAGTCGTTCGTAGAGCCGCAAAGCAGGATTGGTCTTTACAACGGCCAGGCGCACCGCCTGGTTCAGATGTGAGGCCTCGCCAATCAGTCGATTCATCACCTCGGTGCCGATACCTTGTCCCTGAAAAGGATCATCTACAAACAGTTGTGCAACAAAAAGCCCATCATCGCGCACGCTGCTCTGCAACCAGCCCACATCAGAATTGCCGACGGCGATGATGCGGACCTCCGCCAGGTCCCAATTCTGGAGGAAACTGGCCGCTTGGGCAGCCATATCCAGGCCCAATTCCTCAATGATTTTCTTCATCCCGGTAAAGTACAGACGTTTACAATATTCAAAATCTTGACTGACAGCGGGGCGAAGCACAATCTGCATCGGCTATCCGTAGCATGGACGATGTCGATTTTCAAGCCACTGGCAGGTTGACAGATTCCATTCAGCCGACCCGCTATCCCCCAGACCTAAAACGAGTCCCCGGGTGTACAATATCCCCGTTGCAAGTCGAGTAAACGCTTCACTTCGGCCCAATTTTCTGGATCTCTGGTAGCAAAGAAACGTTCCCGGTTTTGCCTCGTCTTACTTTCAGAGTTTCGAGTCCCTGGCTTGCGCACCAACGCAGCTCACTACCATAAAGGAGAAAATCCATGAATCACGAACAAGCAGCATTTACCGCTCACATGTTCACCGACGGTCTTGAACGAGAATACGAAATCACCAGAAGAGTTCTCGCAGCCGTTCCCGAAGGCAAGAAAGATTATCGGCCGGACGAAAATGCCCGCACCGCATTCGCGCTCGCTTCCCATATCGCCAGCTCTGATGTGTGGTTTTTGCAGGGCATCGAGAAGGGCGAATTTATTCCCGCGGGCGACAAGCAGTTTCGAAGTGTGGCTGAAATCGTGGCCTACTACGAAAGAGAATTCCCCGCTGCTCTAAAAAAGGTCAAAGCGCTTCCCCCGGAGAAGCTCGCTAAGATTATCCCGGCATTCGGAATGTTCGAATTGCCCGCCGCGGCTTATCTCGCATTTCTAAACAACCATTGCATACATCATCGCGGACAGCTGGCTACCTATCTGCGCCCGATGGGATCCAAAGTGCCCAACATCTACGGCGGCAGCTTCGACGAGCCCATGCAAATGCCCGCCGGAGCCCACTAGACTCTTCCTCACGCCTGGGGCGAGCCAACTCCTCGCCCCAGACGTCAGAATATGTTCGTGGAATGGTCTTCGGTTATTTCGGTTTCTGCTTAGCGATGATTTTGTCCGCGATCTTGTCATACGTTGCTTGCGGAATGATTTTCTTCTTCACCAAATCTGTCTTGGCCCGGTAAGGCCGCCCATCGATTATCTTCTGCGCATAAGCCGGCCCAATTCCCGGAAGTGCATCCAGCTGATCTTTTGTCGCTGAAGATATCGACGAGCTTGTCCGCTTGCGCAGCTCCTGAATTGAGCATTGCAGCAGCGTGGACCGGCGTCGCGTTGAACGACAAACCCGGACGAGCTGAAGCGGAAACGACCAGCACCAGTAACAAGGCAGCTAGAAGAGGAAGAGTTAGTGCACCTAATCTTGGCTTCATGTATGTTCTCCTTTTTCGCGAGTTGTTCGAAAGTGCCACATCTTAGCGCTTTGCACCCCTACTCATACCTCAAAATGTCCCATGGAACGAATATTTCCCGCCGAAAATTAAGGTTTAACCCGTATTCCATTCAAACTCGACCCATGTCGAAATGCCCATGCAAAACGCTTCCCACCGGGCGGTGAGAAATGAAAAAAAGAGTCCTGATCGTTGACGACCATCCACAAATGGTCGAATCCATGTGTAAGTCATTCAGCGAGCACCAATTTATCGAGATTTGTGGCCACGCCTCCTCTGGTCAGGAAGCTTTGGAGAAAGCAGACGAGCTTAAACCGGATTTGGTAATCCTGGACTTGGCGATTCCAGAGATGAACGGCCTTAAGACCGCAAAAGTCATCTCAGAAATCCTGCCCAATGTCCGGATTATCCTGTTCACCCTATACGCGCAAAACATCAAAGATTCCAATATGGACACTTCAGGGATCACCAGGATTGTTTCAAAGGGCGAGCCGAATACTTTGGTGGCACACGCTGAGGATTTAATGCGCGCGGCTTAATTTTCCGACTCAACTTCCGCCATCGTCAAGTTTTCCAGGGTGCCCCAACCTCGGGTTGAGAAGAGTCCAGGTTCTTAATTCTCCATCATAAAAGCTTCCCGAAACATCTCGCTTTGCACGAGTTCGCTCAGCGCACCCGTACACCGCTCCGGCGATTTATCTCTCTCCACGGACTAAGCACCGTGTATCGTGGAGTCGCCGTCACATTTTCTTTGCTCGCTGCCAAAAGCTTCCTGCGGATGAGCCACTTCACCGACGCTTGCGCCGAGCTCTTCGATACTCCAATCGATTCCGCAAGCTCCTGATAGCTGATCTGCACCACTCCATTCCGTCGCGCCTCTTCCGCAGCGAGCCACAAATAGACAAGAAAGCTCACCGGCCTCCGGTCATGCCCCACCAGGTCGCGTATCAACACGTCCGTCACGTAATCGTCGATGTTCGTCATAGCTATACCAGCCGTTAGTATAGGATTTGTTAGACGATTGCAACCCGAATTTCTCCAAGTTATCCTCCGCTCGAGGTCGAAAAGGTTTCAATGTAGCGCCGCGGCCTTCAGCGCGGCAGCCTTCCACAGCGGCAGCGTCCATTGCCTGTCTGCGGATCGCCTCAATAACTCACGGAGGATTTCCAGAATGATTCGAGGAATGAAATTCGTCAGCATCCCTGTTCGCAATCAAGACGCTTCTCTAAAATTCTTCACAGAAAAACTCGGCTTCAAAGTCGGTACCGATCAACCCTTCAGTGACAAGCAGCGCTGGATCGAACTCCTGATCCCCGGCGCGGAGACAGGCCTCGTCCTTTTCACCCCCGACGGCCACGAAAATCGCATCGGCGATTTTCAGCCCATCTCGTTTTGGTGTGACGACGTTTTCGCCACCGCCAAAATTATGAAGTCGAAAGGTGTGGAATTCGTCGCGGACCCCAAAAAGGAATCATGGGGAACCTCAGCGATCTTCCAGGATGTTGACGGCAACAAATTCGTCCTTTCCAGCAGGTGACTCAACGCGCGTCGTCGTGAAATGAAACGCGTCTCTCGGCGCGCAAAATTTAAGCGTCACCGGGAAGTTCGCCTTCCGACCGCGCAATCACCGCGCAGGCCAGACAATTTCCGATTACGTTCACCGCCGTCCGCGCCATGTCCATCAGCGCATCGATGCCCAGGATCACCATAATCGGCTCGGTCGGCAGATGAAACATCGAAGCGGTAGCCAGCAGCACCACCAGTGTTGCGCGCGGAACTCCCGCCACGCCTTTGCTCGTCAGCATTAGCGTGAACACCATCACCAGCTGTTGTCCCCACGACATATGCATGCCGGCAGCCTGTGCCACAAATATCGACGCCAGCGCCAAATAAACCGACGAGCCGGTCATGTTGAAGCTGTACCCCGCCGGAATCACGAACGCCACAATCCTCCGCGGAACGCCGAATGCTTCCATGTCCTCCATCGCTCGCGGCAGCGCCGCCTCGGAAGAGCTCGTCGCAAATGCAATCGTAGCCGGCTCGGCTATTGCATGAAGAAAACGCCCAAGCGGCAGCCGCGCAAAAATAGCGATGGGAAGCAGCACCGCCAGAAGAAACACGATTAGCGCGGCATATCCCGTAAGCAGCAGTTTCCCCAGTGGCAACAAAACGCCGACGCCCATGTGTCCCACCGTGTATGCCACCGCCGCGCCGACCCCAATCGGCGCAAAATACATCACCAGATTCGTGAAAGAAAACATCGTCGCGCTCAACGACTCGCAAAACTTCAGCATGGGCTCGCGCTTCACCTCCGGCAGTAGCGCCAACGCAATCCCGAAAAGCAACGCAAACACCGCCACCTGCAGAATCTGGTTTTCAGCAACGGACTTCGCAATATTTTCCGGAAAGACGTGCAGCAAGAAATCATCCCAGTGCATCGGTTGCGCCTGCTGCGCCAACACAATTTCCGGAGTGGCTGGCATCGTCAGCCCTTCCCCCGCCCGGCTGATATCGATCGCTCCCACGCCGATCAAAAGCGCCAGCGTCGTCACCACCTCGAAAAAGATCAGGCTTTTCAAACCAATGCGCCCAACGCTTCGCAGATTCCCGTGCCCCGCGATTCCCGTCACCAGCGTCCCAAAAATCAGCGGCGCAACAATCACTTTAATCAAACGCAGAAAGATGTCGCTCAGTACGCGAAGATGTTCGGCCACCTGCGGCCAGTCCAACCCAATTTCTCCCCCTAGCAGCATCGCGAAAAAAATCCAATAGGTGAGCGATCGCCCTCGAAATCCCGCGCCTGCGATCGCCAGAAGCCCGGCCCATCGCAGCACCGTGATCCAAAGTTGAGGACCAAGCACAATCGCCAAGGCAGCGCCGAGCAGAAATAATAAGACGCCCGCAACCGCGAGCGTTCGCATCCCCACCGAAGCCGGTTCGCCGGCCGAAGATTTTTTAACCGGAGTATTCATCTCGTCTCTTTGAAATCGACCTCTTCCGCGCTCACCCGTTCACAGCAGTGTTCCTATCGATTCTCGACCGCGCCGCGAACCTTGTTGAGCCTCCGACGCATCTGCTATCTTTCCAAACATGCCATCAATAAAGAATCTCGAATGCTCGCGCTGCAATTTCACCCTCTCCGCTGAACGCCCACAAACGCTCTGCCCAAAATGTCAGGGCGCATTTTACGTTCGTTACGATCTGAGCTCGCTCCACGGTGCCGCCACTCGCGACGCCGTCGTATCCGAAGATCCCGCGACGCCCTGGTCCGGCATGTGGCGTTATCGCGCCGTGCTCCCGGCCGTCGAGCCGGTCACGCTGGGTGAAGGCTGGACTCCGATGCTTCGCAGCCGCCGCCATCCCGGAATTTTTCTCAAAGAAGAAGGCGCGAATCCCACCGGAACCTTCAAAGCGCGCGGACTTGCCCTCGCCGTCACCATGGCGCGCTACTACGGCTTGAAAAAATTGGCTGTCCCCTCCGCAGGAAACGCAGCCGGAGCTCTCGCCGCCTACGCCGCCGCTGCCGGTATCGAAGCCCACATCTTCATGCCACGCGACGTCCCCTTCGCCAATTACGTCGAGGCCGTAGCCTATGGTGCCAACGTCACTTTGGTCAACGGCCTAATTTCAGACTGCGGCCGTATGGTCGCCGAACGCAAAGAGAAAGAAGGCTGGTTCGACATCTCCACCTTGAAAGAGCCTTACCGCGTGGAAGGCAAGAAAACCATGGGTTACGAACTCGTTGAACAACTCGGCTGGAAATATCCCGACGCTGTGATTTACCCCGCAGGCGGCGGAGTTGGCTTGATCGGTATGTGGAAAGCTTTCGCGGAATTGGAAGAACTAGGTTGGGTCGCGCCCGGCAAGCGCCCAAAAATGATCGCCGTCCAATCTTCCGGCTGCGCTCCGGTAGTTCGCGCCTTCGAAAACAAATCCAGCGCCACGGAACCCTGGCAGAACGCGGCCACTTTCGCCGCCGGCCTCCGCGTCCCCAAGCCCTACGGCGATTACATCATGCTGGAAATCCTGCGCGACTCCGCAGGCGTAGCCGTAGCCATCCCCGACGGCCAAATCCTAGCTTCCTTGCAAGACTGGGCCCGCAACGAAGGAATCTTCCTCTCGCCGGAAGGCGCCGCCGCCACAGCCGCCTACAAAAATCTAATCGCCTCAGGCTTTCTAAAGCCCGCAGACCGCGTAGTAATCTTCAATACCGGCGCCGGCCTGAAATACACAGACGTCACCGCCGAAGCCATGCATCTAAATCGCCCCGCCACGTCCGTATAGCTGCTCCACCCGAGCCACGGGCACGACTGACATCCCGAACCGCGTTTTCTGCGGACGCCTTGAGGGATCTGCTGTTGCCTTTGATTTACTGCTTCTGCTGTCGCTCGTGATGTAGCTCAGGCCTGTCCGCCGTGGCGGGTCTTCAGACCTGAGGGTCTTTGACCTGCCTCTTCAAGATGTTTGCACTTGTAGCGGCCGCCTTCAGGCGGGCGTATTTGTTTTATCCCAGTTGCAGCTCATCGCTGGAACGCAAATACTCGCAAACGTAAAGGCTTGCCATCGCTGCCGCCGACGCAGACGATTCACGCCCACTGCTGCCTCGTGCTCCGGAGAATTAACTTGTGTGAGTGAACTGATTCACATCGACCTGCGAGGACGCTGCTAAACGCTTGATCCTGCGCGCCACAATTCACAAAATCGCGCAGGAAAACTACTTCTTGGGGATAGTGGCTTCCTTGTCCGCTTCAATCTTCACATCCACATGCGCCCCTGGTTTCAACCCGACCTTTTTCCCCTTTTCATCTTCCAACGTGTTATCCACACGAATCTCCCGGTAAAGATGATCCGCGCCTTCCACAGCAATCTGCGCCTTCTCCGGTGCGACTGGGTTGGCCGGTATGATCTTCTCCACCGTCCCCGGAAGGGTTATCTTGGGTTTCTCTGACTTGTTCGTGTCTGGCATGAGGCCTCCTGTACAAAAATCCGGGCAAAAGGTTCCTCATAGCCTAAAGAGGTCGGTTCCGAGCGTCAAGTACAAAGGAACGCAATCTTTGATTACTTCTATCAGTTGCAGCTCAAGCTGTGCACAGCGCTGGAGGCAAATACGCGTCTGCGCCTTTCAGATCGCCTCCTCGGCCGGAATTAACTACGCCGCAGTACTAGCCCATCCACACACACCACTCCTTGAATTTAACTAAATGCCGTGCTAGCGTGACTCGTGATTATTGAAGATAGAATTCGTGAGTGGGAAGCGGGAAGAAAACCCGGCATCCACTCCTTCCGCGCAGCAAACGGCATAGCCCGATTTCTCCCATCTGCGCTTGCGCATCCTTACGGAATTTCTGATCGCGAACTGACGATGCGACCAGCATCGGCATCCCGCTTGTCCAGAGCGCATTTGGCGAAGGGAGCGAGTGCGCCGTGGGGCACGACACGAGGGATCTGTTCTGCATTTTCTAATCGCGAACCTGAATTATTAGAACCATCGCTAACTTATAGAAAACAAACGACGGCACCCAGTTCTAATCGCGAACTTCCAACCAAACGAAATAGCCAGAGTTCGCAAGTTTTGTCCCCTCTTCCGCCGCAAATTCACAAGTGGTCTAGACCACTTCTAACCGAAAGTGCACCACAAACAGAATTCAACGTAACCTACAGAAAACAAACGACGGAAGAATTTCTAACCGAGGCCAGAACGCACATTAGGGGAACACGTTTCGCCCAACATGCCGACGCGCCGCCGCTAGGTTTCCCAAAATGAAAATCGTCGTCGCGGACAAAATCAGCGACCGCGGAATCGAGCTCCTCCGCGAGTCCGGTTGGCAGGTTGTTCTCCCCGCCGCCGCAGCGCTTCCCGCCGAAATCGCCGACGCTGACGGCCTGATCGTGCGCAGCGCCACCCGCGTCACCTCAGAGCTTCTCGACAAAGCCCACCGCCTCCGCGTGGTCGGCCGCGCCGGTGTCGGCGTGGACAATGTTGACATGGATGCCGCCACTCGCCGCGGCGTCCTGGTGATGAACACGCCCGGCGGCAACGCCGTCAGCGTCGCCGAACACACTTTCGCGCTGATGCTGGCTCTCGCGCGCTCCGTCCCGCAATCCAACGCCGCCATTCACGCCGGCCGCTGGGAAAAATCCTCCACCGGCATGGAATTGCGCGGCAAGACGCTCGGCCTAGTCGGCCTCGGGAGAGTGGGCACCGAAGTCGCACGACGCGCTCGCGCCCTAGAAATGAAAGTCCTGGCCTACGACCCCTATGTGACGCAAGCGGCCGCGCGCGAACTCGACGTGGAGCTGATTCCTCTCGAAGACTTGCTGCGCCGCTCGGATGTAATATCTCTTCACACCGCACTCAGCCCTGCCACAGAAAAAATAATCAACGCAGAGACTCTCGCGAAAATGAAACGCGGTGCGCGCCTGATCAATTGCGCTCGCGGCGAACTAATAGACGAAGCCGCGCTCGCCGAGGCGCTCCGCTCCGGCCACTTGGCCGGCGCTGCAGTGGACACTTTCGCGCAGGAACCGCCGAAAAATTCCCCACTCATCGGTTTGCCAAACTTGATTGCCACGCCGCATATCGCTGGCTCCACTACGGAAGCCCAGGAGGAAGTCGGCACGCTGATCGCGCAACAAGTTCGCGACTACCTCAGCGAAGGCTTGATCCGCAACGCCGTAAACATGCCCGCGCTCTCCGCCGAGCAATACCGTCTCCTGCGCCCCTACCTCGAACTAGGCGAACGACTCGGCGCGCTCGTCGCGCAAGCCGCTCCATCGGCTAGCTTCAGCCGCATCCGCATTCGTTACGCGGGAGAGCCTGCCGAGCTCGGCTCCCACGTCATACGCAGCGCCGTCCTCATCGGCCTGCTGAATTGCGTTCTCGACGAAAAAGTGAATCTCGTAAACGCGTCGCAAGCCGCCGCGGCACGCGGATTGATCGTGGAAGAAACCACGCGCCGCCGCGAGCGCGGCTTCCCCAACACCGTCGAGGTCTCCGCCGCAAATGGCGAGCATGAACTTGCCGTGGAAGGCACCGTGGTTCAAGACGGCTCGCCGCGAATCCTCTCCCTCGACGGTATCGCCCTTGAGGCTCCACTGGAAGGCACCCTGCTTTTGACCAAGAATCGTGACGTCCCGGGCGTCATCGGAATGATCGGAACATCCCTCGGAAATCTCGGCGTGAATATCGCCACCTTCGCGCTCGGACGCCGCAGTCCCGTCCACGGAGCCGAAGCCGTCGCCCTCGTGCGTCTCGACGGAAAAGTGGATGCGTCAATCCTGAAGCATATTCGCGCCATCCCTTCCATCACCGAAGCGCGGCTCATCCATCTTCCGGAATCACCACATGAACCCGCTCAAACCTAAAATCCGCCTGGCGGTTGTTTCTCCCTTTCTCGACAGGAGGCACGGCAGCGAAAGAATCATCACTGAATGGCTGTCAAATCTGCCCGCCGAGTTTGAAATTCACATGTACAGCCAGCAGGTGGAAGATTTCGATCGATCGAGATTCACACTGCACCGCATCCCCAGGCTGCCGGGCCCGCATCTCTTCAACTTCCTGTGGTGGCTAGCGGCGAACCGGATTTGGCGCTATTGCGATGGCCGCTTCCGCGGATTGCGCCATGACCTAGTCTTCAGTTCAGGGGCAAACTGCCTGGACGCCGATGTGATTTGCGTGCATATCGTATTCGCTGAATATGTGCGCCAGGTAAAACCAGAAATGAGTTTTGCGAAGAACCCCGTTTCGGAGTGGCCCAGGCTCTTGCACCGTAAGGCGTACTACAAAATTTCGCTCGCGATGGAAAATCGCGCATACAAAAATCGCGCGACGGCGCTGGTCGTTTATTCTCGCAAGAGTGCCCAGGAGCTGAAAACATTCTTCGGACGAACTGAGCAAATTCCCGTTTTATATCTTGGATTGGATCACCAGGTGTTCAACGCCACAGCTCGCGCCAGGCTGCGAGAACCAGCTAGGAAAGCGCTGGGAATCCCGGAAGATCAGTTCACTCTTATCCTGGTAGGCAATGACTGGCGCAATAAAGGCGTGCCGGCGCTTCTTGGTGCGCTGGCCGAATTGCGCGAACTCCCGATCGGCTTACTCATTGTGACTCGCGAGGACTCCTCGGCTCCTCGCCGCCTGGCTAGTGAACAAGGGTTAGAGAATCGAGTAACTTTCTTGCCGCCTCGGCAGGACGTCGAGTTTTACTATGCCGCGGCAGACGCTTATGCCGGGCCATCGCTCCAGGATTCCTATGGCATTCCTCCAGCCGAGGCCATGGCTTGTGGACTCCCCGTAATCGTTTCGGCTGCCGCGGGAGTATCCGAAATAGTTACGAACGGAGTGGATGGATTGATCCTCGAAGATCCCACAGACAGCTCCAGACTCGCGGACATGATTCGACATTT
>Ga0209008_1000235_pt1 | contig 23906 bp, 20 predicted proteins | sample JacPin_JW_Ref_O3_FD_187963 | JGI IMG/M metagenome (GOLD analysis project Ga0209008, IMG submission 187963) | Forest soil microbial communities from Algoma, Ontario, Canada - Jack Pine, Ontario site 1_JW_Ref_O3 (SPAdes) (version 2) | ecosystem: Environmental > Terrestrial > Soil > Boreal...
GGGATCTGAAGTAGTCGCGACTCGGCTAGCCGAGGTCCTATTTATCCAGGTACTCCGGGCGCATATCGCGTCGGGACCGGAACGCAACAAAGGATGGCTTCGTGCTGTTTTCGATCCTCAAATCGGCACTGCCCTGAGTGCCATTCACGACAGAGTGAATACACCCTGGACGGTCGAATCCCTGGCCGAAGCGGCGGGCATGTCTCGCTCCGCATTCGCAGCGCGTTTTAAAGAGCTACTCGGACAGACACCGCTGGAATATGTAACCGAGTGGCGGATGCAGAAGGCGATGCAGTTATTACAACAGCGTGACAAGAAGCTCATAGACGTCGCCCGGTCGGTCGGTTACGAGTCCGACGCTGCATTCAGTAAGGCGTTCAAGCGAGTTGTCGGGGCCAGCCCTGGTGAATACCTCAAACGGGCTTAATGCCATCAAGTTCCAGACCGTCGCCACTCGGAGTTGGAACTCTACTCGAACGCAGGCGATACAGATTTGATCCGTCTCGACGGGGGATGACACGATAAAACACCAGTATGCCGACCACCCTCGTTGGGTTGTCTTAAGCAATCACTGATCCGTGATCCGTTTGTGATCCGTTAGCACAGCCTATTACTGCCTTCCACTGCTTTACGGTGCCCGCCGTGCGCTTTATGTTGTTGAAACTACGTTTTCTAGTAAACTCGAATGTTACTCTCTCCTACAAGTCATTTAGTTTGTTATACTTGACATGCTATGATACCGTGACTGATACCTAAATTAGGTAGCTCACGTGAACCGGCAAGTCAATCTCACCAAAAGGGTGAAGACCGAAAGCGGCCTTCGCTCCTGCCCAGTCGTTCTCGCAGCTAGTGGCCGGATCAGGCCAAATTACGTCTTCGTCGATGGAAAACAGGAAGTGCACCCCGAGGGTGCGTACTACCTGGAGTGGCGGAATGGCGCCCGGCGAGTTCGGGTATCGGTAGGCAAGGACGTGGCTGGGCCGCGTCCAAGAGACATCGTAAAGAGGCAGAACTCAACGCTGTCAACAGCGGCGTCACGGTAGTTTCTCCCGGTGCCCAGGACGGTCGCAGATCAGTTCCAGCGACCATTGCAGATTACCTCGCTGAAATAAAGCTTACAAAGAAACCAAAGACCTACTCCGCATACTCAACGGCTCTCGAATATTTCCAAGAGAGCTGCCCGAAGTTCTGCCTGGAGGATCTTGATCGAAAAGATCTCCTGAAGTTCGCCGCATTCTTACGGGACGAGAAAGAGCAGGCCCAACGGAGCTGCTGGAATAAATTTTCGAACGTGATGACATTCCTGAAGGCGCAAGGGATTCGTGGGCTTGCGGGAAAGAATGACTGGCCGCGCTACACCGAAGAGGAACCGGAGGTGTACGAACAGGAAGAACTTGATGAGCTGTTCGCCGTCTGTGACGCAGAAGAACGACTTTGGTATGAATTCTTCCTGATGACGGGTGAGCGCGAGCAGGAAGTGATGCATACCGAGTGGAGGGACATCAACCTCGCCGGATCAATCGTTCGCGTCACCCACAAGCCGGACAGGGGATGGACGCCGAAGGCGTACAAGGAACGCGAGATTCCTATTCCTACTAGGCTCGTGAAGAATCTGAAAGCGTGGAAGGCAAAGGCGAGCAAAAACTGCAATCTGTTATTTCCAATTTCAGGATGTAACCCGAAGCTCAACTTCCTAGACAGCTTGAAAGCTGTGGCCGAACGCGCGGAGCTTGATCCAGAGGATTTCTGGCTGCACAAGTTTCGAGCGACCTTCGCGACCCGGTGCTTGTGGGCAGGCGTCGATCTGCGTACGGTTCAACAATGGCTCGGCCATTCCGACATGGAGAGCACGATGCGCTACCTGAAACCATCGCGGAGTCAGCATGTGCGCGAGAAGGTGAACGAGATCTTCGCTTAGCATGCCGGCTGGAAACTATTAGGTCAAGCCGAGCAGGAGTTTCTCATGACGCGCGCTCATGGTCGCGTTTGATCCGGAGCGGGCCAGTGTTGCCAAAGTCGTTCGAGTTTTAGAAACGACGAGATTCGGAGGCCCTACGATTCGCCCGACCGCAAATCGCGAAGGCGCACGGCGTCACGTCGCCACAGAGGGATTTTGTGTAGCTCGCGTCGCCGGCTCGGGCAGTTGCTGTCCGCAATACGCGCAATTCGCCCAAGTGGGCTCAACGGGCTTATCACATTTCGGGCACGTTGGCCGCAGCAAAGTGCCGCAGCGCGGACAGAATGGGAATTTTGCCTTTTCGACATGCCCGCAGCCGGGGCACGGCTTCGGCAGAGGGTCGCGGAGAATGAAGTACAAGACCATCCCAATTGCATTAGGAATGCAGATCGCCAGCAGCGTCCACATTACGTACCGCATCTGCCGCCGCTTCGCATCGCCGTAGATGTATCCGATCAGCGCAACCCAAGCCACCATGAGCAGGAAAAATCCGTAAACCAGCAGCGCTTGTCCCCAGCGCGGCAATTTGGCCATCTCCGGATCCTTTGGTGCAACGAAGAAGAACAACCACACGGTGAGGCACGAATAGGCGAACCATGCAAAGATCCACGCTGCTTCTGGGATCACGCGCAATTCCTTTGTGAAGCGGCTCATACCAGCCTCCTTTCGCCGCGCTGCCGGATTGCCAGCATTACTGCGGCCACCCCTCCCGCGAGCCACTCTAGGGAGGTGAACGCGGCAAAACTGATCCACGTATGGCTGAACTGCGGCCCGAGCAACCTCTCGAAACGTCCGCTCACAACGTGGAAAACCGCCCAGCTCGCAATCGTCAGCAGCCACGCAAAAGCCACGACAATAATCATTAGGCGGTGGTTCCAATCGTGCTCGGCCTGTTCCGTGAACTTCGCCTCGGCACGCGCCAGCGTCGCCTGCACCAGCCACGAAGAAGGCTGGGGCGTCGGCAATCGGCGGAGTTCGCTCGCAATCGGCCGCCAAGCCTCCAATTCGTTCGAGCAGGCGATGCAAGCCCGCACATGCTCCGCGACCTGTTTTTCTTCCGCGCTCGTCAGCGCGTCGGCTGCGGCCAGCGCCAACAGTTCTCGAATCTTGTCGTGCTCGTTCATCGCCATGTGCCTCCGGGATACCGCGCTTCGAGCGCGTCACGCAACTGTTCCAGCGAACGTCGCAGCCGCGACTTCGCCGTTGATACTGGAACCGCTGTAACCTGCGCGATTTCCTCAATCTTCATCTCATCCTCAAACCGCAGTGTGAGGACTTCGCGATAGATCATCGGCAGCCCCGCCATCGCTTCGCTGATCTCCGTTCGGCGCTCGGCCGCGAGCGCGTGATCGAGCGGCGTGTGGTCTTTACTTGAAATCCGGTCCGCCACACTTTCGCCATGCCAGCTGTTGGCGAGCGGCTCGTCGAGGCTCTCCGGACGAATCCGGCGCAAATGATCGATCGCCAGGTTGCGCGCCAGCGTGAACAGCCAGGCGTCGAAATTGCGGCTTGCATCAAAGGAACGAATCTTTTCGACCACTCTCAACCATGTTTGCTGGAACAGGTCTTCCGCCTCGGCGGGCTGCCGCACGATGCGCAACAGGTACCGATACAGCCGATTCTGGTACCGGGTAATCAGTTCCGAGAGAGCGTTAAGGTCGCCTCGGCGAAGCCGGACCACATCCGCATCCACTGCCACAGTCCCCTCCAGCGATAGTGCGGTCGTCCCCACCATACTCGTAATACGGATGAGTGCCCAAAAAAGACGCAAGAGATGCAGTTGCTAGATTGGTGTTGCTAGGTATCTCAATGACAGAAATTTTCGGAGACTCCCTCCTACCTTGCATCCTTTTGAGGTTCTCGCCCGTATTTCCCAAAGTGCTCAAATCCACAGTACAAGAGCGCAGGAGCGCAACTCAGATCCTGCGTTGCTCTTTCGTAGGAGGTTGACATGCATGACACAAAGGAGCGGTTGTCTCAATTGTGGCTCTTCGCGTTACTCAACTACCTGTATGCGGACGTGCTCGCCCTGTTCGATATTGTTGGCTCGCAAGATCCAGCCCCACATCTCCCACAATGGGCTCTGCTGGGTTCAGCGGTCTTGATGGAAATACCCATCGCCATGATTCTGGCGTCTCGACTGCTTCCGTTTAGGGCGAACCGGCTGGCGAATATCATCGCGGGTGCCATTGAGACGTTAGCCGTCATTTCGATGCAATTCGTTTACCCTTTGGCCGGCGGTGCCTGGCACGAGCATATGTTTGCATCGTACATTTTCTTCGGGACGATCGAAACGGTATGCACCTCGGTCATCATCTGGAAGGCGTCGGCTTGGTCAGGGGTTGAAGCCGCCGTTAGTTCGGAGCGGATCGTCCGCCAACCGGCAGTTGGGATCACTTCTTCTTAACTGCCGGATTGCTCAAAAATGTACTCGAACGATTCGTGTCTTTGGAGCTCATCGTGCCGACCGCGAACGACAGGGTCGATGAGCGTACTCGCCTTAACAGGGAGATTATCCAATGAAACGTAACGTTATGTTAACCATCGCGTCTCTGCTTTCGATCCTGTTCATGACGTTTCACCTCACCGACGACATCGTGCGTGGGATGGAGCCGGGAACGCTTTCCAACCTCATTGCGGCGCCCATCCTGGTCGTTTGGCTGTACGGAACGCTGGTGCTGGCCGAAAGGAGATCGGGGTACGTGATCATCCTCCTCGGGTCGCTCCTTGGGTTGGTCGTGCCTGTCATCCACATGAAGGGGGCGGGAGTCGGCGGAGCGATCGCCAAGTCCAGCGGGGCCTTCCTCTTTATCTGGACACTCCTCGCGCTCGGCGTTACCGCGCTCTTCTCCGTCATCCTCTCGGCGCGCGGATTGTGGGAGCAACTGACACGGCGGACTGCCGAGCAGCACAAACAAGGTGCATGAGGTGCTGCTCGCCGCGCAGAAGAAGACGCCACAGCGGGATCAGGACAGCGAAGACATTCCGCAAAAAGTTAGCGAAAGCAGAGCAGCAAATTCGCGGTCGTAAAAACCTGCGGGGCCTAACAGGCAGGTTCTCCTGTAGGCCCCGGAAACTTTTCTTTTCTTAAGGTCTCGTTCTGCGTGGTGCAGCAGATAATCAACTTTAGCGCGAGTTGGTAATCGCGAACAGATTACCTAAGTGCGCCTTAGTTTTTCTTGTCCGTATTACCTCTATTTCGAGCGGGATCGCCGTTAGACGCATCGGGATGATAAGGCTACCGTTGTTTGGGGTGGCTTGATGCTATTTGGTCCGTAGATTTCCGCATACAATCACAAGAAACGGTGAACCAGATTACGGTGGCCGCTGGCACGAAGCTATCTCGATGCCCCGATCCTCTGGAAAACTGAACCACTACTAAGCCCGACTCTCAGATCACGTCTGGACAATCGAAGAGTTATGCGGTCTGCTGCCTGAGAGAGCATCCGCGACGAATCCGATTGACAAGGGGCTTATCCTGAAAGCGCTGGGGGAGAAGGTTCGGGCATGACGACATTCGACATCGTCTGGCTTGTGGTGATGGTTCTCACGTTTGCGGTTTGTGGCTGGCTCTGTGTATTTAAGACGAACACGCTGGTGACGTGGGGACGGAAGAATGCGAAAACGAAGTTCGCATGGTCTCCATTTTCAAGCATACCCACGAAGTCTGAGTACCCCACATACATTCGTTGCGCGGGAGTATTCCTTTGGCTTTGGGCAACCGCCATCATTTACGCGGTGGTTTTTCTTCATTTCCGTTACCTGTGGAAATCAGACTGACCCACTACCGGAAAGCCGCACCCACTGCCCCAAGTCACTGCACTCCATATACAATCATCCCGCTCTCAAAATACCCGAGGGGTAACAATGTCGAATCTAGATAATGCATTGTGGGAGCTTCGCGAGAAGCGCAGCCACGCACAGTTAGAAATTGAGAAGTTAGATCAAATAATTGTTGGAATAGAGTCCTTGAACGGTGCGGGAGCAGCAGTACCCGGCAAGACAGTTCAACCGAAACGAATCATTTCGGCAGCGTCGCGGCGAAAAATGGCGGCGGCGCAAAAGGCTCGGTGGGCGAAGATACGGGCGCAGGAGAAGAAAGCAGCGTAGTAGCTTTGGGAGAGCCTGCTACGGCGAGTTCGCGGTAGGCTTTCTTTATTTCCACGCTAGGATTTTGAAAGCGTCATCGAGGTTCTGGATGCCCTGATCGCGCTCACACTCGGCGAACGGGACACGCGATGGGTTGGGCAATGCTTACGACCTTGTTCAGAGGCAACCTCACACTGTTGTAGTCCTTCGGCGAACTCGCAGCGCCACGCCTCGCAAGCACATCGGAAACCTCCCGCGAGGCTCTTGTTCCAATGATGGATATGCTTCCGATGCGAGGAGACTGGCATAAACCTTACCTTCTCTCGCATTCTACTTCTGTGCGTTCTTTCACGAATGTGCAATTGTGAACAGCGTCACTCCGGTTTCGGTGGCACCCTCTGCTTTTCAGAGTATGTGGGGTGGTTCAGTCCTGTTGCAGAGGACGGATGGACTCTACTTCCTCAGCTAACCCCATAACTTGAAAGAGATCGCCCTGCAAGGCGGGTAGTCCCCACCGCACTCCACGCCTTGGAGATAGGTTGGTTAATTCGTCGGTTTGTCATGCATACGCCACATCACATGAGTGTCGAAAGCTTTACGGCTGAAAAAGCCTTTTTCCTAGCAACTGCGTGCCTTGAATACCCCGACAAGAACATGAACTGTGTTCGGTGCGGGACGCGAATCAAGTGGGAAGTAGCATTCATCTCCACACATTGCCTGACTGAAGTTTGTATCGGTACCGGAAAAATAACTCCAGTCGATATTCCATACTGCCCCGTGTGCGAGGAATTACCGTATGAGCGAGGTTGCTTCCATGTCCGGGAGGGGCAAAATGTGGCGGCACAACTGGCAACTTGACCCGCTGGTCGAAAGCCGTTTCGACTGCACCGAGAACTGAGCAAATGAGCAAATCTGGACAGTCAATGCTTCGCGGCTGCGCCATCATCACTACGGAGATGAGGCCCTATGGCGCTTGCAGTTGCTTGGCGGAATCCAAACCCGGTGCACACCACAAAACGATGCATAAAGTTTGGACGCCCCAGCGCCATTTATCTCGTGCAAGAACTAATTGCCGGAGCGGAGGAAGGACAATGGGTTACCACGTCCGTACTGGAAATACTTTGCAATGGACATGTTGCTCATCCGCCAGACCACGCGAGCGATGGATCACGAGCGGCGGGAGCAAACAGTTATGAACCGGCAGCTAGCTAAAGGCTGATGCAAAACCCAGGGCAATTGACGCGGGTTGCTGACGCAGCGGCGTGGCAGATCTGCAGATTCGCTCATCTCCATTCGCTAATCTCCGACATTTTGGCATTGGGCAAGTCAGCGAGGCTCGGGGAGAGAAACTCGACATTGATTTCGTTAACGGCGGTGGGGAGAACTCTGCTTAAATCGACGCAATTGAACCGAGCGCCAGCGCCCGGCGCGGGTTTCAAGTTTCCTCGGGCCAAAGGCAAACCTCGTACCAAACAGTTGACGTTGAAAAGCCCCCGAAACGATCATTGAATGAACGAGAGCCAGTTCCTCAGGACTGACAAGTAGAGGGACATTCGTGCCCGCTGCGATGCAGCGGATGGGCGACTCGCAGCCTGCTAGCCAGCCATTTCTGAAATCGTAACAAGATTAACGGTTTGATGCCGGTGGTGGTAAACCACAATAAAATGCGTAGAAATTCCCTCCCCCTATGAGAGCCTGCTTGCCCCCTCGCGGTCGGCTCTCATAATTCTTATCGAAGGGATCGGCGTGGTAGTTTCGTTCTATACGGGTATGGAGCGTCATGAGTAGCGCATCGACCGCGCCATTGCGGATACCGATCCATTTGCTGATCCGCGAACTCAACGACCATCTCCAAGTCGTCCTCGCGGCCAGCGAGCTTGGCTACTACGAAACCGCCCTCGAAGCCCAGTTGTCAGCCAAGGAAGTGCTCGACGCGGTCCGCAAGGAGTTGCTCAGGCCGCACGGCTCTGTGCAGCACCCATGCCGCGAACTCAACAGCTAGCCTCGCTTCGACCATGTTTGGTGTAAGGGGAATCACCCGCCTTCTGCGAATCGGCTGCCTATATCCAACTTCGAGATGCAGGCAACGGCTATCGAGACGCACGGCTCGGCGTCATGCGTCCGCCACATGGTCGCCCGACTGGCCCGAAGAGCCCGCAGCGCCTACGAGGCGTTCTAACCCGACCTGAGCCCCACCCGGCAGCCGAATCCCGACAGAAGCGAGCTTGCCGATAAGCAACATAGGGGTCACGGTTTCATCCTCTCATCCCCCCTCGGCGATCTCGCGTGACGACCACAAGCTCACGGGTAGGTGGTCGATATTGCTCAGATCAAAATGATCGGATTCTCTACAGTCGCTCTTAGGGGTACGTCGATGCCCGCCCCGATTGATGGAGAGGATTATTTATGACTGGATTTAAGTGCTTTGCGTTAGCTGCTGTTGCTGGAATCTGCTTGATGGCAACGACTCCCAAAACCGAGGCTCAGGTAGCCGTCGGAGTCGCGCCCGAATGTCCCTACGGTTACTACGATGTCGCGCCCTACAACTGCGCCCCCACTGGCTACTATGGTCCAGAATGGTTTAATGAGGGTGCCTTCACTGGTGCTGGCCCGTGGTTTCATGGCGCTGACAACTTTCGTGGAAACGTAAATAACCGTTTGGACCCAAAGAAGGGCTATAACGGCCCGACGCCAACTCGGGGCGAGAAAGCCGAGCCGTCAAAGCGTATCGATAGTGCCCACTTCCAAGGAAACGAAGAACGGGATGGACGTGGAAATGCAACAGCGAGCAAGCGCTAATCGATACCAACTGTTGCTGTATTCAATCGCAAGACGCCAATCGAGAACGCATAAATAAGGAAAGGGCAGTTGTCCACGAATTAAAGATTGAAGTGGACACCTGCCCCTTTTTCGCAAGAGCGCACATCCGTAATTGTGTTCTGATTTGATCTGCTGAACGATCGTTCGTGGAACGATTCGTGTCCCTGGGGCCCCGGCAAGAATACGAAGCGGTGCTGCGGCGGGGCGTTCTGGTGAACGGTGAGTTTCGAGTCCTTGTTACTATTTTGTTACTTTTTTGGTTTTCGGCTGCTGTGAACTTCGTTAACCTACGTCGAGTTTCATCGCAGCGAACTTGAAAGCATCTGCGATTTCAAAGGGATAGAACGATTTTTCTATTTTTGCTGTGATTTCTGAAATTGGGCGGAACACAATCCCACTCTATCCGCCATTAGAATACCGGTATAAACATCAAAAAATCGCAAGAACTTAAAGATTCTGCACACAAGACGCACGACACCGGGCACGAAGAACTATGCGTCGGTTACCTCCGGGCCAGACATCGCGAATGCGCGGGGATTCAGTTCGCTGCGCGGGTTGAAGGGAATCTTTTAGTGCGACTCGCTTGGGATTTCGTCGCCTCGACAACCCGTCAGGAAATCGAGATCGGCGCCGGTGTTCGCTTGCATCACTCGTTCAACGTAGAGTTGCTGATAACCACCTTTCATCGTGCGGGCGGGAGGCTGCCATGTCTTTAGGCGGCGATTCAACTCATCCTGCGACACTTCGAGGTGGATCGTGCGGGCCTCTACGTCTAGTGTGATGATGTCTCCGTCCTGCACCGCGGCGAGATTTCCGCCAACCGCGGCTTCGGGACAGACGTGCAGCACGACCGTCCCGTAGGCCGTTCCGCTCATACGCGCATCGGAAATGCGGACTATGTCGGTGATGCCGCGCTTGAGCAGCTTGGCCGGCAAACTCATGTTGCCGACTTCGGCCATTCCGGGATAGCCCTTCGGCCCACAGTTCTTCAAAACTAAAATGCAATTCTCGTCCACATCGAGGTCGGGATGGTCGATGCGTTCCTTGTAGTGTTCGATATTCTCGAATACCACGGCGCGGCCACGATGTTGCATCAGATGCGGAGAAGCGGCCGAGGGCTTGAGCACCGCCCCATCCGACGCTAAATTGCCGCGCAGGACGGCGATACCGCCGTGCTCGACGAGAGGATTTTCAAGTGGGCGAATTACTTCGGCGTTCCAGTTAGGAGCAGTCTGGCAATTCTGCCAGATGGTCTTGCCATTGACCGTTAGAGCATCGCGATGAATGAGGTTGCGCTGGTCGAGCGCACGAATCACGGCGGGCAGCCCGCCGGCATAGTAAAAATCCTCCATCAGGAAGCGGCCGGAGGGCATGAGATCGACGAGCGTGGGGACGTCGCGGCCAAGGCGATCCCAATCGTCGAGAGTAACTTTGAGGTCGATGCGACCGGCGATCGCGAGAAGGTGAATGACGGCGTTGGTGGAACCGCCTACGGCGCCATTGACGACAATCGCATTCTCGAATGCGTGCTGGGTTAGAATCTGGGCGATCCGCAAATCATCGCGCACCATTTCTACAATGCGGCGGCCCGCTGTGTGGGCAAGGACATAGCGGCGAGAATCTACCGCTGGGATTGCGGCGTTTTGAGGAAGCGCGAGGCCGAGAGCCTCGACCATGCATGCCATCGTCGAGGCCGTTCCCATAGTCATACAGTGCCCCGCGGAGCGCGACATGCAGGCTTCGGCTTCCATAAAATCTTGCGGACTCAAAGTGCCGGCTTTCAGTTCTTCGTTGAAGCGCCACACTGCAGTGCCCGAGCCGATGTCCTTGCCGCGATACTTGCCATTGAGCATTGGACCGCCGGAAACGACTAAAGTGGGTACATTGCAACTTGCGGCTCCCATGACCAGAGATGGCGTCGTCTTGTCGCAGCCACATAACAGCACGACGCCGTCAATCGGGTTGCCGCGGATCGACTCCTCCACGTCCATGCTGACCAGATTTCGAAACAACATCGCGGTGGGACGCATGTTGGTCTCGCCCATCGACATCACCGGAAATTCGAGAGGGAAACCACCGGCTTCCCAGACGCCGCGTTTCACGTGTTCGGCAATCTGGCGAAAATGCGCATTGCATGGCGTGAGTTCCGACCAGGTGTTGCAGATGCCGATGACGGGGCGGCCGTCGAAAACGTGGTCGGGGAATCCCTGGTTGCGCATCCAGCTACGATGGACAAAACCGTCTTTATCTGTTTTGGCAAACCATGCGGCTGAGCGATAAGTGCGCTTTGGGTCGGGCATGAAATGGAAATCCCTTCTGATTGACTCTACGCCGTCCTCGAACGTTATCGCGGGTGTGCCGATCGCAATCAGCGATAGTAGCGCACGACAAACGACGACTGACGATCAAAATGTTAACAATAGTGTTGACATTCAGCAAACCGCCGTGAATAATTCGCGGCACAGGTAAACTACCCATGCGTTGCAAATGTGAAGGCCCTCTCGGAGTAAATCACATAAAACATTTCTCGCAATTGCTGGTTTGGGCGGTCTGCCTGCTAGTTTTGCTGGCGAATTGCGCCACGGCGGCGGGTTTCAATGCGGTGCGGGAGCAGTCCAGTGACGTCCACCAAAACAACCAGTGGCTCCAGGAACATCTCTTTAGTGATCATGCAAAACTGCCTTTCTCGTTCGTCTACGACAGGTCGGGATCGAGCGCGCTGCTGCAAGATTGGCCGAAGAAAATGGAGACTCGGCAACTCGGCAGCGATCGTACAGAACATATAGTGATTTGGACCGATCCGAAAAGCGGCTTGCAGTTCCGTGTCGCGGCGATGGAGTTCGCGAACTCTGCTGTGGTCGAATGGACCGCGTATTTCAGGAATGATGGCAAACTCGATACGCCGATACTTGAATATGTCGAAGCGCTAGATATGTCATTTGCTGTCGAGGGAAGTGGCATTCCGACAATTCTTTATTCCAAGGGAAGCGGCGGTATGGATACCTATGCGTTGGCAAAGAAGCCGCTGAATCAGCTCGAGTCGTTTCAGATTTCCAGTGAAAGCGGTGGCAAGACGAGTGAGGCGATACCGTTCTTCGATATTCTCACGGACGGTGGTGGGCTGATCGGCGCGGTGGGATGGCCGGGCAAATGGGCCATCAACTTTTCGCGAGCGACCGAGGCTGCGATCGCGATCACTGCCGGAATGGAAACGACGCATCTGTCGCTGCATCCCGGCGAGGAGATTCGAACGCCGGAAATACTTTTGCTGCCGTGGCAAGGGGACGATATCGACGCGCACAATATTTTGCGTCGTCACATCCTGAAATATCACACGCCGCAATATGATGGAAAGCCAGTCGTGCTGCCGGTTTCTTTCACCGGCTGGGGCGGAATGAAAACCTCTACCAGCCTGCGGTTGATCGATCAGATCACGAAAGAAAGCATTGGATTTGAGAACTTCTGGATGGACGCCGGTTGGTATGGAACGGACCGTCCAGTCGATGAATTTCAGATATTCGGAAAAGAAGATTGGTTCTTGCACGCCGGAAATTGGCGGGTTAATCAAGTGCCTCATCCAGATGGAGGTCTTCGACCAATCAGCGATGCTGCCCACGCCAAGGGAATGAAGTTCTTGCTGTGGTTTGAACCGGAACGCGCAGTCGTTGGAGCACCGCTGACCATCGAGCATCCGGATTGGTTTATCGGAGAAGTTACAACTCATTTTGAAGGCAACACCGCGCGCCCGCTGGTGAAGTTCCGGTTATTTGACTTCGGCAATCCCGCCGCCCGCCAATACATGATCGATTCCATGTCGGAACTCATCGACAAACAGGGCATCGATATCTTCCGCCAGGATTGCAACTTTGGTCCCGCTCCCTTCTGGTCCCAGAATGACTTAAGCGATCGCCAGGGGATCACGCAAATACGCTACGTGGAAGGCTTGCTGGAGTTCTGGGATGGGCTGCGGCGCAAGCATCCGCAACTCATTCTCGACGTTGTGCAGCGCGGAGACCTGGAGACGATTTCGCGCGCCGTCGACCTCAGTCGCGCAGATTATCCCGTGTCGCCGGATGCGGATCCCATCGGAGCGCAGGTCAGTACCGAAGGCCTCGCCTATTGGCGGCCACATTTTGGCACAATATTTCAGATTCGAACGCGCGATACCTATCACTTCCGGAGTGGCTTCGCTCCGGGTTTGGGTTTCGCTCTTTTCAACGGCGCGGGCTATCCGAACCAGGTCGGCAAATTTATTCCGGCTGATTTTCCCTTTGACTGGATGCGCAACATGGTCGCGCAGCTGAAACTGGTGCGGCCCTATTACTATGGCGACTACTATCCTCTATTGCCCTGTAGCGCAAACTCCGATTGCAGCACGGATCCGCGCCAGGAGCGCAGTGCCGCCTTCGAGTGGGCGGCGTGGCAGTTCAATCGCCCCGAAGATGGAGACGGAATGGTGCAGATTTTTCGGCGGGATGATGCGCAGGATGCGGCGAGAGATCTTCGGTTGCGCGGGCTTGATCCCGCAGCGACTTATGAGGTCACGAATCTTGATTTGAAAACGCCGACGACGGTTTCTGGAAGCGACTTGATGCAACGCGGGTTGCGGGTGGAACTGACAGAGAAGCTGAAAGCCGCCATCATTATTTATCAGAAAGTTCGCTAGATTATTGGAAACACCGGCCTATGCAGTGACGACTTTTTGGTTTTGCTGCCCGAGGCCGCGAATGCTCAACTTCATGCGATTCCCCGCGCGCAGGTAAACGGGAGGCTTTCGTCCGAGGCCGACGCCTGGAGGCGTACCCGTCGAGATAATGTCGCCGCTTTGCAAACTCATAAATCGGCTCACGTAGCTGATCAGAGATGCCACTGCAAAAATCATTGTCTTCGTAGATCCGTTTTGATAACGATGATCGTCAACTTCAAGCCACATATCGAGATCTTGCGGATCGGGAATTTCATCGGGAGTCACGAGCCAGGGGCCAATCGGACCGAACGTGTCAGCGCTCTTGCCTTTGACCCACTGGCCAGTGCCATCGATTTGAAAAGCCCGTTCGGAAACATCATTGACCACGCAGTAGCCAGCAACGTGCGAAAGCGCGGCCGCCTCTTCGATGTACTTGCCTGGCTTGCCAATCACCACGCCCAGTTCGACCTCCCAATCCATCTTCGTCGATCCGCGCGGGATGACGACATCATCGTCGGGGCCACAGATCGCCGAGGTTGCCTTCATGAAGATGACGGGCTCGACCGGGATGGGCATTCCAGCTTCTTTTGCGTGATCGGAATAGTTCAAGCCAATGCAGACGAACTTGCCGACGCTGCCCACGCAAGGCCCGATTCGTGGCTGTCCGGAAACTACGGGCAACGCCGAGACGTTGGTGCGGCGCAGCTTCTCAATCGACTCGGGCAGCAATGATTCACCCGCAAGATCGGGAATGACTTCCGACAGATCGTGAATTTGTCCATGATCCGCCAAGAGGCCTGGCTTCTCCAGACCGGGTAGACCGTAGCGCAGCAATTTCATTTTTTCTCCGAGAAGCTTAGTCGTTAAAGGGTAAAGCCGCCGTCAATGATGTGGGCCTGACCAGTAGTGTAGCTGGATTCGTCCGAGGCTAGGTAGACAGCGAGGGCCGCAATTTCCTCGGGCCGCCCAATTCGCCCCATCGGCTGGCGCGCCACAAATTCGGAGCGAGCCTTTTCCACGTTGCCCTGCGCGGCAATTCGTTCTTCGAGCGAAGGGGACTGCACCGTGCCCGGGCAGATGGCATTGCAACGAACGCCGCTGCGAATGAAATCGACAGCGATTGCCTTGGTCAATCCAATGACGGCAGCCTTCGTGCTCCCATAAACAAATCGATTCGGTGCCGCTCTGAGGCTGGATGCGGCCGACGACATATTAATGATGCTGCCTTTGCCGGCCTTCAGCATGGCGGGCAAAAAGGCGCGGCAAGTGCGATACATGGATTTGACATTGAGATCGAAAGAGAAATCCCAGTCTTCTTCCGAGCAATCGAGAATATTTCCATGATGAACATAGCCGGCGCAATTGAACAACACGTCAAGCGCGCCAACCTCGGCGGCGCAATTGGCAACGTCACGCCTATCGCGAACATCCAGCCGGCGGGTGCGAATGTTGGGACGCTCACGACTGAGGGCCTCGAGCAATTGCTCATTGATGTCGGTGGCCCAGACGATAGCGCCTTCGTCGGCAAACGCGATCGCCGTGGCGCGTCCAATACCCTGTCCCGCAGCCGTGGCCAACGCAATTTTCCCCGCAAGTCTTCCGCTCATTTTAGAGCCTCAATAGTACGGGAGTAAGATCAACAACTTCATCAGGATATCGCGAGGCAATCGTGAATTTTTGTTGTGGTGATTCGCGTCCTCGGCTGTGGTAGGCTAGTTGACGCACGGACTTATGTCAACACTATTGTTAACATAAAAACGCTCCTGCGGGAATCCTGACGAACCCAGTCGGGCAGAACGCATCTCGGGTTCAGGATCAGGACGAGGCATTGGAATTGGAATTGGAATTTGACATCGAGGACTTTGAGGCGCTGCGTCATTACCTTGCCGGGCGCGGATTCGCGAAGCCGGGCGAGATGATCTCATTGGAAAAGCTTGCGGGTGGTGTTTCGAACCGGACGGTGAGATTGGCATGGGCGGACGGACACGGATGGGTTTTGAAGCAGGCGTTGTCGAAATTGCGCGTCAACGTAGACTGGTTCAGCAGCCCGGAAAGGATTGGAGTCGAAGCGAAAGCGCTGCGCTGGCTTAATCGTTCGGCGCCACCGGGAACGACTCCCGCTTTCGTCTTCGAAGACTTGGGAAATCATTTGCTGGGCATGGAAGCGATTCCGGCAGGACACGAAAATTGGAAATCGGTTTTGCTTTCGGGAAAGATCGTTTCCGACCACTTTGAGCAATTCGGATTGCTTCTCGGCACAATTCATCGGAAGTCATCAGAGTGCAGAGCGGAAGTTGCCAGTGCGTTTGCGGACGCGACTTACTTCGAGAGCCTTCGCTTAGAACCGTACTACCTATATACCGCGCAGAATATTAGCGCGGCTGCCGAATTTCTGAACGCACTGGCGCAAGAAACGCTGCAGCACAAAGACAGTTTGGTGCATGGTGATTTCAGTCCCAAGAACACTCTGATTTATCGGAGCAAACTAATTCTGCTCGATTATGAAGTCGTTCACTTCGGAGACCCGGCATTTGATGTGGGATTTGCTTTGACGCATTTTCTTAGCAAGGCTCATCACCTGCCGCGAGTCCGCGCGCGCTTGGCGAGTGCGGCCGAATTGTTCTGGCAGGCGTATCACGACGAGGTCATGCACATCGACTGGGCAAGAGCCGTCGAACCGCGAGTTGTGCGTCACACGCTGGGCTGCCTCCTGGCGCGAGTGGTGGGGAAGTCTCCGCTCGAATATTTGACGCCCCGGGAACGAGCGCGGCAGCACGACGTCGTCCTCACACTGATGAAGGAACCGCCAGATGACATTCCCGATTTGATTGCTGAATTTGTGAGCAAGATCGAAACTTATGCCGAAAATTGAGCGACTCTCTGGCCGAGAAATTCTCGATAGCCGCGGCCGGCCGACTGTGCTGGCAACCTGCGCATTAGAGGGCGGTATCTCCGCTTCCGCGTCCGTGCCTTCGGGAGCATCGACTGGAAGCGCTGAAGCGCATGAGTTGCGCGATGGTGATCCAAAGCGGTATCGAGGTTTGGGATGCCTTCGTGCGGCGGCAAATGTCGGCGGCGCGCTTCACGATGCGCTGGCTGGCGGCGTCTTCAATGATCAAGCAGCATTAGACCGAGCCATGATCGCGCTCGACGGAACCGCGACCAAGTCGAACATCGGCGCGAATGCGATCCTCGCTGTGTCTGTGGCGTTTGCGCGCGCAAGCGCGATCGAACGCGGCGTCTCTCTGTATCAGCACTTCGCCGGCATGATGGGCGTTCCCGCGAACACGCTGCCTCGCCTGACCATCAATCTTTTCAGCGGCGGGAAGCATGCGGGGCAGCAGGTGTCTGTGCAGGATGTGCTGATCATACCCATGTCGGCGTGCACAATCGATGAAGTTCTGGTTTCGGCGTTCGATGTTTATCAGGCGGCAGTTGACCTTATCCTACGAAAATATGGGATGCGCCTGCTCACCGCCGACGAAGGCGGCCTGGCGCCTCCTTGTCATTCCGCGGAAGAGATGCTCGGGTTAGCGGTAGAAGCGATTGAGTTGGCGGGCTATCGTCCCGGCAAAGATATTTTTCTCGGCATCGATGTTGCCGCGTCGCATTTTTACGACGACGAACGCTACCACAAAGATGGCGAGATTTTAAACAGCGCTGCAATGATCCAAACGATTGCGTGGTGGCTCGAGCACTATCCGATCTTGAGCGTCGAAGATGGACTCGCGGAAAATGACTGGAAGCACTGGCCGCAGCTGCATCGAGCGATCGCCGGCCGGGCCCTCACCCTGGGAGACGATCTCTTATGTACGAATCCCGCCCGCATACGGCGCGCGATCGAAACGAATGCCTGCGACGCGCTGCTGCTGAAGGTGAATCAGATCGGAACCTTGACCGAAGCACTTGAGGCCTATCAACTAGCCCGCTCCGCGGGGTGGTCGGTCACGCTGAGCGTTCGCAGCGGAGAAACAGAAGACAACTGGGCGGCGGACTTGGCGGTCGGATGGCGAGCGGATCAATTCAAAAATGGGTCGATTCGGCAGTCCGAGCGGCTGGCGAAGTACAACCGCCTCCTCGAAATCGAAGAGGCGACGAAATGGCCGCTCGCCGCCTGGCCCCGCCGCGGTTGAATTTCTCAGAGCTAATTACTTGGTGGATGGAGCCAGTAAGAATGGAGCCGTTACTTTGATCGAGCGCTCGAAGACGAAGACGAACCATGCCTTACTGCGCCGCGCCATCCTTATCCAATTCTTAATTCTATGTGCGACAGCTACGCTGCTGAGCGCACAGACCAACATTCAGAGCAAAGACGCCTACGTGCGTCGCACAGGCAATGCATGGATCATGGGCACGGCGTTAGCAGAAAAGCGGATTGGTTTCGAAGGCGGAAGATTTTTGTCTCTGTCGCTGCGCAATAAGCTATCCGGACGAGAACATCAGGACAGCAAAAATCCTTCGTCCGAGATCCGATTCTCTGTAAACGGCCGCGACGTTGGTGCGCCGGGCTGGCAGTGGGGACTGGGCGCCGACCACGTTGCTGTAGGCGCCCAGGGCGAACTGCAACTCGACATCGAGCTGGAGTCCGCCAGCGTCCGGCTCACCACGCACTATGTGATTTACCCTGGCGCTCCAATAATTCGCGAATGGATGACGCTCGAGAACTCCTCCGAGAGCTCGGTGCGCTTAGAACACGTTGAATTCCTGCACTCGCAAATCCGCAGTTCCAACGCCCAGAATTTTCAATTCAATTATTTCACTGGCGGAGGCAATTACAACGGCAGCCAGCTTCTTAAAAGTGAGCCGATGAGCGAGAGTTATCAGCGCACTCTCGATTCCAACGGCGGCATTCAGCCGGGCAACTACAGCAGTTATCTGCCGCTTGTGTTTCTGCTCGATAAGAATGGCGAGACTAACGACAACGAAGGACTGGCCGCAGGTTGGGATTATCTTGGCCACTGGCGTTTCGCGATCGGCGATCAAGCGGGTTCGCCGCTGGAAATGAGCCTTGAGCTTGCTGGATTCGAAAAAGATCTGGCTCCCGGCGCGCGCATCGAAACTCCAAAAATTTTCATCGCGCCATTTTCTGGCGGAGTCGATGAACTCGGAAATCAATTACTCGATTGGCAATATACATACTTATGGGAATTCACCAATCCAGAATACTTCGCGAAAACGCGCTGGGCGGTCGATTGGCCCGACCCATGGGTTGGAGAAGGGGGCACTCCGAGCGCCGATAACTGGGGAAGACGATTGGCGCTTGATCTCCGATACATCGATCTTCTGCGGGAAACGGGCACCGACATCCTGTGGGATGATGCTGGATGGTATGACAAGTGGGGAACGTGGACCGGTCCCGACTGGCGGAGAACCAACGATTACTTGGGCAAATACGGCATGAAATGGGCGCTGTGGTATCCGACATTCCTAGCGACGGCGGAGTCTAAAGTCGCGCAGCAGCATCCGGATTGGATGATTCCAGGCCAGCAAGTGCTGGAACAGTCGATTGCGGCGACCGCCGATTGGCAGCGTCAACTGGTGAGTGACGGAGTCAAGGACTGGGGGGATTTTCAGTGGCGTTATGACATCGCGCCTGCGGCCAGCGCGAACGACACGGACGCTCTCGCAGCCGATCAAAATTTTCGCAACCTGCTCGAACACTTCAAGCGCGATCATCCGCAAAGTGGAATCGACGCTTGCGATGGAGGAGGACGCTGGATCAGTTACGACATCGCACGCCTGGCCGATTCCGGCGAATACACCGATGGCGGAGTAGGCCCTTATAGCTCGTACTATACCTCGCTGCTCGTTCCACCTGACAAACTTCACAACGTGGTTGATTTCGATCACACCTATTATGACGCTGCGACCGATCGCACACACTTGGCGATGGATCCGACGTGGTATCGAGATCCGGGCGACGGGCCGGATGTGGAATCGATCCGCAAGGACTGGGAGATCTATCACTATCTCGTGGCACAAGGCGTGGCTGGCCGCTGGAGTCATGTATTTCGCCCGCAGGTAGAGAACGACGATGCCGTCTGGTATTTCCAGAGGATGGATCGAGATGGTTCGAAGGGTGTGATCATAACCAAGCACGCGAAGCGCGGGTCGAGTTATTTCGTAGTTAGTCGCCCTGCGAAATATTCGGCGGATTCAGCCGAGCAATATCGGGGGGGAGCGGGCGCGATGAACGTGGTGGCGACGACATCTGCTGCCACTCTCGAGACTGGGATTTACGAGGATCCCGTGGACGGAGCGTTTCGTTTCTATGGCGTGCCGGGGCAGGGATTCGGGCCGCTCAATATCAAGTATGAGGTTAAGCATCAGTCAGATGTAAGCGACGAGTCGCTGGTCACAAAGATTGTGCTGCTGGGCGCTGAGCGGAAAGTGGCCGATCATTTCCTCGGGATGGAATTTGAATTGGACAAGCCGATGACCGTTACCCAGTTGGGGCAATTCGATCCGGGAAATAATCACGGGATTTATACGTTGTCGCTGGTGCGGACTGACGATGGCAAGGTGTTAGCCACGGTCGACCTCGACATGAGCCGCTCCTATCCGGATGCCTCGGGATTCAAGTATGCGAGGTTGAGCGAGTCGATTGCACTCGAAGCTTCCGCCAAGCCCGTGGTTATTCATCCGCGTGGACTTTTGCCGGAGAAGACTTATGACGTGCGGGCGAGCGCCTCAGGGCTAAATTTTCAGGAGACCGGTTCTCAGCTTATGGCGAAGGGAATCACACTCGAGAAAATTGTTGCTGGAGAATTGATATTTTTAAACTTGCCACGCTATCCCGGTTCGGGAACGGATCGTATTCCTCCCACTGCGCCTGCCGACCTAACCAAAAGACTGGCAACTAACCTTGGTGTCGAAGGTATCGAACTTTCATGGTCGCCCAGCCACGATGACAATTGGATTTCGTACTACGAAATTCGTAAGAACGGAAAAGCCATTGGCCGGGCCGCAAAGGGAACTTTTTTCTTCGATCACTCTGATTCTGCTCGCGAGGATATCGATGCCAGATTTGAGGTTGCCGCGGTGGATGGAGACGGAAATCGGAGTCCGGCTGCGGCCGCCCAGAAAATGCCAGGCGAGCCGCAAACCTATGAAGCCCTCGGAGGTTTTTCTCTGACGCAATCGATGCATCAATGGATGTATGAAGAAGCGGCGGAAGACGGTTCTTATCGGCAGTTAGCGTGGGACAAAGGAGGCTATGAAGGCCGCTGGCAAGGATCGGGGTTGGGCCGGATTGGAAGAATCTGGATGCAACCCTCGGCGAACTACGATTTGTCGCGGACATTCGTTGCGCCGACGGCTGGCGCGGTGAGTATGTCTGGGATCATTCGTAAGGATCCCAGCGCTGAAAATCAGGCTTCGTGCTTTGTCAGAATTCTGAAAAATTCGCGGCAGGTATGGCCTTTAACGGGATGGGCTGAGGTGGTTCCCCGTTACAATTCGCCGACCACCTATGAAATTACGGGCTTGCCGGTGGCGGCGAGCGACAAGATTCGATTCGTCGTCAAACACAACGGCGAGAATCGCGTCGATCCAATTGTGTGGGATCCGATCGTCGTTATTCGATGATTGCCATCCGAGATACGGACTCCGTTTCGCGAGCAAAGGGCTTTTCCCTAGCCGGATTGCCTATCGACAGCGTCGAGTGCCGCGCCCAGTCTTTCCAGTCCGCCGCGAACCGTCTCAGTCTTTCCGCAGAATCCTATGCGAAAGTGTTGCGGCTGCTCGAAAAACTCTCCCGGCACTACGCTGGTATCGAACTTCTCGCATAGCATGGCGACAAATTGATCGGCGCGGCCTGCGCGCAGCCTCGGAAAGACGGTGGTGCCAAAGCGGCTGGGCTCGCAATCGAGCGTTTGGTGCGCCGCCAGGAATTCATTGACCAGCGCGCGATTCGTGTTTAGCAAGCCGCGCGCTCGATCGCGGACCCGAGCAAGATTATCAAGCGCAATCACTCCGAGAAGTTCCGCCGGATGCACCGGACTTCCATAGGTGAAATCAACGATCTGCCACATTCGCTTGGCGAGTTCCGGCTGCGCCAGTATCCATCCACAGCGGATGCCGCTCAGGCCGTAAGCTTTGGTCAGACTGCTGGTGACGACAAAGTTTGATCCGAGGCGAAACGCCGAGCGCCACGGCTCATCGAAGAGCGTTTCGAGATAAACCTCGTCGACCAAGACGCGCGCGCCGACTTTCGCCGCCATCTCACCCACCTGCAGCATAGTGCTTTCGTCGGTCAAGGCGCTGCTCGGGTTGTGGAGATTGCAGAGAATCACGAGACGGGTTTGCGGAGTGAGGTTGCGCTCGAGTTCTCCCAAACCCAGTCGAAATCCCTTCTCCGCGCGCCGTTCGAAGCGGCGCACGTTTGCCCCGATGTGTTCGAGGATAGTCAGCAGCGGATCGTAGGTGGGCTTCTCCACCAGCACCTCGTCGCCGCGGTGTACGATCGCCATCAGCGCGATGAAGTTTGCCATCGACGTGCCGAACGTATAGACAACACAGTTCTCAGGCACTTCCGCCTTCGCGGCTAAGCGTTCCATCAGCGGCTTATAGCCATACGGCCCTGTCCCGCCGATTTCTAGGTCTTCAATGCGCACCGGCAACTCAGACAGTGGATAGTCCAGCACTCCGCTAGACGCCAGGTTGAAGCGCGCATTTGAGTGCAGCTTGGCCCATGCCAGATAGTGTGAAACTGCTTCCGTTTGCAAAGTATTCATGCCTCGATCTTTCGATATAGCGACCCTCGAAATTGAAAGCCCCGATGTAGCAAAACCGGCCTACACGTCGCGGGTCACGCTGGCGAGTCGTGATGATGCTCGTCGGCTCCAGAACCAGTACACCGGAATACCCGCCAGCAGAAGCGCGTAGCCGACCAGGCTGTGGCGCGGATAGCGGTAGATCGTATTCCCCACTACCCACCAGCATATCGCGACGAAAACTGTTGTGGTGACTGGGTGGCCCGGCATTCGATAGCCGGCGCCGGCTTTCATTTCAATCTCTCCCCGCGCGGCACGACGACGAAAGACGAAGATGGTGGTTGCCGTCAGACCGAAAAACAGAAAATCCATCGCTATGACGTAATTGAGAATTTGTTCATAGTGGCCGGAGAGAGCGATCACAATCGTCCACACGCTCTGTAAGACGATGGCGACCACGGGGACGCGTGTGCGCGGATCAAGCCACGCCACGGCTCGGAAGAACAGACCGTCATCGGCCATGGCGAAGTAGACGCGAGGTGCGGTCAAAATCGACTGGCTTAAAAAGCCGAGGGTTGAGATAGCGATGGCTGCCGCGATGAACGTTGCTCCGCGCTGGCCTAGGGCCAGCCGCATTACGGCGGTCGCGGGCGTGCTGGTCACAGCGAGCGTCCGCGGACCGAGAGCGCGTAGGCACACCCAGTTCACCGAGATGTAGAGCACAATGACGCCCATTACTCCGAGCAACAGTCCGCGCGGCAGATTCTTTCTCGGCTCTTTCACTTCGGCGGCCAGGAAGTTCGCGGTTTGCCATCCGCCGTAGGAGAAGAGCACCGGCACCATCGCTGCGCCAAAGGAAGTTAGAGACGACTGCCGCTCGATCGCAGTGGTGACGGTCATGTGCTTGCCGGCGAATGCCGCTCCGGCAATTACGAGCGCGGCAATGGCTAGAATTTTCATCACCATGAGCGCGCTCTGCGTGCGTCCGCCGGTTTTCACGCCCAGGCAATTAATGAGCGTGAGGACGGCGAGAGCTGTGGTGGCGACGATCCAGTCGGGTGTGTGCAGGCCGGTCAGTTCGAGGAAATAGCGCGCGAAGGTGATGGAGACGGCGGCCATGCCTCCCGTCTGGATGACGAGTAGCAACACCCAACCGTATAAAAACGCGACCCCCGGATGATAAGCCTCGCGGAGATAAGCATACTGGCCGCCCACTTCAGGTAGCGTAGCCGCCAATTCAGCCCAAACGAAGGCGCCGCCTAGCCCGATGACGCCACCGAAAATCCAAGCTCCCAAAATCAAAGTGGGAGTGTGCACCTGCTGCGCGACAACGTAGGGATTCATGAAGATGCCCGAACCGACGATGCCGCCCATGACCAGCATGGTGGCGTCGAACAGGCCGAGCTGGCGCGCCAGGCCTGGTTTTCGGGAGGAAAGCCGATTCGCGATCGGGAGGCTAATCACGCCCTCGGCTTGCCGGCGGAATCCGGGATTTTCGTTTTGATTTTCATCTCGGTGGGACGCGCCAAAAGCTGGTGATTTGTCCAAAGCATTCTACCGCGCCGAACGAACGTGACACTACGTTTCATTTGCCAAGCTTCATCGCAATCTAAGGCAAACGACGAAGCAGCAGAATATC
>Ga0209008_1000236_pt1 | contig 23882 bp, 16 predicted proteins | sample JacPin_JW_Ref_O3_FD_187963 | JGI IMG/M metagenome (GOLD analysis project Ga0209008, IMG submission 187963) | Forest soil microbial communities from Algoma, Ontario, Canada - Jack Pine, Ontario site 1_JW_Ref_O3 (SPAdes) (version 2) | ecosystem: Environmental > Terrestrial > Soil > Boreal...
AATCCCCTGCGAGCCGATATAAATCCACGATCCCGCCGTCATCTGCCCATACATCATCAGCCCCGCGCGCTCCAGCTCGTTGAACTTCTCCCAGTTAGAAAAATGTCCCACCAGATTCGAATTAGCAATCAGCACCCGCGGGGCATACTCATGCGTTTTAAACACGCCGACCGGTTTCCCCGATTGCACCAGCAAAGTCTCATCATTCTCCAGCGCCTGCAACGACCGCACGATGGCGTGGTAACACTCCCAATTCCGAGCCGCCTTCCCCGTCCCCCCATAAACCACCAGATCCCTAGGACGCTCTGCGACCTCCTCATCCAGATTGTTCATCAGCATCCGCAAAGCCGCCTCCTGCTGCCACCCCTTGCAAGAAAGCGAGCCCCCGCGAGCCGCGCGAATGCGCGTATAAGAAGATGTGAGAGTTTCAGCGTCAACAGCCATGGAGATATGTTAGTTGGTCTGCTGCGAAATCATCAATCCGAAGAACTCCATCAGCGCCAGCCTGATTTGTCATCCCCAACGAAGTGAGGGACCAGCAGTGCGCGACAAAATACACATCAACTCGCGGACTCATTGTGATACCGGTTTAGTTCACCGGATCAGCAACCTGAGGATTCGCGCGCAGCATAGGGAATTGCAGCGAACGCAACATATTTTCGAACGTTTCTGAATAGCGGCTGCAAACCTCTTTCGGCGCGAACGCCGTTACGCGGTAGTAATCCTCACCCTCACCGAAGATTTCCATCGCAGAGGAGTACACAATTCCATTTTCGTTCCAGCTTACATTCCAGCGTGTGCCGGTTAGCCCGTCCCGTGTCACCTTTTCATCTCGAGTACGTTGGAAGTCCGTTCTTTTGGAGAAAAAGTTGTCGAGCATCTTCAGATAGAGTTCTGGCGAACCTTCGAAGTGCTCCCTGGTCAACATAAACATCGCCAGCGAGCCGGGCTTGTTAAACATGGCATTCCGCGGGCGGCTGAACGAGCCCGGCTCGACCTTCACCAATTTCCAATCGTCGGGGAGAGAGATGCGCATTGCCATGGCCGAATCATCGTACACATGCGGATCGCGCGTCGCGCTTGCGGTTGGCGTGGCGCTCGCCAGCGCGATCTCGTTGCGGGTTACATTTACAGCCTCTTCAGGACTTAGTAATGCGAAACGGCAGCGCGCGTCCTCGGAATGACAGGTCAACGTTCCGCGAAGCGGCAGCTCAACGCCGGGTGATTCTGGAAGCGAAATGGGAAGCTTCGCGGCTTGCAGTGAATCGCTGAATTTCGCCAGAGTTTTGTCTCCGTTCAATTGCCGAAACTCGGTCGGCTTTCCATCTGCCGAAATGCGCACGGCGAAGTTCCCGGATGCGTTCGTCGCACTTTCATTGGCGACCGTCACTACGTTTTTCGAACTCAAGTCGCCGCGCGCCTGCGCGATCTTGCTATCGATGGTCTCTGGAGCGAGCTTAGCCAGCCGTTTCTTAGCATCGGCGATGTCGTCGGGGTCGATTTGCCCCCGCGTCGGCAGTTCCGCAGAGGCAATTGCCATCGCATACACTTTGACCGCGTCTTCCGGGCGGCCCGATTGCTCATAGATCTGGCCGAGGTGGTCCCCGACGCTGGGGTTAGCATGGAGCGACCACGAGGCTTCCACATACGAGCGTGCGTGGTTGTTGTCGCCACGCAAGAAGTAAATCCAGCCGCGCGTGTCCCAATAACTCGCCATCCAGTAAACATAGTTCAGTTGGTCAGGAGTCAGGTGGTCGAGCGAGATATCCTGAAGGCGCGTGTTTTCGATGCTCACGCACCTTTCTGACCACTTCTCTGCGATCTCGATCTCGACATTGCGTCTGGCCAGCGCATAGGCAGCGTTGTTGAAAATGCCTGGCGCCGAAGAGACACTCGTCGCCTGTTCCAACTCCGACATGCCTTTAGCCTGGTTGCCCAGATCGAGATCGCATTCGCCCTCGGCCACCAAAGTCTCGGCGTGATTCGGGGTGAGCGAGAGCGCTTTCTGGAGTTCTGGCATGGCCTCGCTGCACTTATGCTCGTCGCGCAACATCATGCCCAGGTTGCGATGGGCGTAGTGATCGTCAGCATTCACGACCATCTGCTTGCGGAATTGTGCTGCCGCTTCGCCATACTTCCGCTGCCGCCAGTAAACCCGGCCCAGGTTGTTATAAGCGTTTCTGCTGCTCGGGTCTTTCTGAATCGACGTCCGAAGTGCTTCGCTGGAAGCGTCCAGTTGGTTCAATTCAAGCAACGCTCGTCCCAGTTCGTTCCACGCGTTTGCATTCTCTGGATTGGTCGAAGTGAGCTTGCGCATCAGGTTTACCGTTGTGGCGTAGTCTCCGCGGTTGTAAGCCTCTGAAGCAGCGGAAAAGGTGTTCCGAAAATCGTCGGCAGCATCTCTTTTCTCTTGCAGATGTTCATCTAAAGGAGCCTGCGCCGCCCCGGTGTTTAGCCGGAAATTCACCGTCACCGTCAGGTCCACATCGACCGGATTGCCCTGGTAGGTTCCAGGATCGAACTTCCACTGGCTCACCGCATCGACCGCCGCGTGATCGATCTCTCTGTCGACTCCATTCACAACATGCACGCCGCTTACAGACCCGTCCTTAGTCACCGTCAATCCCAGCGTGACGGTGCCTTCCTTGCGGCTTCTACGGGCTTTCTCGGGATAGGTGGGATTGACTTTGCGCATGGCCCGCGGACTCGCTGCGCACGGACCCGCCGACGCAGGATTCTTCTCGCTGCAAACCTGCATGGCCGAGACAGCGTCTACGGAGATAGTCTCTTGGGAATAGAGCGCGCTCGTAGAAAGCAGAAGGAAAAATAGAAGATAAATGCGCGGCATGATGATTCGTGACCGGCCACATTGTAACTCACAAAGACCGACTTACAAGCGTGTTTAACTCGACTATTGAGGGCCAATAGTAGCCGCTATTTTTCACTCCCACTCAATCGTCCCCGGCGGCTTCGAAGTAATGTCATACACCACCCGATTCACCCCGCGCACTTCATTCACTATCCGATTCGAAATCGTCTTCAGCACCTCATACGGCAGCGGAACCCAATCCGCCGTCATCCCATCCTCCGAATGCACCGCCCGCACCGCGCACGTATAAGCGTAAGTCCGCTGATCGCCCATCACCCCCACCGACATCACCGGCAACAGCACCGCAAACGACTGCCATATCTTCTGATACAGCCCCGCCCGCTTGATCTCCCCCACCACAATCTCATCGCAGTCGCGCAGCAAATCCGCGCGCTCCCGAGTTACCTCGCCCAGAATCCGCACCGCCAACCCCGGCCCCGGAAACGGCTGCCGCTGCAAAATATCCTCGGGCATCCCCAAGTCGCGCCCAATCCGCCGCACCTCATCTTTAAATAAATCCTTCAACGGCTCAATCAGTTTAAGCTTCATTTTCTCCGGCAGCCCGCCCACATTGTGATGCGACTTGATCACCTGCGACGGCCCGCGCACCGACCGCGACTCAATCACATCCGGATAAAGCGTCCCCTGCACCAGCCATTCCACTTCGCCTTCTTCCTTGAGAATGCGCTTCGCCTCATCGTCAAACACCTCAATAAACTCGTTGCCGATAATCTTTCTCTTCGTCTCCGGATCAGTCACGCCCGCGAGTTTCTTCATAAAGCGCTCGGTAGCATCGACCGCGACCAGGTGCAACCCGAGACTGTCGCGCAAATTCTGCTGCACTTTTTCAAACTCATTCTTGCGCAGCACACCGTTGTTAACAAACACGCAAGTAAGCCGCGACCCTTTGACTCCGCTCAGGGCAGACTCTCCCGCATCGTCGCGAAGAGCCCGATCCACCAGCACCGCCGCCACGGAAGAATCCACTCCCCCCGAAAGCGCGCAAATCGCCCGCCCCGCGCCGACTTGCTGCCGTACCTGCGCCACCGTAGCCGCAATAAAATGTTGCGGAGTCCAAGTTGCCTTCGCTCCACAAATATTGAGCGCAAAATTCCGCAAAATCTCCGCGCCGAGCGGCGTGTGATGCACCTCCGGATGAAACTGCACCGCCCACATTCGCCGCTCCGCATTCTCAATTGCCGCAACCGCATTCGCCGTCTTAGCCGTCAGCCGAAATCCCGCAGGCAACTCCTCCGCCGAATCGCCATGCGACATCCATACGGATAATTCGCCAGGCAGTCCCTGAAAAAGCTGCGAATCCGATTGCTCAATTGCAACCTGCGCGTGCCCATACTCGCGTTTCGCAGCCGGCAGCACTTTGCCTCCCAGCGCATACACCATGAATTGCAATCCATAACAAATGCCAAGCACCGGCACGCCCAGCTCAAACACACTCTTGTCCGCCAGCGGCGCCTCTTTGTCATAAACCGACGACGGGCCGCCCGACAAAATAATTCCCACCGGAGAATAGCTGCGAATCTCTTCCAGCGTAGCGTTGAAAGGAAGAACAACAGAAAAGACTTTCAGTTCGCGGATGCGGCGCGCAATCAGCTGCGAATATTGCGCCCCAAAATCGAGGACAACAATAGATTGGTTTTCCACGGATGAGTCTCTCAGATTTGTTTCAGAAATGTAAAGCAGATTACAGCCAAGTCGCTAGTGTCATGTTGTGTAAAAGTCAGGTTTTGGCGCCTAAATTGTGCAACCTACTTTTCGCCCCGGCATCGAAACACTCATATAGAAAGCGCACAGAAACATTCGCAAAAGTCAGGCCGAGTACGCGCTGTCTCGAGGGCGACGTGTGCAGCGCGACGTTCACGCGGTGCAATCGGCATTCCGTAACCTCAACCATCTAATCTGAGGAGGATTAAGATCATGCAAACTCTAGCACGTCTGGCCACGCTGTCCCTGCTTACCGTTGCGCTAACCACCGTCACCTTCGCCGCCAACAAGAATCAAGGCAACTTTACCTTAGCGGGCACGGTTCGAATCGGTTCAACCGAACTTGGCGCCGGAGACTATAAAGCGCAATGGCAAGCGGAGAGTGGCGGCGCTGTCAAAGTCGAATTCCTGCAGAATGGCAAAACTGTCGCCACCGCGGAAGGCAAGTTAAAAGATCTGCAACAACCGGCACCGTATACTGCAGTCGTCACCAAGCCGGCGAGCGACAACGCGCAGCAAATCGACGAAATTGATTTCAACAAACAGAAGCAGGCTTTGGTGTTTGGAGAGTAAGTTCTTATTGCCTGGCAGGTGAAAAATATCTCCGAGCGGGCCCGCTTCTTTCGAAGTGTGCCCGCAAATTTATTCACTGCATTCTTCGCAGAAATCGGGTTTCCATCCGCTCTCCCACGACTTACCTCGCAACGATATTCATCAATTTGTTTGGCACCACGATCTTCTTCACGATCTGCTTGCCCGCGATTGCCGCTTTAACTTTTTCGTCCGACAGCGCAGCCTGCTCGATCTGATCGTTCGTCGCTCCCGCGGGCACCACCACCAGCCCGCGCAGCTTGCCGTTGACCTGCACCGGAATCTCAATCTCATCTTCCGCCGCCAGCGCCGCATCATACTTTGGCCACGGCGCCTTCAGCAGCTGGCCCGCCTCCCCCGTCATCTCCCAAAGTTCATGCGCCAAATAAGGAGCCATCGGCGCCAGCAACAGCGCGACATCCCGCTGCACCTCGGCAATCAGCGCCCCAGGAATTTTCCCCGAAGCAATCGCTTGCTCCGCCCCATACATCTCATTCATCAATTCCATGATCGCCGCGATGCAAGTATTGAAATGCCAGCGCCCCTGAAAATCATTGCTCACGCGCTTAATAGTCTGGTGCAGCTTCCGCTGCATGCCGCGAGCCTCCGGCGACAATGACAAGGTCGACGACTCCGCAGACAGAGACTCCGGCTCTGCCCCAGACTTTCCCACCGCCGCATTCCGCAAATAGAACCGATACACCCTCCCCAAAAACCGCTGCACCCCCTCAATCCCCGTCTCCTGCCAATCCAAATCTCTATCCGGCGGCGCCGCAAACAAGCTATACATGCGCGTTGCATCCGCCCCATACCTCTCCACCATCTCATCCGGAGACACGGTATTCCCCAGACTCTTCGACATCTTCGCGCCGTTCCTGATCACCATCCCCTGCGTGAACAGCCGCTCCACCGGCTCATCATTCTTCACCAGTCCCATGTCGCGCATAAACTTCGTCCAGAATCGCGAATAAATCAGATGAAGGATCGCATGCTCAACCCCGCCAATATATTGGTCAATCGGAAACCAGTAAGCGATCTTCGACGAATCAAACGGAGCCGCATCATTCTTAGCGTCCGCATAGCGGTAGAAATACCACGACGAATCCACAAACGTATCCATCGTGTCCGTCTCCCGCCGCGCGGGCCCGCCACACTTAGGGCAAGTAGTATTCAAAAACGAGGGCACATTCAAAAGAGGCGAACCGCCGGCCAAAGTAATCGGCACCTTGTCAGGCAAAATCACCGGCAAATCTTTTTCCTCCAACGGCACCACGCCATCCTTATCGCAATACACCATCGGAATCGGCGTGCCCCAATACCGCTGCCGCGAAATGCCCCAATCCTTCAGCCGAAAAGTAACCGTAGCCTTGCCAAATCCCTTCTCCTCGGCGCGCGCCGCCAACGCCGCCATCGCTTCCTTGCAGCCCAGCCCGCTGAACTCGCCCGAATTCACCACGATCCCATCCATCGTCGTAAAAGGCAGCGGCGGCTCGACCATGGTCTCGTCCGGATCAGTACCAGCCGGCAAAATCACCACCTTAATATCCAATTTATATTTCTGCGCGAATTCATAATCGCGCTCATCATGCGCCGGGACGCTCATAATCGCGCCTGTGCCGTAATCCATCAAAATATAATTCGCCACCCACACTGGCACCGCTTCGCCCTTAAAAGGATTCTTCGCATAGCGCCCAGTAAACACGCCGTGCTTTTCAATGCTTCCAATATCCCCGGCTTCTTTCGCCCGCCGCTGCTCGGCGATCAACTCATCGACCTTGGCACGCAAAGCCGCATCGCGCGCGATCATGTCGCCGACAATCGGATGCTCCGGCGCCAGATTCAACGAGGTCGCGCCATAGATCGTATCGATCCGCGTTGTAAACACCTTGATCGTCGATCCCGCGGGCCCCACCGTTCCGCCCAAATCGAAATCCACCTGCACGCCTTCGCTGCGCCCAATCCAGTTCGACTGCATCACTCGAACTTTTTCCGGCCAGCCCGACAGCTTCTCCAGATCGCGCAACAATTCATCCGCGTATTTCGTAATCCGCAAAAACCACTGCTCCAACTCGCGCTGCTCAACCCGAGTGTCCTCATGCCGCCAGCACATCCCGCCAACCACTTGCTCGTTCGCCAGCACAGTGCAGCACACGGGACACCAATTCACCTTGCTCTTCTTCCGATACGCCAATCCCGCCGCATACAACTTCAAAAAAAACCACTGATTCCAGCGGTAATAATCCGGCCGGCAAGTCGTAACCTCGCGCGACCAATCGTAGGCGAAGCCGAGGCGATTCAACTGCACCTTCATCGCCGCAATATTTCCCAGCGTCCACTCCCGCGGAGGAGTATTGTTTTTGATCGCCGCATTCTCCGCCGGCAGCCCAAACGAATCCCACCCCATCGGATGCAGCACGTTATACCCGTTCATCCACATATAACGAGCCAGCGCGTCGCCAATCGCATAGTTGCGCACATGCCCCATATGCAGCGCGCCTGAAGGGTAGGGAAGCATCTCCAACACATAAAACTTGGGCTTCGTCGGATGCGTCTCGGCCGCATAAAGCGTCGGATCGCTCTGCCAGCGAGCCGCCCACTTCTGCTCAATGCGCTGCGCATCATAACGCTCGTCGCGCGCGGTAGAGATCGTTTTGTCTTCCTGTGGCATAGGTATATATAGAAGGATAGTTCAGTAAAGGGTAATCAACTATTTTACAACGCCTGACATTCGCCCGCCGTCATGTCGCCCGCCGTCGATTGACAGCCTCATCGGTTCACGCCTAACATCACAATTGAGCAAGCGGCCTTACTTTGCTATTTCAGGTTCGCTGAACTAAGTCAGCCCTTCTGAAGTTCTCCCTCCTTAGCAAACCGAACGAAATCAACGAAGGATCCCTATGCGCAAGCCGTGGCGATTCGCAGCGCTAATGGCAATGGTCCAATTGGCCGGCATCGCAGTGTCTTCGATCATTTGGATCAAGCGCCCTGGCATTGGACTGCGGCCGGCCGAAAAGTTGCCGATGAAATTTCCAGCTACTGGACCAACTTCGCAAAATCAGGCAATCCGAATGGCCGCGATCTCCCCGCATGGCCAGCATTCACCATCGCGGACAGCAAAGTCTTATATCTTGGCGACCCAATTACCGTAGGTGGCGCGGCCAACATTAATAGCCTCACTGTCTTCGACAACGTCTACACCGCCGTGCGTGGCAGTCCCTTTGCCGCGAAAATAGTGGCCGTTCGCCAGGAGACGGTTCCCATCCCCTAGAGACAAAAACGCGCCGCAGAGCCGATCCTGTCTTTACCTTTGGGTGGCGCAGCGGTTCACCGCTGCGAAAAAAGGATTGTTTCTAACTTTGGCCGCTGAGGCGCTGCCGCGGTAAGCTCTTGCACAAGGTTTTCTCCGTGACTCAGTGCCTCCGTGGTGAAAGAGCAGCGTCTCAGCGGGAGCGCCGCTGCTTCACCACTCCCTTCAGCGCCTCCACATTCCGCAAATCATCCCCCGCATCATCAATCGGAGTCTCCGCAATAAACGCCGCATGTTTCAATCGTCGATCGTTCAGCAGCGCCCGAAAAACCTCCAACCCCAACCTCCCACGTGCAATATGCTCGTGCCGATCCAGCCTCGACCCGCGCTCCGCCTTAGCGTCATTGCAATGCCACACCCGCACATTCCCGAGTCCCACCGTCTCCCCAAGATGCCGCAAAGTAAGCGCGCGCCCCTCTTCACTAACCATGTCATATCCCGCGACATGCGTGTGACATGTATCAATGCACGCCCCGACCGGCACATGAGCGCGCAGCAACTCAAGCAACTCCGCCACCTGCTCAAACGTTCCGCCCAGCGAATACTCTGCCCCCGCCGTATTCTCAATCAAAATCGTCAGGCCGCTCGCAGCCAAATCCATCCCCGAGCAAGCCTCCGCAATCGAAGCCGCCGTCCGTGCCAATCCCTCCTCTCGGCCAGCCCCGCGAAACGATCCCGGATGCAGCACCAGATACTCCGCGCACAACGCCAGCCCCCGTTCCACTTCACCGCGAAACGCGGCGATCGATTTCTTAAGAAAGCCGGAGTTGGTCCCCGCCAAATTAATTAAATAATTCGAGTGAATCACCAGCGGCTTCAGATCATACTGCCGCCGCAACTGGCTCATAGCCTCGCACTGCGAGCGCCCCAACGAATAAGGCCGCCATTGCCGCGGGCTGGTAGAGAAAATCTGAAAGGTATTGCATCCCAGCCGAAACGCCCGCTCCGCCGCATTCTCCACCCCGCCAGCAATCGAAGTATGAATCCCAATCCGCCGGGAAGTAGCCGCAGAAGGCTTCCAGTCCGCGGGCCATCTCAACGGATCCTTCTCGGACGAAAAAAACTCAGACGGACGCAACTCAGCCATGAAGAAAGTCTAGAGCATCCGGTTGTCATCCTGAGCGAAGCCGTTTTTCACGAAGTGAAAAACAGGCGAAGTCGAAGGACCCCTAGCCCCTCATCCACGCGCCGCGGGCGTTCGGCTAGCTGCAAGATTGCGCCACATCGTTAGTTTGCTCAACGCCGCCCACACAGCTAAACTTAACAGTTCGTAGGAGTCCCTATGTTAGTAGTCATGCAGGCGCAGGCCACCGAAGACCAGATCAGCGCCGTTTGCAAAAAAATCGAATCGCTAGGCTACCGCGCCCACTCCATGCCCGGAGCTCAACGCACCGCCATCGGCATCACAGGCAACAAAGGCGAGGTCGAAGCCGGCACGCTCGAAGAAATGCCCGGCGTCCAGGAAGTCATCCGTGTCTCCAAGCCCTACAAACTGGTCAGCCGCGACACCAAGCCCGACAACACCGTCATCAAATTCCCCAACTCGCCCGTCACCATCGGCGGAAAAGATCTAGCCATCGTTGCCGGTCCCTGCGGCATCGAGAGCCGAGACCAGGCCTTCGCCACCGCCGAGCGCGTAGCTCGTGCCGGAGCTCAGTTCTTCCGCGGAGGCGCCTACAAACCCCGCACCTCTCCTTATTCTTTCCAGGGCCTCGGCGAAGAAGGCCTAAAAATTATGGCCGAAGTCCGCGACCGTTTCGGCCTCCTCATCATCACCGAAGCCGTCGACTACGAATCCCTCGACTTAGTCGACCAATACGCCGACGTAATCCAGATCGGCGCTCGCAACATGCAAAACTTCTCGCTCCTCAAGCGCGCCGGACGCGCCCGCAAGCCCGTCCTGCTCAAGCGCGGCATCTCCGCCACGCTCGAAGAATTTCTCATGGCCGCCGAATACATCATGAGCGAGGGCAACTACAACATCGTCCTCTGCGAGCGCGGAATCCGCACCTTCGCCGATCACACTCGCAACACCCTCGACCTCAGCATCGTGCCCGCCGTCCAACGCCTCAGCCATCTCCCCATCATCGTCGATCCCAGCCACGGCACCGGCAAGCGCAACAAAGTAACTCCGCTCTCCCGCGCCGCCATAGCCGTAGGAGCCGATGGCCTGATCGTAGAGGTCCACCATGATCCCGACCGCGCCTTGTCCGACGGCATGCAATCCCTCTACCCCGACCAGTTCGACGCGCTGATGCAGCAGGTAAGGCAGATCGCCGCCGTGCTAGGACGCAACATTCCCGCGTCGGCCCACACCCACGCCGGTGCAACGGTTTCGTAGTGCGTCAGTCTGAATCTGTTTTGTGCATCAGTTTGAATTTGCTTTGAAAGGGCAGCTTTTACCAGCTTGCCGAAAAACTTGACTTTGTCCTTGCTCTTGGGTGGCAGCGGTTTACCGCCTTCGCTCTTGCTTTTGGGTGGCGCAGCGCTTCGGCGCTGCGATAAAGGGCTTGTTTTGAATACTGGCTTTAACCGCTGAGGGAATGTGTACACTACCCACATTTCGCAGGATTGATTGTATGCAACGAATGCGCCTGTTCGCCGTGGCCATCGCGCTGATAGCTGCTCTGGCGCACCCCGCGGCCCTACTCGGCCAGGACAATTCGGCGAAGGAACCCACGATGGAGACCTGTTGTGCCACAACCACCGGGGAGGGTTTGCGCGCTCAATCCACCGGACCGCCGCCGCATACGACGACAAAGATCGGAAGAAAAAGATTGAGGGTACCGTTACGCTCTCGGTGATTCTGACGAAAGCGGGCAGGACGGCGGACATCAAGGTAACAAAAAGCCTGACTCCAGGCCTCGACCAATAGGCGATTAAGAGCGTCTCACAATGGACGTTCGAGCCACTCTTCGAGGACGGGCAGGCTTGTGCGATGAGGATCCACGTCCAAGTTAATTTCCACCTATATTGACGCTCGCCGCATCTGATACTCTCTTGCCTTCACCGAGGCCAACTCGTCCCCCGAGAAAATGAGAAAATCTCTTCTACTCGCCGTCCTAATTCCCCTAGTCCTAGCCGCCGGATGGTATTACTTCCACCAGCGCACCCTCCCGGCCTACGGCCCGCTCTATCGCGAATACGCCTACATCACCAACGGCAAGAGCAACACAGTCACCATCATCGACCTGCGCAACTTCATCCCCGTTCGCACGCTGCAAGTCGGCACCGATCCCACCGGAGTCGCCGCCAATCCCAAGCGCAACGAAATCTACGTAGTCAACTCCGGCTCATCGAACGTCAGTGTAATCGACGCCGAGCAAAATAAAGTCGTCGCCACCATCGGCGTCCACGGACGCCCCTTCTTCATCGACGTCTCTCCCGACGGTCGCCGCGCCTACGTAGCCAACTCCGGCTCCGCCAACATATCGGTCGTCGATCTCGATCGCCGCGCCGTCATCGCCACTCTCCACGTCGGCGGAAGCCCCGGCCTGGCGCGCGTTTCCCCCGATGGATCAACCGTCGTCGTCAGCAACCGCGCCGATAACTCCGTCTCCATCATCGACACCGCCCGCCTCGCCGTCCGCTCCGCCATCAACATCTGCATTCATCCCGAAGACATCGCCATCCTCCCCGATTCCTCGAAGGCTTTTATCTCCTGCTCCGGATCAGGCCAGGTGGCAAGCATCGACCTAAAGAATGACAGACTCCTGGCGCTCCTCGATGTAGGGAAATCTCCTGTAAGTCTCGCGCTAAAGCCCGACGGCGGAGAACTAGCCGCCTTCAATTTCGAAGCTGGCAGTTTCTCCATGATCGAAACCGCCGCCAATGAAGTATCCGGGAGTTACTTGGTAGGAACCGAACCAACTCGCGGCGTAGTATCTCTAGATAACTCGCGCCTCTATATCTCTAACTTCGGATCGAATAACATCGCAGTCTACGACATAGACCTCGGTAAGATCATCGCCTATCTCCCCGTAGGAAGTAATCCCGACGCCCTGGCCCTCTCGCAAAATCAAAATTATTTACTGGTCTTAGATACCGGCTCCGGCGATTTAGCCGTAATTCAGAAGCGTCAGCCCAAGAAAAAATTCGAGCCCTCGGAATATTCCTTGCTGACCATCATCCCAGTAGGCATGCAGCCGAATCAAATTGTGGTGAAATCGTTTCGCGCCACAAAACTAATCGAGGCCCACTAGGCTGAAGAGGCCCAGACTGCAGCCCCGACCAAGGCAAGGGGTTGCGCCCCTAGCTGTTGATAGCATTCATTGCTGATGTCACCATCACCAGCGTGCATGCGGCTATCTTGTCCCCAACCTCTGCGGGCGGACAGCAGGTGCTTTGCTTCGCTCGGCATGGCAAATCTTTAGTGTTCCAAAAGGCGGCGGGATGCGCCGAGGGTCAGCTTCCCTGCGTGTTAGATTCGAGTGATGCGTTCAATTTTGCAGAAGCGTTCGCTGCGATTTGTTTTTGCGGCGAATGTCATTTCCATGCTGGGCAGCGGGATGAATTCTGCTGCGGTGGCTTGGACGATTCTGCAGCGCACGCATTCGGAGATGGCGCTCGGGACGTTTGCGGCGCTGCAGACGATTCCGGCGATGCTGATGCTGCCGTTTACTGGCGTCATTATTGATCGCGAGGACCGGCGGCGCCTGGTGATGTGGCTGGATGCTTCGCGGGCGGTCGTCATTCTCGCGGTGACGGTGCTGGCATTTCTGCATCGCGTGCAGGTGTGGGAACTCTACCTGATGAACACGTTGGTGGCGGCGGGGTTCTGGATGTTCTGGCCGACGATCACGGCGTTGATTCAGGAGTTGACGCCGGAGGGAGCGTTCGTGCAGTCGAATACGTTTCTGCTGGCGGGGATACAGGGGGGATGGCTGATTGCCGGCGCGATTGTTGGATTTGTCTATGAACATATAGGGCTTGGCGGAGTGCTGCTGATCGATGTGAGCACTTACGTTGTGTCGTTTGCTTGTTACCTGGCGGTGCGGCAGGGGCGGCATGTGGTGCCGCGGGCGGGTGAGTTGCGACACGATCTGGAGGCGGCGGAGACGGCGGCGGCGCGATTTGTGCGCGAGATGCGGGAGGGGCTGGCATTTCTGCGCTCGCATCGCAGTGTGGTTTTTCTCGGGGCGAGCTGGGCATTATTTTTGGGCGCGATGATGACGGGCGTGGTGGTGACGGCTCCGCTGAGCGATCGCGTCTTTCATGCGGGCGCTACGGGCTACGGATGGTTGAATGGCGGATGGGGCGTGGGCGCATTTCTTAGCGTGATGTACACTCCGGCGCTGATTGCTCGAGTGGGGGCGCGGTGGTCGATCGCGCTCTCGATGCTGCTGCTGACATTCACCATGGCGGTCGCGCCGTTTTCACCTTGGCTGGCTATGGCGGTGATGCTGTTTGCGTTGATGGGATCGGCGCGCGGGGTGAGCGGCGTAGCTATGAATACCAGCCTGATGGAACAGGTGCCACCGCACTTCATGGGGCGGGTGCAGAATACCTTTTATTTCTTCGGGACGTTCTTGCAGGTGACGTTGGGACTGGCGGTTGGATGGGTTGCGTCACGCGTCAGCCTGACGGCGGGATTTGGCGTGATCGCGGCGGTGTATGCGGTTGCGTTCGGGAGCGCGTGTTGGCCGATCCGGGTTGAGCGAGCGCTGGTTTCAGCGGCGGAGTAGCCCGCTCGGAGACCTGGAACCCCGCGGCTAAACAGTTTGCTGGAAAACTCGCCGGGCGCCCCTCAGTGGCTGAAGCCGGCGCCGAAAATGCCGAGTTACCGCAGCGGCAAACCGCTGCGCCACCCAAAAGCAAGCGCTGCGTTGACACCGTTTCTCACTCGGTTCGCAATGCGCTGATCGGTTCGAGCGTTGCTGCCTTGCGCGCGGGCAGCAGAGTCGCAACCAGAGCCGCCAGACTTAATACAAAAATTGTGACCAGCAAAATCTGCAGAGCGAAGGGCTTCACTCCAAATAGTTGCTTAGTCATAGCGTAACCCGCCAGGATGGTTGCGGGAATGCCGATGGCTAATCCCATGCCGACCTGTAGAAACGCGCCCCGCAGCACCAGTTTGAGAACATTGAGACGATCGGCGCCTAACGCCATGCGGATGCCGATTTCGCTGGTGCGGCGTTCGACTGAATATGCGGTTACGCCGTAGAGTCCTACGGACGCGAGCGCGAGCGCCAGCAAGCCGAACAGCGAGGTTAGTTTTGCGAGCATGGTATGCTGCGCGAAGTTATCGTCCACCTGGGCGGCGAAACTCATGAAATCGATGACCGCGAGGTTTGGATTCACCTGGGCGAGAGCGTTGCGAACCTGCGGTTCAATTCCCGGCACACTTCCCTGTGTCTGCAATACGGTGGCATCCAGATAGTGCGAGCTGTCTTCGAAGGCCCTAAAGCGCACCGTGTCGTACTCGACACGCTGCGCGGCGGCGAGGAAAAAGGTGGGCGGAATCTGTCTCGTCGGACCGCGATATTGCGTATCCTCGGTGACGCCAACGATTTCAAAGTTTCCCGCATATTTCTGACCGAGATCTCCGAAATGTTTTCCGATCGGGTCTTCATCTTTGAAGAACTTCTTCGCGAATGTCTGGTTGACGACGGCGACGTTGCGCGTGGAGGCAGTATCCTGCTCGGTAATCGGGCGGCCCTTTAGAATTTTGGTGCCTATGCTTTCGAAGTAGCCGTCGCTCACTCGCACCCACGAGGCGTTGTTCTGATCGCTTCCCGGTGGAGGCGGGGCCTGCCCTTCGAAATAAAGAGTTTCGCTCCAGTTGTCGCCCTCTAAGGGAGTGTAGAGTGCGAAGCTGACGCGGCTTACTCCGGGAATCGCAGCCAGGTTGTCGCGCAGCTGGCGATAGAGGGCGGGCAGTTGGTCAACTTTATATCCAGCCATTTGCGGATCAAAATGCAGGATGTAGCGGTTGGCCAACTGGAAGCCGAAATTCTGCTGATGCATGTTGCGCAAACTCTCGGCGAGCGATCCGGCGGCGCACAAGAGAACCAGCGACAATGCGGCCTGGGCGATGACCAGCGATTTTTGCGCCCAACCCGAGGCGTGGGTGGTGGAACGATGGGCCCCACGCAGAGCATCGGACGGATCGGCATGGGCGGTCATCCATGCGGGCGCGACGCCGAACAGGATTCCGGTCAGCAGACAAACTACGAACGTGAAGGCCAGTACGGGCAACGAAGGCGTGGCGCTGATGGACACATGGTTGTCCCGAAATGCGAGGTTCAGGATGAGGCGTGTGCAGGCGAAGGCGAACGCCACGCCGACGATGCCGCCGAGCAAGGCGAGCACCGTGCTTTCAGTGAGTACTTGCGATATCTGACGCGACCGCGACGCGCCGAGGGCGGCTTGCACGGAGGTATGCTGGCGCCGGCTCGCCGCTCGAACCAGCATCAAGTTGGCAACGTTGGCGCAGGCAATCAGCAGCACGAAGCCAGAAACCCACATGAGCAGTTGCAATCCGGATTCATATCGGTCGCGCATCGCCTGCACGCCCGCTCCGCCCGGAGAGAGATGCAGAGTTTGTTTCGGGACCAAGCCGGATTCACCGGGCTGCAACTTCGCATCCGGCCCCAGCAGAAACTGTTTGAGTAGCAGCTGCATCTGCGCCTCAATCGCCTTTGGATCGCCGCCGGGCGCGATTCGGCCGATCAGGTCAAGCCAATTCGATTCGGGAAACTGCAAGAGATTTTGCGGGCCGTCGGTCAGCACCTCTGCATTCAGAGGTAACCAGAAGGCCGGAGCGCCGTCCAGGCGATCCCCGTAGAATCCTGGCGGCGCAACGCCAATGACGGTAAAGGGCAATCCGTTGAAGGTGAAGCTCGATCCAATCACCGAGGGATCATGGCCGTATTTCTGTTCCCAGGTCGCATAACTGATCATTGCGACGGGCTCGGCCCCCTTGCGGTCGTCGTCTCGGATAAATGCGCGACCGGCATAAGCGCTAATGCCGAACATGGAAAAGTAATTTCCCGACACGTACTGCCCCTTGAGCGACTCGGCGGGCTGGCTGCTGCCGCTGCGCCGGACGCCCATCAGAGTGCGGCCCGCCTGGAAAGCGGCGAGTTCGTTGAATCCGCGGGTATGGTCGCGGAACATTTTGTATTGCTCATAGGAGAAGATCGACCAATCATCTTCCAGGCCGCTGCTGACGCAACAGTCGACAACGTCGCCGACGCGATAGAGTTCGCTCGGCCTGGCGACCGGCAAGGATTTCAACAATACGGCGTGCACCAAAGTAAAGATGGCGGTTGTCGCGCCAATGCCGAGCGCGAGCGTCAGCACGGCGGTGGTGGTGAAACCCGGAGCACGAGCAAATTGGCGGATCGCATAACGGACATCGTCTAGGAACTGCATGTCGCCTCCGACCGTTAATACGGGAAGATTCTAGCCTTGGTTCAGGTCGATCGCGGGTTGGACTCTCGCCATGGTCGATTGGTGAGCGGGCGATTCGCGAGCAAGTGCGAAGCTGCGGTTCGCACCGCACCGTATCCCGTACAATAGGAGGAGTCTTCCCGCATGAAACGCATCGCCATCCTAGGTTCGACCGGCTCGATCGGGCGCAGCACTTTAAGTGTTGTCGAAAGCAATCCTGACCGCTTTGAAGTGGTGACGCTGGCGGCTGGGAGTAATGCCCAGTTGGCATTCGAGCAGGCTGTGCGCTGGAAGCCGCGCGTGCTTTCGCTGGCAAAAGAAGAGGATGCGGCGGAGGTGCGCGGCAGGCTGCTGGGCGCGGGAATCTCTGAGATTGAGGTGGTCGACGGGGCTGCGGGCACGGTACGGGTGGCGACGCATCCCGATGTGGATTTCGTGGTCAGCGCGATTGTTGGGGTCTCGGGGCTCGAAGCAACCTATGAAGCGGTGCGCGCGGGGAAGACGGTTGGCCTGGCGAACAAGGAGTGCCTGGTGGTGGCGGGCGAACTGATTACGGCGGAGGCTCGGAGACAGGGCAAGCCGCTGCTGCCGATTGATAGCGAGCATAATGCCGTCCACCAATGTCTGCGGGGCGGGCGGGTAGAAGAGGTGGAGCGGATCTGGCTGACGGCTTCGGGCGGTCCTTTTTTGAAAACGCCAAAGGTGGAATTTGCTGCCATTACGGTCGAGCAGGCGCTGAATCATCCGACGTGGAAGATGGGAAAAAGGATCACCATCGACTCGGCAACCTTGATGAATAAGGGGTTCGAGGTGATTGAGGCTTGCCGGCTGTTTCAAGTGCCGCCGAAGCGGGTGCAAGTCATTGTGCATCCACAATCTACGATCCATTCATTGGTCGAATTTGTGGATGGCAGCATACTTGCACAGATTTCTGTGACGGATATGCGGCTGCCGATTTTGTATGCTCTGACATATCCGGAACGGATTGCCTCGGATTTGCGTTTCTCTATTAATAACCTGCGGCATCTGGATTTTTGCCCGCCGGATATGGCTAAATTTCCTTGCCTGCGGATAGCTTACGAGGCGGCCGAGGCGGGCGGGGCGAAGACAATCGCGCTGAATGCGGCGGATGAGGTCGCGGTGGCAGCGTTTCTGGAGAGGCACATTGGGTTTGAGGAGATTCCGCGGATTATTGAAGAAGTAATGGCTGCAACGCCAGCGCGGCATTTGGAATCTATACAACAGGTGCTGATTCTGGATGCAGAGGCACGCCTTTTAGCAAGAGAAATGGTGCAGAAGCAGAGTCGAAAGGGATTGCCCATCAGGGCCATTTCATAATCGGAAATTGGGAGTAGTCTAAATTAATATGCCACAGCTTTTGTCCATCCTTCATACCGTTTTTGTCATGGGAATTGTGCTCGGATTCATGATTTTGATTCATGAATTCGGCCACTTTGCCGCGGCCAAGTATTTCGGGGTTCGGGTGGAACAGTTTGCCATCGGCTTCGGCAAGCGGCTGCTGGGCTTCCGGCATGGCGAAACTGACTATCGCATCAACATTTTGCCGCTGGGCGGCTACGTGAAAATGTCGGGCGAGAACCCGATGGACGACCGCACGGGCGATCCGGGCGAGTTTCTGTCGCATCCGCGCTGGCAGCGCTTCGTGATTGCGCTGGCCGGGCCGGCCATGAACATCATATTGGCGGTAGGGCTGCTAACCGGCGTTTATATGGTGCGCTACGAATATCCGGCGGTGCTTGATGAGCCGGCGCAGGTGGGATGGGTGAATCCTGATACTCCTGCTGAAAGAGCTGGCATTCAGCGGGGCGACAAGATTGTACGGGTCGATGACATCAGCAATCCGACGTGGGAGCAGATGGAAGTGAAATGCGCGCTGAGCCCGAATCAGCCGTTGAAATTTGGCATTGAGCGCAACGGCAAGGTGATGGATGAAGTGCTTACGCCGGAGCCAGTCGGGCCGAATCAGTACGGGGCGATGGGGTGGGTGCCGCAGGAGTCGAGCGTAGTTTTGACGACGGTTGAACCGGGGATGCCGGCCGAAAAGGCCGGACTGAAGATCGGAGATCAGATTCTTACCGCCAATGGGCAGGAGATTCCGGCGGTGCAGGCGCTGATACAGATGCTGAAGCGGACTAAAGATCAGCCGCTGGAGATTGTCGTTCTCAGAAACGGCCAAAGACAAGCGTTCACCGTGAAGCCGACGTTCGACCAGGGAAGCGGGGGGCAGGAACCTGCTTACCGAATTGGGATTGCAAGCAATCCGACGAAAGTGGTGAAACTGAATTTCCCGGATGCGCTAAAGCGCTCGCTTTCCGACAACAAGCGCAGCTCTTTCCTCATTCTCGAGTTGCTGCGCAAAATGGTGGAGCGTAAAGTATCGATGCGGCAGGTGGATGGGCCCATTGGAATCGGTAGCGCGGTGGGGGCGGCCGCGCGCGAACAGGGCTGGACTCCGCTGCTCTTGATCACCGCCGCGATCAGTTTGAACCTGGGCATCATGAACCTGCTGCCCATCCCCATACTCGACGGTGGCGTGATTCTGCTTCTCTTTATTGAGAGCCTGATGCAGAAGGAAATCAGCCTGCCGATCAAGGAGCGCATCTACCAGGCAGCATTTGTCTTTCTGGTGCTCTTCGCAGTGATGGTGATTTATAACGACTTAGTGAAGACGCTGCCCGGGCTGACGCGAATGCCTTAGCGTTCGCGCCGGATCGGCCGCCTTTCGCGGGAAAACGTCACTCGGTCGCGGACATCACAGCCACGCCGAAGCGAGGCAAAGTCACCGACCGTTTCGTTCCCCCAACTAGAACATCTTCCATGGGAGCGGGGAGAGTTATAGTCTCCTCGCCTTTCGCAAAGCTGACCAGCACGTACACAATTTTGTTTTTTCCATTCTTTGTTCCATATCGGGGATAGACCTCAATGCCAATCGGAACCCGTCCCAAGGCGGGTTTCGCACCGCTGATTTCTGACATCCACTTAGCGGCTGCGGCCATGCCGGCATCGTCAAACCATGCGCCGATATAGGTGATTCGTCCCTTGCCCACGCGACGCGTGATCGCGGCGGGTTGTCCATCGAGCCAGCCATTGCTCTTGCCGTAACGTGCGAGGACTTCGACATCACCGGCGTTCGCACTCAGGAGTTCCGCCCACAGTTTGCATTGAAATTCCTTTTCTTCTGTTTTGTTTGTTTCTGCCGCGTTTCCTCGTGTCGTGCCGAAGGCTCCTTCTACTGGAATCGGATCGACTAGAGCGTAGTACTGCTCGACGCGGCCTCCCAGCAATTCGGCCAGGGGACCCGGTTGACGCGCTGGCTGGAGTCCGTTGTCGTCGTCTTTCATTGCTGTGCGCTGGCCGAGCACCAGGTGTCCGCCCTGGCGGACATATTCGATGAGATTGTTTGTAATCGCCTCGGAGAGTACATTCAATCCCGGTGCGACCACAAGCTTGTAGTGATCGAGCCACGCGGTTGGGGGCAGTATGTCGATCGACTGCGAAATCTCTCGCAGCGGCTTGTAGTAGCTGAGCAATTCCTCGACCGGATCGTAATTCTGGTTGTGCTTTTGCAATTGAATCGCCCACCGGCTGTCGTAGGAGTGCAAGATCGCGACGTCAGAGCGCGGCGCCGTATCCGCCAGCGTGGAACCGGCGCGAGCAAACTCTTGGCCAATCTGTTGCACCTCCGCATAAAGCGGAACCGGCGTGCCGTCGGCCCCAACTAAAGTCCCATGATATTCCTCCTGCCCATTTAGCGCGCTTCTCCACTGCCAGTAACTGACTGTGTCGGCTCCGTGGCCGATGTCATGCCACGCCATCGCCCGCACTTCGCCTTTGTCTAGCGAATTATTAATCGGAGCCCAGTTTACGAAGCCGGGCTGCGTCTCCATTACCCAGAAATTCTTTTGCTTGAATCCGCGCGTCAGATCATGCGCGGCACCGTTGCGGACGGGATCGAGATGTCCCTGGCCAACATAATCGTCCCATGCCGCAAGATCGAGATCCTGGGCCACGGTGTAATGATCGTAGCCATCGAACCATCCCATCATATTGGTGGTGATGAACTGTTTGGAATCAGCGTTGGCGCGGATCACATCAAGTTGGTTCTTCTGGTAGGAGCGCCAGGTATCGCTGACGAAGCGCCGAAAGCTTAACAGGAGTCCGGGATTGCCGTAATCGGTCTCGATTGGAATCTGATCCCAACTGGAATAGGTTTGGCTCCAGTAGGCAGTCGTCCAGCGGGTATTCAAATTGTCGAGCGTTCCATAGCGCGCCTTTAACCATTGCTGAAACTGCGCTCGCGTTTCGGGATCGAATGACACCTCGGCATATTCGTTGTCGATCTGCCATCCTAGGACGAGCGCGTTGTGACCGAAACGCTTGGCCATCTGCTCGGCGATCTTGCGCGCCAGTTCGCGGTACTTGGGATTCGCCCAATTGAACTGCTGGCGATTGCCGTGCTCGGCCCGATGGCTCTCGGCATCGACGCGAAGAGTTTGCGGATATTTCTGCGTCAGCCAGGCCGGGGGTGCGGCGGTCGGCGTGCCCAGAACCGTATAGATGCCATGTTTGCCGGCGGCGGCCACAGCGCGGTCTAGCCAATCGAGATCGTAATGACCCTCGCTCGGCTCCATGCGGCTCCAGGCAAATTCACCGACGCGGACCATGTGCACTCCAGCCTTTTCCATCAGGCTGAGATCGGATTCCCATTGCGTTTCCGGCCATTGCTCTGGGTACCAAGCCGCTCCGAGCAGGATGGGAGGCGGGGTGTTCTGGCACCACGAGGTCGCACATAGGCACGCTGCGGCGGTGCAGACGAGAACCAGGAAATACAAGCGGAGCCGAGGTGCGCGGTCAGGCAAAGGATTGCTCCTTCGTAATACAAAAAGTTTTCGAGGTCGCGGCATTTTACTCTTATACCAACTCACCCTCCAAAGGGTTACTGAGAATGACTCGCGATGTCGCTCTTTTCCCCCGCCTGGTTTAAAATAGAACCTAAACATGGCTGAAATTAAACGTAGAAAAACAGTCACTGCGTCGATCGGCGGGGTGCGCGTGGGCAGTAGTGCACCGGTTATGGTGCAGTCCATGACCAATACGGACACGGCGGATATCCCCGGCACGATTAAGCAGGTCGCAGCATTGGCACGAGCGGGCAGCGAGGTGGTACGCGTCACGGTCAATAATGATGATGCGGCGAAAGCTATCCCTCACATTGTCGAAGGCCTGGAGAAGCAGGGTGTGCGCGTGCCGATTGTCGGTGACTTCCATTACAACGGGCATCAACTACTGACGAAATATCCTGGCTGCGCTGAGGGCTTGGCCAAATACCGCATCAATCCGGGGAATTCCAGCATAGGACGCAAGGGCGATGACAATTTCCGCACCATGATTGAGGTTGCGGTGAAGTATCAGAAGCCGGTGCGGATTGGCGTGAATTGGGGCTCGCTTGATCAGGCACTGCTGACCAAGATGATGGACGAGAACTCGCTGCTTCCGGAACCGAAAGATGCGAGAGAAGTAACAATGGAGGCAATTGTGGTGAGCGCGCTCACCTCTGCAGAACTGGCGGAGCGGCATGGATTGCGGCCGGATCAGATTATTCTCAGCGCGAAAGTTAGCGGCGTGCAGGATTTGATTGACGTGTATCGTATTCTCGCTTCCCGCTGCGAATATCCTTTGCATCTGGGATTGACAGAAGCTGGCATGGGCGCGAAGGGGATTGTGGCTTCGAGCGCGGCGATGGCAGTGCTGTTGCAGGAAGGGATTGGCGACACGATTCGAGTTTCGCTTACGCCCGCGCCGGGTGGAGATCGCACCGAGGAAGTGCGCGTGGCGCAGCAGATTTTGCAGTCGCTTGGCATTCGCAGCTTTACTCCGCAGGTTACGGCTTGCCCGGGGTGCGGGCGCACGACCAGCACATTTTTCCAGGAGATGGCGGAGCAGATTCAGACTTACTTGCGCGAGCAAATGCCCGTCTGGAAAAAAACGCACACTGGCGTCGAAGAGATGAAAGTCGCGGTGATGGGGTGCGTCGTCAATGGTCCCGGCGAATCTAAGCACGCCAGCCTTGGCATCTCCCTGCCAGGAACTTTTGAAGAACCGAAGGCTCCGGTATACGTGGACGGGCGATTGTTCACGACGCTGAAAGGCGACAAGATTGTCGCCGAGTTCATCAAGATTCTCGATGATTACGTTGACTCGCACTATGCCGCCAGGGAAAAAGAAGAGATCGGCGCGCGGGCGACTGAGCGGAGCCCTGGGCTGGCGCCGTTAACTGTCCTTAATTGAAATTGAATCCTGCAGAATTCCTACGCGCTTGGGGCATTGACCTTTGACCCAGGCCGCGCCAACCGAGAAGCAAACTATCCTGAAAATTACGTAACCAATATCGTCCTCCGATCATCTTACTATTTAGAGTAGGTTCTATGCCGTCCGACCGGCAGTTTCGGCGCAAGGGTTATCGAAGGACTTGGATTCGGGTCGCGCTGGCCTGCACTGCGCTGGTTGCGGTGCTGGCGGCCAGAAGCGTAGCGCCGCATTTCACCTTCGCGCTCGACGGCTCTTCGATCGGTGCGGATTCTCACCACGATCAGCGGCCGCGTTTTGTTGACAGCGGGGCGAAGTGGATCGCCCCTGCCGAAGTACATCTGCTCTTTCCCACCAGCGCTGAATTGGTTCTTGCAACGCCCTCACGACCGTTTTACTCGATTCCGTACGGCGCAGGGTTCCACTACAATCGCCCCCCTCCTGGCTAGCCTCCCGGCGTTAGCGGCCAGGAAATAATTCCTAGGTTTCTTAGGTAGCGAATGCACGCTTAACAGCCCGTGGTGAAAGTCTGGATTCCTGGACGGGAAAAAGTTTCATAATCCACAGCCATCGTTCGTAGAATGCGCGCATGGCAATGGGCACACGCAAGCAACGAGAGCGGCAAGAAGATTTCTGGGTCGCGCATACCGAGATCGCCTCGGCTCCAAGTCA
>Ga0209008_1000237_pt1 | contig 23879 bp, 26 predicted proteins | sample JacPin_JW_Ref_O3_FD_187963 | JGI IMG/M metagenome (GOLD analysis project Ga0209008, IMG submission 187963) | Forest soil microbial communities from Algoma, Ontario, Canada - Jack Pine, Ontario site 1_JW_Ref_O3 (SPAdes) (version 2) | ecosystem: Environmental > Terrestrial > Soil > Boreal...
GTGTGGTGTGAAGCGCGATGGCATCCCAAACAACTTGCATCTGCTGCGTCGAGATACCTCGCCCCTTCAGAAACGACCGCGCCGCATCGGCGCCATCCACCTCGAAGCGATTTTCCGCCGTATAGCGGTCAGTCAAGCCCAGATCATGCAGAATCGTGGCTACTGCCAACAACTCGGCATCCGGAGCGCGTTCAGCGCTTTCTGAAAGCAACACGCCGAATAGCCAGGAGCGCATCACATGGTTGAACAGAAATGGCTCTGACACGCTCCGCGACAACTCAATTGCATCGCGAACCAGGACTGTGTCGGGTACTTTAATTCCTGCGAAAACCATTCCCTGCCTCCCTCGAACTTTGCGGCGTTCGTTTTCCTCTCAGTGTCTTTTGGGGATCGCTTTTGTTCTGGTTTTAGTTGCCTAGTATTCAAACCACTGGCTGAGCGCCTTCACCTTTTCCTCCGTGTAGGGCGGGAACAGATGTTCGATTGCCACGTCAGGCGGCGAGATGAGAACCGATTTCGCATGCGTGAGAGCGTCAAAACCGGCCTTACCGTAGTAGTGGCCGATGCCCGAGAATCCGACGCCTCCGAAAGGCATGGTTTCAATGAACAAATGAATGTTCACTTGGTTGATCGCGCCACCGCCAAAGGACAAGCTCGCGAGGAATTGGTCGATCGCCTTCTGGTCACGGCTGAAAAGGAAACCGGAGAGGGGTTTCGGACGCTTCTTCACCTCACGAATGGCCGCATCCATGTCTTTATACGTCAGGATTGGGAGAATCGGCCCGAAGATCTCATCCTCCATGATTGGGTCGTCCCAGGTGACCGGATACAAGATCGTGGGATCGAGATAGCGCGCCTCGCGGTCGGCGGAACCTCCGGCCACAACCTTGCTCTGATCAATTAGGGAAATGAACCGGTCAACGGCTTTCGGGCTGATGATGCGCGAGTAGTCGTCGGACCTGCTCTTCGGGTCGGTTCCGTACAACTCGATCACGGCCTTCTTGGATTCCCGTACAAACTCCTCAGCAATCGATTCGTGCACATAGGCGTACCCAGGAGAGGTGCACCACTGCCCACCCCAGGCTGTTGCGCCCCAGACGATTTTCTTGGCCGCATCCGGAATGTTCGCTGTCGGATCAACGAAAGCTGGATTCTGTCCGCCAAGCTCCAGAAGAATAGGAGTCAGGTTCTTTGCAGCCGCCTCCATGACGATCTTGCCGACCTTGACGCTGCCGGTGAAAAAGATGAAGTCAAACGGGAGCTTGAGAAGTTCCGTAACTTCTTCTTTGCTTCCCGAGACGGCAGTGACGGCCCGAGGATCGAAATATTTCGGTATAAGATCTAGCAGGAGCTTGCTCGTGGCGGGCAACCCTTCAGAGAGTTTCAGGATGCACGGATTCCCTGCCGCAATGACCTGGACCGCAGGATCGAATAGCAGCGTCAATGGCCCGTTGAAAGGTCCGATTACCAGGACGACGCCATACGGCTCTCGGTAGACTTTGGCAGTGTGTCCGCTTTCCCGAAGAGCCTTGGGCACGACGACATCTACGGGCTTCATCCACTCTTTCAGCTCAGCTTTCGCGAACGCTGCGGTTCCCACCGGAGCCATGATCTCGAACACTTTTTCCTGGCTAGCGGTCTTGAAATCACTGCTCATTGCAGCCTCTAGACCCTTGGAGTTCTCGTTGCACAAATTCTCAAGACGTGTCAGCTGGTCGATACGCCACTCGTACGACTTGGTCGCGTCTGAATCGAAGTACGCCTTCTGTCTGTTAAAGATTTCCTGGAATGGATTCATCCAAGTCCCCCTCTGGGACGTTCGGTTTTTGCTCCGGTCTGCCGCAGGCTTTTAAACTCGTTTAGTTCATAGTGAGCACCACTCGGAAGCGTGCCTTGCCATCCATCATTCGTTTGTACGCTTCCTCGGCTTTTGCAAGCGGAAGTGTCTCGATCATTGGACGGACATCTGTGAGCACGCTGAAATCGAGCGTGTCTTGAGTCTCAATCGCTCTTCCAGTGAGACTGCCGACAACTGACCTTCCGCTGAAGATGAGCGGTACGCCGTCGACTGGGATGGCGTCACCTGAGACTCCGACAACGACAAGTTTGCCCCGAGTTTTAAGGCCGGGAAGCAGGCTCCCGATTGCGGCTCCGCTTGGCGCAGTCGCAAGGATGACATCTGCGCCTCCGAGCTTTTGCAGTGCTGCCGCCGCGTCTTGTGCCTTGGCATCGATGCAGATGTGCGCTCCGAGTTTCTGCGCCAGGTGCTCCTTGTCGGGGCCCCCGCCAATCGCCACGGTGCGCAGGCCCATTTTTCGTGCAAACTGCACGCCAAGGTGGCCAAGCCCGCCGACTCCCTGAATGGCGACGGTGTCGCCGGCACGTGCGGCGTTACGAAGCGCGTTGAAGGTTGTCACGCCGGCACATAGCAGCGGGGCCGCATCTTCTGCCTTGAGTGCATCCGGTATCAGGGCAAGCGCGCGTGCCTCCGCAATCATTGTTTCCGCGTACCCACCGTCAGTTGTGATGCCGGTCATAATTGCATTTTGGCAATAGGCGGTTTCACCACGGCGGCAGGCCTCGCAGGTTCCGTCTTCTCCTCCGAAAAATCCAACGCCGACACGCTGGTCGACCTTCCACGCTGTCACGCCAGGACCCACTTCCTCTACTCGTCCGATAACCTCGTGGCCAGGCACGCGCGGATAAGAAAGGTTGGGGAATTGCCCTTCCACGGTTGCCGCATCCGAATGGCATACGCCGCAAACCTCGACGCGGATACGCACCTGTCCGGCGCCGGGGACGGCAACCTTTCTTTCGACCAAAGAGAAAACGCCCGGTGAAGAGATCTCGACGGCTCTGTATGTGCTCGGCATCCTGATCCTCCAACTTCGCACTTCGCGAACAGAAATCATTCGATCTTGAGTGTCAGTCGCTCTCTTACTTCGAGTTCCCTTCCCGCGAACGCAACATGAGCCAGCGCGAGGGCGCGGTTCTACACCGCCTCATTGAATCTGCGGATCTCATTATTTCGGAAGGTTAGAGTTCCGTATTGATTGGAAGTGTCGCGATTTGGACTTTCCGACCGCTTCAACTGGCAGGTCTGCCAGCAGAGAGTCTCGCTTCAGGAATTGCTTGTGATGCTGCGGAAAGTCCCGAGTGGTCGTATGGCAAGCGGTTTTGACACTTACTGCTGGGTAAGCGGTCTGAATGCCTTTGGCATGGGCGCATTTGCTCTTCGCCACTGCCCTGGGGAAGTTCCGACAATCTCACGGAAGCTTCGATTGAAGGCTGGTTGATCAGAGAATCCCACTTCTAATGCAACCGTAAGCAATGATTTATCGGAGTGCAACAACATCGACTTCGCGGCTTGAATTCGTCTCTGAAGCAAGTAGCGGTGTACTGGAACACCGAATGACTTCTTGAAGGCGCGCATAAAACGACCCGGCGATAGACCGCATTGTTTTGCTAAATCGGGAAGTGCAAAGCCACCATCCAAGTGCTCATGCAGCAGTTCGATTGCTCGATCTTGCTGCCAGACAGCTAGCCCTCCCGTGACAACTTCCGGGAACTGAACCGAATCCTGATAGGTCCTGGTCAGATGAGCGCATAACAACGTTATCATTTCATCGAGGACCAAGGGCGGCAGACGCATCGTATGATCAAAGTAGGGCATCATCATCCGTGCCCAATGGAGAATCACGTCATCCTTGGTTCCCGGAGTGCAATGCAAGTTGCGAACCCGCTTCTGCTCGTGCTCGTCGCTAAATCGATTGATAACTGACCGGGGTATATATATGTGAACCGAGTCGAAACCTGAAGTTCGCAGTGCGACCGGCTCCGACTCCATATCGAATATCTGGATCCCGCCGGCATCCCACTCGGTGACCCGCTGAAAGCGTCCGTCGAGCCAAGTTCCCCATCCCTTAACGCTGTCTGGCCGGCGCAGGTGCACGGATATCGAAAAAGCCTTCTCCGGCGGAATGTGTGGCGTGGGCCCGGGAAAGCCGTTCGGCATTCGCATGCGTGTCAACGCAACCTGAGATCTTCCTCTGGGACCAAGGACGAGTGAGGAAGATTCCAGCAGAGAGAAATGCCTCGCCATTCTTTGCCCGAACATGCCTTGAAGCATAGATTCTGCCTCGTACCGAATTAGAACCTACCGTTGCTATTTTTCCATTGATCGTGAGGTGGGATCGCTTCGAGCGTATCCCAGTGCTCGGCGATCCTACCCTGTTCAATGCGGAAAAGGTCATAAATGCCAGTGGGTACGCCACCAAACGTAGCCTCGGCAACGACAAGGACGAAGTTACCTTCGCCAAGTATCTTGTGCACGCTCTTATATACGACCGCCTGACCTTTGGCGGCAAGAGCCTGCAAACCCGCAATCAGCCCAGGAATTGTGTCGGCGACCCAAGGGTTGTGCTGGATGTATTTATTCGGATCGACGTATGCGAACGCAGTCGGATCTCTGGTCTCGAGCGACTTCAGGAGATCAATGACCTGTTTTTTGCGGCTGGGCGGCACGGGTCCTCCAGGGCAGGCTCCCAGTGCAATAATGGACCATTTGGTCCGTTATGTGCAAGCCTTCGCGATGAACTGAGCGATAATGTTGCGATGGGACGACGAAGACTGTTCACCAGAGAAGATGTCCTCAACAGAACGATCCCTGTCTTTTGGAAGCATGGCCTTGCTGAGACGAGTGTTCAGGACCTTGAGCAGGCCACGGGGGTGCGCAAATCCGGCTTGTATGCAGAGTTCAAGGACAAACAGGACCTGTTTGTCGCAAGCATGCGCCAATATTTTGACATGCTGATGGCACGCGGAGCCCTGACGAAGCAGCCTTTGGGATGGGACAACGTCGAGGGCTTTCTGAAGGTCTGTTACGGGAGTTGGGGACAGAAGGGGTGCTTTTCCGTGAACTCCATGCGCGAGTTTGCGGATCTTCCCCCCGAAGCCCGCCAGCTCATGATTGCGAATATGACGAAAGCCGGCCAGCTCCTGGTCGACAATCTAACCGCTGCACGTGGACCGGCCGGCGACAACGAATCCCTGGCCGACCTCGTCATCACGTTCTTTTGCGGAATTAGTTTGGAACAAAATCTTAGCCCCGATCGGGCACAGGTTACGAAAAAGATTGAACATTTTATGAAGTTGATTCGTGGAATGTGACCATCAAGCCTGAAGGCCGTTATCGAAAGAGTGGGTACCAGGAGCAACGTGTGCGGCCCATCTCGAATCGGGAGCTATGCCGCCACCTCACGCCCCAGTTCAAACCCCGGCCCCGCCACCTTGTTTTGCTTGCCAAGACGCTAAGCGGTTTTGTGGGGACCGGTACCCAGTTGTACGGTGAGGCGACATACCAGTTGACCGTCTCGCAGCCTAAAGAACGAGAGGACGCGAAGTCCTTTCTCCCGAGCTCTATAATAAAAGAGCAGTTCAATCGCTTAGCATCGATTGAGCGTCAGAAAAATGGCGATGCCCAAGCAAGAGACACCAACGGCAGTCGAAAAACGCGGCATTGTGAAGGCAGAGCACGCACGTTTCTCTTGGCCAATTCTCATGGTTTTAGCCGTGGGGTTGTGCGCCTTTGTCCCAATGCTTGCAGGCTTTCTGTATGGCGACAATTGGGGAACAGGCTTGGCCTTGGGGGTTTTCATACTCGCCACATACGCTCTGGTAGCGATGACCCCAAAGCCAGAGGCACCACCGGCAACGGCACGGCAGCTCGGTTTTCCGGGTTGGTCACTTGTCAGCTACTGTGTGATCATCGGCCTGGGTTTCAATTGGGCCTGCGTATTTCTGTGGTTCTCTCGACAATACGCTTTTTTCTCCGCTCCAGTCATCGGTGCGACGGGTTTGATTATGGCGTTTTGCGCCGCCATCGCATTCCTTGTAGCTCGGTTGACTCGGGGGAATTGGCTGACAGCTCTGCTAGTCTTCGTATCTGCGTCAGTCTTCCCTGCGGCCATTGTCTTGAGGTTGGGTCTAGTTCGATAAGCGCAACGTGTCAGCTCCTGATTGACGCGCTAACCCGACAAGTCCTGGCCTAGTACTCCACATGTCCGATAATCCCGACTTATCAGGTGTTGAGGCCACCGGAGCCAACGACTCGCGAGGGAGGCTCTGGACATGCACGGTTTTCTATTTCAAACTCTTTTTCCATGTCGTCTGATACAGGTGTCAAACTCCCCGGTTCCGATGCTGTTGTACGTTGGTTCGGCGGGTGGCCAAGTTTCCACGATGCCGAAATCATTGGGCTGAACTTGGTGCGAACCGGAGAATCGGTGCTCCGAGTTTATCCGTACTACCCAAACAAACCGGCGACCGTTGTATTCATCTTTGAAGGAATCACTGATATGGAATTGGCGGATTTCAGTTCGCAAAACGTAATTTCTTCTTTGAAGATAGAAGAGGTTATCGATCAGACGAAGGAAAAAGCAGTTCGACTGACCATGGCTCCCTGTTACGGATTAGCGGGCCGCATTGATGCTGCGAACGTGCGAGTGGAACTTTTGCCCGGGAAATCGCCGGATGGCGTGAGCCTCTGGTGATCTGAGTCCAAATTAGCGAACTTCGAAATCCCTTTGCCAAGTCCTGACTAACGCGCTAACCGGACATGTGACCCTTGTTTCAGCCGCTCGGCATCCACTCGGGCATTTCGCTCAGCCGCTCAGCTTGGTTGACACGAGCAGACCGTAGACATATGGTTAACACACTGCGGTTTCCGGAGCTCCTTGCTTGGAGAAGACAATGAACAAACTGAACAAAGTTCTAGCCATGGTGGTGCTGACAAGCATGCTGGCGATTTCCGGGCTGAAGGCTCAGAGCGAACGTCACAGGGTCGGGGCGATGTGTAATGACGGCACTGAGAGTTCGGCTACGGGCAGCGGTGCCTGTTCGCATCACGGCGGCGTACATTGTTGGGAATACAGCGACGGAACGTGCACCAAGCCCTAGACGCAGGGATCGAGCACTGTATGAGCAAGTCCAGCAAGCAAGCGATCATGTTCGCGATTGTCGTAATTGCCGGAGCGATTTTGTATTTCGGAAGTGTGCCCAGTGAGGATGGAAATCGAGCAGAGTCACTCTCGGAGAGCACCACCACCGCGACTGGACAATCCGATTCTAGCCCGCGAACGTTTGCTGGCTACGAGTGCACAGAGGATTGCTCAGGCCATGAGGCTGGCTACGCCTGGGCCGAGAAGAACGATATCAGCGATGGAGATGATTGTGATTCCGCTGGCGAACATTCTAATTCTCCTTCCTTTGCTGAAGGATGCCACGCGTACGTTGATGGTGACGCTGATTCCGAAGGCAGTGGCGATTCCGACGACGACAATTAATTGATTGCGGCCCACAATTCGAGGCACGTCGCATTCAGGAAACAGAACCACATCAATACATTAGCTGAATATTCAGGACACAGCGACAACTGTCGTGGAGTTCAAGTCCTGATTAACGCGCTTACCGGAAAAGTGGGTACCGGGACCAAGATGCCCAGTAATCCGACCAACCAGGAATTGAAGCGCGTTGCCCCCGTCGAACGCCTGGAATCTTTTCCAGAACGGCTGTATACAACATCGCATGAAGAGCGCGAAGCCCTTCCCGTCCTTTTCACTGCTTCTACCTGACGATGTTCAGGCAGGCACTGATTCGAGCGTGGCGAGTTACTGGAAGCAAGACGATACCTGCCTTCTTCAGCTAAGCAGCGTCGTTCGAAAATCTGGGCCGCAGATTTCGGCGACGCACCGTTTGACGGACCGGATACGAGCCGGGGGTGAGTGGCAGACGGTCAGGTTGATGCGCACAATTGAAGGCTGCGATATTGCCGCTGCATCGACTACGGATCGCGAGAATACTTCCTGGGTACACGTTTATCTAGTCTGGGATTTGCTGGCGGTCCACGCCACGGTTTCCCACAAAGGCCAGGTATCACCGTGCGATTGGGCCTGGGACGCTATCTTCAGCATTCGATTCGTCGTAATGTGAGGTCGGACTCTTCTCAACTCCTGATTAACGCCTTTACGGGAAAAGTTGGTACTGGGACTTAGATGTCCGATTATCCGTGCGGGCACAAGAGAGACTCTTGGGTTATATTTGGGCTCACGTGCGAGTTATCGGTCTTGCCGGAGAAGTCAAAACGGACGATTCCGGCCATGAGGAGATTTCCCGTGAAATTTCTTTGGATTGGAGCGGTTTTAGCTCTCGCGCTCACTGGATTGAGGGTGCGCGCGCAGAAGACGGCGGAGACCACTCAAGCCTCCGATATCAAGGAGCTTGAGCGGCTCGAAACGGTCTGGAATGAGGCTCACGAAAAGGGAGATGCCAACACCTTGGAGGCACTGTGGGCAGACGACCTAGAAGTAGCTGTGCCCCGGATGGCGATAATGACGAAAGCCAGTGCTCTTAATTTCGTGCGCTCCGGTCACATGAAGTTCCTCAGCTATAAAACCTCGGAGATCCATGTCAGGGTCTACGACAACGCAGCAGTAGTCACCGGCCGGGTTGAACGAACGCGGTCTATGAACGCTCGAGAATATTCCGACGACTGGCGATTCACGAAAGTCTACGTCCGCGAAGCCAACAAATGGCGTGTGGTCTCATTCCATGCCTCGGAAGCGGCCCAGACCTGATGTTTGGTCAGTGCCACTTCAAACCGGCTTAAACAAAAGCCTGATAGTCATGGGCTGCTCACGCGGCTCGGTCTCACATACTACGAAGAGCGACCCTATCGTACGTCCTTGTCGTATTCCCAAAAGGCACTCACACTTGCACCGCTGTGTCCTCTGGCACTTTGGGACTATGCTGGCAGCCTTCAAATGCTCGGCAGACATCGGATGGCTCTCCGAGTCTATCGTCAACTCCTTTCTCGCGGTGCAGCCCAAATCGCCCGCGGGGACTGTTGCGAGGGACGCGATCGGGCGCGTGGATTAATGGCCGACTGCCTTTATCGTCAGGCGCACAGTTACACAAGACTCAAACAACCCAAGTCGGCGATTGACGCCTATCGAAGGCACTTGAGAATGCGCGGCCCCGGATGCAGGTCCATCTACGCAATTCGGACGGTAAGGAAAGAGCTGGCCGAATTGGTTTAGTTGCTTTCAATTCTCTTCTTGATGGCCAACTCCTGGTTCTTCGAGGGGTCACTAGTCGAGTCGCAGTTGCATCGCGCGGAAATCGAGCGTGAACCCTGAAATCAAAGCGTCCGTTCCGAGCGTTCCGTCCCGGTAGCTCTTGTCTCCAGTGGGCTGCTGGCCGACCACACTCACCTTCGTCAGCTCCTCGGTGCGTCCGAGGATGTCTAAGCGAAGTGTGGGAAGGACCTGTGTCTTGCGGGTCATCATGCCACCCGCACCGGCCGTCTTATCCCCCGCACTCTTCAAAGAGGCAATCTCGTCCAGCCCCAGAGCATCGCGGACGGAAGGATTCAAGGAGGTTGCGTTTGCTCCAGTATCGAGATCCATCTCGAGCCGCCGGTCTCGGTGCCGCACACCCACAATGAGATCCCATCCATCCAGAAATAGATTGGGCATCCCGTCTGGATTAGCTCCCCTTGCTTCGATACGAACCACGCCTTTAGCAGATATCGACACGCGCCCTAGCGCCCGCAGGACTGGTATCCCCAGGATCCCCCGAATTTGATACTTCAACGGACCAATGTAGAGAGCCTTGTCAGAAAGCACGAGAAAAACCACGTTTCTGAGGTGCGCGTTGCCAAATCGGAGGTCGCCCGCGATGGCCACACGAAGCGGGTTCTTGCTGCCCGTCGACCCTTTGACGTAGGTGTTCGTTTCGCGCAGCGCGAGTCCCATTTCGGCCGCCTCAGATTCAGAAACAGTCGACCAATTGGCCCCTGTATCGAAAATCCATTTCCCCTTCTGGCCATTCACGTCCACTGGTACGTCCCAAGAGCCTAAGGGGTTGAACTCAGCTTGCGTCGCAGTCTCTTCCCCAAACTCGACAGTCTGAGGCGCGACATCCGCCAGCGATTCATACAGCGCTCGCGAATTCTCAGTATCAGCCCGACCGATATCATGAGGGGGAGTCAACCGGAGTACCTCGTTCAACGCGAGCGCGGCATCACCGTAGCGGCCGAGGCGTACGAATGCGGAAGCCATTTCTTCATAAGCTTTGCGTTGCAGAACCTGATCGCTACTGACCGCCAGGAACTTCTGAAGGTCCACAACTGCAGCTGGCTCTTGCCCGAAGCGGCTTTCTACCAGCGCGCGATAGAGAAGATTGTCAGGATTATTCCAGCCTGCTTCCTGAAGTGCCTCGCGCAGTTCGAAGAACTGGCCCTTTTCCTGCAGCTGACGTAGCTGCGAGACGTCTACGGTCGTCAATGACAAACAGCAAATCAGTCCCAACAGGTAACGCATTGCCTTCATCGTATCCGCCGCCTTTTTCGATAAAGACTGCCCGGTTAGACGATCGCTCCGACGATTGAGTTAGCCTTCACCCAGTTTGGCGTATCTAGCAAGAATTAACACAATTCTGGTCTGGCAGAAAAGTTGCATAGTATCCGCGCGTGGTCTCCTAACAGTGGCGTCCTCAACTCCCGATTAACGCATTTGCCGGAAAAGTGGGTACTTGAACGAGGATGCCCGGTTATCGGACTAATCAGGCGCCAGTGCCGGCCGCCGAAAATAGAGTCACTTATTTGGCGTCCTGGTCATCTCATCTATACTCCGTACCGATGGGACGGCGGAACGGGGCGACCATAGTTCTGCAAGGCCATGAAGAAACAAACACCCAATCACGTCAACCGCGAGCTGAGTGAGTCCGACGGAGCGCCCGCCAAGCCTATCGGCGCAGTCTCGGGAGAATTTATCGCTGAGACGTTCGACTACGACGGTGGACGGCAGGTCACCGTATACGTTCCACCGGTCCCGCCCGAAGCAATTGTCTTCGCCGGCGACGGTCAGCGAATCTCGAAGTGGGGCCGGTTGCTCGAAAAGGCCGACGTCCCGCCCACAATGATCGTCGGTGTACACGGGCTGACCGATGAGACCCTCCGGCTCCATGAGTACTCACCGGGCTTTGAGCCCGAGCGGTTCGCGGCACACGAGAACTTTTTTGTCGAAAACGTTCACCGATGGACGGAGTCGCGGTTTGGCGTGGCGCTGCCTAAGGAACGTACCGGAGTATTCGGCGCCTCGGCGGGTGGAGAGTTGGCCCTCGCGCTCGGGCTTCGGCATCCACATGTCTACGGTGCGGTCTTCTGCGCCTCGCCTGGCGGCGGTTACAAGCCCCCTGGAGTTATGCCGAGTCCTCTTCCGCGAACATATCTTGTCGCTGGCATACAGGAGCCGTTCTTCCTCTGGAACGCAAGGAGGTGGGCGGATGCGCTGCGCGATGCGGGTGCTGAGGTCGTCATGAATGAGCGAGACGGATCGCACGGTGGTGCATTCTGGCGAGAAGAGTTTCCGCTGATGGTGGCCTGGGCATTCGGACGATGATGCATCTCTGTGGATCGCTTGACTCCTGCTAGACAAACATCTCGGTGCCTGACTAACGCCCAAATCTTCCATGTGGGGACGAGTACCCACTTTTCCGGTAATCCGACTAATCAGGAGTTAGGAAGCCTGAAGTTCTCGGAAGCGGACTTCTGCACCGGACCCCTTCCGGATGGACCGTGATTGGGGCATTCCTCCTCACCTTGAAGATGCTTGAAAGCCTCCGGAGATTTCCGGCTCTGCTCACGCAGGCCGAACGCTATTAAACTGTGTAGCGAGTTTTTTCATCGCGGCATTTTCGCGGATCACTTCGCCGGCCTCTCGACTGTGCAAAGCTATCTCTGCGGCGATTGAGCGACCGAGAATTCGCTGATCGATATTGCCGAACGGCCCAGGCACGAGGCTTCCCAACAAACCGACCCAGGCCGGGGTATGAGCGTTGCCTACAATGATGCCGGGGCGAAAGATGCCGAGGCGAGTAAAACCGATGTTGCGCACGGCGTCTTCCTTCATGCCCATTACGCGGACATATCGAAACCGGCTGCGGGCTGTGCTTCCTACCGCAGAAAGTAAGCAAAACTGGGCGATTCCGGCATCATGGCAACCACGCGCAAATGCACCGACGACGCCGAGTTCAAGTCGTTTCAATTCTTCTTCGCTCCAGCGCATCGATCCAGAACCGACACCCACACAGCTCACGGCGCTGACGGGACCTTGGCTTAAGACTTCGCGGGCAAGGGCGGCAGTGCGCTCGGCAAAGTCAGCAGCGCCGGTATCAAGAATGACGTTGCGCACCCGAGATCGCGCCGCAATGGGCTTTCTGGTGACCATCACCACTTCTCGGCACTCCGGAATTGCTAGCAGCTCCGCGACCGCTGCACCACCGACTTGCCCAGTACCACCCAGGATAATTGCGGCGAAATTCTGATTCATAAAGACGACCTCTGCTTAGGGTAAGGATGCGACAGCCAAGTTCATCCCAAGAGGGAAGCATACTTGGTAAAGGTTCTAAATTGAGCCAATAAGGCATCTCTCCGTCAATTGGCGCTGTCAGGCTGATGCACTTATTGAGCGCCTTCAGGAGTCAGCGTAGACAATTAGTCCTCGGAAACGTGCTAGTGTCGCCCGAAACGATCAACTTGGAAACTTTTGTTGGCAAGGTCGTGCGGTGGGCCGTAGGTAGAAATGCCCCCGACGTCAGACGCGCCAGAAACACGGTTCTTGGACGTCGGTCCGTTACCAACTCCTGATTAACGCACCAACCGGACAAGTAGGTTCCAGTACGAACTTGTCCAGTAATCCGACTAACCAGGACCTAATCCGTTTTTTCCTCGTGGCCACGGTTGTTCATGCCAGTCGCGCCCCGAGTCAGGATGCGAGGTTTCATAGTTTTCACTTTAAGATCTCCTCACATCTCTGACCGCCTTCAAGTTGACATGGATGCTCGCTCGATTCCGCACTAACCGTGACGGTGATGACGTTCGATTTGACGGCAATCTTGCTCGACAGGTCCGTCCGCTGGACTTGGATTCTGAACGTCCCGCCTTTTCGGAGGTCATAGAACTTATTGACGATCATGGCGTCCTTGAAAGTTTGCCCTGGAGGTAGGGGTATTAAGACACTGCTCCACGTGATTTGTGCAGTCGGGTCCTCGCCTCGTAAAGCTCGCTGGTACCTTGTCTCAGGGGCCGCGTTACCTTTGTCGTCTTGTACGTTGATACCGAATCCTCCCACTTCCGCCGACGTGTTATCGATGGCCCTTGAAATCGTGATGGCGTGATCCGCAATGTTGGTGATCGCGATTTGCAATTTGATTTCGTCGCCCGATTTGAATGTGTCGTGCGCACTCGTAATGGCAATCTTGAAATACAGTGAGCTTGGCCGTGCGATTGGCGATACGAGCAGAACCGCGGCAAATACGCCATAGCACGACACCTTCCACCGACGTCGCATGTCGCCCTCCCGCAATCTCGTAAGTCGTAGCCTAGCTCAAGATCTGAACGATTCAGCGCGGTTTTGTTGCATGGTTTCAGGGCCATGGGTGTCCATTTCAGCGTCAAGTCCCGATTAACGCGCATCAATCGGACAAGTGGGTTCCAGTACGGGACTTGTCCGGTTATCCGACTAACCAGGGATGTGGAATCAAATGGGGCATTAAGACCCTAAAGGTCCGGAACCTTGTACACCCTCAACGTGTCGCCAAGAGAAACTGCGAGTACGTAGGAATCCCCGTCCATGCTAGCGATTACCGCCTTTGTTTCTTCGTTTCGGCTCGATAGCCGTATGAGCGCCAGCTCCGACAAGTCATCGGCCCGAAATACCGAGAGCCACTGCCTGAGCCAGACTTGCGCGCCCAAAAAGTTGTCATGCTTGGTGATGCAGTGAGCCAGCAAATCATGGTCGTTATCTGACAAGCCTACAATGTCACAGTCGCATATCCATGAGGGACCTTGAACCGGTTGCCCCTCGCAGAGTAAATGGGGACTGTTTCGTTTCCTCAGTGATTTACCATCGAGCTCCCAGAAGCTAAGTTCTGAATGGACCGAATCAAGTCCATACCAATTACCCACTTTTGATACCAACTGCGAAGGGTAGGACATACCTTCAAGACCTGTTAATGTCTCTGGGACTGGCTTGGGTCCTGTTGTTGTAAGAGCTTCCAATTCTTCGACAGAAGTCGCCCCGGACTTTTCTAACATGTCCGCGCACGCTTCATCATTTCGTATGCGGCGGTCGGTTTTATCCTTTTTGAAGTCACTAGGAAGCAGATTAGACACTTGCGTTTTGCATCGCGGGCCGGGCGAAAGCGCCGGGAGAGAGACCACCACATAAGACTTTGTCGTTTGCGACGCACCCCACTGTGTCGACGTCAAAGCCATCAAGCCGTTATTCAGAATCCAACAGCCGCTTACCCGCCCTAAACGGAGTTCCGATGTATGTAGGCTTGCGACAATTTGCCAGTGGCTGAGGTCGATTACCGTGACGATGGTGTCTGGTTCACGGATACCAGCAGACGACGATTTATGCCATTCGGCGAAGGCAAGAGCCACGGCATACTTGCCGTCAGGAGTGATTTTCAGGTCAGTCCCAAGGTTTTCAAGGCTCTCGTCATCCTTCGCTGACCAGCCAGGGATTGTCAGAATTCTGCTTTGAGAGTCCTTGGACCACCACTGTGCGACCTTCACAAGTGGCCACTTTCCATTCTTATCAGGCTCAAAAACCAACAGCTCCTTATTCGGGGTTACTTGAATTGAAAAGAACCATCTTGACTGTATGGAAGCACTCCACCAAATTCCCCGAAAGAGTGGGACTGGTAGTTTGATCTCTTCGAGAATTTTCAAGTCGGTCTGGGCAAACAGGGGAAAGGGTGCGCAATTAGCAAGAAGCACAGCAAGCAGCAGCCCGACGACTCTCGTCCGAATCATAGGCAGTCACAAGAAGGTAACTGGCCCTAATGTATCAGGATGGTTGACATAAGTCCTGATTAACGCGCTTACCGGAAAAGTGGGGTTCTGATACCCAAGTCACCGGAAATCCGACTTCATGGGAGTCAACCGCAATCGGAAAAGTCCACTACAGACCGCGATTCTTGTTCAGCCACTCGCGCCAATTCCAGATAGGGGAAACGCAGCCTAGGTTGTCAAACCGGATGCGTGGGTCATCGGTCTGGACGAGCGTCAGCAGCCGTCTGCCCGTCAGCAGAAAGAACCTCGAAGCTCGGGCGAATATATCGAGCACGATTTCTGACTCCGGACGCCCAGAAGCAAGGGGAGCGGCTCCCGGGCCTTTGGCATAGGCGTCGAAGCGGCTCAACGCTATGGCAACCCCACCCACGTCAGGCACCGGCAAATCGTCCATGCAATCATCCAAGGCATCTAGGTTCTTGCCATAGTACGCAGGGAAAGTGAGGGTCTTCTGGAAATCGGCATGCATCTCCGCGCTCGAAACCCATCGTTCGCAGTCGAAGGAAATTACCCGGTAATTCTGTTGGCGGAACCATTGAATGTCCTCGTCAAAGATTTCGCGTCGCCAATACAGAGCGATACTACCGTCGCGGAGAATCGTCCAGTCAAGACGTTGTTCGTGCTCGTCTAGCTGAGTAAACGGGGCCATATTGAGCGGAGCTTACCAGATTGTGACAACACGGACCCGCCTTTTGGCTTATGTCCGTCTGCAGACTCCTGATAAACGCCGAAACCGGACAAGTGGGGACCAGTACCAACACGTCCTATAATCCGACTTCCCGGGAGTTGACCCGAAATCGACGGGTCGGCGCCAGGGAACGCGGTCCCCATGAGTCTTTTTCGTTGGTCCCCCCGTATAGCTCATTATCCGAGCCTCGGGGAGTTTCTCCCATTCACAATGGGAAAAGGAATCCCGGTACCTGGGCGCGGCAGAACCTGACTATGCGTATGCAGATGCGCCGGTTTGCGAGCCTGACCAACGGCTTTTCCAAGAAGCTCGAAAACCTGCGCGCGGCTGTCTCGCTGCACTTCGCGCACTACAATTTCGTGCGCCAGCACGAGCGCCTCCGCATCACGCCTGCCATGGCGGCGGGCGTGTCTGAAAGGCTGTGGACGCTTTAGGATTTGCTGGAGCAAACGTCGCGGTCGTGGCAAACGAGGAGGCAAAGCAATGAGCATTAACGATTTACCGGCGATTATGGGAACAGTTCTGATTGTTGCCGGCCTCGTCCTAGTGGGCGTTTCCACATGGTCCCGTGCCGAGGGGCGTGAAAAGACCACTCAGGCCGGGGCGCTCATCATTGTGGTCGGCGCAGTCCTCTTGGGGCTGTCGATATTCGTGTCGCATGGAAAATAGGACTCAGATCTGCGCGCCATTCAAATTAGGACACTACCGGCCCTTCTGGTCGGATGGTCGGCAAACCGGAACTCGTCCAGAAACGGGGTTCTGCGAAGGCGTCGGTCGGATGCCCAAGTCCTGATTAACGCGCTTATCGGAAAAGTGGGTCCTGATACTCAGTTGTCCGGTAATCCGACAAATCAGGACTTAGCACATCTCGTCGGGTCATGGAAGGGACAGCCAAGGTTGAGCGTCTCTGACGCCGCCGTCGCAGCCCTCATCCCACGGAAACCTACCGTCCTTGTCTGGCCAGAAGCATTGTGTCACAGGGAATGGATCGCCCTCGTAAAACCACAAGGCGAGTCCAAGATAATCTCGGTAGTGCTTGCGTTGTACCTCGCGGAACGCGCATTTGTATGGACCGCTCAGAATGTCTCCGTATTGCTCGCCTGCGTTGAAGAGCTTTCCGCTTTTTACCTGTTGTCCGATTTCGTTGATTACATTCATACAAACATCCAACTTTAGGCCAAAGACGATAATTTCGGGGTGGACGAAAGAATGGAATAGGCCGATTGAGAACGCCCAGTCGGGTCTCGCTTCGTTCTGATCCGGGAAAACTCCTGTGACGTGCCAAGAGTGCGTGCGAATGTCTTCCAGTACCTTCGCATCGGAAGCGGAGAGTCCTTTAAAGTTTTCCAGGCTACGAGTCATAGACGATCGACGTGCGTCGTCGACACTGTAGCCAAAAGAAGCTGTGAATCCAACTGGCCTTTCTGAGAGGCAGAGGCACAACTCCTGATTAGCGCTGAAATCGGACGAGTTCGTACTAAAACCCACTTCTCCGGTAATCCGACTTATCAGGACTTAGCTGCTTTCCTTACTAGATGGGGGGACAGAAATCTGCATCGGGGTTACCTGCGCCAATAAAATTTTCCAAATATCCTCTTCAAAGAAGAGCACAACACTCATTCGGTGCATCCAGGCGCGTTGCTCGCTGGCGAGAAGGGCATTCTTCCATAGAATATTTGCTACAAATAGCTCCCTTGTTGTGGCCAGAGTCGCTTCGACAAAGTAGCTTGCGTTTTTCTTAGCGTAAGGAGCGAAGAGCGTCTCAAATCCTTTCCGAATTTCCTCGCGATCCCATTTTTTCCCAGACGCGTCGATGACCTGCGAATTCATTGCGAAAAATGAAACGAGTTCCTCTGAGTTTGGCAACGTGAGTCTGGCCAGGAAGCTATCGAGTGTTAGTCGTGCCGTCGTCGAGGCCGTACTCTGATCGTTCTGGCTCTGTGCTTCCGCGAGCCGTTCTTGAATCGAACCTGGCTTGACACCCCGCGCCATCAGAACTTGGGCGGCCAGGGACGCTTCGACTTGTAGGATGCCGATAAAGATGTGCTCTGTGTCGACCAGCGGATGGCCAAGTCTCTCCGACGCCTTCTCAGCAAGATCCAACACCTTCTTGCATTCGGCGGTGAGGGGCACCTCCACGGATGTTGGAAAACGTTCTCCACGCTTGATCCGTTTCTCGATTTCAGAGCGAATTTCTGGCCCCACGTTGAACTTTCCGGGAAACCACTTCGCCCACGCGCGATCTTCCCGTAGGAGTCCCAGAAGCAAATGCTCCGTCTCGATGTACCGGCTTCCATAGGTACTGGCCTCGAAGCGCGCAAAGAAGACTACCCGGCGGGCTTTCTCCGTGTATCGTTCGAACATGACGTTGAAGAGTTTATGGCTTATTTGCAATAGCAAGCAACGGTTATCGGGTAGAACCAGGATTTTCTGCAGTCCACCTAGACCAAGTCCTGATTAACGCGCTTACCGGAAAAGTGGGTACTGTTACCCAGATGTCCGATTATCGGACTAAGCAGGAGTTGACCGAATTTAGCCGGGAGTATGATCTCTCCATGAAATATTTCCCTCTTTTATATCGATTGCGAGAAGAGGCGCGGTTTCTGATATGGATCTCCAATGGCGACGACTCCGTTCTAGTCGATGCCGACGGGTCCGTCCCGAGTTTTAAGGATCTCAGGACGCTTGAATCGTTCGCGGAGCAGAATGGTATCCAGCTCGAAAGTGCCCCCCCCCGTGATTCACGATCTCGACTGGGTTGCAGGGTGGCGAATCGCACACGGTACTGAAATCAAATGCGTGCAGGCGTTGGATGCGTGGAATCTTTTCCGCGATGTCGCAGCGTCGGTGCAGGCGAAGGGCGCGGAGTTCGCAAAACTCGATCGAAACGAGCCCCTCATTTACGACAAGCTTTTCTGGGGAAACAACCTGCCCGCAATGACGCCGGAAGGCCAATCCTATGTCCCTCAGTGGACGCTCCAAGAAACTCAATTGTTGGCTGCGGTCCTGAGCGCGGGGCTGGATCTTTTCGAGTCGTGCGTCCGCAATAGAACCTAACTCCTGATTAACGCTCTTCTCGGACAAGTACAGTACTAGCCCGGTACATGTCCGAGAATCCGACTAATCAGGCACTGACGCGAGAATGATCCGAAGCGTGACTTCGCTTTACTGCGCTGAGAGGCCGTGGAACGCAAAGTCGACATATTCGTCGGCGAGCCGAGCCAAATCCTTTTTCCGCGCGCGTTGCAGGCAAGTAGCCGCAATTTCATCGAACATGCCCACAAGGAAGTGAGCTGCGAGTTCGGGAGATACCTTGCGATGGTAAATACCGGCGTCTTGCAGGCGAGCGACATTCTTGGCGAGGTTGGATCGGAATGCCCGCCGAAGTTTCTCCCGTTTGCGGGCCGCCGATGGATCGATCCTTGTTGCATCCCGCAACACGATGTTGGCCGCATCGAGATTCTGGCGATAAAACTCAAGCCAGCTCAGGAAATCAGCGCGAATCCGCGCACGTGAGTTGTCGGGCGTAAGCGGTGCTTGTCCTGGGCCCGATTGTTGTGTAAACCGCTTCTGTTCGTCGCGGTAGTTATCGGCAATTGCGAGGAACACATCTCGCTTACTGCAGAAGTAGAGATAGAACGTGCCACGAGCGACGCCCGCAGCCTGAATGATATCGGCGATCGACGACGACCAGTAGCCCTTTCGGGCGAACACTCGGGTAGCCGCGTTCAGCAGTTGCTTGCGGCGCTTATCCCGAGCTCGAGCCGCCCGATCCGTGCGTGTGTGCGGCATGGTGGTACGGAGCCTCTCGCTTTCGGAATTGTTAAGAAGACTTAGACTCAACACCGACTATGGTGGCCAGCTTTCGATAGGCCCATATCGCCGCGAGTCCGAAAGCGACCCCAACCGCCAATCTCACGCAGAATGAAATGTCCACGCCAGATTGCCAGATCAGTGGTCCCTGAGGATTTGGCCCGAGTCTCCATACAAGCAGAAATCGCACGGCATCCCCCGCGGCATGCAATACGACGCCTGGCAGAATAGAGTTCGTCAGATATGCCAGGTTGCCGAGGATACAGCCGAAAATGGCATAGGGAAGCAGCCATGTCAGCTCGTGAGACCCATTTGCCAAATGAACGAACCCAAAAACCACCGAGACAATGACGATTGCAACCCTCGGCCCGTATCGCCGTTCGATTGGTGCCTGCATGTAGCCGCGAAAAGCGGCCTCCTCGACGACCCCTGCCTCGATAGCGGCTGCCAGAAGAATGCAGAGTACTGTAAAGAATGAGTATCGGGAAAGATCGGGTATCGTCCACGGCTGCATTCGAATTAGCCGTCCCCAAACGAGAACCAAGGCGATGTAACTGACGACGGCCAGTACACCGGCGCTCAGCGCCCAGGCCCATACGCGTCCAGGCAATCCACGACCGCGAAGATTCTGCCGCCGGGCCTCTGCCGTGCTGCGTGGCCAACCCGCGCCAGCGAGATATCGCCAAAAGCCCCACAAGAATAAGCCCCCAACAACGAGGAATACCGGTGTTGCGGCCCACGGAATCGAAGTCGTCAGCTTACGGCTCCCGAACAATAGGCCCGACCAGCCGAATGCTCCCAAGAACAACACGAGTAGTCCCATGAGGATTGCTCGAACGACCTCTGGGATTCGCGGCCAGATCCCTGATGCGGAACTCATGGTCCCTCCAGTCTTTGGCCCAGTCGCCTGATATGTTATGACAATATAGACTGACATGTCAGTCTAGTCAATAGGGACCGTGACCGAAGTTAGGAACGGATTCAACGATACGATGTGATTGTTTCGGCCGCCTTACGGGAATAACGACCAGGCTCCAAGGGCTAGGTCCTGATTAACGCGCTAACCGGAAAAGTGGGTCCTAGAACTCAGATGTCCGGTTATCCGACTAATCAGGAGTTAGCCGAAACGTGCCTGAGCCGATCACTGTTGAGAGGGAGCTTTATCCCCGGGTTTACGCATCCGCTCACCGATAGATCCTTCAATAGCATCTGAGCCCGAATACTTTGGCAGGTCGGCGTGTTCGGGGCCAGTACTGAAGTTGTCGGGTTATACGCTAAGGCAACGGCTGGACGCATTCCTATACTTCTACCGACGGTATAGATGCAATTATTAGAGACACGCTGAGGAAACCGTATGCCTCGTTGGCTGCAAACTTGGGCTCCTTATGTTTTAGTCGCGTTATTTCTGCTGGCCGTTTGGTTGTTTCAAGGGTGGCGCAGGCGACGACGCAAAGAAGGTCTCGCCGATGTGGCGCACCGGCTCGGCTTAACCTTTGAAGAGAATGATTGGGGGAGCCGCAGCTCAGGGCCGCAGCTACAGTCTCGGCATTTTGCTCATAGCTACAACCAAGTTTTCCGCAATAGTTTATCCGGCGAGCGTGAAGGACTCGCCGCGAGCTTCTTCGATCACGTCGTAGGCGGCAGGGGCGGACATACCGACACGATAGCAAGCTTCACTCAGAGTATCTTTCTCCCGGAGTTCGCGTTAGCTCAACAAGACGTACTGGACAAGCTTGGCGACGCAGTTCTTCATCGACAGATCGATTTTTCTTCCGATCCAACGTTTTCTGAGCGTTTCCGCTTGTTGGGAGCCGACGAAAACCGAGTGCGCGAGCTGCTTACACCAGACATGCGAGAATTTCTGGACGGCATTGAGCCGGAGTGGCGAATCGAGGCCTCGGGACACACGCTAGTGATATATGTGGGTGGGTATGTAGTCAAAGCGGAGGAATTCGCCGATTTTGTGGACGAAACCACTGAATTCGCAAAGAACTTCTTCAGTCATTGCCATTTGAAAAAACCCGCATTCTGACGAGCGCACCAGCAAACTGTTTTGCACACGAGCTGTCTCCTAGGCAAAGTCCTGATTAACGCGCAAACCGGACAAGTGGGTTCCCGTACTCAATTTACTGATTATCCGACTAATCAGGAGTTGAGTGGCTCTTCCGATTCTGTCACGCCCGGCGGCGGAATTATCTGCGCACCCACGTCGTTGTCCAGACAACCTGTTCGGAGGCTCCGGATTCTTACGTCTGTAGAACTCGATTCATCCGTGCGTTCTATGGGCCGGGAGCCTTTGTGCCCAGTCATGTATCCCGAACCGTCGCATTGCGGCACGCATTTTACGCCGCGCTCGGACTCGCGCTGGTAGCCGCGCCTGGGCCAACTGTGGCCTCACAAACGCAAGCGGACTCGAAAACCGGGTCCCTTCAGATTGTTGTCGTTGACCCAGCGGGCGCAGCCATCGCCAAAGCCGAAATCCAGATCCAGCCCCGGCCCCGGGGCCCAACACAGAACTTCTCGGCCGACGAGAGCGGCAAGCTTTTGCTGGACTTGCAGCCCGGCGGCTATGATGTGTTCATCTCCTGCCCAGGCTTTCGGCACGAAACAAAGGAGATCAAGGTCGACCAAGGATCGCATCAGGAGCTCCCGGTGAGGCTCGAGGTGGCTAGCTTTAGCGGGCCTACGGTTGGCGATCCGGTCTACGCCGAGCAGGTAGCAGCTGTCATCGGAACAGTCGAGATCGGAGTCAAAGACGCATCTGGTGGTTGGATCGATGGCGTGCGCGTTAAGATTCGCGTCTTGCCTGACGGCCCTGTGCTGAACCCAACGGTCGTGCATGACGGCAAATTCAAGGTCTCATTGGGGCGCGGCGCGTACGAGTTGACATTCTCGGAGCCCGGCTTCGAGGACGCTACCAAACGCATCGACGTTGGCGGCGGCGACACGCAGAGTCTCGACGTCGTGATGGAGGTTCAGCTATGCACGTCGAATACCTGTGTCGGGGGTGGCGTCATGATCCTTGAACCCGAGATCGCGCCGTTGCCTGGGCTTGCCGGCGGATGCATGGGCCGGGAGCAAATTGCCGAGATTCAACCGACGGACCCCGTGTACGCCGACGGCGTTGAAGTCGCAAAGTCGCTCGATGATCTTGGGATTATGGTGCGCTGCACATGCTCTTCGAAAATGGCGCCGCTTTTCCCGGAAGAGGTCGGTGCTGCTTGGTTTCGATCAGACGACGGAATTTTCGAAGTCGTCTTTCTGCCCAAAGGCCGAACCTTCGCGCACCTCAAAGTAGTTGCCCAGCGCGATGGTGATCGCTACCTGACTTCGTTTGAGGGAAGACCGCACTCGGCGGTCCACATGGACGGCTCGAAACCGACGTACTTCATAAAGCGAGGCAACAAGCTCTATTCGGTCTGGGGCGACGAAAAACTCGCCGCGCTGCTCGAATTGAAGATACCGAAGTAAATCGGGGGCAAGAATCACTTCGCAGACCAGCCACTGACCGCGCCCCGGTTAACGCCCGATTAACGCGCCAACCGGCCTTCTCATGGAAGGAGTTACAAGGTCCGGCAGAAGAACCCGGTCTGATGACTCCAAGTCTTCACAGACGAACGTCGAGAATTGGGGCTGCGAATCCAAGGACAGGCAACCCGTACTGGCCAGGCCGAGTGCAGGAGAACTGGCTTATTCCCGCGGCAACGAAAGTGCGAATCGGCTGGCGCACATCGACAGACGAGCTATAATGCAGCCACATTAGCCCCGGGGGGGTAGCGTAATCGCGCGAAGATCGGCGCGCCGCGAAGCTGCGGAGTCACCTTTGAATACGAGGGATTCATGACATGAGAAAACAATATCGCTCGTTCCTTTTTGCGTTGCTCGTTCCAGCCTTCTTCCTCGTCAGCGCATTCGACGTCGTTGCGGCGGCTCAGGAACAAGGATCGCACGCGGTCGAGCAGGAGCTCTGGTCCAATCCTGCCACCTGGCCAGACGGGAAAGTGCCCCGCGCAGGGGACGCGGTCACCATTGAAAAAGGCAAGGATGTGCTCCTCGACGTCAGTCCGCCGTCGCTGGGCGGCTTGCGAATCGAAGGCAAACTCAGCTTCTCGGACAATGCCGACATCGAGCTGACTACCGAGTCGATCATCGTGTACGGGGAACTGGAAATCGGCACCGAAGCCAGACCCCACACGCGCAAGGCGACCATCACCCTCACCGACAATGTCCCTGGTAACGACCGCGGGATCATGATCGCGGGCGGAATCCTGAACCTGCATGGTGACCAGGCGAATTCCTGGACCAAACTCGCTGGAACAGCCAAGGCCGGTAGCGCCAGGATCGAAGTATTGAATGCCAGTGGCTGGCGAAAAGGGGGCGTGATCGTCCTTGCGTCGACCGACTTCGATTCCACGCAGGCGGAGAAGCGAACCATCGCCGCCATCGCAGGGAACGTGA
>Ga0209008_1000238_pt1 | contig 23842 bp, 19 predicted proteins | sample JacPin_JW_Ref_O3_FD_187963 | JGI IMG/M metagenome (GOLD analysis project Ga0209008, IMG submission 187963) | Forest soil microbial communities from Algoma, Ontario, Canada - Jack Pine, Ontario site 1_JW_Ref_O3 (SPAdes) (version 2) | ecosystem: Environmental > Terrestrial > Soil > Boreal...
TGAGGAACTGATTAAGTCGGCCGAATGGCATCAAGCGCAGGCCAAGGTGCACGTCGAGAATTTGGCGCAGGAATCCTTGCGGCGAGCCGAGGGAGTTTTCGAGGAAAGAACGCGCGCGGCATCGGAGCGGTTGGATCAGGAACTCGAAAACCGTAAATCGCACTTTGCCGAGGGCGTCCAGGCTCAGTTCGAAACTACGGCCGCGGGCGTTGGGGAACGCGCGGCGGCGAATCTGGCGCAGGCATCTGAAGCTTCGTCGAAGGTTTTTGAAGAGCGGGTGAACGGCATCGCTTCGGGGCTCTTCAAGGAATTCGAAGAGGCGAGCGTGAAGTCGCTCAAGGAAAAGGAAACGCAGGTCGAGCGCATATCGGAAAAAGTGCGCATGAGTTTTGAGGAGTCGGCGGCGGGAATTCTCGACCGCTACCGCACCGATATTGCCGCGCAGGCTTCCGGACAACTTGCGGAAGTGCGCGAGGCGCACGCGCGGGAATTGGCTGCGGCGGTGGAAGCGGCGCGTATCGAGCGGGGAGCGCGCGACAAGGAATTCCTCGAGAATCTTGCGCGCACACAGGAAGAGGCACTTCGCCAGTACGAAGAAGCTTTGCAGCAGAAGAGTGAAGCCTGGGCGACTGAAGCAGCTGATAAGCTCACGCAGAACGGGCAGATTGCTGTAGCGTCGCTCTCTCGAATTGGCGAACAGGCGCTACGCGGATCGTTCTTGAAGATGTTCGAACAAATTGCCGATGCGATTCGGCAGAATTTGGCAGAGCCGGCGGCTTCGGAGACGGACACGAAGGCTATGGGCGCTGCAGCGTCGGGATCCTCTTCAGCACCACCGGCGATGATAAATCCAGGCGGCGCAGGGCACGATTCGCACGCCGGGATGTAGCCACAAAAAGCCGGACGCAGAGACCAGTCGACCGTAAGGGCGAGCCGGGTCCCTTCAGCATCAATCGTTTTATTCAAACTGATTTATTTGCGGCCAACGATTTCGCTTAGGGCGTTGGCTACAAATTCGACTTGCTCGATTTGTAGATTGGGAAACAGCGGCAGGCTTAGGACTCGTTCGCAGGCAAGCTCCGCGTGCGGCAGGCTGCCTTCGGGAATACCCAGAGTGGCATAGGCTGGTTGAAGATGCAGCGGACGCGGATAGTGGACCATCGTTTCTACGCCGCGGTCTGCCAGGAGACGGCGGACGCAATCGCGCTCGTTCAGATAAATCACGAAGAGGTGATACGCGGACTCGTCGCGCGAATCATCTTGCGGGATTTCTACGCGGACGCCCGCGAGTAAGCGGCGGTATAGCGCCGCCAATTCGCGCCGGCGCAAATTCCATTCCTCCAAATGAGTTAGCTTAATTTGCAGAATTGCGCCTTGGAAGCCATCCATGCGGTAGTTGTAGCCCACAAATTCATGTTCGTAGCGATTCGATTGCCCGTGATTGCGCGCGGCCCGGGCGAATTCGGCGATGCGGTCGTCGTTGGTAGTTAACGCGCCGCCTTCGCCATATGCGCCCAGATTTTTTGAGGGATAGAAACTGAACGCTGCCGCTTGGCTCAGAGAACCGGCGCGGCGTCCCCGGTAGCGCGCGCCATGAGCTTGCGCGGCGTCTTCGAGAACTGTGAGTTTGTGGCGTGCGGCGATTTCATTGATCGCGTCCATGTCGGCGAGACGGCCATAAAGATGGACGGGAAGAATTGCTTTTGTGGCGCGAGTGATGGCGCGCTCGATTCGCGCGGGATCGAGATTGCCGGTCGCGGGATCGATGTCAACAAACACGGGTCGCGCGCCGCAGTACGTAATGGCCTCGGCGGTGGCGAGAAATGTATTTGGGGTGGTGATGACTTCGTCGCCGGGCTGAACGCCTAGAGCGAGAAGACCGAGATGCAGCGCGCTAGTGCCGGAATTCAGCGCGATGCAGTGCTTCACTTCGCACAGAGAGGCGAACTGCTTTTCGAAGCGCTCGACTTCTTCGCCGAGGATAAAACTTGCGTTGCGGCAGACGCGGTCTAGCGCGGGCAGGAATTCGTCGCGCAGGGATGCGTATTCGGCTTTTAGATCGAAGTATGGAACGACGGTGGCGACGACTGGGGCCATGTATCTCGCTTTCAATTCCACTTTACTTCATATCGGCAAGGAGGCTCAAGTAGCTCCAACGCGACTGCCGGCATCTTACGGACGCGGGATTTGGTTACGGCTGGCGAGCGGTATTTGGCCGAAACAGCTTGCGGGGGATTTCAGGGACAGGGCACAATCTGTGGTCTCTCATAGACGCGGAATCATCAGGAGGTCCGGCGCGATGCGAAGGTTTTTGGGATTGGGGATTTTGTTGGCTTGTGCGGCTTTGCCCGCGCGAGCGCAGATCACGCCGAAATATGAGATCAGTGGCGGCTATCAATATATGGCGTATTACAGCTCATCTGGCGCATCCCGAGTGAACATGAACGGCGCCGACGGCTCATTCACTTACAATTATTATCGCTGGCTGGGCGCGACCGCGGATGTGAGCGGTGGATACAACCGCCAATCATCCACCGATCCAGGCATCAACGGCGCCACCACGACCGTTTTCACCTATATGGTGGGCCCTCGCTTTTATCCCTTTGGCCATCGCAAGTTGACCCTGTTTGGCGAAGCGCTTTTTGGCGGAGGCTATTTGCGCGCGGGTGAACCTGCTGTGCCGCCGTTTCCTCAGCAAACGCTTACAAATAGTGCGTTTGCATGGGCGGGTGGACTGGGAGCCGATTACTCGATTAAAGATCACTGGGCGATTCGCCTACAGGCGGATTATGTTTCGACGCGCTTCTTCAGTTCGACAGCGGGATCGCAAGGAAACGAACGGGCAGTCGTTGGAGTGGTGTACCGCTTCGGAGTGCGAGGACCGCACCGGCACAAGTAGGCGAACGTTTAGCGCCTTCGCGAATCCGCGTCCGCCTTACTTCCAAGTACAATCCCGCTTTGCCGGAAGCAGTGCGCCTAGTCGGTCGGTGATAGGTGCAAGCGCGGATTGTTGGAGCTTGCGGCGCGCGGCAACGAATCGGTGAGGACCAAGTCGATCCGGCCCATGGCTTCGTCGATCCGCCGCAGACGCTCGTTCCGGTCATCGAGGACGGCGGATAGTTCGATCAGCGTCATGGCGCTGCGCAGGCTGCGATTCAGCTCGCCGACCAGGTTCATGCGTTCTCTGGCCCGCTCAAACTCCTGATCCCTGGAAGTCTTGAGCTGATAGAGCAGAAGCGCAGCGCCCCCGAGGACTCCGATGGCGCAGTCATTTAGAATGGTCGCAGCGAGAGGAACACCCAGGTGGTCGAGAAACATATCAATGTAATGGCTGGCCAGAGCCAGAAGGATTACGGTAAGAAGAACGGGAATAATTGGGTCGAGAGCGAAACGGCGTGGTCGGTTGTTGGTTGATTTCATAAAAGGTTCTCCAATTAAAAGTGCTGCGCCTCATTCGTTCGAGCGGGAAGACACTTGAAACGTCGCCTGAATTGCAAATCCAGCATCTATATTCCAGGCTGGGGAAAGCTCCGGTAACGAGAGGCTGGCAAGAAACTACATCAAGGGACAAGCGCACGCAAGAAAATTAAAACGGTAGCCGCGCTGCCGGCTGTGGATTTCGAAAACCGTCTAGGCGACTGGACGGCTGCGAGCGAGAGGAGTAAAGTGCAGCACGTCGCGAGCGTGGTGGCTGCCGGGCGGTTGCGCCGGGCAGTAGCGCGGGGCGAGGATAGCCACCGGCGCGCCGCGGCGCAAATCTCTTGCTGCATAGCTTCTAGCCAGAGTGCGGCCGACATCTCGAGCCGCTGAAATTCCACTTACGCAGAGTCAAATCTCCCGTGCGGACTAAAGACAATTAAGCGTGCCTCTTGATTCAACATTAAAGCGGAATACGTTGTTGGTCGCATGTGCTCTGGTGGCAGCGCTATTCGTCTATTCCGCCGTAAAGTTGTTGCTCGCGTCAAACCGCATGCATTCGCTCGATCCCGTGAAAATGCAGAAAGCGATCGCGCTCGAACCGGGCTATGCCGAATATTGGGATCGCATGGGGCGGCTGCTTCAGTTTGAACTGGACGACCAGGATTTGCCGGGAGCGCTGCAGAACTACCAGATGGCAGTGAAGCTAAGCCCTCGGACGGCGCGCTACTGGGTGGATCTTGCCGTGGTTCAGGAGAATCTGGGAAACGCAGAAGACGCGCGGAATGATTTCGCGCAGGCGCTGGTGGCATACCCGGCATCGGCGGAAATTCGTTGGGAGTATTCGAATTTTCTTTTGCGGCAAGGAGAAATTCCCGCGGCGCTCAAAGAAATGCGCGACAGCATCGCCGGCGACTCGAGCCTGCTGCCACTGGCTATTACGCGTACATGGCGAGCTACCGGAAACGCCGATGAACTGGCGACCGAGGTCTTGCCGGCCGATCCGCAAGCGTATCTGCAGGCGCTCGATTTTTTCGCGCAGGAAAAAAATGTGGATGCGGGACTTAGAATTTGGAGCCACCTTGCGGCCTTGCCTCAAAAATTTCCGATTGAGAAACTTTTCCCTTTCTTTGAGGAGATGATTCGGGAAGATCGCGCGGCGGACGCGGAGAGAATGTGGAACGAAGCGCTCGACGTTTGCGCGGTACCGCACGAAAAAGTGGAAAATCAGCTGATGTTCAATGGCGGGTTCGAGAACGACATCTTGAACGGCGGGCTCGATTGGCACCTGAACCCCGGCTTGGGAATGGCCGTGGAATATGACACGAGTGTCCGGCACGGAGGGCTGCGCTCTTTGCGAATGGGTTTCAATGGCGGATTTAATCTGGACCTAAGCGAGCCGGCAGAATTCGTGCCTGTTGAGCCGGGACAGACTTATAGCTTTCATGCCTATCTCCGGACGGATTCGATAACCACGGAGAGCGATCTTCATTTCGAAATTTTTGATCCGGCCCACCGCAACGAAATCACCGCCAAGACGGACGGGCTCAAGGGCACTCATCTGTGGACGTCAGCAGAGGCCGAAATTCGCACCGGATCGCAAACCAAGTTTTTGGAAGTGATGCTGCGGCGCACGCCGAGCCGGCAGTTCGAAAATAAACTGAGCGGCACCGTCTGGATCGATGACGTTTCCCTGACTCACGGCGCGGCTTCGACATCGGGTTCCGGCGATGCATCGCGAACGCGAGGCAACCAGTGAGATTGCTTCGCGCCGGCGTGTGCTTGCTCATCGTTTTTTCAGTGCTGTCGCACGGCGTCGTGGAAGTATGGTCGGAATCCGTGCTGGAAATCGCAGCGGCGCTGCTGTTTCTCGGGTGGGCGCTTGTGGCCGCGCGTGCAGAGGATTTCAAAATCGAGTGGAACGGCTTGCATTGGGCCGTTGCCGGGCTGCTGGCATGGGCAATTCTCCAGCTTGCGCTTCGAATGACGGTCTACCCGTTTCTTACCTGGACTGGCTTTTTGCGCTGGGGCGCCATCGCGATGATTTTTTTCGTCTCCACGCAGGTATTCCGTGAGCGGCGCGATTTTCGAGTCCTGACTTGGTTTCTGATCGTCTTCGGATTTTTAGTGGCCGTCGAAGGAATCATTCAATACTTCACTTCTACCGGCAGCATTTACTGGCTGCGGCAATTAGGCGCGGGGCAGCCTTTCGGCCCATACGTGAACCGGAATCATTTCGCGGGATTGATGGAGCTGCTCGCGCCGATTGGCATGGCGTTCATCGCTTTTCGCGGTGTGCGGCGAGACATGGTACCGCTGGTAATCTTGTTCACGTTGGTTCCCATTGGCGCAATCTTTCTTTCGGCATCGCGCGGGGGAATCGTGGCGTTTGTGATTGAGGTTGGAATATTGGGAGTGCTATTTAATTTCCGTAAATCGCAGAAATCGAAAATCGTGCCTGCGATTGCGATGGCGCTCCTGGTGATTGCGGTAGTGGGCTGGTTGGGCGCAACCCGAGCGATCGGACGATTTCTGCCGAACACCGTCGGCGAGGCGACTTTGCCTCGGCGCTGGACGATGTTCAAGGGCGCCGCGCACGTGTTCCTCGCGCATCCGCTTACGGGCACTGGCTTGGGGACGCTAGTAGTGGTTTTCCCTCGTTATGAGACGGATTACGACGGCAAACTGGTGGATCATGCACATAACGACTACATCGAGACGCTAGCCGATCTCGGAATTCCGGGAGGATTGCTGGGATTGGGATTCCTATTGGTGCTTTTCAGGAGAGGCGCGGCGACATTGGAAAGCGATCAGAGCCACTTCTCATTTGCATTTCATGCCGCGGCATTGACCGCGTGCACGGGACTGCTTTTTCACAGCCTTGTTGATTTCAACCTGCAAATTCCCTCGAACGCCCTGATCTTTATGATTCAAGCGGGCTTAGCGGCTTCGCCAGCGCTCGCTCAAGAAGCCGTCGTACGTAGAAGCCGCAGCTCGTCATTGCGGCAATCCACAGTTGACACGAGCGTCCCAGCTCGTCCATAGTAAGTGCGCCGGGGTCAAAATTTAGATGATTGTAGCAGTCCGAAGCGTCTTGGACTGGTCAATGGCGAAGCATTTTTGGATCCTCCCCCTCCTGCTCTGGGGAATATCGCCCGCTTATGGCCAAGACAAGCTAGAAACTCCGAAGCAAACAAACGACAAGATTTTTCATCTGGCCGACGCGCGAGACACGCGGCCCGTCGAGACGCCCATTGGGGCCGGCGATGTCATTCACATCGACGTTTTCGACGTGCCGGAGCTAGGCCGTGATGTCCGCGTCAGCGATACCGGCGATATTTCCCTTCCTCTGATTCCCGGGCGAATTCATGCCGCGGGATTGACGACCTTTGAGCTGGAAGCCAAGGTCGAAAACTTGTTAGTCGAGAATGGGCTGGTAACCCACCCGCAGGTCAGCGTTTTTATCAAAGAGCAATTGAGCCAGCCTGTTTCGGTGGTTGGGGCAGTGGCGCATCCCATGGTGATGCAGGTCCTGCGTCCGACGACGCTGCTGGAGGTACTCGCAGCCGCCGGAGGACTGGCGGATGATGCCGGGGCCGTTGTACTCGTCACACATGGATCGTTGAACCCTGATATTTCGTTGCCCGCAGCGCCGGCAAAACCTGCCGAACAACCTCAAGATGCCGCACCCAAGGGCGGAGGACAAGATCCCGTGCTTCCTCCGGGGCCGACCGAGACCGTGCGATTGAAGGATTTACTGGTTTCCGGGGATCCGACGTTCAACATTCCGGTTTACGGCGGAGACGTGGTGGCCGTGCCGAGGTCGGGGATTGTGTACGTGATCGGCGCAGTAAATGCCCCGGGCGGGTACGTGCTGGAGACACGCGGCGATAAGATTTCAGTATTGAAAGTAATTGCGATGGCCCACGGATTGATCGGATCGGCAAAACCAAATGATGCTGTGATTGTGCGTCAGGATCCAAAAACGGGAGCGAAAGAGGAAATCCCTGCGCCGCTAAAGAAGATGCTGCAGCGCAAAGTAGACGACATGCCGCTTCAGGCCAACGACATGCTGTACGTTCCTGACAGTACCGCGAAACGGATCGCGGGGAAAGTCGGCGAGGCTGCGCTGATAGCCGGCACCGGGGCTGTGTTCTATCGATTGCCGTAAGGGCGCTTAGCTATAACGCGCAAACCGGTTTAGGCGACCGGATTTCTCATAGGGTTTACACAAATAGAAGATGGAAGAACCTAGGCTATCGCTGAGAGAGCGCAAGAGCGCGGATTCTCTGTCGCTGATCACCACGGCTCCTGTGGCAAGTTGGGATCAGCTGCCGAGAGAACCTCACCTACTCGATTACCTAATAATCCTGAAAAAGCATCAGTGGCTGATCGTGAGCTTTCTGTTGACAGTAGTCACGGTTGTGACCATCGCAACATTCAAGACCAAGCCCGTATACGTCGCTGCGGCGCGTGTGGAAGTGGACCGCGAAGCGCAGACTATGCAGCCTTTCCCTGACTCGAGTGGCTACGACGAGTACATGGACACGGACAGCTACATTGAGACGCAGACCAAGATTTTGGAAAGTGAAACGATGGCGCTCTCGACCATCAAGTCGCTCGATCTGGCCAGATACCCAGAGTATGGCGGCAATCCGAATGCGTTTATTGTTCCGAGGATCGGCCAGAGCGGGCAGCGTCCAGCGATTCTGGGAGCATTTCTGGGCAGCCTGTCGGTAAAGCGAGTGCCAAATAGCCGATTGATCGAAGTGCAATTCGAAGCCGAAGATCCCCAACTAGCCGCCCAGATTGTGAATGGGCACGTGCAGAATTTCATCGAAGAAAACTTTCGCAGCCGCTACGACGCAACGACGCAGGCATCAAATTGGCTCTCGGCCGAACTCGAAGAATTGCGCATTAAAGTGCAGAAGTCCGAAGACGAGCGCATCGCCTACGAGCGCGAAAATCAAATTTGGACCATCGACGAAAAACAGAACATCACCACGCAGAAACTTGCTGACTTGAATAAATCGTTGACGGACGCGCAGACCGACCTGCTCCAGAAGCAGGCGCTTTACGAAATCGCTAAAGCCGGCGATGTTGACCAACTCCCGCAGGTACGCGACAACGTTTACATCGCCGATGTTTTGAAGCGAAAGACCGATGTCGAGGAGCAATATGCGGATGCCTCAGCGCAATTTGGGCCCAACTACCCAAAGGTTCAACATCTGCTGCTCGAAAAACAGAATCTGGATGAGGCGTACGAACGCGCCAAGAAGAATGTGATTTCTTCGATTGCCGCTGATTACAGGACGGGGCGCGAGCGCGAGGATCTGCTGCTCGCGGCGCTGGACCGGCAAAAGACTGAAGCAAATGAAATGGCAGAGAAGTTGGTGCAGTATCACATTTTGGAGCACGATGCAGAATCGAATAAACAGCTTTACGACAGCCTGCAGCAGAAATTGAAGGAAGCCGGGATCACCGCGGGATTGCGTTCGAGCAATATTCGGATTGTGGATCCGGCGCTGGTTCCCACGCACCCGGCAAGACCTCAGAAGTCACGGAATATCCTGCTGGCCTTCTTAGTGGGACTCGTTGGCGGAGTCGGGCTTGCGCTGCTGCGCGAGTATCTGGACAACACGGTCAAGTCCCCTGACGATATCGAGCGGCTTGCCGGATTGCCTTCGCTCGCGGTCGTTCCCGAGGTACGGAGTTTCAATGGGCATGGCGGCGGCGGCCGCGGCCGTTCTGGAAAGCTGTTGGGAGATGGACAGACAGCCGAAGGCGAGGATGAAGAGTCGCGCGTCGAGATTGTTTCGTTCGCGAAACCGAAATCGCAGGTGTCAGAGGCGTTCCGCGCTTTGCGAACGTCGCTATTGCTTTCGCAGGCGGATCATCCGCCCCAGGTGATTCTGGTCACGAGCGCGCTGCCGCGTGAAGGAAAGACCACGGCAGCCGTGAATCTTGCGGTGACGCTGGCGCAACTCGGCGATCGCACGCTGATTCTTGATTCCGACTTGCGCAAGCCGGGTGTGCGCAGGGTGTTGGGCATGTCAGTGGGTCGCGAAATCGGTCTAAGTTCATATCTCGCGGGAGTCGCGACTCTGGACGAGGTGACGTTTCCCCATCCGCAGATTGAAAACCTGGTGGCGTTGCCGACTGGGCCGATTCCGCCCAGTCCCGCGGACTTACTCTCGTCGCACCGCATGCGCGACGCAATCAGCTATCTTCGTCAGAAATATAAGTTTATCGTAATCGATTCGCCGCCGATTATGGCCGCGACTGACGCCGTGATTCTTTCGGCGCTGACGGATGGCGTACTGCTAGTGGTGCGATCCGGGACGACCCCGAAAGAAGCGTTCACCCGGACGCGAGATCTGCTGCACGCCGTGAAATGCCGGCTGTTGGGAGTGGTGCTGAACGCAGTCGATTCGAGCGCTCCTGATTACTACTATTCGTATCGCTACTATCCGTATGCGTATGGCTACGGTTACGGAGAAGAAGCAGCCGCGGCGGAGAAATCGCGGATGCGTTCCGGCACCGGCAATGGCGGCTCGAAGTCTTAAAGTTGGCTTAGGCTTGGGAGGGCACATTTGCGATTTCTAATCACGGGCGGAGCTGGCTTTATCGGGTCGCATTTGGCGGAACGGTTGCTGCAGCGCGGGGACGAGGTGTCGATTCTCGACGATCTCTCGACTGGCAGCGTTGAGAACATCCGTCACCTGAAGTCTGATCCGCGATTCCACCACGTCTTCGATACGATTCAGAATCGTTCGCTGCTCGCCGAAATGGTGGATGAATCTGAAGTGGTATTTCATCTCGCAGCCGCCGTGGGCGTGCGCCTGATCGTGGAGAGCCCGGTCCGCACTATCGAGACGAACGTCAATGGAACGCAGTTCGTTCTGGAAGCGGCGTGCAAGAAGAAGAAGCTGGTCTTCGCCGCGTCAACTTCAGAAGTCTATGGCAAGAGCGAGAAGGTGCCGTTCCACGAAGACGACGATCTGGTGATGGGAGCGACGACGAAGGGGCGCTGGAGTTACGCGGCGTCGAAGGCGCTCGATGAATTCCTGGCACTTTCTTACTGGAAAGAAAGAAAACAGCCGGTGGTGATTGCGCGGCTGTTCAATACGGTAGGGCCAAGACAGACCGGGCGTTATGGAATGGTGTTGCCGAATTTCGTGAGGCAGGCACTGGATGGAACGGCGATCACTGTGTATGGCGACGGAAAGCAGTCGCGCTGTTTCTGTGACGTGGCCGATTCCGTAGAAGCAATTTTGCGGCTGGTGGGGACGAGTGCGGCCGTCGGCGAGGTTGTTAACATCGGCAACGATGAAGAGATTTCGATCGAGGGACTGGCGCAGCGCGTGAAACAGCAGGCGAAGAGCGCTTCGCCGATTGAGTTTATTCCCTACGATCAAGCCTATGAGCCGGGCTTTGAGGATATGCCGCGGCGCGTGCCGTGCCTGGATAAACTCGTGAAGCTAACAGGATTTCGTCCGGCCACTCCTCTCACAAAGATCATCAATCGCGTGATTGAGCACGAATCGGCGAAGCGCTCCACGGAAAAGCCCGTCGCTTCTCAAGATGTCCGCGAGACGGCCGCGCGGGCGCTGGCGACCTAAGGAATTGACACGCCGATCGGGCTGCTCGCCATCCTTTCCTCATTGCACCAGCCGTCGAAGCGCCTCCTCCCCCGAAGCGCAGACCTGTGGAATTCGCCATGCAGATCGGCCAATCAACTGCCAGCAATCAGGCGAGTTTGATACGGGTGTATGGATTGGCGTGGTATATGAGCCGGAAGTTTCTCGCGATAGAATCGCGAGGGGAACCAGCTCATGACGGATTCGCTGACACGGCCCAAGCTCTCGGTGGTGATCCCGGTATTCAATGAGAAAGCGACCGTCGCCGAAGTGCTGCGTCGCGTGCGGCAAGTGGATATCGACAAGGAAATAGTGGTTGTGGACGACGGCTCAACGGATGGAACGCGTGAATTCCTGAGCGCGCTGGCGACGCCGGACGGAGGGCGCACGCGTCCCGACCTTCCCGAACTTGAAGGAAATATCGGCGCCGGCAACATTCGGGTGTTTCTGCACGACAAGAATCGCGGAAAGGGCGCCGCGGTGCGCCGCGGTATCCTGGAGGCGCGCGGGGAGTGCATTCTGATCCAGGACGCTGACCTCGAATATAACCCGCTCGATTATCACCAGCTGCTTGAACCGATCGACAACGGTGTTGCTGATGTGGTTTTTGGTTCGCGCTTTCTCGGCGGACCTCATCGCGTGCTTTATTTTTGGCATTACTTGGGCAACAAGGGTCTGACGCTGCTTTCTAATACGTTCACAAACTTGAATCTCACGGACGTTTGGACTTGCTACAAAGTGTTCCGGCGCGAAATTTTCGATGGTTTCGAGATTCAGGAATCACGGTTTGGATTTGAGCCTGAGGTAACCGCAAAAGTGGCCCGCGGGAAATGGCGTGTTTACGAGGTTCCCATTTCTTATTCCGGCCGGACTTACGAAGAAGGAAAGAAAATCGGCTTCAGGGACGTGCCACGAAGTTTGTGGTGCGTCTTAAAGTACGGATTGACTCGAAGCGGAATGAAATGATGGCGGGATCCGCGGCATTGAAGACGCTGAGCCGGTGTGAGAAGGCTCTGATCGTGATCTTTCTCTTGTCGCTCCCGTTTGTGAATCCCTGGGTTCGCGGCGACGGAGTGGGTTATTACGCCTACGCGCGCGCCATGCTGATCAATCATTCGCTGGACTTCCGCGATGATTGGAAATCCGCGAATCAAAGCTTCACGATGAACCGCCTGGACGCCAACGGAGATATCCTGCCGGAAAACTTCACGGTCACCGGGCACATCCAGAATCACTTCACCGTGGGTCCCGCGATACTTTGGGCCCCATTCTTGATGGCGGCGCACGTGGCCGTGCTGCTGGCAGATGCGCTGGGCGCGCACATCCCTCCAGACGGCTTTTCGTGGCCTTACCTTTATGCGATGGCGATCGGCACAGCGGTCTACGGATTCCTGGGACTTTGGATTTCGTTCCGACTGGCGCGCCGCTATTTCAGTGAGACCTCCGCAGCCATTGCAACCCTGGGAATCTGGTTTGCGAGTTCGCTGCCTGTGTACATGTACTTCAATCCGTCGTGGTCGCATGCGCAATCGGCGTTCGTTGTCGCGCTTTTTCTATGGTGCTGGAATCAGACGCGCGAACAAAGATCGCTGCTGCAGTGGATCTCTTTGGGATTGCTTACCGGACTCGCGCTCGATGTCTATTATCCGAACTTTATGATCATCCTGTTGCCTGCATTGGAATCGGCGGCGGTTTACGCCGGCTTCACGTCGAAGCTCCCTGGGACCAAGGCGCGATTTGCCATTGGAAACATCGGCTATGGCGCCGGGCTGTTTTTTGGATTTCTTCCGACACTGATTACCCGGTGGATCATCTACGGCAGCGGCGTCGAAACTGGGTACGTTTCAGTGTATGACTGGTCCTGGTTGCATCCCCAGTTGCTATCGGTGATGTTTTCGTCCGATCACGGGCTACTCAGCTGGACGCCGGTTATTCTGTTCGCAGTGCTCGGTCTTTTCGCCGTGGTTCGCCGCGACAAGGAACTCGGAATTCTTCTGCTGTGCGTGGTCGCTGCGTTTGGGTATTTCATCGGCGCCTATCCCACCTGGGACGGGCTTTCTTCCTATGGCAATCGCTTCTTCGTTTCGCTAACGGCGATTTTCATTTTAGGCCTTGCTGGTGGAATCGATGCGCTGGGACAAATGCTAACCGTGGGGCGCGCCCGAGCTCTTGCTTCTGGCGCGATTGCCGCTCTAATCGTGTGGAACATGGCGTTTATTTATCAATGGGGGATGCATCTTGTCCCCGCACGCGGCCCAATCTCCTGGCATCAAATGGCTTACAACCAGATCGCCGTAGTGCCGGAAAGGCTCGCGACGGACATCGGCCAATATTTTTCACACCGGAAGCGGTTGATGAAACATATAGAGACCATCGACGTGGACCAACTCAAGCAACAGAGCGAACCGGAACAGAAAGAGAACCGATGAAACGGCCTTGCGCAGCGAAGATTGCAGTGAATCGGTGCGCACGCCGTTGATAAAGCGCCTCGTGCAGTCGGCTCTGAGCGTTTTAGGCCTCCGTCTCGCGCGACTGGATTCGAACGCTTCCCCTGCGGTGAGTTTGGGTTCTTTTTTTGCGCTCCTGAAACGAAATGGATTCGATCCGAAACATGTGGTGGACGTCGGCGCAAACCACGGCAATTGGATCAGAGAAGCCGTGAATTACTTTCCGGGCGCGGATTACACTCTGGTGGAACCACAGGATGAGCTGAAGGTCCACGTGCAAGACCTAATCGATCGGGGAGTTCACGTTCATTGGATCAATGCGGGGGCAAGCGATCATTCGGGGATGCTGACGCTGAACGTCGATCCACGAGATTGTAGCAGCACGTTTCTTCAAACTCCGCGGACTGTGAAGGTAGCCATACGCCGTGTGGAAGTGCCAGTGAGGACCTTAAATGAAATTGTGGCGTCGTCGTCTTTACCTATCCCGAACATGGTGAAGATTGACGCAGAGGGCTTCGATCTTAAGGTGATTTCCGGAGCGAGCGATTTACTGGGCAAGACTGATATTTTCCTGGCGGAAGTTGCTGTGGGGCCGCGGGATCTCGAGAACACAGCGTTGATGGTAATCCAAAAGATGGCGGATGCTGGGTATAGGTTCATTGACATCACCTACGTCGACCGCAGCCCTAAATCTGGCGTATTGTGGTTGTGTGAATTCGCGTTCTTGCGGAACTCGTCCTCCTTATTGGATGCGGCCGCAAACTATGATTAGACAGGGGCCCGGAGATACCTGCGAGATGTTCGCCTGCGAGCAATGAACGTTTTGACGCTGTGCCGCGAAGACAATTTGTGCAAGGAATTGTGGGGCTACGCGCGCGCCTTCGAGCGCCAGAGAGTGGCGCTGGAATGTTTCGACTGGGGCACGCCGGTGAACGTGGATGTACGCGAACTTCTGCGCAAATGTCGCACGCGCCCGGATTTTATTTTAAATCCAGAGTCGGGCATCACGTTCATGCCGACGAATTTGACGGAAGTGGACGTGCCTACGGTGTGCTTTCATTTCGACACGTATCAGGCTACCGCGCGAAGGATTCGATGGTCGATGATTTACGATATTCCCGTGGTGTTTCATCCCCATTTTGCGGATGAATACCGGCGCGCTGGACATCCGAATCCGTTGACGCTGGCGCACGCGGCTCCGATCGATCTTTACGGAACGCGCAATTTGGAGGAACACGAACGGAATTTCGAAGTGGGATGGGTTGGTCGCTTGATTGGAGCGCCGTACCACGCGCGACGGCGGATCCTTCCTCAGCTCGCTAGCCAATTCGCGATGAACGATTGGGAGCATACCTACACGATGGAAGAAACGGCTGAGATCTACCGCCATTCTAAAATTATCGTGAACATCAGCCGCGATGATTATCCGCAGGACGCAAACATGCGCGTTTACGAGACCATGGCGGCGGGCGCGCTGCTCATGACACAGACGCCAACCGATCTTTCTGCGTTGGGATTCGTCGAGGGCAAGCATTTCGTTGGTTACTGCGACGAAGCGGAAATCATTCCCACTGCGCGGAAGTGGCTCGCGGACGAAGTTGGCCGTGCGTGCATTACATCGGCTGCCCGCGAGTTGGTGCTGGCGGGGCATACTTACGACGCGCGCGTGAAGAGTTTGTTGGAATTTGTCGCTGCGCGTGGCCCAAAGCTAAATGCTCCTGCTCGCCGTTGGCCTGAATCGAAAATTCGACTGACTTATCTCGATTATTACGCTGGAACGTCGAGCATGGACTGCGCGTACAAGGAATTTGACTGGATCGCGCGGCACAGCCTGGTGGATTCTGTGGCCGGAGCGAGTCTTTTGGCGCGCGCATGGGCAGGGCAGGCACTTAGCCGTTTGACGGAATGGGCGCACGGGCGGCGAGCGGCAGGCTCGAAACCGGATCGCTCGATACAGACAAATATCACGCTGGGCCAGCCGAAGTGAAGTGAGGACAATTTGAAGATTTTGATCACCGGCGGATGCGGATTTGTGGGCGCGCAACTGGCCGTGCACTTTCAACAGCGCGGGCATCGCGTGATCACGGCGGATAATCTCGTTCGCCGCGGCAGCGAATTGAACTTGCCGCGATTCAAGCGTCACGGCATCGAGTTCTATCATGTTGATGTGCGAAATGCAGAAGATCTAGCTGCGCTCCCGGCTGGAATCGATCTAATTTTCGATGCAAGCGCGCAACCTTCGGTGGTCACTGGTTACGCGAATCCCATTTTCGACATTACGAACAACGCGCTTGGCCTGATCCACGTTCTGGAGTTCGCGCGGCATCGCGAGTGCCCACTGATTTTTTGGAGTTCGAATCGCGTTTATAGCGCGGACAAAACGAATGCGCCTCCTCGTCGCGCAACGGCGACTCGCTTGGTGTGGGACAAAGAGAAATACCTCGCTGAGTACGCTGGGAAACTGATTCCGGGATTCGATGCGGATCATGGCGTTTCGGAGGAATTCACGCTGGATGGCAATGAGCGCAGCATCTATGGCTTGAGCAAATTGATGGCGGACCTTGCTTGCCAGGAATATGCAGGCGCGTTTGGCGTAAAAACGGTGATCAATCGTTTCGGGGTAATCAGCGGCGAAGGACAGTTCGGGAAGACGGATCAAGGATGGGTCGCCTGGTGGGCTGTTGCGTTTCACTTCGGTTTGCCGCTGAAATATATCGGCTGGGAAGGCAAGCAGGTGCGCGACATTTTATTTATCGAGGATGTTTGCCGGCTGGTGGAAGTGCAGATGGAGAATCTCGATAAGCTGTCAGGCCAGGTTTTCAATGTGGGCGGCGGCGCTGCGAACTCTCTTTCGCTCGTGGAGGCCACCAATTTGCTTCGCGAGAAATTTGGACGCGACATTCCGATCGCGCACGAAAGCGAGCCCCGCAAGGCCGATCAATCGATTTACATGACCGACAATCGAAAGATCGAGCGCGTGCTCGGGTGGAAGCCCAAGGTCGGTATCTCTGAAGGATACGACCGGATTCTGGCGTGGATTCACGAGAATGAAGATTCGCTCCGCGTGCTTTATGGAAGCGAAGAAAAAGCGGCCTCAGGCGTCCGATGAAAATTCTGGTCACAGGCAGCAGCGGATTAATAGGCTCCGAGGCAGTGGAGCACTTCGACCGCCAAGGCCATACGGTAGTCGGCGTGGACAACAACATGCGCCGCGAATTTTTTGGGCCGCCGGGCGATACGGGATGGAATCTCTCGCGTCTGCAGCAGGCCACGAAACATTTCACGCATCACGATATCGACATACGCGACCGCGAGCGCATCGCCGCGCTTTTTCGCGACAATCGCTTCGATCGCATTATTCATTGCGCCGCGCAGCCTTCGCACGATAAAGCCGCCGAAATTCCCCTGGTGGACTTCGACGTGAACGCTGGCGGCACGTTAAATTTACTCGAGGCAGCGCGTCAATTTTGTCCCGAGGCAGTGTTTCTTTTCATGAGTACAAATAAAGTTTACGGCGACGCTCCGAACGAGTTGCCGCTCAACGAACTGCCGACACGCTACGACTACGCCGAACCTGCCGACCATGAGGGCATCAGCGAATCGTGTCGCATCGATCGCTGCCTGCACTCGATTTTCGGCGCTTCGAAAGTCGCCGCCGACGTGATGGCGCAGGAATACGGCCGCTACTTCGGACTGCAAGTAGGAATCTTTCGCGGCGGATGCCTTACCGGCCCGAATCACACTGGCGTCGAGCTTCACGGCTTCCTCTCTTATCTTGTGAAGGTAGCTTTCACCGGACAGACTTACACTCTCTTCGGCTACAAGGGAAAGCAGGTTCGCGACAATATTCATAGTCACGACGTAATCGCCGCAATGGAAGCCTTTGCGAAAAATCCGCGCCCCGGCGAAGTTTACAATCTAGGCGGTGGACGCGGGAACAGCGTCTCAGTTCTCGAAGCGATCGCACGGATTGAGGAGCTGACTGGACAGAAAATCAAGTGGGGGTACCGCGAGCAGGCACGCAAAGGCGATCACGTTTGTTACATCAGCGATCTGCGCAAGCTTGAATCGCATTTCCCTGGATGGCGGATTACGCGAAGTCTCGACGATATTCTAAAAGAAATGGTGGCCGTAGAGCGGCAGCACGCACAAGGTGCAGGCACCAAGAAATAATATTGTAACGATTCATGCGCCGCGCTCTATCCGGCGCTCAACTTGGGAGGCACGGCGGCCGTGCCGCATCCGAAAGTCACAGTTCTTATCGACACTTACAACCACGAGCGGTTCGTGGAGCGCGCGATTGTCAACGCCATCGAGCAGGATTTTCCGCCGGGCGAAGTGGAAGTCCTGGTCGTGGATGATGGCTCAACCGACGCTACGCCCTCAATCGTGAAGCGGTTCGCGCCGCGAGTCACTTACCTACACAAGGAAAATGGCGGACAGGCTTCGGCATTCAATTTCGGCATTCCGCAAGCCCGCGGAGAGATCATTGCATTTCTGGACGGCGACGACTGGTGGGAACGAAATAAACTTAGCGCCGTGGTCCAAGCGTTTGAGAAGAATCCGCAGGCTGGAGTCGTCGGACACGGCATCTTTCAAATCGATAGCGCTACCGGAAATGGTTCTGCCCTGACGCCGCAACAACCCGGGTACTTCGAATTGCGCAGCGATGAAGGCGCGCAGAAATTTCGCAATTTCATGTGTTTTCTGGGGACCAGCCGCGTGGCGATACGCCGAAGTGTGCTCGAAATGGTACTGCCGATTCCGGAAACGCTGGTTGTTGAAGCCGACGAATTCATGTCGGCGGTGGCCATCGCTCTCGGCGGGGCTTATCTTCTCGCTGAGCCACTCACTTACTATCGGTTACACGATCAGAATCTCTACCAGTTTCGCGGCAGCGGCGATACATCCCGCTTTCGCCGGAAGATGAACGCACTCGCGGCGCTCGAACGCGAGCTTTCAGTGAGGCTCTCATCGGCCGGAGTTCCGGCAAGCGCTGTGAATATCATTGTTGAACCGATCCATCTCGCCACGGCGCAAATGAAATTGATTCTTGATGGCGGGATGCCGTGGGAAACGTATCGACTGGAGCGCGCGATCTTTCGCATCGCCTACCGGAAGACCAGTGTCGGATACCGCGCGTGGAAAGAATTAGCGCTCGCGGCTACTCTGTGCATGCCGCCTCGCCTGTTTTATAGATTGCGCGATTGGTACTCCGACCGGAATCTGCGGCGATTCCGTGGCGCCGTCGGCGAGCCCGTGCCCGCGGCGCCGATTCGCGACGTGCCGATCGAGCATCGCGGCGGATGACGAACCGTGCTTAGCCTGGGAATAAACTATTCGCAGATGCACGATTCTTCAGCGTGCATTGTGCGCGACGGCGAAACACTTTTCGCGGTCGCGGAAGAGCGATTGAGCCGCGAAAAACACGATGCTCGATTCCCCACTCGCGCCATTCAGGCCTGCTTGGATTTCGCCGGCGTCAAAGCTTCGGAACTCGATTTCGTTTGCTTTGGCTGGCAGCCTCCAATCGCGGCTTTTTCTCACGATCTGCGCGACTATTTCAGCGGAAAGCGTAGTTTTGGATCAAACAATCTTCTGAATTCGGCACGACATTTTGCGGTCATGCACCGGCAGGGCGGCGGCGAGAAGCCGTTTCTTCGAAACTTTGGCCCCACGCGAGCGCAATTTCGTTTTGTGGATCATCATCTCGCGCACGCGATTAGTGCTTATGCGTTTTCGGGATTTGATGATTCGGCCGTCCTGGTAATCGACGGGCGCGGCGCTTGGGAAGCTACCTCGCTGTGGCGTGGAAGCGGTGGCCGCCTCGAGCATGTGTACACGATTCCGTGGCCGAACTCGCTCGGCTTGCTCTATGCGCAATTTACGCAATACCTTGGCTTCGCGCCTTACAGTGACGAGTGGAAGGTGATGGGGCTCGCTCCTTATGGCCAGCCGGGAATCAATCTCGCGGGATTTATTAATCCGGACGACGATCCATATCGCGTGAACACCAAGCGCTTGCTGGGTCGCGATTCGGCGCCGACAGCGGGCATCGAGGAATTGCTCGGACCTGCGAGGATACCCGAGAGCGAGATTGGCGATCGTTACAAGAATGTGGCCTACGCGATTCAGGACGCTTGCGAAACCACAATGTTCGCGCTAGTTCGCTCGGCGGTGGAAAAAACAAAATCTCGAAATGTATGTTTGGCCGGTGGCGTTGCGCTGAATTCCAAGGCGAATGGGAAAATTCTTGCTTCGGGTCTGGTAGATCAACTTTTTGTGCAGCCTGCTGCCGGAGATGATGGTGTTTGCTTGGGGGCTGCGCTTGCCCCTTATCTTGATGGCGGCGGGAAATTGCCGGTGCATCGCATGCGTCATGCTTTTCTGGGCCCGGCGGCCTCCGAGCCTGAGATCATTCGCGCGCTAGAGACTTATAAAATTCGCAACACTCGGCTGAGCGATCCGGCCGCTGCAACCGCTGAGCTGCTCGCCGCCGGAAAAATCGTGGGCTGGTATCAGGGGCGCATGGAATTTGGGCCGCGCGCTTTGGGTAGCCGCTCGATTCTTGCCGATCCTCGCGATCCGGAGATGAATGCGCGTGTGAACAATGCCGTGAAATTCCGCGAATGGTGGCGGCCTTTTGCGCCATCGATGCTGGCTGAAGCTGCGTCTGAATATCTTGAAACCACCCCTGACTCGCCCTTCATGATCGTCACGGCGCAAGTCCGTCCCGAAAAGCGCGGCGTGATACCGTCCGTGACGCACGTGGACGGGAGCGCGCGGCCGCAAACGGTCGAGCAGGACGTGAATCCACTGTATTACCGCTTGATCCAGGAGTTTGGCCGGCGAACGGGCGTGCCGGTGATCATGAATACATCATTTAATTTGCGCGGCGAGCCGATCGTCTGCACTCCGACGGACGCGATTCGCACTTTCTACAGCTCCGGTCTTGATGCGCTCGTGCTCGGTGATCGATTAGTGGAAAAATAATGGCTGCGTGCGCCGCGGTGGCGAAAGGAAACTTGTAACTTGCATCGTAAGGCTCTTGATCTGCTGATTTGCGGTGCTTGTGCCGATTCGCTGCGGGTCGCGGAAATCACTCGCGAAGACGCCGGCGAAATCATCGAAGGGCGGCTCGAGTGTGCGCGCTGCTCGAGGAATATTCCTATCGTCCGAGGCGTACCGCGATTCGTTCCGTCAGATAATTATGCGGCAAATTTCGGCTTTCAGTGGAACCGTTACGAACATATCCAGCTCGATAAAGTGATGGGCAACAATCTCAGCCGGGATCGCTGGAATGCGACTACCGGCTGGCCCGTGCAAATGGAAGGCCAACGGATTTTGGAAGCAGGGTGCGGAGCAGGTCGCTTCACAGAACTGGCACTCGAGACCGGCGCGGAGCTGTACTCCTTCGATTTGAGCGACGCGGTGGATGCCAATTACAAAAATCACGTGGCCCCCAATCTCAGTCTTTTTCAGGCCAGCATCTACGAGATCCCGTTGCGCGCGGCGAGCTTCGATAAACTCTTCTGCATGGGAGTGCTGCAGCATTGCCCCGACGTGAAGAAGGCATTCCTAAGCCTCGTGCCATTCCTAAAGCCCGGCGGTGAGATTGTCATCGACGTTTATCAAATGCATTCCGGAATACCGCCACTGAAATATTGGGCGCGCCCTTTCGTGAAGCACATGAAGACCGAATCGATCTACAAGCTGCTGCACTGGACGATTCCTCCGGCGTTTGAAGTCAAAAAGGCGATCCATCACATTCCAGCAGTCGGACCCACTATCGCCAAAGCGATTCCGATCGGCCCGATCTCCCACGCGCCGCGATTGAATTACACTGACGACGAGCTCAAGGAAGTTAAAATTCTGAGCGCGCTCGACATGCTATCGCCCACCTACGACCAGCCGCAGAAAATGGAAGACGTGAGGGCCTGGTTCGACGAGGCCGGATTCGTCGAAGTGAAAACATGGCTCGGCTACAATGGAATCAATGCCCGCGGACGCAGGCCCGCCTAAGAGAATCCATGCGCTGCTCGGCCGCCGCGATGAGCCGACCGACGGCGTCGCCGATTATTGCCATTTCCTGGGAAAAGCGCTTGCGTCGCGAAATATTGAAATGCAGGCGGAGCAAATCCACTGGTTCGAGCTCGGATGGCCGCGCGCGCTCGCGTGGCTGGATACCGAAAGCAAGAATTGGCGTGGCGAGTGGGTGCTGCTGCAATATACCGCGCTGGCCTGGTCTCGCCGCGGCTTCCCTGTGGGGGCGCTGCGCGCCGCGCGAATTCTGCAAGCGAATGGTATTCGCTTGGGAATTATTTTCCACGATGCGGTCGGCTTTGAAGTTGGACGATTACGCGATCGGGCTCGGCTCTGGGTTCAGTACATGATCATGCGTGGTCTCTATCGCCGGTCGGAGCGAAGCATTTTGACCGTACCACCTGAATCGGTGGAATGGCTTCCCGCGGATCACTCCCGCATTGCTTTCATTCCCATTGGCGCAAACATTCCGGAATTTCTGGGCGAGCGCACTGGTGTTGGTGATCGCGCGGCGCCCACGATTGCGGTCTTCAGTATTACGGGCGGCCCGGCGGGTGGCGCTGAAATTCAGGACATTGCATTTGCTGCGAGGCGTGTACGAGAGCGCTTAGGCGCAGTGCGGCTGGAAGTTTTCGGCCGCGGCGCAGAAATGAACAGTGCGCAACTCGGGCGCGCGCTCGAAGGGAGCGGTGTTGCGCTCCGCCTGCGCGGTGTTCTTCCGGCCGAAGAGGTCACCCGCACTCTCGCGGCTTCCGATGTCCTGCTATTTGTGAGAGGCCTGGCGGCTTCGCGGCGCGGCACCTTCGTTTCCGGCATCGCGTGCGGCATGCCGATACTCGGCTACGGCGAACCAGGCAGAGATCCTGCAATGGATGCCGCTGGCGTGCGCCTCGTACCGTGGCACAACACGGAACTTTTTGCCGAGACACTCACGGAAATCCTCGCGGATGAAAATCTCCGGAAGGACTTAGGCAGGCGAAGCGTAAACGCGCAAAAGGAATATTACTCCTGGAATAAAATCGCCGAGCGCTACATCGAAGCCCTCGGGCTACAGCAGGTCGCGCAGTGAAAGACGGCAAATACCGCGTTCTGCTCCTCTGCGAGCACCCAGTGCAATACAACACGATTCTATGGAGTTTGCAGGCCCGGCATCCCAAGCTCGATATTCTAGTCGCATATTGCAGCCTGCGCGGCGCCGAGGCCGCGGCGCATCATCCTGATTTCGGCGTCGAGATCAAGTGGGATGTGCCGCTTCTCGAGGGATATCCGTGGGTTTTGGTCGATGCCCCAAAATCGCAGAAGAATGGCGGCGCACGCCCCGGCTTTTTCTCCGCGCCGCTCTGGAGGCTGATCCGCCATGGCGGCTTCGACGCCGTCTATGTGAGCGGCTACTATTTTCCTGAGGCCTGGCTGGTCATGCTCGCGGCGAAGTACTCGCACATCCCACTGATTCTTGCGACCGATGTCCACAGCCTCGATAGCCGCCGCGTGCAATCGGGATTCGCGCGCACCGTCAAGAAGGCCATTGTAAAACGGATCTTTCGCATGGCCGGCGCCGTTCAGACCGGATCGACCGGCGCAACAACTTACGTTCGGTCGCTGGGAGTGCCTGCGGAACGAATACTGCTCGGCGGGAACATCGTGGACAATGCATGGTGGAGCGAACGCGCCGCGTCTGCGAATCGCGCCTCCATTCGCCGCAGCTGGAATATTCCCGATGACGCGCCGGCCGTGCTCTTTTGCGCAAAGTTGCAGTCGTGGAAGCGCCCCGGCGATTTACTCGAAGCCTTCGCACGCGCAGGCGCCGCGGGAAGCTATCTGATATTTGCAGGGGACGGCGCGCTCCGGAGCGAACTGGAGCAGCGGGCCCACGAGCTAGGGATCGTCGACGGCGTGCGTTTCCTGGGCTTCGTGAATCAGTCGGGTCTCCCCTCGGTATACGCCGCATCCGATTTGCTGGTACTCCCGTCGGACTACGAGCCTTTCGGGTTGGTCGTGAACGAAGCAATGCTTTGCGGTTGCGCGGCCATCGTCAGCGACCGCGTTGGGGCAAAGTACGACCTCGTGCGCGAAGGCGAAACCGGCTGCGTCTTTCCCTGCGGCGATATCGATGCTCTCGCCAAACTTCTCCGCGCTCTGCTGACGGATCGTCCGCGCCTTGCCCGCATGGGCGCTGCCGCGAGGGAACGAATGAAAACCTGGACTCCGGAGATGAATGTGGATACGTTTGCAAGAGTGGTGGAGACCGCGGTTAAGTCCGGATCGAAACCGCAAGGGGCATTACACTAGAATGTG
>Ga0209008_1000239_pt1 | contig 23733 bp, 17 predicted proteins | sample JacPin_JW_Ref_O3_FD_187963 | JGI IMG/M metagenome (GOLD analysis project Ga0209008, IMG submission 187963) | Forest soil microbial communities from Algoma, Ontario, Canada - Jack Pine, Ontario site 1_JW_Ref_O3 (SPAdes) (version 2) | ecosystem: Environmental > Terrestrial > Soil > Boreal...
TGACGGCCGCGTGCGCGTGCATCAGGAATCGCTTCTCGGCATCGGCGGCCTGCGCGCCTTGCGAGCGATGGGCATTACACCGGGAGTGCTGCACCTGAACGAAGGCCATAGCGGATTCGCCGTTCTGGAAGCGATTCGCCAACGCATGGACGATGAAGGCATCAGCTTTGATAAAGCCGTGCCCCGGGTTGCCCGTGAAGTGGTGTTTACCACCCATACGCCGGTGCCCGCCGGGCATGATCGCTTCGACGCCGATCTGATCGAAGAGCATCTCGGGCCGTTGCGCGAGGCGCTGGGGCTTTCGAAAGATAGATTCATGGGCCTGGGACGCGAGAATCCCGACAGCGACGAACGTTTCTGCATGACCGTGCTCGGCCTGCGCCTTTCGCGGCGCGCTAACGCGGTTTCTTCGCTGCACGGTGAAGTCTCACGCGCCATGTGGACGGGGCTAACTCCGGGCAAATCCGAAGATGCGGTTCCTATCGGACACATCACCAACGGCGTGCACGCCCCAACCTGGCTGGCGCCGCAGATGTTTCGCCTCTACGATCGTCATCTCGGCACTGGGTGGCATCTGCGCGGGAGCGAATCCAAAACCTGGGATGGTATCGAGGATGTGGACGACGGCGAGCTCTGGGAGACACATTTCAACCTGAAGTCGCGGATGATCGAATTTGTGCGCCGCCGCGCCGTCAAGCAAGCCGCGCGCCGCGATGAACCCCGCGCCGTGCTGCAACAATTGGAACGCGCTCTGACTCCTGACGCGCTTACCATTGGTTTTGCGCGCCGCTTTGCCACCTATAAACGTGCCAATCTGATTCTGGCCGATATCGAAAAATTGGCCAGCCTGATCAATGACCCGAAACGGCCGGTGCAGTTCGTGTTTGCCGGGAAGGCGCATCCTCTGGACGAACCGGGCAAGCGCGTCCTGCAACAGATTGCGCAGCTGATGCGCGATCCACAGTTCGCCGAAAAATTTATTTTTGTCGAAGACTATGACATCAACGTCGGGCGTCATTTGACGCAGGGTGTCGATGTCTGGCTCAACAATCCGCGGCGGCCGCTCGAAGCTTCAGGCACCAGCGGACAGAAGGTCGTTCTCAACGGCGGCTTGAACCTTTCTGTTTTGGATGGCTGGTGGGCGGAAGCTTACGATGGCATGAACGGCTTCGCCATCGGAAACGGCAGAACGCACTCCGACATGAACGTTCACGATGCTCGCGATGGCGAAGATCTTATGCGCGTGTTGCGCGAAGAAGTGATTCCACTCTACTATCAGCGCGATCGCGATGGTCTGCCTCGCGGCTGGATCAAGCGCATGAAGCGTACCATCCGGACTCTTGGCTGGCGTTTCAATGCCGATCGCATGGTGATGGATTACACGCTGAATTGTTACGTCCCCGCCGCCGGAGGCACCTCCAGCGATCTGCGCCTCCAGATGTGACCTCGGCTTGGGACATCGGTGACTCCTTCGTACGGCCGAGCGCGGTCGTCCTACGGGAACGTCCGCGGTTGGCTCTCGCATATCCGTCGCAGCTCCGATCGGCACTCGCCCAAGTACCTGAAGATTACCCAGCCACGCTTTCGACTTGACAGTTCCGCCAGACCATTTAATATGGATGAATATTTATGCATGATAATGGATAAATATGCCTAAATACGAATATCGAGCACGAAGATGAGAAAAGGAACGATCACCGCACGCTTGCGATTTGATGCCAGCTACGCTTAAAACCGCAGTTCTTGGAGCGACCGGTTATTCCGGACTCGAACTGGCGCGCATTCTTAGCCGCCATCCGCGAACCGCTGCGCCGTTGCTTTTGCGGCGCACGACGGAGACAGACGAACGCGCTGAGGTCGGGAAGAAATCCACGAAAGCCTCCGCGGCGTGGCCGCATCCTTCCGGGAACGGCCATTCGCATGTCGAGCAATTTTCCTGGCCCACCCTTAAGGATCACGGGGTGGAACTCTTGTTCCTGGCCACGCCGCACGCGGTCTCACGCGAACTGGTTCCGGAGGCGATCGCCCGTGGGCTGTGCGTCGTCGACTTAAGTGGCGCGTGGCGGCTAAAGCAGGAGGAACATCGCGCTATCTACCGCTTTAAAGATGCTGACGCGAAGACTGCGGCCGAGCTCACCGAACGCGCCGTGTATGGCTTGCCGGAACTGAATGCGGGTCAGATCAAGTCTTCGACGCTGGTGGCCAATCCCGGTTGTTATGCGACATCGGTCATTCTGGCGCTTGCGCCCGTACTGTTTGCCGGCTTGGTCGATGCGGATCGCGGCATCATCTCCGATTCGAAGTCGGGCGTCTCCGGCGCCGGCAAGGAACCGACGGCGCGCACACACTTCGTTTCGGTCGCCGATAATTTTTCCGCCTACTCGGTCTTCGGGCACCGTCACACCGGCGAGATTCTTGAGCAACTGGCGCTCGATTCGACACAGCTGATTTTTACTCCACATCTTCTGCCCATACCGCGGGGGATTCTTTCTACGATTTACGTGTATTTGAAACACAAAATGACGGCCGCCGAGATTCAAAGCTGTCTTCAGGATTTCTACGCTGGAAAGAAGTGGGTGCGGGTTTTCCCGGCATCGACATTGCCGGAGATTCAATTCTCCGTACACACCAATTACTGCGACCTCGGATTCTCCCTGGCGGAGGACGGCCGCCGGCTGATTCTGGTTTCTTGTCTCGACAATCTGCTTAAGGGCGCCGCCGGCCAGGCCGTGCAGAACATGAACCTCATGTATGGCTGGGATGAGGCCGAGGGTTTGCAATGAAAATTGTGGTCAAAATCGGCGGCAAGGCGCTAGAGGATAAAACAACTCTGCAAAAATGCGCCAAGGCTGTCGTCGAGCTCTCCCAAGATGGGCACCAGGTGGCGGTTGTTCACGGCGGCGGAAGCGCGTTGACGCGGACGCTCGAACTTCTGGGGAAGAAAAGTGACTTCGTGCATGGGCTGCGCGTGACCGACGCCGAAACGCGCGATGTCGCACTCATGGTGCTGGCAGGGATCGTGAACAAGAGTCTGGTCGCGGCGATCGCTGCTGCCGGCCAGCCGGCGATTGGGCTTTGTGGCGGAGACGGCGGCGTCTTTCGCGCGCGCAAGAAACAGGACGCGGAAATTGACTTGGGATATGTCGGCGAAATTTGTTTTTCCGAACCGCGCTGGCTCAAAGCGATTTGGGCAGAAGGCGGTATTCCGGTGCTTTCATCGCTGGCACTGGGAGGCGACGGCCAGTATTACAACGTCAATGCCGACCAGATGGCGGCGGCTTGCGCTATTGCTTGCGAGGCCGACGCGCTGATTTTTCTTACCGATGTGGCGGGAGTAAAACAGGCCGACGGTTCGGTAATGGCGCGTTTGGATACCAAACAAGCGGCTGGGCTGATCGTTGAATCTGTGGTGAGCGGGGGCATGATGCCGAAACTCGAAGCCTGTACGCAGGCGCTCAAATCGGGCGTGGGACGCGTGCGCATCCTTCCGGCGGCGCAGGTCGAAATGCTGCCGCTGTTTTATTTCACCAAACTCGACTGCGGCACAGAGGTATTGAGAGCATGAGCCTGGCAACTGTTTCTCGCATGGAAGCGAAGCTCCTGCTTCCGACATATGAGCGCCAGCCAATTCTTTTTGTGCGCGGGCGCGGCGTCTATCTCTGGGATTCTGAGGGCAAGCGCTATCTCGATTTTCTCAGTGGGATCGGGGTGAATGCGCTCGGTCATAATCATCCTGCCATACAGACCGCGATCAAGCGGCAGGCGGGGCGGCTGATTCATGTTTCGAATCTTTTCTACCACGAGTATCAAGCGGAACTCGCGAAGCTGCTGACGGAAATCTCGGGACTCGATCGCGCTTTCTTTTGTAATAGCGGCACGGAGGCGTGGGAGGGAGCGCTGAAACTGGCGCGCGCTTTCGCGCAGATGAATCAGTCGCCTGGCGCTGCGTCTAATAGCAAGACGCAAATCCTCGCCATGGATAACTCTTTTCATGGACGCACGTTTGGCGCGCTCGCCACTACCGGTCAGCTAAAGTATCGCGCTCCGTTTACTCCGCTCGTGCCGGGAGTGACTTTCGTGAAGTTCAACGACCTCGACGATCTCCAGCGCAAGTTTGAGCCAAGCGTGTGCGCCGTCTGCATCGAGACGATTCAGGGCGAGGGTGGGGTTTGTCCGGTGAGTGCTGAATTTCTTGGGCTGGCCTCGCGCCTTACCAGACAGTCGGGGGCGCTGCTTGTGCTTGACGAGATTCAATGCGGGCTCGGCCGCACGGGGCGCCATTTTGGTTACCAGCACTATGGCGTCTTGCCAGATATTGTCACCGTGGCCAAGCCGCTCGCGGGCGGTTTGCCGCTCGGCGCGATCCTCACGACGGAACGGGTTGCGACGTGCATGCATCCCGGCCTGCACGGCACGACTTTTGGGGGAGGTCCGCTGGCCTGCGCGGCGGCTATCGCCTTCCTGCGAGAGGAGAAAAAATTGCTCAAGCACGTGGGCGCGATAGGCGCCTATTTTCAGGCGGCGCTCATAGCGCTTGATCGGAAGCACAAATCGATTCAGGATGTTCGCGGCGTTGGCTTGATGCAGGCTGTGGAATTGGATTCGTCCGACTTGGCCAAGGCGGTTGCTGCTCAACTGCTGAAGGAAGGAATCATCATCAATCGCACGCACGAAACCGTGTTGCGATTTCTGCCGCCTTACCTCATTCAAAAGAAGCACATCGATCAGTTGATCAAGGCCCTGGACCAGGCGTTGCGCAAACATGAAGAATCCGACCCAAGGAAAACGAAGTCCGCCACGACGCGGCGCGAAAAAGAGGCTCATGCGCACGCGTGAAGCGGTTCTTCCCGACGCCGAGCAGATTCACGCGCTCGTCGCGGCGTACTCCGGCGACGGCACGCTGCTGCCGCGTTCGCTCGCCGAGATCTGCGAGAACGTCCGCGACTTTATCGTGCTCGAGCAAGACGGGCGCATCATTGGATGCGGCGCGCTTCATCTTTATGGCGTGCACCTGGCCGAAATTCGTTCCATCACCGTCGATCCCGCGAGCCAGAGCGGCGGCGGCGGACGCCGACTGGTCAAGGCTTTGCTGGCGCAAGCGGAGAAACATAACGTCAGTTGCGTGTGCCTGTTCACGCGTATTCCTGAATTCTTCGGGCGCATGGGCTTCACACTCGCCAATCATCAGGATCTTCCGGATAAGATTCACAAGGATTGTTATAAGTGCCCTCGCCTTTATCGCTGCGACGAGGTTGCGATGATCCGCGGGCAGGCGCCCGCCTTCGCGATTCTGCCGCCGCCGAAAAACTGGCTGAAGATACAGGCATGAAGATACCGGCATGATCTCGCTGCGCCGCTCTCCTGAGAAAGTTCGTCTGCCCCAGGGATTTTCTTTTTCGGCCGTCGCTGCCGGCATCAAGGTCAGCGGTCGGCTGGACCTTGCGCTGGCGGCGGCTCAGGATGGGGCGACCGCCGTCGCATTGTTCACGCAGAATCGCGTTGTTGCCGCTCCCGTCGAAGTTGGCCGCCATGCGCTCGTTTCGACCGGCGGGTGCGTTCGCGCCGTCGTTGTAAATTCTGGAAACGCCAACTGCGCCACGGGACGCCGCGGCATTCAGGCTTGCGGAAAAGTCTGTCGCGAAGCGGGAAGTTTGTTAGCTGTTTCCACTGGCGAAATCTTTCCTTCATCGACTGGAATCATCGGAGTTCAGTTGCCGGCGGGGAAGATTTGTGCCGCGTTGCCTGAGCTTATTGCGGCGCGATCAGCTGGCGAAGGCGGCGTGCTAGCTTTTGCTGAGGCCATCATGACCACCGATACGCGGCGGAAGATTGCGTCGGCGCGCTTTCGGATTGGTTCAAAAGATGTCACCTTACTGGGCGTCGCCAAAGGCGCGGGCATGATTCATCCACAACTGGCGACGATGCTGGTGTACTTGTTCACCGATCTAAGGGCCAACGCGCGCGAGCTGCAACCCTTGCTGCGCGCGGCTTGCGACAGCTCTTTGAATTGCATGTCCATTGACGGCGACACGTCGACGAATGACACGGTGCTGCTGTTGGCCGGCGGCTCTAGCGGCGTCGGGCTGAAAGACAAAGGCGCTCGAAAAAAGTTTTCTGCCGCACTCACTGCTGTATGTCGATCGCTGGCTGAGCAGATCGTCAGTGATGGTGAGGGCGTGCAGCATGTGATTCGTTTATTCGTTGAGCAGGCGCGCAGCCGCGAAGAGGCGTTGCTGGTCGCGCGGACCATCGCTCATTCCATGCTGGTGAAGACGGCGTGGGCGGGGGCTGATCCGAATTGGGGACGCATGCTGGCGGCGGTGGGGCGATGCGGAGCACCGATCGACCCGTCAGGCGTTCAGATTTTTATTGGCAGTCAGAGGGTGTGTCGCAACGGAATGGTTTGCGCGTTTGATGTGGGGCGTGCGCATCATACGCTGGCGCAGCCGGCCTGCGATGTTCGGGTGTTACTGGGGCGAGGACGGGACGGCGTGAGATTTCTTACGACGGACTTGACCGCGGAGTATGTGCGGATTAATGCCGATTATTCTACCTAGAAGCATGCCGTTAGAAGCTGAAGGATGCTTGCAATTCTATTTTTCTATTGGCCGCAGAGCTAGAGAATGCTCCACCCGCTAGAGAGGTTGACTGTTCGAAATTGGGTGAGGTAATGACTCCGATGGGCGTCGCCGGATTCACCCTGTTTAGAACGTTGCGCGCATTGACGCTGAACGACAGACTGTAGCGTCGATTGGTTGCGGGTCCGACGTTAAAGGGATTGCCGCCGCCGGCGCGTCCGAATCCACCGCCACCGCCGGGGCCACCGCCTCCTCCGCGGGGACCACCCCCGCCGCCGCCTCCGCCTGCTTGCGCTCCACTTTTTCCGCCCACCTCTGGGCCGAAGCCGAAGGTTTTCGACAGACGCAGGTTCAGCGTGAATTGCGATGGACCAGTCAGGTAGTTGATGGGAATGGGAGTGTAAGCTGCGCTCGGGTTCGAGCTCGGAAGCACGTAGCGGTTGCAAGCGGCGGCTGTCGGAAAGGGACATGAACCCGACGAATAGCTGCCGAATTCGGGCCGGTCGTTGAGAAGGGTATCGTTGCTCAGGTCATCGCCGACCGTGACGTTGTAGGGCGAGCCAGTATTGAAAATCATGAACGGACTCAGGCGAAGGCCGCGCGGCAGTCCGATCGTGCCTCCGACAAACAACCGATCCCGGATAGCGAAGGAGGCTCGTCCGTAATCCAGGTGCACGTTGTATTGATCCGATGGAAAGCTGGTTGAAAACGCTCCTGAACTCACGCTGCCGATGGGATCGCTGTTGGCATAATTCAGCGAATAGTATCCGAAGAGAGAGAGCTTGGCTCCGGCGCGAATGTTGAAACTGGCGATGAACTGGTTCTGCCAGAAAACGCCGTCCGAGACGTATTGGTAGAGTGGGCCCACCGACGGATCTGCGGGCGAGCCTGGGGTGCCCGGCAATGGCGCGGTGACGTTCAGGGACATCAATTGATGGACGCCGCGCGAATTCAGATAGGTAAGCGTAGCATTGGCAACCTTTGTGACCTGGCGCTCCATGCTGAAGGCGCTTTGAATGATGTAGGGCGCGTGCAGAGTGGGGTTGATCTGGTAGGTCGTCGGCGGCGCAGCCGGCGGCGGAGGCGTCGGGTAACTCGGATTCGTCACCGTGTACTGTTGCTCGGTCACGCCGTTAAAGCGGTCCGCGTTGATCAGCATATCCTCGGTGGTCCGGTTGTAGAAGATGCCAAAACCGCCACGCAGCACGGTCTTCGGCGCGCTCTTGCCTGCTCCGCCAAGGCCCCAGGCAAAACTGAGGCGAGGCGCCCAATCGGCGTGATCGTGAATATCGTTCTGGGTTTCAAAGCGCAACCCGCCACTCACGGTGATGTTCGGACGCACCTTCCAGTCGTCCTGTATGTACAATCCTGCATCTACCAAGGTGACGGGCACGGTAGGAGCCAGGCCGCTGGGGCTGGTATTAACGGAATACTGGATCGGATTGGAAAGCTGGGACGGCTGGCAAGTGGCTGGACTCGGCGGGCAGGAAAAGGTGTAGGTGCCATTGAATCCTGCGCCGGAGGTGTTGACTTCGTGAACTGCGCGCAGTCGGCCTCCGAATTTCAAGAAATGATTGCCTTGCGCTATCGAAGTGTAATTTTGCAGTTCGTAATGATCCTGATAATCGATTTGGGTTCCCGAGGCGGCGCCTCCGGTCGTATACGCCCCCTGCACGTTGATGCCGAGAGCCGTACTTACAGGATTCTGATTGCTGTTGTCGCGCAGGTATTGAAAGCGCGTCTCGTTGATAACCTTTGTGCTGAGGACTTGGGTGTCGGTGATCTGGACGGTGTGTTCAGTGGACTCGGTGTTGTAGCCGGCCTCGGGTAGCACCAGCCCGCCGACGCCATCATTCTGCCAGGTATCACGGTAGTACTGATAGCGGGCGATGAGCGTGTTGTTGGCGCTGACCTGGTAGTCGATGCGAGGAGCGATGTTGGTGCGGGTGCGTGGGTTGGAAACGCTCTCGCTCAAGCCCAGCACGGGCGCGTCCACGACTGCGATTTCGTCGATGTTGCGACGCTGCGTATCGACGAAGAAGGATGCCTTTTTATTGATGGGGCCACCGACGCTTCCCATGAAGATCACGGAATCGTAAGGCTGCTGCTCAGCGTCTCCGAGATAGGGATTACGGGTGTTGAATGCCGAGTCGTTGCCGACCACCTGGAGTTGGCCATGAAACTTGTCCGTGCCGGGCTTGGTGAAAATTTCAATTCTTCCGTAGCCGAGTTTGTCGTATTCGGCGGAGAAGGGATTCTGATTGATGCGAATCTCCCGGATCGATGACTTCGGCGGAAGCTGGCCAGCGGTGAATCCATCGATGTAAAGTTGGCCGCCGTTGGGACCAGCGGACGGGCCAGCGAGAGCTTCGAGATCGGACTGCAATTCGTCGGGATCGTCGGGCAGTGCTTCCAGATCTTTGCCGGTAAGAATAACCGCACTCGCGTTATTCGCAGGATTCACGTCAAGCGTTGGTCCTTCTGACTGCACGTTGACCTTTTCCTGCTGCACATTGATGTCGAGCGCGATGTTGAATTGCGCGGTTTGGCCGGCGCTTATGGCTACGTCGTTCTGGATAAAAACGGCGAATCCCTGGGCATTGGCGGTGACGGTATATTTGCCGGGAGGAAGATTGCTAATTTCGTAGGCGCCGGTCTTGCTGCTGCTGCCGGTATGCGTTTGGCCGCCGGACATGAGGACTCCGACGGCGGCATTGGCAACGACCGCGCCGGACGGGTCGGTCACTTGACCGCGGAGCGTGCCGGTTGCGGGCTGCAATTGCGCGCCCGCCGGGCCGACGATTAGTGCCAAAATCAGAGTGGCCAGAATGAAGACCGATAACTTCAACGTTCACCTTTTCTTTCCAGGCAGATCACATCTATAAAATGGGCTGAGATTTCCTTGTTATTGCGCGTCACCTTCTCCACCGGGAGCGCCGAGCGACCACGGCGACAGCAGCGAGGACGCGCTTCGATTCGGCGCCGCAGTCAGGATGGCATCCACGCCCGCGAGCAAGGTGATCGCCGTTACCGCGTCGGAGTTTCCGCCTTCTGTCGAGACGATCATCACCGCATCGCCCTTTTGCAGGTCCGACAACGTGCTGTTGGGCAGGCGGCTCAGCATGCGCTGCAGATCGGGGGTACCGTTGCCGCTTTGCCCGCCGCCCGTACCTCCGCCTGGTCCCCGCGACGCTCGGGTTTCTGGTGTGGCTCCGGACGCGGAAGTTGTGTCAGGTCGGGCTCCATTAGCGTTCGCCGCGCTTTGAGCAGGGGCGCCGGCGCTCGCTTGCTCTGCTCCACCGCCGCCCGCGCCTGCCGCTTTCAATCGTGCCGCGATCCGTTGCGCCATCTCCGGCGGCAGTTTTTTCATTTGCGAATCGGGCGAGACCTTCACCACTACGGTGCTTTTGCTGATCGCATCCTGCACCGTCATCGAGTTGGTCGCCGGGTCGATCGCCTTGATGGTGCCCGCGATATTTCGGAACGAGCCGCTAACAATTTCGTCGGCGGTCAGATCCGCGCCGTCTGCGCTGCGAATTCCACGGGCGCGCAACTGGTCTCCCACTTTTAGTTGGGCCATGAATTCGCTGGCGGGCGCGGGTTTTGCGTCGTCGAACTTCACAGAGTCTGGCGCATACCGGCGCAGGATTGTGTCTTTGCCGACTTGAACGCCAACTGTCTTTGTGGTTCCCGCGCCGCCGGTCGAAACGGTGATCGTGTTGGTTGCGGCGTCGACTTTGGTGACGAGGCCTCCGATGCCGCGTTTCTGCCACTCGTCGCGCTCCTGTTGCTGCTTGGCGGTCACGTCGGCCTGCTTCATTACGATCACGGAGAGCGCGGTGATAGAGTGGGCGTCCCCCGCCGTGGCTTGGCCGCGAACCAGAACGCGATCGCCTGGCTGCAAATCTTGCGGCTGGAGAGCCGTCGCGTTTTTCAGATCTTTTTCTCCGGGGGGCACGCGCAGGATTTTTGTAGCGGCGGTCAACTTTGCGGTAACGTCACCTCCGGATTCAGCGGTGACCGTGATCGAATCCGCTTGAACGTTTTTGATTACGCCGACGGCTTTGGAGACTTGTGCGGCGGTGGCGGCGGGCGTGGGTTTGTCTTGCGCGAACGCGTTGGCGGCGGGCGCTAGAATCGATACCGTCAGCAGGGCGCTGCGGAGGCAATTCGCAATGAGCCGCGCTGGTGAAAAGCGCCGCTCCGCCGTTCTCTGTTCAAAACATGGCATCTAGTAACTTTAGCATCGCCGGGCGCGCCGCATTTGCGGCTTTACGAAGTTTTACCCGGTTTTGACACAGCTTTAACGGCGGGGCTGGCAACCACGGATTCGTGGCGCCGCATCCAGTAAGTATTCGGGTCGTGCTAACGTGTGTCTAGTGTTGAGGGTCCACGAGAACTTGCTTGAAGAACTAGCTTGAAGAATATGATCGTCAAACCTTTTTCTCTGTTGCAGCCGGCTGCGTATGTCTTCACGGTTTGCGCGGTGATCGCCGCGCTGATCGTTCTTCCTGAGGTGGGACGGTCGATTCACGCTCAGGATGCGGTTGCTCCGGCTACCACGATTGCGGTCGACGTCAAGGTGGTGACACTGCCGGTTACGGTTCGCGACAAGCACGGCAAGATCGTGCGCGACCTTAATAAAGACGATTTCACGCTGCAAGAAGATGGGCGGCCGCAGTCGATTAAGTACTTCTCTCAGGATACGAATCTTCCGCTGACGCTCGGATTGCTCGTTGACACCAGCCGTAGTCAGGATACGGTCCTTGATGCGGAGAAGAGCGCAAGCCGGAGTTTTCTCGAGCAGATGCTGGTGCAGCCGAAAGACAAGGCCTTCGTTATTCATTTCGATCGTCAAGTGGAGCTGTTGCAGGACTTGACTTCATCGCGCGAGAAGCTGCAAGCGGCGCTCGAATTGCTAAAGACTTCGTCGGATCGGGATCGCTCGAACGATCCGAATGATCCGTCGAATTCTCCGTCGGGCTCGGGCTCGGATTCGCATCGTGGCGGGACGCAACTGTATGACGCGGTGTTTCTGGCGTCGAGCGAACTGATGAAGAAGCAGCCGGGGCGCAAGGCGTATGTGATTCTGTCGGACGGCGTTGATCGCGGGAGCAAAACTTATCTGGAGAGCGCGATTGAATCGGCGCAGCGCGCTGACACGGTTGTCTATGCAATTTATTTCGCGGAGCCGCGGCACGAACAACGGCAGGGTAATGGAATGGGCCGCGGCGGTGGAGGCGGTTGGCCAGGAGGTGGAGGCGGAGGCTGGCCAGGAGGTGGAGGCGGTTGGCCGGGTGGAGGCGGAGGTGGGCGCCCAGGCGGAGGGCAACGGCGTTCGGAGGAGCCGCGCACGGACGGCAAAAAGATTCTGGAGCGGATCTCCAAGGAAACGGGCGGGCGATTCTTTGAGATCACGAAGAAACAAACGGTTGGCGAAATTTACGACAGCATTGTCGAGGAGCTACGAACGCAATACAGCATGGGCTATGCGCCCGATAAAGATAGTTCCGCGTCTGGTTATCATCATGTTGTGTTGACGGTGAAGAAGAAAGAGCTGACAGTGCAAACGCGAGACGGGTACTACGCGGATCGGGAAGTGGCGGACAGCAAGAGCGGCAATTAGAATTCTCTTTCGCTCCCGGAATATTTTGATTTTTTATCAGCAGACCTGACGAACGCAAAACTCGGGACCATCCAATTGACGGCGCAGGGGTTTTGCGGTTGGATGGATGGGCGTGAGGATTGTGCCTTCTATCGTCGACCCTGAGTCCCGGCGGTTTAACCGGCTGGATGCGGTTTGGCTCGCCATATGGCTGATCTTCCTTGCCGGATTGGCTGTGCTTCCTCCGCAATTCGAATGGCACAAGCAGTTGATCCTGCTGGCCATCGGCATTGTGCAATTGCTCGAGTCGCGGCTGATCTCGTACTTTCCTAAGCGCGGCGTCGCTTACGTCATCCTGCTCAAGATATTGCTGGCCACGCTGCTCATCGATCACACGGGTGAGATCGGCATCAACAGTAGCTACTATCCTATCTATTACCTGCCCGTGGTTACCGCAGCGCTTTACTGCGGCACTTGGCTGACGCTGTTCTGGACTTTTCTTGCGTCGGCGGCGTATTGCTCATATCTCTACCCAGCGATGCAAGAATATGAGTTGACTCCTGAGGCTTTCGGCTATCTTGCGCTGCGGATCTTGTTTTTCTTTCTGGCGGCGATGGTGGTCAATCGGTTTGCGCAGCAGAGCCAGCATCAGATGCAGTTGTATCGCGAGCTGGCGGAGCGGCTCGCGGAGACCAATCGCCGGCTGGAGCAGGCGCAGGCAGAGGCGCGGCGCTCGGAACGGCTGGCCGCGCTGGGGCAGCTCTCGGCGGGGCTGGCCCATGAGATTCGGAATCCGCTGGGAGTGATCAAAGGGTCTGCCGAAATGTTGACGCAAAAATTGCAGGCATCGGACGAACTGGCGCGCGAGTTGGCTGGATATATTTCGACGGAGGTCAATCGGCTCAGCGCGCTGGTTACTGAGTTTCTTGATTTCGCGCGACCGCTTCATGCTCAGCCCCAGCCGGCGGATCTGACAGCGCTGCTGGATCGAGTTTTGCAAATCGTGGCTGCGCGTTTTGCGGGGAAGCCTGAGCAGGCTGTGCGGGTGGAGCGGCACTATTCTACCGGACTGCCGCTGGTTCCGCTGGATGAAAGTTTGTGCGAACAGGCGTTTCTTAATCTGGTGCAGAACGCTTACGAAGCAATGGAAGAGCCAGGCGGTACGTTGCAGGTTAATGTGCAGCTTGTGACGAAAGACGGGAGAGACGGCGTCGAGTTGCGTTTGGGGGACACGGGGCCGGGCGTGCCGGAGGGGTTGCGCGAGGAAATCTTTAATCCATTTGTGACTACTAAGAAGACGGGTGTGGGGCTGGGACTTTCTATTGTTTCGAAGATTGTGGATGGGCATGGCGGGTCGATCCGTGTGGAGAATGCGCCGGAGGGCGGGGCGGTGTTTACGTTGTTCTTTCCGCTGGAGGAGTCTGGCCAGCCGCCGGCGGGGGCCGAGCTGCGCTCGGCTGGGCAGGGGAGGGCACCTGCCCCGGCGTGAGTCGGGCGGGCTCGCGGGTTTTTTCCTACGATCGAACTAACTCAATCAATGGCTACTATTCTCATTATCGAAGATGAAGCCAAGATGCGGCGGCTGCTGGAGCTGAATCTGGGCGAGGACGGCTTCAAGACGCTTTCGGCGGGCGACGCCGAAACTGGATTGAAGCTGCTCGCGTCCGAGCCGGTTCATCTTGTGCTCACCGATCTTAAGCTTCCCGGGATGAATGGGCTGGAGTTTTTGCAGGCCGCAAAACGGATGGATTCCGCATTGCCGATTGTGGTCATGACTGCGTTTGGGTCGGTGGAAACGGCGGTGGAGGCGATGAAGGCGGGCGCCACGGATTACGTGCTCAAACCGTTTTCGCTGGCCGAGATGCGGATGGTGGTGCATAAAGAGCTCGATAACTCGCGGCTGCGCGAGGAGAATCGTTCGCTGCGCGAGGCTTTGGGGCAGAAGTATAGCCATCCGAATATCGTGGCGGTCAGCCGGAAGATGCAGGAGGTGCTGGCTACGGTTGAGCGCGTCGCTCCTACTAATTCGACGGTTCTGCTTGGCGGGGAGAGTGGAGTGGGAAAAGACTTGATCGCGCGCGCCATTCACGAAAAGTCACGGCGCGCGTCAGGGCCGTTTATCAAGATTAATAGCACGGCGATTCCGGAGAACTTGTTGGAGAGCGAACTTTTCGGGTACGAGAAAGGAGCGTTCACTGGGGCGGCCACGAGCAAGCCGGGGAAGTTTGAGCTGGCCGATAAAGGCACGCTTTTTCTGGATGAGATTGGGGACGTGCCCGCGACTACGCAAGTTAAGCTTTTGCGCGTGCTGCAAGAGCGTGAGTTTGAGCGACTGGGCGGAACCCGCACCGTCAAGGTTGATGTTCGGCTGCTCGCGGCTACGAATCGCGATCTGCGCGCTGCGCTCGAAGATGGAACTTTTCGCGAGGACCTTTACTACCGCCTGAATGTGGTGCCGATCGATATTCCGCCGCTGCGCGAACATAAAGAGGATATTCCGGGGCTGGCGAATTTGTTTCTGGCGCGGTTTGCCAAGGATTCGGGTCGCGAAGAAAAAATAACCGGCATTTCGCCGGCGGCCATGCAGCTTCTGGTTAGTCATTATTGGCCGGGGAATGTGCGCGAATTACAGAACGTGATTGAGCGTGCTTGCGCGCTGGCGCAGGGCGGGCAGTTGGAGGCGAGCGATATACAACTTGATTCGCCGCGCAATCGGACGGGAACGGCTGGCGATCGCTTTTTGCCCGACGGCATGACGCTCGATCAATGGGAAGACGAGATGATTCGCGAGGCATTAAAGCGCGCCGGCGGGAATAAGTCGCAAGCGGCGCGGTTGTTGGGGCTGTCACGCAATGCGCTGCGCTATCGGCTGTCGAAGATTGGGATCGACGACAACGAGGAGTGAAATATCGGGCGGGCGGGTGATCGAGGATCTTTCTAGGAGTATTGAATTCTTGCACCGGCTGAAAAGCACCACCCTGGTTGAACTGGGCCACCTGCGGCGCCCGAGTGCAGGATCCATGATGCCGTCTCACGGACGGTAACCTACTGAAGAACAATAAGTTAAATAATTTCTCTCGGGTCGTTCCTATTGGCATTCCGACTGCAACCTCCTCAACGCAGGTTTGTCTTCATCTTGCGTGCGAAACAGTGTGGAGGTTTTGTGAAATTCAGGTTTATAGCGGCACTTCTAGGATTGATGCTGGCGATTCCCGGCGCTGTGCTCGCTCAGAATGGTGCACAGGGCGCGCAGTATCCGGATGAGCAGGCGCCGGATCAAACGAAGCCCTCGCCGGGTATTCAAATGCCGGCTCCTAATGGCCAGGCTCCGGGCGACCAAGCTCCGAACAATCAAGGCTCAATGAGCCAGGATCAGGATTATCCCGATCAGGACTCGGCGCGACCTGATGAACCGCTGCAACCGGCCGAGCGTTCGATGGATCAGGGGCCGAACGATCAGGGGCAGATTTATCGTGGACCGAGCGATCCGAATGCCAACGATTCGGGCGGCAGCGCTCCCAGCTATAACACGCCGGCCCCGGTGGAGAATAACGGCGTCGCGCGCATCAGTTTGATTCATGGCGATGTTTCGACGCAGCGTGGCGATTCGAAGGATTGGTCAGGGGCAGTGTTGAACCAGCCGGTGCTGGCGGGCGACCGGGTTTCTACGGGCGACAAGGCGCGCACCGAACTTGAACTCGACTACGCCAACACGTTTCGGCTGGCCGAGCATACGCAGGCCAACATCGTGCAACTGACGCGCTCGCAAATTCAGATTCAACTTGGGCGCGGCATGGCGAACTATACCGTCTATCGCGGCAGCGATGCCGATGCGGAAATCGACACGCCCAACGTGGCCATTAAGACGGAGCGGCGGGAATCGAGCTTCCGGATTCTGGTGACGGCCGACGATCACACCGAAGTGCTGGTTCGCAAAGGCGAAGTAGAAATTACCACTCCGCAGGGCGGGACGCGCGTGGGGCAGGGTCAGTTCATTACGATTCAGGGCGCGGGCGCTGACGAGCAATACAAGGTTGGCGAAGCGCCGGCGCGGGATGATTGGGATCAGTGGAATACGGATCGCGACAATATGATCCGCAACTCTGAAGCGCGGCGACACACGAACGACAATTACGTCGGAACCGAAAGTCTGGATGGCCATGGCACATGGTCGGAGGTTCCGGATTATGGGCCGGTGTGGCGGCCAAATGTCGACCCGGGCTGGGCGCCGTATCGCTCCGGGCGCTGGGTCTACGAACCCTATTGGGGATGGACCTGGGTTTCGTATGACGACTGGGGCTGGGCTCCTTATCACTATGGGCGCTGGATGTATGTCGATGGCGGATGGGGTTGGTGGCCGGGTCCGGCTTACGGGTATCCGTTCTATCGGCCGATATGGGCGCCGGCTTATGTTTCGTTCTTTGGATTCGGCGGGGGATTTGGAGTTGGATTCGGTTTTGGTTTCGGCGGGTGGGGATCGATTGGCTGGCTTCCGCTGGGCCCGGGTGATCGTTTTCATCCTTGGTATGGGCGCTACGGCGGCGGCTTTGGAGTTCGCGGATTCGGCGAATATAACCGGGGCGGATTTGCCGCGCTGCACGGCGGGTCACGCTTTTCAAACGTGAACCTGGCGATGCATGATGCGAACTTCCATGGGGGGACTACTGTTTCGGGCGGCGAATTCGGCTCGGGCCGCATGAGTCCGCACGCGATGACGCATTCGCAGTTCCAGAATGCTCGTTTCTCGACAGGCAGATTGCCGGTGAGTCCTAGCCGCGAGAGCTTCTCGGCCAGCGGACGCGCGGCGGCTGCATCGACCACGCGGAATGTTTCGCAGAATCAGCACTTCTTCTCGGCCCGCGGTGCGAGCACGGCATCGAGTGGCAGAGCAGCGAGCGGGGAAACGGCTAGGTCGGGTAACGGCGGCTTCAACGGAAGAAGCAATAGCGGATCCGAGCGCATGAGTGCCAATTCAAACTCGGCGGCGAGAACCGGCGCAGCGGCGAGCGGTCGCGAAGGCGGGAGCAGCGGCGGATGGCAGAAATTTTCTCCGATGACGCCGCGGTCATCTTCTGAAGCGAGCCGAGGCGAGGCAGGCCGATCGGGTGAATCGGCTGGCGGCGCTGAGAACCGTGGTTCGTATGGCTCCGGACGCAGTTCAGGCTCTGGCTATGGTTCGGAGAGTCGGGGCTACAGTTCGCCAAGCCGCAGCTATGGCGGATCGTCGCGGCCTCCGCTGAATATGAGGCAGCCGATTGTCACGCAGCGGTCTTATGGTGGTGGAGCGTATGGGCGCTCTGCTCCTGGCTATGGACGTTCGGCCCCGAGTTATGGCGGAGGACGATCGGCGCCCAGCTTTGGCGGCGGTCATTCGGCTCCGAGCAGCCACGGCGGAGGAGCGCCGCATGGCGGTGGTGCATCGCACGGCGGAGGCGGAGGGTCGCACGGTGGCGGCGGAGGGCACGGTGGACATGGGCGGTAGAATTGCGCTGGATTTTTTCCCAGCGTAGTAAGGCAGCATAGCAACACTCTTCCCAGCAGTGAGGCGCGCAACAAACGCGTCCCACTGCTTTTTTAGTTGCCAGTTGCCAAAAGATTGGTCAATCGCCCAGTTTGAACCCGCCTTGAATTTCCGTTCATTCTTCGCCAAGCCATATCATGGGGTCGATTGAGACGGCACGTTGCGATAGACGCACTTGTACGACCTTCGCAATAGCAGGCGGTTATGCGCGATTAGGCCGCGGAGACAGAACTGGCGGAACGCAGCCAGTTTTCCATTTGCCTGTGATCAACGGCGCCGGGCTGTTGCGTGACCACGCGACCGCCATAGAGGACGACAAAATTCGGTATGCTCAGAACGTTGAAGCGGGCTGCCAGTTGCGGATAACGCTCGATGTCGACCTTGACGACGACGGCGCGGCCGGCCATATCCGCTGCCGTGCGCGCAACTTCCGGGGCAGACATTTTGCAGGGACCGCACCACGCCGCCCAGAAATCAACCAGTACCGGAACGCGGGCGTTTTGCGTGATTTCGTCGAATTGCTCGGGATTAACTTCCAGCGGTTCGTTCACAGAGGGCAACGGAGACTTGCATGCTCCGCATCGGCCGGTGTCGGCGAGATGTTTTGCGGGGATCCGATTTTTCTGGCCGCAGCTCTTGCAGGTTCGCACAAGAGACATTTTCGTTCTCCTTCTTCCTTCGTCAACTCGGTTCGGCGCCGGCTGTCATTGGTCGCCGAAGCAGATCAAATTTTATAGTTTACGAGAGCTCTTGTAACGACGACGAAGCTTTTATGAGTCTCTCGGACTCTGGATGCATCTTTTTATGAGAACCGTCGCTACCATTCGAATCGAATCGAATAGTCTATTGGATCGACATTCAACAAAGGAGGAAGCCGTATGACTACGAACGTTTTGTCGCTGACCGTTGACGAAATCCGCCATAGATGGGGATGGCTGCTGGTGCTCGGAATCAGCATGGTCATTCTCGGAACCATCGCGCTCTTCATCACTCCGGCGGCTACGCTCGGCACCGTCCTGGTGCTGGGCTGGCTACTCGTGGTGAGCGGAGTGGTGGAGGCAATCCATTCTTTCAGCGTGCGAAAGTGGGGCGGGATTTTTCTTCACCTGATTGGCGGAGTTCTGGGTGTGCTGGTGGGGTTACTGGTCGTGACCCATCCCGTGGCCGGCGCGTTGGCGTTCACGCTGCTGTTTGCGTCGTTTTTTACGGTCATCGGAGTTTTCAGGCTGGTGACGGCAATCCGGCTGAAGTTTCCAAACTGGGGCTGGGCGGCTTTCGACGGTGCGGTGACGCTGCTGCTGGGCGTGCTGCTTTGGATAGATTGGCCGGGTTCGGGACTGTGGTTTATCGGATTCGCAGTCGGAATTTCTTTACTCTTGCGCGGCTGGACTTATGTGATGTTTGCCATCGCCGTTCGTGCCTTGCCTACGGCGGTCGCACCCATGCGGCAAGCAGCCTAACTCGGGCGTTCAACCTCATACCAGGCCCTGGTCGCGGAAGGCCGGCTAATGCTTACCGGAACCTTCCGCGGCTGCGGCTTCTTCTTTCAAATAGCCAGGGGACAGCGTACCTTTCCTTTTCGCAATTTCGAGCAAGGTGGGATAGAACTGCACGAAGGTTGTGTCCACCGCGGCGTGCTGCTCGTGACAGGAATAACAGACAGCCTCTTTCGGAATTTGCTTAGTCGGCTTGTCCTCGTCCAGCGGGAAGAAGGCCCAGCCACCGGGGAAGCGCGCGTCCTTAAGATGAACGGACCGGACCATTACGTCGGTCGTCTGGAAGTGTCCGGCTTTGTTGATCGAGCCTTTGTTGGCGGCCATGCGGCCTTCAAGAACGAGCATGGTTTTATCCGGCCAGGTGCCGGTCGCGACAAAAACTCTATAGGCTTCGGGAGTGACGAAGACATTGTCGAACATGGAGTGCCCCGGCATGGCCGCGAGATCGGGGTTATAGTCCATATCGAGGCCGGTGGTGAGATAGATCCATTCGCGGTAGTTGGCGGGGAATACGAGCCGGCCATCTGTCGTATATACAGGCGCTGTCGAATTGTTGGGAGCCGTTTTTGCGACGTTTTTCGCCGCATCTTTCGCCGATGATTGGGCGAGTAACGCGGCCGATAGGCAAAGCAAAGTGCAATAGCGAATCATGTAACAGAGCCTCCCGTGTTACTTACCAAACATAGGATAGTGGCTTGCTGCCCCCATTAAGAACAGCAGCGGAAATGACATCACGAAGTTTGCGCGCGTGATGAGGAAGGATTGGCGCGCCAAATACTTTGCTTTGTCGGGCATGGGTGCGCCGCTGGTGGCGCTGTCGGCGGTCCACTTAATGATTTTCTTTTGCGCGCGCCAGATTACTCCCCAGACGTTCAACATCATCACCCAACCCATGCCGCCGCCGATACCGATGGCGAGAAGGGCGTTGCTCTCCCAGCCATGATTGTTGAGGCGCAGAAAGAGCCAGGAGGCCACGACCAGGATCGCGGTATAAATTGCGGCGAGCACTGGCCATTTGTCGAGCGTGCCTTTGCCGGGAATGGTGCAGGCGTACATGAGCCCCCAGACGACGGTCCAGATCAGAAAAAAGCTCGCCATCGGCACGCTGGAAGATGCGCCGCCGTTTCTCGCGTCGATGGAAACAGTTTGGCCCCAGTATGCCAAGCCCATGAGGACGGTTAGGACTGATGCCCAGCGAAACCACCACAGAGCACGCGACATCAGGCTGGGCAGCACTTTGCTCTTGGTGGCTGGATCGATCTCCCGCATGAACGGAACGTTAACAAGATTAAAAAAATACAACAGGCCGAGCCAGGTAAATCCCCCGATAAAATGCAACCAACGAAACAGCATTAGAAGGTTACTGTGTAAGTCGGCTGGGAAGTTGATTTCGATCAAGATAGGGACTCCTTGGCTGAATCGTTGTTCTATAGGTGTTTTCTGGAACTCACGATTGTAGATGGGTGACGATGGAATGAAAACCTCGATTTGCTGGGAGGCGATCATTCGGCCAAAAAGCATTTTTTGACCTGGCGGCCCGGTCCAGGAGCTACTAAGAATATTTATTAGTAGAAGTTGAAAAGCGGGAGATTAGGCCGTATTGTAGGAGGCCTTAGGAAAAGAGCTGCAGCCAATTGCCCTCCCCAAAGCTCAAATGGCGCAGCATCGAACCCGAAAAAAAGGAGATCGGCAATGGAAGCTAAGCCGGCACAACAGAACATTCAGGATTCTTTCCTCAACACGGCACGAAAGGAACGGCACAACATCACGATCTATCTGGTCAGCGGAGTGAAGCTGACCGGCCGTATCCGATCGTTCGATAAATATTCAGTGGTTCTCGAAACCAGCAACCAGGAGCAGCTCATTTTTAAGCATGCGATTTCAACGGTCGTCATCTCGCGCGGAGCACACGGCAGCCATTCAGAGGCGAAGCTGGCGGTTGCGGCGCATGGGGAGGCGGCGAGTGCGAGTTCCGCTTCCGGCACGGAAGGATGAAATGAGTTTGCTTGCGCGGAAATGATTCCAGAATAAGTGGCCGTGGCGGTTCGCGGAACGAAGCCAAGGCGGTGGTGAATCCATCGCAGCAGCAGGAGCGCGCGTTCCTGGTGGGAGTGGAGTTCCGCACACGGGGCCGCGCCGGTGTGGGTAAAAAAAGTTCTGCGATTACAGCGGGCGCGCAGGCGGCTCGAGATCACGCCGCGAGCGTTGCCGCCTCGTCTTTACCATCATCCAGTTCGTCTCTATCTCTGCCGGCTGATTCGCCGGGCTTCAGCTCCGAGGAATCGCTTGACGAATTGCGGGCGCTGGCTACGAGCGCGGGTGCCAAGATCGTCGGCGAATTCACACAGCGCAAGGACCGGCCCGATCCGGCTACTCTGATCGGCAAGGGGAAGCTGGAGGAGATTGCCGGGGCGGCGGCGTCCGTTTCCGCGGATGTGATTCTGTTCGATCACGACCTCTCGCCTTCACAACAGCGCAACATCGAGCGTGTGGTAGACACGCGCGTGATCGATCGCACGCAACTGATTCTCGATATTTTCGCGCGGCATGCGCGCACTCGTGAAGGGCAGCTGCAGGTAGAACTGGCGCAGCTCGAATATATGCTGCCGCGGCTGGCGGGGCGCGGCGTGGAGATGTCGCAGCTGGGCGGCGGCATCGGTACACGCGGGCCGGGTGAAACTCAGTTGGAGACCGACCGGCGGAAGATCTTCCGGCGCGTGCGGCATGTTAAACAACAGATCGAAAATGTGCGTCGCATTCGCGCCCAGCAGCGGCAGCGGCGCGAATCGGTTCCGGTCGCTCTCGTGGCGCTCGTGGGATATACGAATGCGGGGAAGTCGACTCTGTTCAATGCTCTTACCAGGGCGAACGTAATAGCGTCGTCGCGCATGTTTGCCACGCTTGATCCCACGATTCGCGGGGTTGAACTGCCGTCGAAAAGAAAAGTTTTGTTTTCTGACACCGTGGGTTTCATACGCCAGCTTCCGCATACTCTGGTCTCGGCGTTTCGCGCCACGCTCGAAGAAGTGCAGCGCGCGACGCTGATCATGCAGGTTTCGGACGCGAGCAGTCCGGTCTCGGCGGAGCAGGATGCGCAAGTGGAAAGCGTGCTCAAGGAACTCGAGGCTGACAAAAAGCCCCGGCTGCGGGTGCTGAATAAGATCGACTTATTGCTTCCGAAGCAGCGCGAGTCGCTGCGCGACAGCGATACGGATGATAAGGCGCAGATTATTCATGTCTCGGCTGCGAAGGGAATCGGACTGAGCACGCTGCTCGATCGCGTCGATGCCTTGCTGGAGGGAGATCGACCCCGACGCGTGCGGCTGCGCATTCCGCAAAAAGAAGGGAAATTACTGGCGCAGTTGCAAGCGGGCGGGCGTATCTATTCGCGGCAATATCAGGATGGTTTGGTCGTAATGGACGCGGAAGCGCCACCCTCGCTGCTGCGGCGAGTTAGAGCGTTTGTGGTGGAGTGATTCAGTAGTCTGTCAATCAAGACACGTAGAGTAGCCGGAGGCTGGAATGAAGAAGAAGGAGAAACGCAAAAAGCGCAGAGAAGGTGCCCATCCATAGAAGTCACGACCTCGACTCCGTCGGGACACCGCCAAGCCTCACAGCGAGTCTCCAGTTACTGATTGCGATTTCGGACGTATCGAGAGAAGCGGGGAGCCGCTATCTGTGACCAGCTTGCGAGAGAGGCGATGAGCCGGAGCTCCTACTCCTTTCCGAAGGGGTCTTCCAGCGATGGGCTTTGCGGCGTGAATAGCTCTGATCCTTTTTCTGTGATGTGCATGTCGTCTTCTAGGCGGATGCCGAATTCTCCTCGGATGTAAATTCCTGGCTCATCGCTGAAGGTCATCTCGGGCTGTAGCTTGGTTGGGTTGCCGCGCACCAAGTAGGGCCACTCGTGGCCGTCCATGCCCATGCCGTGTCCGAGGCGGTGGGTGAAATATTTGTAGTCGGGACCGTAGCCTGCATCGGCGATTACCTTGCGGGCGGCGTCGTCTACCGAACCGGCTTCTGCTCCGGGCCGGGCGGCGGCTAGGGCGGCGCTCTGGGCGCGATGAACGATTTCGAAAACCTGTTTCATTTTGTCGCTGGCTTTGCCTAGAACGTAGGTGCGCGTGATGTCGGATTGATAGCCTTCCGCGGAACAGCCGCCATCCATCATCACGATCGTGCCTTCTTTGATGATTTGCGGAGTCACCGAGCCATGAGGGAAGGCGGAGTATTCGCCGACCTGCACCTCGGCGCCGCCTTCGAATCCGAGTTGAGCGTGGGCGGATTCCACCAGGTTGGCCACATCGTGTTGCGTCATTCCAACTTTGAGTGAGCGATAAGCGGCTTCGTAAGCGGCTAGCGTGACTTTCGCTGCGAGGCGCATGAGTTCGATTTCGTGACGGCTCTTGTGCATGCGGCATCCGGCAGTGATCGGAGTGGCGCTGGTGAAGGTGGCGCCGGACACGGCTTTTCGAATGTTGTCGCTGAAGACAAACTTCACTGTTTCTTCTACGCCGATGGTGCCGGCGGAGA
>Ga0209008_1000240_pt1 | contig 23541 bp, 24 predicted proteins | sample JacPin_JW_Ref_O3_FD_187963 | JGI IMG/M metagenome (GOLD analysis project Ga0209008, IMG submission 187963) | Forest soil microbial communities from Algoma, Ontario, Canada - Jack Pine, Ontario site 1_JW_Ref_O3 (SPAdes) (version 2) | ecosystem: Environmental > Terrestrial > Soil > Boreal...
GAATTGAGGAGCCTACCAAAATTCCTCCGTGGTTGCATCGGAAGCATAAGCCCGGATCCGTCGCGTTACGGGATAAATAATCACCTGCCATCCACTAGCCCGGCAACTGCATTAGTCAAGAATGTGGTTCCGCCGGCTCATCGCTCGGCTGCAGTACCAGCCTGCTCACCCCATCGGTGAACATTTAGACCCATAATGAGGAGCCAGAGAGTTAACACTCCTTCCCCAGCGACGCCGGGGATCAGAATGTACGGAAAAAATAGCCTGCCCGCTAGAGGCGGCCACAGGAAGATCAAGTAACCCAAACCTGCCAGCGCCATCAGGACGCCCAGAATTCGAGGAAGGAAGATGGATTTGAAAATGAGATAGCCGATTAAAACGCAATGGACTCCAAAAGGGACCATGGCGACGCCGTAGCCCTTATTAAACGCGGTCACAGAATGTGCACCGTTGAAGAGATCCAGGACGCCAAAGTAGTTCAGCGAGTTGACGGCCATAACGGCCACGAATATGAGCCTGAAAAACGCCGCAAGCACAGAGAGCCTCATGCTTACGGGCTTGAGCAGGAGATAAAAGATGAGCGCCACGCCTGTGTCACACGTGAGCGTGATTATCATCTTCACTGGCGTGGTGGTCGCCGCACCCGTTGGGGCTGCAATGAATATGAGCAAGTACAGGACGCCAGCGATTCTGGCCCACAGGCGTGGTGAGGTTTTAGCAATCCATTCCACGATTTCATAACCTCCAGAAAGGACCGCTTTAAGCTATCTTGTATCATCGATCCGGCGGAAGTGCCGCTGACTCCTAATGCGTCCGATTGCCAAAGAAGTCCTATCGTGGTCCCATTTTTCCCACCAATGGGCTAACCAGGCCCCCTGAGTGCCTTGGCGAGAAGCTGGAAAAATGGTTCTACGCGTCCCAGGAATGCTATCTTTCAGCGCGCGGGAGACGTCAATGAATATCCGTGCTACTGCCGTCCGCATTTTGTGCGCCGATCTGTTTGCCGATTTGCCGGCCGGGGGTCAACCGCCGGCTGGCCAGCACCTGAAATTTTCATCCGAGACTCAGTTGGCCGGTGACCGGGCACAAGCTTTCACTGTGACAATTCTCTCCGCCAGGGACCGGCGCACTCTTGGGCCTGGCCAACGGCCATGGATGGCGGCACGGGCCTTGCTGCCGCGTGAGCTAAAGCGAGAAATGGCGAGGTGACGCCCGAGCGCTGGCAGGAAATCAAAAAAGTTCTCGCCGAAGCGCTCGAAAAAGCACCGGCGGACAGAGCGGCCTACCTCGATCGGGCCTGCGCCGACGCATCCCTGCGCTGCGAAGTTGAATCGCTCATCGTTGCGCACGTTCAAGGCGATGACACATTTCTGGAGAGGATGGCCGTGGAACCGGAAAGCGGCGCAGGGGCGAGGAGTGGCTCCCGGATCGGCGATTATGAAAATATTGTGCGCCTTGGCGCCGGCGGGATGGGCGTTGTCTACAAAGCCAGAGACCCACGGCTGCAACGCTTCGTAGCCCTGAAATTTCTGCCCGATGAATTTGCCCGCGATCCTAAAGCCCTGGCCCGTTTCCGGCGAGAGGCTCAGATGGCCTCCTCGCTCAACCACCCGAATATCTGTACGATCTACGACATCGGAGAGCGGGATGGGCAATGTTTCATAGTCATGGAGTTGCTCGAAGGCGAAACGCTTCAAACCACGATCGGCGGGCGGGCCTTACCGCTGGAGACATTTCTCCACCTGGCTCTGCAGGTAACCGACGCTCTTGAAGCGGCTCACAAGAAAGGGATCGTCCACCGGGATCTTAAACCCTCGAACATCTTTGTAACCAACCGGGGTGACGCGAAGCTGCTGGACTTTGGCTTGGCAAAGCATGTGCGTCCCGAGAATGTCCTCGCAGTCGATGCACCCACCGTCTCGGGCTCGCTCACAATCCAAGGACAGATCGTCGGAACCATCGCCTACATGTCGCCGGAGCAAGTGCAGGGCCAGGACATGGATGCGCGCAGTGACATTTTCTCCTTGGGCGCGGTTTTGTACGAGATGGTCACCGGCAAGCGCGCGTTCGCCGGAGAGTCCACCGCGACGGTGATTGCTGAGATTCTGCGCGGTGAGCCCGGACCCGCGAAGACCCTGAATCCGGAACTTCCTGACGAGTTGCCGCGAATCATTGGCAAAGCCCTTGAAAAAGACCGGGCCGACCGATACCAGTCCGCCAACGATCTCATGATCGACCTGCGGCGGCTCAATCGGGAGTCATCGCAGGGGAGCGGGAAGCCACAAACGCCTCCTGCTGGTTTCAGATGGCTAAACCGGAAATCGATCTGGCTGCCGGCGATCGCTGCCCTCGGTGTTCTGCTAATCCTGATGGTCTTTGTGAATGCTCCCTCGCCGGTTTCTGGTCCCGTCCATTCAGAGCAAGTCACCTTTTCGTCCGAAGTCAAAGCCGGGCCTATCGTCACCGATGGAACTCGACTTTATTTTGAGAGCGAAGGTCACCCGGTCGAAATGTCGGTGGGAGGCGGCCCCATGGCTCCCTTGCGAGCCTCGTTTTCAGGAATGAGTATGCTGGACATTTCGCCAGATGCGACCGAAATGCTGGCGTTCAAGCAGGATTTGAACCTCGAAATCCCTAGAGGTTCGCTGTGGTCCGTTCCGGTTCTCGGCGGGTATCCGAGGATGCTTGGGAGCCAAATGGCTCGCAGTGCGCATTTCTCGCCTGACGGCCGTTTGATTGTCTATGCCGACTTGAATTCGGTTTATGTCAGCGACAAAGACGGCTCGAACATGCGAAAGATATGGGACGCTCCGGACGAGACCGATCTGCCGTATTTTTCGCCCGATTCCCGTCTCATTCGCGTGACAGTCGGAGGAACTCTGAGCGGTACCTCTTCTAAGCTTTGGGAATTGAATGTTGATGGCAGCTCCCCGCACCGGCTCCGCATGGACTGGCCGGACGATGCCGAACAAGAGAACGGGCAGTGGACCCCGGATGGGCAGCGCTTCATCTTCGTATCTCGCCGGGAAGGTTTGGGAGACATCTACGAACTGGTTCCAGTCCCCCGGTTCGAGTTTTGGAGAAAGCCAACCGCGACGCGCCTGACGGCGGGCCAGCTTGACGTCTTGGCAGTGACACCGAGTCACGATAGCACAGGGCTGTTTATTGTCGGACGGATTGCACAAGGCGCGATGAAGGTATTCGATCCGGTGCAGAAGAGGTTCGTGTCCTTTCTGGGCGATCTGGAAGCTTCGACGTTCGTCATATCACCGGACAAAAAATGGATGGTGTACGCGGACTATCCCCGACATTACCTTTGGCGCAGCAAATTGGATGGTAGCGAGAAACTGCAATTGACGGACTTCTACTCCAGCATGGCGCAGTGGTCACGGGACAGTAAGCAGATTGCGTTCTCTGACTGGAATCAACTTTATCTGATATCGGTTGACGGGGGCACTCCGGAGAAACTGATCCCGCATCCCAATAACGAAGTCGCTCCCAGCTGGTCAGCGGACGGGAAATCGATCGCCTTCAATGACTATCCGGTGCCCGGACAGATAAAGGGAATCAAGGTTCTGGAACTTGCCACCCGGAAGATTTCCATCATGCCCGGTTCAGAAGGCTTTTACGCGCCTTCGTGGTCGCCCGATGGTAAATACATGGTCGCCGTGGCGCAGAACCCTTCCCGCATGGTCCTGTACGCGGCGCAGTCTGGTACTTGGAGAGACCTCAAGAAATTTGAAGCTCCCTGGGGTTACTGGTCCTGGTCCAACGACAGCACGTCTGTTTACCTCGCGATGGCCGATGCGGAACCGGGATTCGAGCCTGGAGTCTACCGGCTGTCAATTCCCCTTGGCACGTGGAACCAGGTCGCTAATTTCGGCAGCATCACCCTCAGCCGTGATCCGCTGGAGCGTTTTCTCAGCATCACCGCGGATGGCCAGCCCGCCATCATGAATGACACGAGCGTCGTTCAGATCTATTCGGCGAAGTGGAACTGACGGTCGACCTTCCGGTTCTTGGCCCTTGGAGCGTCGGATTTCCATCCTTTTGCGCATTGCGTCACTGGATTTTGCCGCCGTCTACCCGCTTTCCAGTCGCGATATACCGTTTCTTATGTAGCAAGAAGGGGTGTATCGAGTATGGCAACGCACGTTGCTGTGTCGCAGAATCTCTGCGCAATTGGGGCTTCTGGCTCGCCTACGAGCGAGATGTCAGCGAAGCAGGATGAAAGAGGAACTATGGCTAGCGTTGCGTATTCCACGGATCACTTTCCGGAAACCTCGGTCAGGTCCGATGAACATTCGCATGGCGTCATCTGGTCCGCAATTTCAGCGGGTGCATTTGCAACCGCGGCTTTATCTCTGATCTTGCTTGCCTTGGGAGCGGGGATGGGATTGTCCGCGATTTCGCCGTGGTCGAGCGCGGGCTTCTCTTCGACCGGCGTGGGGATGGCTGCGATTCTCTGGCTGATCGTGACACAAATAATCGCATCGGCAGTCGGCGGGTACTTGGTCGGGCGGCTGCGCGTGAAGTGGGTTTCCGTTCACACCCATGAAGTGTTTTTCCGTGATACAGCTCATGGTTTTCTGGTCTGGGCGGTCGGGCTGGTGATTTCTGCGGTGTTCTTCGCGGCGCTAGCGGCGGCAATGGCGACCGGCGCTGCAAGGACGACTGGCGGATCTTCGGCTGAAGGCGCGGCAACCGCCGGAAATTCCTACTTTGTCGACTCCCTGTTCCGGACGGACCACCCGACTACGGATCAGAACGAATCGGCGGTCCGAGCCGAGGCCGGTGCGATTCTGGTCCATTCGATTCGCGAATCAGATCTCTCTGCCACGGATAGGACGTACCTGACTCAGCTGGTTGCCGCACGGACAGGTCTGACGCAAGCGGATGCCGAACAGCGAGTGAACGATACGGTTGCCGCTGCCAGGCAAGCGGTCGACAACGCACGCAAGGCCGCGGCTCACATGCTGTACTGGCTATTCGTGGCGCTCTTGATTGGCGCGTTTTGTGCCAGCTTCGCCGCGACGATCGGTGGCCGGGAACGCGATCGAGTTGCTGCCGTCTAGTTTCTGATTCAAAAACATTGCGGACAGTTTGCAGGACATGGAGGTTTACGATGCGTTCGATCTTGCTGTTGGTCTTGGGAGTGCCGATACCGTTGATCATACTGATCGGACTCTTCAGCCATTTCTAGGCGGCGACAAACGCAAGCACTGGGAAGTTCACGATCGGTGTGACTTCCCGGCTCGCGGAAGAATCTAAGTTTAAGTCGATATCGGCAGAGGGCGTTTGCGGCCCGGCGAGGAAACTACATGAGAACACTCCTGATTGTCTTGTTGGTCTTGCTTGTCCTCGGCGCGCTCCCCACTTGGCCCTATAGCGCGCACTGGGGTTATTACCCAAGCGGCGGGCTGGGTCTTTTATTGCTGGTTCTGCTCATCGTGGTTATCGCCGACCGGGGTTGAAGTTTGATGCTCGTGTGCTAGTCATCCTGGCCTTGCGGATCTACCAGACGTTAATCGGGCTAGGTATTGTCTTGAGGTGAAGGTGACATGTCCTTTGGACTCTATGCCGCCGGGTTCGCGATCATGGTTGCCGGGCTGCTATACGCCGCCCACCTGATGCATATGCCCGGGCACTGGATCGCGGCTTGCGCGATCATTCTTGTCGGGCTTGGAATACTGAAGGCCGTAAAGGCGACGCGTCAGAAGGATCCCGTCATCTAACATTTACCGCCCCGCGACTGAGCCAGCTGAGGGCGAGAACGATGCCGGCTCTGCCGTGTGTCAGCCTATAATCAGCGCACATGGGCCTGCGGGTCGCGATTCGAAGTCAAATAGTGATTACTATCCGCCACGGCGTTATACTCCCTTCATTCGATAGCGTCACAGGGCGTAGCGCGTAAGCGTCAAGCCGCTGGCAGGAGGACGCGGATATGGGCCTCCAGATTTCATCGCGAAAATCCGAGAACGTTACGATCCTCGATGTCCGGGGACGGATTGTGATCGGTGACACGAACGATGCGTTCGCGGCGGAACTTAACAAACTGGCTGAAAAAGCACCGTGCGATGTACTCGTCAATCTCACCGCAGTCACCCAAGTCGACAGCTCGGGGATCAGCACGCTGGTTAAATTGTTCGTAACCCTGAGGCGCGAGGGTGGCAACCTAAAGCTCCTCAATCCTGCCGGAATGGTCCGTCATGTTCTGGAGGTAACGAGCCTGATTCATTGCTTCCCGACTTACTCCGATGAGGAAACAGCTATTGCAAGCTTCCGAGGCAGCGCCGCCCACGCCTGACCCTACCGACGGCGGATCCCACCCGCGTAGGCGGCATTATTTGCGGAGTCACGGTTTGACGATTCGGTCCCACGCCTTCCCGGGCGTGGACTAAAAATGAAGCCCCCCGTGAGGATTACGGACATATAAGACCTTGCCCGGCACCTCCAGAAACACAAACAATTCGTTTGGATCGGACTGGACCCCTTGATAACCGGTCAGGACCGAGAAGCTTGGGGGGTGGCCATTACTGTTGCCCGGCTCGCACTGACCGGGAAGATCACTCGGCAGGGGGTGGCATTGCCAGTAGTAGTTCAACTGCCAGTTGTTGAAAAACAATAACTCATAAAATTTCAGAGGATCCAACGGTCGGGTGAACATCAGCAGGGTTTGACCGGCCCCACTGCCCAGTTGGTCGTAGAAGAGTTCGCCTAACTGACTTGCGGTGCCGTCGCAATTATAACCGTACGACGCCTCGCCCATCGGGGCGGTAATTGTGCAGTTGGGGTTTTCGCCGTCTGCCGCAATCGTGGGTATCGTCCAACCGGTGATTCCCAGATAGGGGTTGGCCGGATTGTTCAGTGCAGCGAGAAAGTTCGTCAACGTCGTCGTGTTCATCGAGCCGTCCGGATTAATGCCATCAACCCAATAGGGGCTGTCATGACCCAGAGTTCCCGCCAAATTGGCGTTGGCCAGGAACGAGACGTCAAGAGTCGGATCGTAGACCAGCAAGCCGCCAAGGGTTGTCTGCAATGTAATCTTCGAAGGAGGAAGTGTCGTGGTCAACCCAATGCCGGACTCGAGGCCGTCCGGGCACGTGTTTGGAATCACGGCGGCACACGACGGCGTGGTCGATGGGATCTGGCCGGTTGAGGTCGTGGATACCGGCATTACATACATGCTGTCGTAGGCATTTTCCGTGCCCTCGAATCCGTTCTGGAACCAGAAATCGTACCCGAACTGCTGACTTGCGGGCTGCGACTGCGCAGTTTCCGACCAGTAGAGATAGGGCTGGAAGTTTCTAAACAACGAGAAATTCGAATTGTGCTCCAGCAGGATGTTGTTGTTCTTGGAGCCCTGGAGAACTTCGTAAAACAGGGTCGCCAGTTCGCTATAAGGGTAGGCTGGGTTTGCTGTACCGTCGGTCCCCAAGGGCATGCCGCAGCTGTATCCGACGTTTCCCTGGCTCAAGGCAATGCTGCAGCTTGAGTCGTTCAGGATGGTGATCGGAAGCCGCCAGGTATTGATCCCCAGGTAAGAATTGTCGTTCAGTTTCTTAATGAAGGAGACTGCCGTACCCAGACTCATTGAGCCGTCTGGATTGATGCCATCGACCCAATAGGGACTGTCTTTGGTCAGCCCTCCCGCGATGTTGGCGTCAGCGGCCCAGGTGATCGTGGTTGTGCCGTACAGTGTTGTCGTGACGGTATCAGTCACTGTCTTGCCGCCATTGGTTGAAGTCACTGTAAACGAATCCGCGCACGCCGACCGCGCGCCCAGAATCGCGAGCGCGACTAAAATGATTGTGTGTGACCGTTTCATACTAGCCTCCCTTGTCGGATTGTCGTGTGTGCGGAACGAGCACGGGAGCGCCGGCTTCCGCGACAGGCACAGACTTGCTCCCTTGTCCTTCGCAAGTCAGAGAACTGGCATGCGCACGAAATGCTTCGCTCAGGCTCTTTTCAGTAATCGAGTGATTGCGACCAAAATCACCGCGCCGACAAATGCCACGATGATTGAACCAATCATGCCGCCGCCCGGCCAGATTCCCAACATCCCGAAGACCCAGCCCCCCAGAATGCCGCCGAGGATGCCGAGAATGATGTCCACCAGTACCCCGTAGCCGCCGCCTCTCATAACCTGGCCCGCAAGCCAACCCGCGATCAATCCAACCACTATCCAAGCAAGAATTCCCATGGCTATCCTCCTTAACCGAGCGACCTCACGCCTGAAATTTCGTTTGGCCCCCCCCGGCCCGACCGCGAATGTACACCTGCCCGGCTCAATCTACAACGTTTGGAGTGGGGCGAGGGAGTGGGTGCGACTTGCCCCGTTGCGCGTCGACGGTAGCTCAAAGGGAGTGCCCTGGACTGGCGCGCTCGGGAGTATCTCTCTTGCACGCGCGGTCACCTCCTTGAAGGTTTGTGACCGAGAAAGATCGTGTGGCGTGGACCGCCCTTTTTCAGACGACCACGCACGTTCTGCACCTCGACGGCAAACCTACCGTGTCTCAGGCGTTGCTCGAATTTCCGATCCTCCCGGCACGACCACACAGCCAGAACCCCGTCCATCTTGAGAGCCGCGAAGGCGGCGGCGATTCCGCGATCATCGTAGAGACCATCGTTGTTCGAGGCGGTCAAAGCGGTGGGGCCGTTATCAACGTCGAGCAGCACGGCATCAAACTGGCCGGCGCCCGATCTGAGTGTGACGGCGACGTCCTCGATCTCGACGCGCACGCGCGTATCCTCGAGCGGCTGTCCGGCCAGTGGCCCAAGCGGCCCGCGATTCCAGTCGACCACGGCGGGCACAAGCTCCGCGACGACGACCCTCGCATCCGTCGGCAGAAGATCAAGCGTTGCACGCAACGTGAAACCCATACCGAGCCCGCCTATGAGCACCGAAGGCTGCTCGAGCGTTCGCGCCTTCCCGCAAGCGAACGTCGCAAGCGCCTCCTCCGAGCCGTGCATGAGGCTCGACATAAGGGGCTTGCCGTTGGCGAGGATGATGTACTCGTTGCTCCGGCGGATCAGCTTAAGGACGGTACCGTCTCGAGATAGCGCCCGTCCGAGCAGCTCCAAAGGCTTCACGATTGTGATGGTACACGACAGCAAAACATAAGTAAAAATGCACTGCTCACCACGAAACCATATCTTCGGCTGTCACCGGATCGCGCACTGATAGGCGACCGAGTGTTCTCGTGTCAGCGGGTGCGCCAGGCGCACCCAGACCTCGAAAATTAGAGGAAACTTACTGCGAATGGGTCGCGAGCCATGAATGGGCTTGCTTGACCTGTGTTAAGTCGCTGTCGGCGTGAGGCCAAGCTGCGAGAAACTCACGGTAGGCGGTCGTTGCGCCCGTGACGTCTCCCGAAAGTGCATAGGATTGCGCGATGCCGTAGAGAGCGTGACCGCTTTTCGGACGTTGACTGAGTGCCGCGTTGAATGCGTCGCGAGCTTTATCCCATTGCTTCAATTTCAGGTACGCGTAGCCGAGGCTTTCCTGCTCAGGGCGAAAATACCGCGGCGGCTCGGAATAGCCGAGCGTCTTTTCTTTGTCGACGGCCTGCTGGATCAGCTCGATGCCTTCGGTTGCGTTTCCTCGAGCGATATTGAGGTTTCCGCGAAGATCCAGAGACATTGTTCCCAGAATTTTCAAGATCTCCGAATAATTTTCGTCCGGCGGAGGTTGTGAATCTGTCTCCGTCGTTTGTGGTTCTGCGGCCTGAAGGCGCCAGAGCTGTGCCTCAAGGGCCTCGGCCTGCTTTGAGGCCTCCGGGAAATCAGCGCCTTCGATCGCCGCCATTCCTCCGGCATACGTGGTCAAACCGTCTGAGTACTCTCTCGCAGGTGCGCTCGCAGCGTCCGGATCCATGCCGAAGCCGACGGGATTTTCACGAACAGCTCGCCAGTCGCCGAACACAATGTGGACTCGTGCGACGCTCGCCCCCGCCCAAACTACAAAGCGGCCAGAACTCATTTGAATGGGTGTCGGGATATCGTGAAGTTTTTTGGCCCAATCAAGACCTTCCCGGTAACGGCCAGATTCTGCGCAGGCAGCGATCAGGTAGGCGAGGTTATGCGGATAGTTCCATTCTTCTTCCGGCCTGATCTCCTGGGCCTTCATGTAGGCTTCATCGACAGCCACGGAATCCAGGAACGCCTGGCGCGCCTTTTCGTAGTCCCCCACCCGCCAGTAGATGTGTCCGGGCATGTGAACCATGTGCCCTGAATTGGGCGCAAGGCTCTTGAGAATGTCCGCACTGTGAAGAGCCGCCTCTGGGCGGCGAGAGCCCTCCATGGCGTGAATCCAATAGTGATTGGCAGCTGCGTTGTCGGGATGAGCGGTGAGAAGATTCATCAAGATTGATTGGGCGTAAAGCGTGGTGTCACGCGGATGGCCATCGGTGTCATAGCCGTTCAGTAGGGCGAGTGCCAGAAATGCCTGAGCGTCGATGTCCTGTGGATACTTATCGATCAGGTTTTCCATCTCGTGTCTGTACGCCGTAGGTTCCCCCGATTTGTCCCAATCCTTCTCGTGTTCGGCCGCGCGGATGTAAAACTGCTCGCGTTCAGAGGCCTTCGCCATGACCGATTTCGCTTTATCAAGCGCAGTCGCCATGTCATCGGTCATCAGGCCGTGCATCCTGAGCGCTTCAAATTCTCCCCAATAAGCCATGGCGGCGTCGGGGTCCTGGTTCGCGGCTTCTTTGAAGGCGCGGTAGGCTTCGAAATCCCAGAAGCAGTGAAGGAGTCGAAGACCCTGATTGAAATATTGCTGAGCCGCGTCGGACTTCGTGGTGATTTTCAAGCTGGCGTCACCGATGCCTTGCATAAGCGGCGGTGGAGGCAGGTCACGGAACCTGACACTCACAGAATGGTCATGATGGCTCATGGCCGTATTTTGGGCCGCGGCGATCGCCGACAGCAGCGCGGCGAGGCTCAAGAGCTGAATCAATCGAAGGATCATCATGTCCTGGGATGCAGTTTTGTTCTGACTCGAGGGCGAGTATAGGCCGCGCGCTTTGTGAGAACAAGCAGCGCAATCCTGCGAAGAAAACGCGGGGGATTATCGGACACCAACGGGGAGATTAGTCGTGCCGCCGTACTGTTTCGCCGTACGACCGCCAACTGCATCCAATTGCTTCTTTTCTCAATCGAGGCGGTCGTTAAATTATAGCCCCGAGACGACGCTATCCAGGTTGCCGATGAATTTATTCCAGCCGTAACTCGCACCCCGGTAGTTCGCTTCCTGGTCGGGACCAAAACCGGACTGCTCCATGCGTACGAGCGTGCCCGTTTCCGTCGGCGTCAGCGTCCAGGCCACCACAAACTTCTGTCCCATCGTGCTCCAGGAGTAGGACAATCGCACGTTCGGTTCGACGATCAGGACCTCACAGTCGATTAAGCCGTCCCAATTCGGCATCGGCGTGGACCGGAAGTTAAAGTGGTGGCCCGCAACTGGCTGGAAGTCGTTTTCCATCAGCCACTGCTTTATTAGCTCGCTATGCGTGAGAGCCCGCCAGATTTTCTCCGGGGGATGCTGCATCTCGCGTTCGATCACCAGGGTGCGCGTCGTCTCAGTGGTCATTGGTCCATCCTTTTCAGTAGGTCTTCGAGGCGATCAAACCGGTCCTTCCAAATGCTGCTATAAAAGGTCATCCAATTAACCAGCGGCGCAAGACCCCGCGGACGAGCACTGTAATGGGTCTGGCGTCCGTTATGCCGGGCCCTAACCAGTCCGGTGTGCTTCAGAATTCTCAGATGCTTGGACACTGCTGGCTGGGATACACCGGATTGATCGGTCAACACCCTCACCGTTAATTCCCCTTCACGGCTGAGACGCTCGAACAGCGCCCGACGGGTGGGATCAGCAAGAGCCGCGAAGACATCTCCTGATATTCCGAGCACAACTATTCATAACTCATTGGTTATGGATGTGTCAAGTCCTACCAGAGGTCGGCTGTCGAAAAGAAACGGAAACGGGTCCGAAGGTGTTCGGATCGGCGCGGCGCTAGTCCCGTTTGGTGAAGGAAAACTTGACTGTATGCGGATCGCCGCTGCCGCTGATCACCATGTCGTTGGTGTAATGTTTACCATCTTCAGCAAGCGTCCAGACATCGCGAAACTTCCGACCGTTCGCCATCGCGGTGTCGACGGTCAGGACGTTGCCTTCCATCTTGCCGGTGGCTTTCGCGCCGGCCCACATCCCGGTGTCCATGGTGACTTCGCTGCCGTCAGTTGGGTACTTGCGAATAATCGTCAGTTCCGGACCGCCGTTACGGCCGGGCTGCAACTCGGTCATGACGATCACTTTGCCGTCGAGCGCAAGCTTGCGCGTCATGGTAGGAGTGCCCGGATCGCTCTTCCAGTTTCCAACGAAACCCGACGGGTCCTGTGCGAAAACGGGCAGGGCGCTTATCAGGAAAATTGCGGCGTACATCAGTCGCTTCATGGCGGTTCTCCTCGAGTGTGGCTGGTTCCCGGACTCTATCAGGCTATGTGTCCGTCGAAGGGAAACTCAAAAAGCTGATCGCCGGTGCAAGTCGCGCAGCAGTGAGCGCAGTGACAGCGTTCGCAACGGAAGACCCAATCAAGGGTGCTGCGCCTGCTTCGAGTGCCGTCTGATTGTGCGCGTATCAAGGCGCGTAACGGGTGAAAACAAGGTCGCGAGAAGCCTTCGCGTGGCACGGGAAGCAAGTCTTGAGTTGCGCCTCTGTGCCCGAAGACCCGTCCTTATTAAAATGACCGAATCCCCAGCCGCCGGTCGAGGCATACTTTTTCGAGTCCTTGACCATAAACTGAACGTTCGTAGCAGGCCCTGGAACGAAGGATTGCTGGTCGCCAAAGACCTTGTCGTTTTCCTCCGACGGGACGTGACCGTAGTGTAGAGCGGCAATGATCGATCCGTCCGGATACGGCAGCTTTCCGTCGCGGAAGGCCTTGATCGCCACATCGTTGCCCAACATGGCCGCGAAACTGTGAAGATTGCCTTCTTCGTGGGCAACGGAGATCAACTGCCAGTCGCGGTATCCGGGCGGAATCTTAGTAAGGTACACCGGGGTGCCGGCGTCATCGGCGAATCCAGATACGGGGGCCCTCAATGCGATAGCGCCAGCTAGCACTGCTCCAGCGATGAAGCAGAAAGCAACAATCCGTCTCGATGCGGGGCTCATCCTCGTGCTCCTTTGCATCTTTGGTTACGGCGTAGTCCGTCTTCAAATTACGTGTGCGTTTTCGCGCCGCATACTTCGCTGATTCAGCGTGCGGAGCCGAAAACGCTAGCACATTTGGTTCGTGCGGTGCATTAAATCCTAATTACAGCCAACTTGAGAAGCAAAGAGCACTCCCAGGATGCGCGTTGAACCCGCACTTTGGCGGCAGATATGGTGAATGCTCATAGATTGAAACAAAGGCTGTTTCGGTTGACTCAAGTCTTACTGTCCCTCATGCTGATCGTTATCGTGGGAGTGTTGACCAGCCGCTGATTCGCGCGGCATGGCTCCCGCGAGCAGAAAAACGGCCCCGCAATACATCAATGTGTCCCCCACGTAATTCAGACCATTGTCCAGGCTCGCGCGGTCCGCCACCCCGATCGGCACGTAGACCACGAACTCCACGAAGAGTACCGTTAAACCCACCCACGCGGCGGCCGTGCGTGTCCTCTTCCCTGCCAGCAACGGAATTCCTGCGACTGCGTAGCCCACGGCCGCCAGGTACGTCCAAACGGCGTGCCCGGGAATCCACGTGGGAGTCATGCGCTCAAGCGGAACTCCCGGAACGTGGTCTCCGTGCATGAACTGCTCGAAGCTGTAAAAGAGTATGGGAATTGCAACGAAGTAACGCGCAATCGTCGCAAGGACGTGCCCGCCACGCCCGCGCTCTAGCACGGTGAGGCTGGCCCCCAGCGCCAGTGCGCCGCCACTGAAGGATAATTCCCGCAGCGCGAGCGTGAGCGCAATCCGGTCTCGAGGATTTTGTATCCAAGCCGGGACATCCATCAGCACCACGAAGAGGAAGAAGTTCAGGGCGAGCAAACTCGCCGCGAGACGCGCCTGAATCGTCGTCACCATGCTCAGCGCGGCTGCGATAAAGCAAGCACCTACGAAGTATGCCCAGAACTCATGCCACGGAATCCAGGCTGGCACGAGCGACGCGATGTCCTCGGTCAGCGTGAAATGTTCGGTGCCGAAGGCCGCGAGTGGCGCCGCGTAGAAAAGCGGTCCGAACAGAATCAGCTTGTCGATTCCTCGCGCTTCTTGCCACTCGCCCCGAAGAAAAATGACGACCAGCCCGATTGCAAAAATCAATCCCCCGACAAAGTAGGACCAAATCACCTGGCTGGGAATTGCGACGAGAGCCACGACGGCCGACGAATTCGCGAAGCTGTCGCTCACGACGATTCCTTTCCGCTACGTTGCGCGCTACCCTCGAACTCGATTTTGATGTGTGTGTTTATCGGCGGAGTCTATCACGGAGGCTGGCGTCGTTAGTTAGAGCACCCTAATCCGAAAGGTGAACTCGACGCCCTCTCGACCCTTAGAGACCGGAGAGTGGGGCGGATGGCTACGCCGCTCGACGATTGAAAACGATCGGCTTCAGAGATAGCATCGCGCCTCATGATCACCAGTCTGTGAAGCACTCGGGCCGTGGCTTCGCACGACCCGCAAGAAGCCAAACCTGGTGGGAGGGATGTATGCCGAGAACACCGTATCCGAATCAGCAGATGCACCGCATCTCTTACACAAAGCTTTCACAACGACAGATTGCAGACAAGCTCGGTGCGGTCGCTGTGAGCGGGCCGACGAGCGTTTCGCCGAATTCCGACGTGTTCGCCGGCAAATCAATCCGGATCGTCACCGATAAAGGTCCGGCCCTGAGCTATACGTTCGGCCGTAACAACCGTGTTTCGGTGGTAGAGAACGGTTCCGGCGCCGTGGACGCGGGATGTGGCACTCTGTCCCTGAACGGCGTCGTCTTTTTCTCGCATATGATCCCGGGCACACAGCGCGGCTATGCCGTGGTGATCGACCAGGATACGAACCTGGCAACGGTTTTCGAGCTTTGGTTCAGCGGCTACCAGGATAATCGCGAAGTTCAGCGCGAGATCTATTACGGCTACGTCGAGAAGGCGGGCCAACAGCCGCCCGCAACTCGCCATGTCACCACAAATCGCGTCGAGGGTAAGGGCTTCTATTGGAAGCAGGACAACGGCACCGAGACGTTGGAGTTTTATCCCTCAGCGGCGTATTCGCACTTTGTCGAGCTATCACGCCTCGGGGGAGAGCTCGGTTTCTGCGGGCCGTCTGATTACATCAAGATCAACGACGACGTGTTTATCTACACCCGCACCGAATGCGAATTCTCCGGCACCTTCACGGCATACGTGATGGACCTGAACCGTGTCGAACAGATCGGCATGCGGCTGGGATTCGACGCAAGCGACCAGCTGGAATTCTACGTCTTCCGCGGCAAGGGTGAGTGGCTGGGACAGATCGCGCAGTTCGAACAGTTCGGCGACGAAAATGGCGCCCCGGTGCCAGCGGCGGCCGCCGGTCAGACTCCGGCGAAAGGCGCGCGGCGCGTCTACCGGCCGTTTCTAACGATGCCGAAAATGTCGAAGGCCGAAGTAGACGCAACCTGCGCCAAAAAGACGGCGGCGTTTGCACCCGCAAGCGGCCCCGGCGCGATGATGGGCGGCAATCGCGGACCTAGCACCGGCTGGCTGGCCGGCAAGACGCTGACGCTTCGCTACGACAACGCCCCGGCGATGGAATACCGCTTCGACGATGCCGAGACACTGAACTGGCGCAAAGAAGGCGACAACAACTGGACCAAAGCGCGCTACCAGGCCTGGGAATCAATGCCCGGAGTGATCTTGTTTGGCCATCTATTGGAGGGCGTGCCGAATCACGACGGGCACTCGATCGTCGCGGATTTCCACCAGGGTCTGGTGACCTGCTTCAACGGGTATTTGAACACGCCCTATTTCGCAAATGAAGCAGGCGTAAAGACGCTGTTCGGGGTAATCGAAATGGAGGGCCTGATTCCCCCGAAGTATAATCGCCACCACTTCACAGATGAGATGGTCGGGCACGCGGTGAGCCAGAACTACGCTCCTGGCCTGACCTCCATGCACCTGTACTCGACCCCTCATTCGCTGTCATGGATCATCTTCACCGACACAGACGCCGGAGGACTTGAGTGGAGCGGCCCCGCGGCCTATGTGAAAATCCGCGACGGTCTGTATTTTCTTTATTGGCTGGAGGAGGCATGTAACGGGACGCTCGGCACCGTGCTGGTCAACTTGCATACGATGCGTGACGTCGGGGTAGGTTATCACTGCGGCGCAGAAGGCCTGAGCATGTCCGCAGTCGGTGCTCACGAGCGGCTCGCGGGCCGGTTTGACGTACTGCGCTTCTATCAGGTGAAAGTATGAAGGAGGGCGGCATGACCACGGATTCAACTTCTACGCGCCGGTCGTTTCTAAAACGCGGCGCAGTGTTGGCCACTCCGCTGGCTGTGGGGCTGCCCGCCGCGGTAATGGCGGACGAAGGGCTGAAGGCGAGGCTTGCAAGGCTGGAGGATGAGGCCGCGATCCGCGAGCTACAGCAGAAGTGGCTGCGGCGGATCAATACGGGATCAGGCGACCGGGCGGCGTCACTGTTCGCTCGTCCCGAAGTAGCTAAGTTCGACCAAACCGTGCGCGGTATCGTGCCAGACCTTAGCGGGCAACCAGACGCAATCGAAGTCGCCGCGGGCGGAGCCAGCGCAGTCGGGCGGTTCCATTGCGCCGTGGAAATTGCAGCCGCGATCGCCCAGGATTGCACGCTCGCGCAGATGGCGCACGCGCAAGGCGGCGGGTTCGTCCGTCGGACGGAACGCCGGGTGCTGAGAGTCGAATACGCGAAGACCTCTGGTGGGTGGGTAATCGCGAAGGTCGAATTCGCCTAGGCGCGGGGTCATGCGGATTTGTTCGCTTTGCATCGACTGCTGGGGCTGCGAATTCGCTCCGATGTTCATCCTCGTTGGGGAATGAAACCCGGAACGCCGGTTTTCACCACTTGATTCAGCCTCTGTCTGATCTGAATTCGATTGATTTCCTCGAGCGCGTCTTCGGGAAGAGCAGAGATGTCGAAATTCTCTCTCGCGCGGGCGGCATTCCTGGGCGTGGTAAGCAAGGCCGTGCCACGTTGGACCGCCCACGCCAACAGCACCTGTGCCGGGGTCTTTCGAACTCGCGCGGCGATAGCCGAAATCACCGGATCTTCGAGGAGTCCGGGCCTCATCCCGTGACCTAGTGGTGCAAAAGCTAAAAGCACAATGCCATGCTCTTTACAAAACTCCAGTAGCTCCGTTTCGGGGAGATAGGGATGTGATTCTACTTGGACCACGGCTGGCTTGATTCTCGCCGATTCATAGATGGGCTTCAGTTCGTTTAAACCGACGTCTGAAAGTCCGATGGCACCGCATTTGCCATGATCTAGGAGGGTTTCCAACGCTTTCCAGGTGTCGAGCAGGGTCACGTCGCGGTCATAAATGACATTGCCGTTTTGATCCCGCGGATCCTGCTCGTCCCCGGGTTGGAATGCAAAAGGGGTGTGAATGAGGTAGAGATCCAGATACTTGAGCCCGAGTCTATCCAGACTGGTTTCAAAGGCCCGCTCAACGCGCTCGGGCCGGTGATTGGAGTTCCACAGCTTGGTGGTGACAAAAATCTCATCGCGCGCGATCCCTCCGGCGGCAAGGCCTGCCTGCAGCGCTTTGCCTACCTCGCGCTCGTTTCCATATCGCTCCGCGCAATCGAAATGTCGGAATCCGGCTTCCAGTGCGTCTCTGGTCGCAGTTATCGTCAGGGCTGGGTCGGGGATCAACGTGCCAAAGCCGAGCGCGGGGATACTGCCGGCTCCGTGCTCGAGTGGAATTCTGGTCATGCGTAGATCAGCAGGATCAACCATGGTTACACCTCCAAATCCGTGAGACCAAAAATCGGCGGACCTCCCGGCGAGTGCCGGTCAGATAGCCGGCGGAGCCAGACAGTTTACAGCCAAATCAGCTACTGCTGTATTGTTCCGAGAAGCGTCGATCAGACGGTAATCGAAGCGAGTATTCTGAAGTGAGACTGCATGTCGAACACACCCACAACCGAGACTCCGCACCGGACGAGCCTCCTTCGAAGGTCCATTCGATGGCTTGTCATCGGCGTGGCGATTCTTTGGTTGCTCGCCGCGCTGATCCTTGTCGCCGCCCGGTGGATCGATCCACCGACAACGGTCGTTCACATGCAGCGTCGCTTCCAAGCCTGGATTCATCACACGCCCTATCGCGAACGCTACACGTTCGTTCCACTCAACCAAATCTCGGCCGACTTTCAACACGCGGTAATTGCAGCGGAGGACGGGAACTTCTACCACCACCATGGATTTGATTGGCACCAGATCCAGATCGCGGCGGACGAGGATTTAGAAGGAGAGCGCACTCGCGGTGCTTCGACCATTACCCAGCAGCTGGTAAAAAACCTATTCTTCGGGACGGGCCGCTCTGTCCTCCGCAAGGGCGCAGAGGCTACGCTCGTTCCGGTGGCCGAACTCGTCCTCGGCAAACAGCGCATTCTGGAGATATACCTAAACGTTGTCGAGTGGGGCCCTGGTATTTACGGTGCAGAGTCGGCAAGTCTTTACTACGACGAAACCGCAGCGCGCAATATCGACAGGCAACAAGGGGCACGGCTTGCTGCAATTCTGCCGTCCCCGCTGAAGCGACGACCCGAGCGCATGAATAGGTACAGCGCGATTATCCTCAGGCGAATGGACCAAATGGGCTGGTAATCGAGCCTCGTATCTCAGCGATGCGCAGGAGTTGGCCACCGGGGCACGGTGGACCGCAACGGCAATGCCCGTTGGGACCGGTCTCTCGCAACGGTAGTACTTCTGCGCCATGGCCGCGCCTACCGCCTACAGGGCCCAAACGGCATACAGCGTCTCCCCGATTGCGGGTTCTTTGCCTGCCGAAATACTGTTACCGGAGGCATCTCAAGGACAGAAACGTGGATCACAAACCGAGAGTTTTGTTTCTTTCGATTCACAATTCCGTAAGGGGCCAGATGGCTGAGGGGTTCCTGCGATCCCTCGCGGGCGATCGTTTCGTCGCCACAAGCGGGGGAATCGAATCCGCTGGCGAGATACATCCGATCGCAGCGGAAGTGATGGCGGAGGAAGGAATTGACATCACCACCCAACGTCCCAAAAATGTCGTGGAATGGTTCAAGGAGCATTTCGCTTACGTAATAACGCTGGCCGATATGGCGAAGGAGCGGTCACCGGTATTTCCGTTTACCCCACACCTGCTGCACTGGAGCCTGGAAGATCCGTCGCTCGCGGAAGGATCTCAGGAAGAGAAGAAACGAGTTTTCCGTTACGTGCGGGATGAAATCAAGACGAGCGTCCGAAAATTCGTAGAGGAAACCGGAGTTCAGTGAGTACCTCAAAACGGATAGGAGCCCTGCGGGCTGAGAGCAGGGATAACGGTGATTATCTCTTCGCTTTTTGTTCGCTTCGATGTAATATCGAGGCGCCGCAGCCTTATGGCCATATGTAGGGGTGGATCTTGAACAGTCCAACTCATTGGTTCTGCAAGACTCTCTTTGTCGTGTATGTCGTGGCCATTTTCTGGACTTCACTGGCCTACGCTTTTGGGCATAAGGCCACGCGAACTCTAGTTCCCTCCTCTTTTACTGAGGTCAAGGCTGCGTCCAATGCGCGGGGCCGACTGAAGATTCGAAACTACGTTGAAGGCGCCGCCAAAACCAGAGGCGTAAGCCCTCTAGTTGCCGAATGGATTGTTACCCACGAATCAGGGCACCATCCGGAGGCGACCGGAGATGGAGGGGAAAGCCGAGGCCTGTGGCAAATCAACAGGGCTTGGCACCCCGAAGTTTCCGATGCCTGCGCGTACAACGTTTCTTGCAGCACAGATTGGTCACTCGAGCGAATTCGTGCTGGGCACGTAGATGAATGGAGTACGTGGAAGTACTGCAAGGAACGGTTTGAAGGCTGCCCCGCCAATTCGAAGTAACTACTGCGGCGCGAAATCGACGAACAGCGCGACCCAGTCGTCCGCGCCTACTACGCGGAAGGTGTGACCCTTGCCCGTCAGGTCTTCGGCCACATAGATTCGTCCCGGCTCCACGAAAAACTTCTGACCGCCGGACACTTCGACCTCTGCACGCCCGGAAACGGGGATCACGTAGCGCCGCGCGTCTGCATTGTGCCAGCCTTCAACGACTCCGGGAGCCGCGCGCACGATGTATGCGCTTGCAGCCTTAATAGGCTCTGTCTGCTCAGTCGTCGGCGGAGCTCCAGCCACAGCAGGAAACTTCACATTCACTTGTTCGACGTGGGACTGCCCGTCAGTACCTGTATACATATGGGTGAGTGCCAGCGGTGGGTGCTGCGGGGCGGCGACCACGCTTTGGGCGCGATGTGAGGACAAGATGAAAATAAGGCAAACAGCAACTGCCACGATCGAAACCCGGATCATAATCGATTTCATCCTGCCTCCCGCTGACTATCAGGTGCGGATTATACATGTCCCCTGGCGCCTCGACAGGGTGCGGCTCGTTGTTGCGGACTTTTCACATCACCAACTTGCTTGGTTGGTCTGCTAGCGACTCCTGACTGCCGTGCACATCCGTTCCGGTACCAACGTAGGCTCAAGCCATCTGCTCCGATCCTTGATCAGATGAGGCCGTCTGGAATATAGTCCCGGCATGGCAACCACACCGACTCCGCGATCGCAAAGCCGACCGGATCTGATTCTAGTCGATGCGGAAGATAAAGTTGCGCTAACCGGACTGCTGTGGGAACCGCAGAAGACCGGCGACTCCCTGGTGGTAATGGTGCCCGGGGGCACGACAGGCGCGGCACTGTTTCCGGCACATGATTACACTCCTCTTGCCAGCGGACTGACCGATAACGGCTACGCATTCCTTCTTTGCAACATGCGCGCCTCCTACAACAACCCCTACGCGGAGTACAGCGATGCGGTAAAGGACGTCGCGGCCTTCGTCGGATACGCAAAATCGAAGGGTTACGCGCGGATCGCGATTCTGGGCATCAGTTTGGGTGGCCCGCGCATGGCACAGTATGTGGCTGAGCGAAACGACCCGGCGGTCAAGGCAGTTGGCTTTATCGCTTCGATACCGTCACCGTATCTGGAGTTTCAAGTGCGGAGCAGCGATGCGGACAAGCGGCGTCTCGAAGATTCACTCAGGCATGCGCGCGAATTGGTCGCCCAGGGCAAGGGCAAGGAACCCTTCGGGTTTGAGAACTGGTTTCCTGGTGGCCTGTCAGTCATGGGAACAGCAAAGTCGCTGATCAGCTTCTTCGGAGCGCCGAGCGATCCAGGCACTCCTAGCTCAATCAAGTACGGACCGCACATCAAGGTTCCCGCCTTGGTAATTCACGGCGATAAGGACGAGCTCGCCCTTCCACCGAATGCTCACAAAATTTACGACAGTCTGACGGCATCGCCGCAGCGCGACCTGGTCTGGGTCAAGGGCGCGAGCCACTATCTGACGCCGGGTCCGCTCGCGGAGTCCTATGCCAGACTGACCCTTGATTGGCTCCTGAAAAACTTCCCTGCCTCGCCTCGCTGACGCGCGTCGCACTCGAACTTCGATTGCTGCTCCGGCGTGGCCCTGAAACAAGCGCGAGAGTCCCAAGCCGATAGTGCCAACGCCGTTCCTCGATAATCGCGTCAAGTCTCGATTTGTTGGATATCCGCACCATACCCACAGTAGGTCGCGGTTTTCATCCGTTTTTCGTCCGGTGCACCGGCGGTATAATTCTGCCCGATGTCTGCTACCGCAAGATGGCTGGGCAATTGGGTTCTTTGGACTCTTGCGACCATTGGGCTGGCGCTCGCCGTTCTCGTGCCCGACGCGATGGTCCACGTGTGGGTCGGCGAGCGGATCGGTATGGACCGTGCGATGGCGATGCCGTGGATCGCTCTGTTTATCGATCACGCAGTGATGACTTTGGTCGCGCTGATCCTCATTGCTCTGCTGAGCAAAGGTCGGATGGGGGACTACGGGCTGCAGAAGCCGCGGGGAAAATCGTATATAGCCGCCTCGATCGGATGGGGAATTTTCTTTGGCGTGCTGATGACCGTTGCGGACTACCTGCCGTTGCTACTCGCGCACAAGCCGCCGGAAAGCTATCCGCTGACTCCGGTGAACATCACCGGGTGGCTCGTATTTGAATTCGTTTATGTGGGATTCACCGAGGAAATTCCGTTTCGCGGGCTCCTGCAAACTTTCCTGATGCAGCGTACGACGGGGCGGATTCGCATCGGCAGCTACGACATGCACGCGGCCGGCGTCGTGCTGGCGGTGCTGTTCGCGCTTGCGCACATGAGCAATTTCTGGGTGCGGCCGTTTTGGGCGGCACTGTCACAGCAGATTTACGCGATCGCGCTCGGGATCCTGTATGCCTACTGGCGGGAGAAATCCGGCAGCCTTACCGCCGCAATCATCGGGCACAACGTGGGCGATGGAGTGGAGTTTTCAATCGCACTGTTCCTGGAATGGCTGTGGCATTAGCAGCCGCTACTGCCTAGCCGTCTTGTCCCGCACAGGAGCCAGTCTCCATCGGGCGTACGCAACGAATGCCGCGAGCAGTCCGACTACGAAGGGAAACAGTGCCGGAGGGATGCTGCCCATTGCCACCGTGAGCCATGTTGCACCGATCATGATGATCACCAGGCCGGAAGCTGCCAGAGGAGTCAAGCCCGTCCGAATTCGCAGGACTCCCGGAAGTATCAGGCCAATCCCACCCAATAGCTCACACGCGCCGACGAAACGAAGGAACCAGACTGGCAAGCCGATCTGTTTTGCCATGGCCGCAATCGGCAGGACGAGTTTTACGCCGCCCGCGAACAAAAACAGAAAGGCCAAGAGTCCCTGAATGACCCAGAGCCCTACGTTCAGTTTCCTTCGGGCCGAATTCCGGTTGGTCTCGCTTGTCCCGACAGGTTGCATTCTAAAATTCTCCGAGTGTATTCCAGGCTTTGGCACGGCTTTGCCTCGGCATTTATGCGCGGGAAATCAGAATTTGTCAACGACAGCTACACCCCACTGGATCCGCGTTGAAACTTCCGATAAGCCGCTTATCAGAACCCGGCGCAGCTCGATGAGCCGTCGGCGCTCCATACCCTGTTCGAGTCTATGGCATGGCCGAGTTCCGCTTATGCCGTCGTTCTCCGCTTGATAATGCTGGCGGCGCGTGGCATCGTGAGGCCCTTGCTTCGTGATTCTCTGGTTGGAGGTTTTGCCCCGTGGTCCGTCATATCAGACTGCTTTTGTTGCCTCTAATTCTCTGTACAGCCACCGTCGCCGTTGCCCAGCAGCCACCTGTACAGGCTCCTTTGCTCGATCATCTAGTCGGGAAGTGGGTGCTGCAGGGAACGGTTGCAAGCCAACAAACCACGCATCAGGTCAACGCCGAATGGGTCCTGGGACATCACTACCTACTCATCCAG
>Ga0209008_1000241_pt1 | contig 23513 bp, 22 predicted proteins | sample JacPin_JW_Ref_O3_FD_187963 | JGI IMG/M metagenome (GOLD analysis project Ga0209008, IMG submission 187963) | Forest soil microbial communities from Algoma, Ontario, Canada - Jack Pine, Ontario site 1_JW_Ref_O3 (SPAdes) (version 2) | ecosystem: Environmental > Terrestrial > Soil > Boreal...
CGCTGCGTCCGCACTCGGCGCTGGGCTACAGGCCGCCGGCGGCCTGTAGCCCCTGGGGAGTAAATCAAACTTCACAGCCCATGGCTGTGATATAAAAACTCTCACTTCTTCTGGACTAACAAATCAGGCCGGTCAGTCGTGAGTGCTCGCTCGCAGATGCCCACGATGCGCTTCGACATGTCGTCCGCAGCAAGGCCGTTGTAGGTCCAGATGATGCTGACAATCGGAATGTTGATGTCAGGCAAAATATCGACGGGCGTCGTGATGATCGAGCTCACACCAAAGATCAAGATCAGCAAGGAAAGAATGACAACGGTGTAGGGCCTTCGCAGCGCTAATCTGACCAGCCACATAAGTCACTTTCCCGCGGCGGGTCGAGCAGTTAGCTCGAGCGAACGTTGTGGCTGAGCACCCAAGAGCTTGCCGGCTGGTAATTCACTGACGCCGAGGCCGTCGCTTTCTTTTTGGATGTTTCGCATGCTCTGCTCCGAGTATGTGAGTTTGACGAGATCAGTTGGTTGCTACGCGGGCCGGACGGGGATATTTGACTCCCGTCCGAATCGCACGTCAAGGGGCGGATCACCGGCTAGCCAGAGGTTATCCCGGCCCAGAAGTCGGCTCGTAGGAAGTTTCCGCTGCTAGGTCCTGATGAGTCGCGTTCTCGGACATGTACCGGGCTAGCACCGCATCCGATCAGGCTGTGGATGTATCGAAAAGAATTGACCGCCCTTTAGTTTGAAGTAAGAGGGACTGGGGGATTATTATTTCCGCGTTCTTGCCCTTCACCCACGAACGCCGAATTCACGTCTCGGAGGGAAATCCATGAGTTCTCCCGAAAATTTCATTGAGCATATCCCTTGGACGCCAACCGAAAAGAAAGTCGCACGGAAAGCATTCGATCAGGCTTTTGAAAGGCAGTGCGCGTCCATCAAAGCCGAAGCAGTGAAGATGATCGCAAATGCTGCGGCTCCGTCCGACATTTGGAGAGTCCATGATTATCTCTCTCAGCGTAGGCGAACCGTAGATGCGCTCTATGATTACAGATATTCGGTACTTCTCAACGTATTCGCGAGATTGCTTTCCGACGGATGGCTCGTTGAAGCCGACTTGGCTGGGTTAGCTGAAGACAAGATTGATCGGATTAAACGCGGCGCGAGTTTTTGGTCGACTTAGCCACCCAATATCTGAAGTCCCGTTTCGTCAGAGGCCGCGCCTCGTCGCCATCCCGAATTATCAAGGGCAGGCGCAATCTCATGGCAACCGCTCGGAGGCGGCCAACCATGAGAAAAGCCAAACGGCGAAAAATTGCTCGCCTGAAAACTAAACTTGGGCTTCCCGATCTCGAACAAGCCAAATCAGCAGTACTCGCCAGTCTGCGGTCCCCTGGATCGCAGCGCAGTTATCGACACGCAATTGATGAATTTGTTTTCTGGTATTGCTCTGAACCTCGGCTCTCCTTCAACAAAACTGTCGTCACACGCTACAAACTCCATCTTGAAGATCGTCAATTGGCTCCGGGCACGGTCAACGTCAGGCTCGCCGCGGTGCGCAGATTAGCTTACGAGGCGGCAGATACAGGGTTATTGAGCCCCGAACTAGCAGCAGGTATTCGCCGGGTCAAGGGGTCGAAGAAATTGGGCATCCGTTTAGGAAATTGGTTGACCGCGAACGAAGCACGCTCTCTCTGGCAAATTCCCGACACACGCACGCTTAAGGGCAAGAGGGACCGAGCCATGTTGGCGGTTCTGCTGGGTTGTGGATTGCGAAGAAGTGAACTGACGGATTTGACGCGCGATCACCTCCCGCGAGGCGAGGAGCACAGGGCGATAATTGATTTGGTTGGAAAGGGAGGCCACATCCGAACCGTCCCTGTTCCCGATTGGGTCAAGCGGGCGATCGATGATTGGCGGCAGGCATCTCGCGTGACGGAGGGTAGAGTTTTTCGCCGCGTCTGTCGAACGGGGACGGCATGGGGTACCGAAATGACCGAGAAGGTCATATGGCACGTTGTAAAACAATACGCCGGACAATTGGGGATTTCCAAGCTTGCGCCTCATGATTTGCGAAGATCTTGCGCTCGGCTTTGTCACAGCGCCGGTGGCGAACTGGGGCAGATCCAGTTCTTACTCGGGCACGTTTAGGTGCAGACGACTGAGAAATATCTAGGATGCAAACAGCGCTTCCGAGAGGCCGTGAACGACGTGATTGGAATCCAGCCCGGTCCTTAAAGCGGAACCGGCAACTTTTCAACAGGCGGAGTACCAGGCGGGTATATGTCCGAGAACGCGACTTCCCAGGAGTTGACCCGAAATCGATGGGTCGGCCAGAGGGAGCGCGGTCCCCATGAATCTTTTTCGTTGGTCTCCCCGTATAGCTCAGTATCCAAGCCTCGGGGAGATTCCCCCCTCATAATGGGATAAGGAATCCCAGTACCTGGGCGCGGCAGAACCTGACCATGCGTATGCATATGCGCCGGTTTACGAGGCTGACCAACGGCTTTTCCAAGAAGGTCGAAAACCTGCGCGCGGCTGTCTCGCTGCACTTCGCGCACTGCAATTTCGTGCGCCAGCACAAGAGCCTCCGCATCACCCCTGCCATGGCGGCGGGCGTGTCTGATAGGCTGTGGACGCTTGAGGATTTGGTGGAGCAAACGCCGCGGTAGTGGCAGACGGGGAGGCGAAGCAATGAGCATCAACGATTTACCGGCGATTATGGGAACAGTTCTGATTGTTGCCGGCCTCGTCCTAGTGGGCGTTTCCACATGGTCCCGTGCCGAGGGAAGTGAAAAGACCACTCAGGCCGGGGCGCTCATCATTGTGGTCGGCGCATTCCTCTTGGGGCTGTCGATATTCGTGTCGCATGGAAAATAGGACTCAGGTCCGCGCGCCGTTCAAATTAGGACACTACCGGCCTTTCTGGTCGGATGGTCGGCAAGCTGGAGGTTATGGCAAGGTCCTGGTAAACGCTGCGGGTTCAGAGGGTCGGCGCAACACTTGCGCGCAGTTTACTCGCGGGAGTCTCGAAGCCCAAAGTTTTTCGGGGGCGTTGATTTAGCCGCAGCGCGATCTTGTCTAGTTCAGATTGCGTGTAGTCGGATAGGTCGGTTCTCTTCGGCAAGTATTGCCGCAGCAAGCGGTTGGTGTTTTCGACTCCCACACGCTTCCGCCATATCTATCTCGTGGGAAGGTAGTTGCACAATAACGAGGCTGCATAAGGCGGCATTGAGATAAAACAAGTCCGGCTTCGTGCACAGTTTTTAGCGGCACGGGTGACAGTCGGATTTGCTCGCCACGCATGTGCATAAGGTGGCCCGGAGCTTTGTTCAAAGCACGATTGGTCCTGTTCAACGCCGCGGTAGTAGATGTGGATGTCAAGTTTCCGACTATGCGATGACGTCTGGCGTAGGGCAGCCTGCTTCTGCCATCGGGCAGTGACTGCCTAATGTATATATTGCCCGCATGTGTTCGGCGCTGTAAACTGGGGTTGTCCGGTCTCGCGACGGTCCCAACTGGCGGGAGCGACGGTATGGCAGTGTCACAGTTTGATAATCCGATCGAGGTGTCTCCCGTCAAGTTTCTAATCAAGTCGATAATTTCTGTGATTTTTTGGGTCGGCGCAGCTGTCTGCGCGCAGGCTCAAAATGCTCAGCCGAGCAGCACCAACGAATCCTGGACAGCCACTTCGCAAGCTTCCTTACATAACACCAGCCCATCGCGCACGACGGACAGCCACGTCCGTTCGGGCAACCAGAGTGTGGATAAACAAATTGTGGAAGCGCTTGGGCCCAATGGCCGGTACCAGCCCAGTTTCGAAACCGAGAAGGAAACGATTCATGTAGACGCCACTACGACCCGTACAGTGGTGCGCAGCTACAGCTGGGATGTGAATGGACAAAGGAATCTGCAGCAGGTAACGGAAGAAGAAGCGAGAAGCTCGGCATGCGGCGATGTCCATGTGACACGCACGACCTCGGAATCTGATGGGAACGGAAATCTTCAGGTTATTCAACGCGAAGTTGCGGACACGAGAAAGACAAGCCCGGCCGTGCAGGAGACGAAAACCACGACTTACCTGCCCAACGGTAATGGCGGTTTGACTCCATCCCTGCAGACGCAAGAGTTGCAAAAACGCATCGCGGACCACAGGGTGGAGGTTAAGAAAACATTGCTACAGCCAAATTCCAGCGGAAACTGGGAGGTCGCAGAGGTAAAAGAAACCACATTCAAGGAAGGCGACAAGAATCGAACCAGCGAAGAACGGATTTCGCGCCCCGATTCAGAAGGCGGACTTTCAGAAGTCTCACGCACCGTCGGTAAGGAGACAGAAAACGCCGCCGGAGAAAAAAACACCACGGTCGAGACATATTTTACGAATGCCCCTGGAGTGGCTGCCGACGGCAGTCTGCGTCTGAACTGGCAAGTAACCACCGTCGAGAAAACGAATGTGGGTGGAAAAACAATCGAGCAGCAGGGCAAGCAGCCAAATCCGAATGACACGAACGGTGGTCTGCAAGTCACTACAAAAACAAAATATACGGTGCGGTACGCCGCCTCCAGGACGGAGGAAACCAAAACCACTCAAGAGCGCGACATCAACGGCGCATTCAATGTGGTTTCCGCCGAGGCGCGCAAATCAGACCAGGCTCCGGCGGCGCAGGAACAGTTGGCACCCTCAGAAAAACCCAAATAGGATCAAACGCGCGATATGCTGCTCCCGGGTGATTCCAGACACTCTGTGCCCAGTCATGCAGGGTTCCTCACGCGGCGCGAGTCTATGACGACGAGAGAACCGGGACCGCCATAGGCGTCATTCAACGACATTTTCTGCGCGATCGTAACCAAGTGACAGTTCTTCGCAGAAAAATTGATCGAATTCCTTGGGCCCGGTCCTTGGTGCCTAAACCATCAGCTCAGCGATGCAGGATGTGCATGACCACAACAAGGATACCGAGAACCAAAAGGACCGCGAGCAATAACTTTTCGCCTAGTTCCTGTTTGAACGTGCTGCGACTCATATTCCGGGTGCTCCTACGGTTACAGGGCTATAGCCTGGGGAAAATGGGGCAGGGGCCTTAAACGTACGCCCCGACCAATATTAAGTCAACCCGGCTACTTGGTCGGGGGAGTGAGGTTGAGCCGACGCAGCACGGTTGCCGCAATCGAATATGGCGGTCACGATGGGCAAGGTCGGTCGAACGGTGGCCTGGGGATTGGCGGTCCGAGGATTTTCAGAAATGTCCGGAACCCTCGACGTCGGCGCAGGGTCGTTGTTCGGTCAGTCGCTATGGGATCGTCGAGTCTCTCTGAACAAGCAAGCGTCGCAGCCGCGCCTCCCGTCTCTGACGGTGAATCAACCGCGGGTCGGGGTCAATTTCCACGCCGCACTTGCCACACGTATTCCTCCTGGTGCGGGTCCATTGGAGGTCACGTTCCTGGACGTTTCGCCCGGGTCCCCGGTTCGACTCGGATCTCATCGCAAAATCGTGAGATATTCAGGTAACACTTCCCGCGTTCAGCACGTATCAGTATAGTCCGTCGACCACGAAGATGGACGCAACTAGACTCGAAAACGTGACCATATCGTGTAGGAAGCGGAGACAGAGTGCGATTTAATTTGCCCGAACGACAAGAGCTACAACATGCTAGGATGGCGAACTGCGTCCTATCGAGCAATCCCACAGTAAGAGTATGCTGCATCGAGTTCACCAGCGTTGCCTGACTAGGAAACGGTTTAGAAGCGTATTCGAAACCTGGTGCAAACGCGCAGAAGATCCCAAAGGCTGCCGCGCTACCGAATGAATACATCACTGGGTTCGAGCCTTTCGAACGGATGTTGAACGAAATCTTTATTGAACGGATAGCGTGTGCGTAAACTTGGACTTGTCGTCAAGCGCGAGTACTTGACCCGAGTCAGAACCAAGGGCTTCGTCCTCGGAACGATCATTGTCCCGGTGCTGGGCGCAGCCTTCGCCTTGTTGACTATATTTCTTGCGACGCAGCAGCCCGCCCATAGCATGCGCATCGTGATCGTAGATAATTCGGGGACGCTCGCGGAGATCGTCAGCAAGGGTTTAGACGCAAAGTTCGACAACGGTCAACCGGAATTCGACATTGTTGACGTGATTTTGCGCCCAGCATCGCCCGACGCCGTTCAGCAAGATCTGCGCGCCCGGATCAATGCCTCAAAGCTTGATGCGTACCTATGGATTCCCCAGGACCGGAGCCGATCGATCGAACTGCATTTGCAGAATCCCAGCGCCTTCGATTCCAATGGCCCGCTATCAAGAGCCGTGAATCAGGCGGTGATTTCCGAACGGCTCAGCGAGCGCGGTATCCACCTGGACGACATGAAGAAAATGCTCGGCAGCAAAGACCTGAAGCTGCTGAAGGTGAGCGAAACCGGCGAGGCGGAAGAAAGAGGACAGACTGTCGGGATCGCCGTCGCGTTAGTGGTGCTGCTCTACACCGCGCTGCTGATGTATGGTGTGATTACTATGCGTTCGGTCCTCGAGGAAAAGACCACACGGACTATGGAAGTCCTGATCTCCGTTGTACGACCCTTTGAGCTTCTCTGTGGGAAAATTCTTGGGGTGGGAGCGGTTGCCTTCACGCAGTTCGCAATATGGATGATTTCCGTCGCGCTGCTGTTCTCCTATGGCGCTCTGGCGAGGTTGGGGATGGGTGAGGGATCTCCTATGGCAATGGTTCACGTCCCGATTTCGTTGGTGCTCTACGCCGCAATGTATTTCGTCGGCGGATATTTTCTGTATGCCTCGGTGTTCGCCGCGATTGGAGCGGCTTCCTCGAACGACCAGGATGCGCAGCAGTTGCAGTGGCTGGCCATGACGCCCCTCGTCTTTTGCATGTTGATCTGCAACGTCATCCTCAGCGATCCCAGTTCCAAGATTTCCGTCGTCCTCTCGGAGGTTCCGCTCTTCTCGCCAGTCCTGATGGCGCTGCGCATCTCGCTGAAGACACCTCCCGGGTGGCAGATCATCCTTTCCGTGGTCCTGCTGGTTTTCGCAACTGTGGGCGCAATCTACGCCTCCGCCAAAATTTATCGCGTGGGAATCCTCATGTACGGGAAGCGTCCATCTCTTGTCGAGCTTTTCCGCTGGCTGCGTTATTCGTAGTGGTTCTTGATTCTCGGACCAGAGTTGCGGTGGCGCCGGGCTTTCCGACTGCTTCGTTGAAGGGAGAGGCGTTATTGCGAGATGACCATCTGGGAAGTGCTTTGCATCGTAAAGCCCGAGGGCAGGAGCGGAAACAAGAACTGGAACGAGTATTGCACCTGAACCTTGACCACGCAGCCGGGACTATTGGGCTGGGTTGTGCAGGCTGCCAGATTGTTCGGCGGAGCGACCCAGGTAGTTGTCGTGGTGACCTTGGTGGGATCGAGCCCGATGCCGGTGGAAAGATTTTGCACGTACGCGTTTACATCCGCGTCGTTCGCGGGACACCCACCAGCCAAACCGCCGGTGCAAGTGTAGCCGCGGACGCTGGCCCAGCGAGTTGCTTCGCGGGCTGTGTTGGACACGAAGTGGTAAGTGTACAAAGCGTTGCCGAAGCCAACTACGCCGAACATCATCACCAGCAGAACTGAAATCATTACGGCGCTTTCTAATATCGTCGTGCCACGCTGGCGCGCGCGCGCCGGCTGGGGGTGCTTACGTAATTCAGGGCGGCGACGCGCGGCGGAACGCGAACAGACTTTGGCCGTGGCGAGAGAAATTGGTGACCGAGGGAAGCGTTTCATTGAGCGACCCTCATGAGTTCCGTACTATCGCAATCGATTGACTGGGGTATCCCCGGATACTTGAACAGCGAATTAAATTTCCCGGTAACGGTGACCTTCACATAAACCAGCGCGTGATTGGGAGACGCGCAACCGGTGGCCGGGCACGCTCCGCCGATGCTCGAGCCGGTACATCCGCATTCGTGCTGAACCGTTACTTTCAACTCGGTAAGATTCTGGCCATCGTTTTCGGCGGCGGTTCGAATTCCAGCGGCGTCCGCGGCCGTCGCCAAATTTTGCGCGCCATACTGGGCGCCGGCGCGGGCGGCGTCTGCGACCAAGATGCTATAGTACGCGTAACGTCCGATTTCGATGATTCCGACGGCCAAGAGCAGGAGCAGTGGGGTGACTAACGCTACTTCGAGCAACGCTTGACCTGATTGCGTGGCGCGCCGGATCTTTCGATGCGTCACGCGGTCGCCCGTGACAATTTTCGCGGGAAATCCGGTTGCTGATTTCATGGTGACGTTCATCTTCATTCCACTAGGACCGCGTTCTTGATGGGCGAGCCGTTCGGCAGCGACGAAAAGTCCGACGGAAAGTTCAGCGCTGATGTACCACCCAGTTGCAAGGACTTCGCCACCGCAATTGTGTACGCAGCATTGTTGCCTGTCGCATCAATCGTTAGGGTCGCCGCCGGGAAGTAGAGCGCGCCTTGGAACCTGGAGTTTGACGTGCCAGCAATCGTCGCCGCTGACGTGTTGCCCGGATCTTGATAAAACAAGATCGCCGCATCGGCTCCGGTTGTTGGGGCGCTCAAGTTGACCGTTTGGGGAGCGTTCAGATTTACAGCCCCTCCTGAAGCTCCGACATATAGCGTGACACCTGTCCCGCTGACGGTGCCGGTTCCGCCGAAGGCGAGACCGCCGCCGGTAATCATGTAAATCCCAGGATTCAACGTTACATTCTGCGCGCCCTGGACTGAGATGCCGCCACAATAGTTGCCCGGATTCAAGATCACAGGTGTCGTTCCATTAACGATACCCGCACCGCCAGCGAGACAACTTCCTGCCGCCGGTGGCTGAAGATAAGCCAGCGGATCAGCTGCTGGGACAATGCCGGTTTTCGGCGCGGGGTGGTTATTTCCAGTCGCGGTTCCTTCAACGCCAATTTCGCGTGCCGTGATGCTGCCATTGCCGGTAGTGTGCAAATTGTGGTTGGAAATAATGCCGCAGTTGGGAGCGCTCACGTCTCCGCTGTTGGTGATTCCCCCGTTACCGGTGCCGAGCGCGTACATGCAGTTCTGCAAATTGCCGCTAAGATAAGCGACAGCCCGGGCGGTCACGGTAGCGGAATTCACGCCGGCGATCCTCACGAAAAATGTAGGCTGGATTTTCGTAACTAGCACTTCCACGTAGCCGGCGAGGCCTGCATGTGGTCCATCGTTCGGCGGACTATAAACTGTCACAGTCACGTTATCGGCGCCGTCGGTGAAACCGTTCGAAGCAGAATCGGTAGTTGCGCCGGGGCAGCTTCCCGTCGAACAGCCGCTATAGGGAATCTCGGCGGCCCCGGCGATCGCGGCGCTATCCGCGGCGGATTGCTGCAGGCGCTTTTGATAGCGCAAGAAACCCATGTCGATTCCGAGGCCTGCCGCCAGGATGAAGACAGTAAGGCCCATGGCGGCCAGCACTAGAGCCTGTCCAGCCTCCTTGCCTCGCGTCATCGATGAATTGTCCGGCTTCATTGCTGCTTTCTCCGTGAAAATCTGGGCACGACGGGTTTTAGTACTGCCACGCGCCGCCCGATAGAGCGGACTAAATCCGTGCGAGAAAAAATGTCGAAAGTTTTGCCATTTTTGTTGCTGTCATCGTTACCTTCTAGAAAAACCTTAACTCGTGCCGATAAATGAAAATTTCGGGACGCGTCTAAAGCTTGAGGTAGAAGTCCCGCGCCTACAGAACTTTCCTGCAGTGCTACGAGCGGCTGCAGAGCTGCTTGCGAATTCACGGCAACACGTGGCTGCATGGTGCGCTTGTCACCACGGTCCTGACCACGATCTTCACCACAATCCTCCCTAGCACTGCACGCCGCGTACCAGAGTATCTCCTAGCGCCAAATTTGGAACTCGATGCTGACATCCTTTTCTGACTGAACCGGTTGGCCGTTCAGCAACGCCGGTATAAAACGCCACTCGCGAACCGCGGCCAGTGCAGCGGGAACGAGCACGTCCGGGCCACTCAATTCTCGCGAACTGTTGACGCGACCATCCGTTCCAATTTCCAGGTGAACTGTCACCGTCCCTTCAATGCGCTGGACCTTTGCTTCACGAGGGTAGAGAGGCTCGACACGGTAAAGCAGGTAGCTGTCAACGCGGCGCTCGACAACGCGCGCGGGCATGGAATTGGTTGTGGGGGACGGGGCCGTAGCCGGAGCGACCGAAGCTGGAGCGCGACTTCCGGCAGCCCGTACCGACCACACCGGTAGAGACGGGACAGCAACATTTTGAGCGTCACGGTTCGCAGTTGCTGGCGACGCAACAATCGCGGGAGGCAGCGCCACTGCGATGGAATCGGTTTCGCCGCCCGTGATGCGAGACTTAGGATTTTCACGGCCATGCTTACCGCGGATTTCATCTTTCGGCGCGCGTAAAGCACTTTCGGAATTCGGTGGCTGCGTTCTGGAACGGGAAACTTCAACTGGCATCGCCGCATGGTCCGACGACGCGTCATACGTTACGGATGTTGCGGGCGTAGAAGGCGACGGAGACGAAGCTGCGGTATCTCGTGTATGTTCTTCCGCGCTCAACCTATCAGCGCGATCGCTCTGCAGTTTTCGCGAGATTGCCATGCCCACGAACAGGAAAACCAAAGCGACGCAGGTGCAGATAACTGCAATCGTTCCCCACTTACGGAATTCTTCCGAGAGGAACGGACCCGGCGCCGCGCGGCGAGGCTCCGGCGATTTTAGAGCCGGACGCGCGGCGCCCGGAACAGGTTCAGAGAATGCGGGCAAACTTACGGGTGCGTCACTGCCTTTGCCTGCGCGCCGACGGGCGGCCGGCTGACAGGTTTCCGGATTCTTAGCCGGATGGTCCGAGGAATTTTCCGAAGGCGTGGAGCCGGGCTGCAGAGCAAAATTGTCGCGACCCGTCGAGGTTTTCAGGAGATCTTTGAACACCTTCTGATTCGCACTTGATTCGCCCGGATTTAAATCGCCGAATAGAGGGAACCACTCCTCCCGGACACGATCCTGCCCGTCATAGCCTGGCGCGGAGGAAGCTTTTGTCGCGGAATCACCAGCGGTATTGCGAGAAGCCGGATCGTCGCGGGACGGGGGCTCGGGAATCGCTGTTTCCGCCGAAATCCAGTCCGCGATTTCCATGCGCGCGTCGTCGGTCAGGTCTAGAAATTGCAGGCCTGCTTCGGTCTTCGACGGACTGAGCCAGGTTATCTGGGCAGTGGCGGCAATTCTTTTTCTGGATTTCGGCGGCTGGATGCGAAGGCTGACGCGAGTGAGGCCGATGAGCGGATTGAAAGCCTGGAGGGCAAGGCCCCTTGCGCTCAGGTCCAGCACCATACCCCCGTTATCGGAACCGACTTCCAGATACGCGAGAGAGAAGATTCGCTGCCGGGTGCTGCGGCGGCGCTCGCCCGAGTGCGGGAAATCTTGAGAAGTTGATGGAATGAAAGTCGTGTAAGTTTCGTCGGGCTTAGCGATCGACTCCGTGGATGGGGCGGGCGGGGGTTGGATACTAAGGCCCGCAGCCGGTCGCGGAAGGATCGGAGCCGGCAGCGCTAGAGGCGGTGGTTCTTCAGTTGATGGAGATCGCGCCGCATCGGACGCGTTCTGCGAAAGGGTGATCGAGCTGTCCGGTTGAACATTTGAGTTGCTGGCGCGCGCGTGGGTCTTATCGTCAGTTGAGATCGGACTCTTCGGGGAAACGTCCAGGGAATTCTTGCGGAGAATGGCGTCGGTGAGGCGCTCGATATATGTGCTGCCCACGGCCGGGCGCGGAATTTCGTCGGTTTTTTTCTGAATTGGCGGCGCGTCCTGCGAAGGCGAATTCTCAGCCCAGAACGACCATTTTCTGCGGCGAGGAGGTTCTCCTTCCGGATGCGGAAAGTCCTGTGCTGGAGATGGCGGCGCAGCCAAAATTTGTTCCAAGCGCACGATGGGCTCGACAGGCCGCTCGATTGGGCGGTTGGCGGGCACGCGAATCTGTCCGTTACCTGGCGCCGGATTCTGCTGGGGATGGTCCACAGATTGTTCACGAAGTATGGCTGTAGTGTGCAGCACAAGATTTCTGTTGGCGATTGACGGGCTGGGCAATTCGTCTGGTATTTTCTGAATTGGCGGCGCGTCCTGCGAAGGTGAATTCTCGAGCGGGCGAGACGATTTTCTGCGCGGCGCGGGCGCTTCCTCCGGAAAACGCGCCGGCGAAACTTCCGCGGTTAGCGGACCGGCGGAATAAGGGGTTTCGCTTCGTTCCCGAGGGCCCCCTTCGGCGGAAATCCAATTCGCGATTTCAATCCGGGTATCGTCCTCGAGTTCAAGGAATTGTAGGCCTGCCTCTTTCTTCGATTCACTGAGCCAAGCAATCTCAGCCTGAAGGTCGAGTCTCTTCCTGGGTTTGGGCGGCTGGATGCGCAGAGTGACGCGAGTGAGGTCCGAGAACGGAGCGACCGCCTGCAGCGCCAGGCCAGTCTCACTCAAGTTGAGCAGAATGCCGCCGTTGTCGGAATCAACTTCCACATAGGCGAGCGAAGGCAGACGCAGCCGTGGGAGGCGACGCCGCTCGCGCGCGCGCCGAGATTCCTCAGATTCGAAGGATGTTGATGGCATGGATCTCAAAACGCCGTGGCGGAACGGCCGCGGCAGAATAATTTGCCGCGGAGAATACTTCAAATGGCTCCGCGGATTTAAGGCGAGCGGATCGTTTCTTCAAGCCGCTCAAGAAATACCAAGCCCTATGTGAAGGCTCGGACAGCGAAATGGTGAAACCGCGAGCGCGCATGCTTAGCAAGGCACGGCCCAGATTTTCGGCGGTATCCCCCGGACTATTTCATAGCAAGAACAGGCCCAGTAGTTCTGGGCACTAATGTTCGTGTGAGCGCTTGTGAATAAATGAGATAGCGAACCATGCTAGAACTTTTTGGCCCGGTGGCGAATCGCAGCGTCTCCGAATGAGGACGCATCGCGAGGCTGGCAATCTCCACAAATGGACAAAATTCGGCTATGGACCTCTTCTTCAGCCTTGCGAGGGGCTGAAGCGCGTGTGCAGAGCGCGGAAATTGCACGGGCCGTTCTTGAAGCGAGTGCCCGGGAGCTGGTGACGGCAAGGTCTTCGCAATGGCAGGAGAGTTGCACGAATGTTGCCACGCCGCGAGATGTAAAGTCGCAGTGGAGAAGATTGAAAATGCAAGAGATGGAACTTGGGACTCCTCAAGAAATCGAACAAACAGGAATTGAGAGAGCGCTGCTGGAAGACCTGGCTCTGAAGATTCTGTATCTGAATGGTGAGGTGTCGCTGTGCGGCCTGAGCGAGCGCATGTGCCTGGGACTGGGTGTGATCGAGGAGATTTTCAAGTTCTTCCGGAAGGAACAGCTGTGTGAAGTAAAGGGCATGATCGGAGGAAGCCACCGGATCGTGGCGACAGCGCAGGGAAAACTACGCGCTACTGAGCTCCTGTCGCGGAACCAGTACGCCGGGCCGGCGCCGGTATCGCTGATGGATTACGGGACGCGCGTGCGCATGCAGAGCGTGCAGCAAACGCAGTTGCAGAGAGCGGACCTGGTTCGAGCATTTCACCCGCTGATTTTGGATGAAGATCTGATCTATCGTTTGGGCACTGCGGTAGTGTCTGGCACTTCGATTTTTTTGCACGGACCTGCCGGGACCGGGAAAACAAGCATCGCTAACAGTCTTCCGGCGATCTACAAAGATCAAGTATGGATTCCATATGCAGTGGAAGTTGACGGTCAAATCATTACGGTTTACGACCCTGGCGTTCATCGCCAGAGTGAAGAGGCCGCGCCGGAGGATTCTGATAGGAGATGGGTGCTGTGCCGCCGTCCGCGGGTGATTGCCGGAGGAGAGCTTTCGGCGGAAATGCTGGACCTGCAGTACAACCACGTCGGCCGGTATTACACGGGTCCACTGCAGATGAAAGCGAACAATGGCGTGCTGATCATGGACGACTTCGGACGGCAAAGAATGCGGCCGGTTGAACTTTTCAATCGCTGGATGACTCCGCTAGATCGTCGCGTGGATTTTCTGACGCTTCCAGGCGGGAAGAAGTTCGAAGTGCCATTTGATTTATTCGTTGTATTTGCGACGAATCTTGATCCCAGCGAGCTCGCGGACCAAGCCTTCCTGAGGCGAATTCCTAACAAGATCAGGACGGACTATGCGACTCCTGAACAGTTCATTGAGATCTTCCGAGTGGAATGTGCGACGCGGCTATTGGACAGCGACGAGGGCGTGGCGGAGCACCTGGTGAAGCTGATCACGCAGGGAATGAAGCAACCGCTCTCACACTGCTACGCGCGGGACCTGATCAACCAAATCTACTGGGCGGCAGCTTATCTTGGAGTGGAACCTCGCCTCACGCGAAGCACCCTGGAGCAAGCCTGCCGCAATTATTTTCTACCCGCGGAAAAAAGCTAACGCCCCACTTTTTCGCTGGGAACTTCCAGGTAGCCCACGATCTCGTCGCGGCTAATTCTGGTTGCGACGAGTTCCAGCGGGGCTGTGCCGCGCGCTAGAACGAACACAACGACCTCATCCAGAACGCGATTCTTCAACTCGATGCATTTGCTGTCCACGTATACGCAGACGGTATAGCGCTGCGCTTTCGGGTCGGTGTTTTTCAATTGCAGTTCGACGGGGCCAACGGATTGATGGTCCGGCCCGCGACTGAGCTCAAACTGCAATGCAGTGCGGCGGGTCTGCGCGAGCAGTTGATTTAGTTCGTCGCGTGTCTGCGCAATTTCCCCCTGTTGCGAACCGACGACTCCGACCACGTCGGTCAGACGATCGGATGTGGCCTTCCAGGCTTCGCGGTTCACGTTATCAGTGTCAGCGGACGCGGGAGCGGGCCGGGGCGCAAGCGGCTGAGCCGCTGGGCTGGGAGTTCGCTGCGGATTCAACGCGCTCGCGGCCGAGACTTGATAAGCCGGTTTAGAGCGAATGTTTGACGAAGGCACGGCCGCTTCCGTTCTAGATGGCGGGAGCACCGATTCGTACGCCGCAGTCTTGTGCCGCTTCTCCATTTGATCCATGCGATCTTTCATATCCGCGAGCTGTTGTTGAATTTGCTGGAGGCTGTTGGAATCAGCGGACGCGCCGCTCTCCCCGGCATAGGAGAGAAGCTTGTAGCCGATGAAGGCGATCCCGATGACCGCGATCGCGAGAATTACCAGCCCCAGGGCGCGGGGCTGCTGCGGCGCAGGCTGTTCGGTCGGGGCGACGAATACTTGCCGGTCAAAATCGATACCTGCCATACTCGGCTCCTTCAATTCCTCGGGAATTGGAAGCGATTTCTACTGAGCTGTAACATGAGTGGGATATCGCTCCGTCAGCGAGATCGCCACATCACGTGTTTCGCGCGGAAGCAAATCCACCACGCGCCGTGCAGAATCCAGGCGCTGTCCCCTCATTTCGATTTGATATTTTCCCGGAGCCACGACGAGCTGCAGTGGACTATTGCCTACGAAAGCGCCATCCACAAACACTCGTGCCGTAGAGGGCGTGGAGTGCAGGAGCAGCTTGCAAGCGTTCTTGCCCGCGTATTGTTCCAGTGCTTGACGATTTGGCAGGTCCGAAGGAGACCCCGGCGGAGGCGCGAGGTGCTGTGGTTTCGCCGGATCCTGCGCTGTCGTTGCCGGCACCGCCGACGCGTCTGACTTCGTTTGGACCGGAGCTGCGCCGGGAATCGCGGGAGATTTCTCCGGGTTTGCCGCCGATGATTGGGCGCGCGCAACTGCGGAACAGAGCAAAATCAGCAGACACACTGGCAGCACGGACAGCGGGGACGCTGCGAGACCGCGTCGAAATGGAAGAAACGCTCTCATGATTGCGCGTAACGAGATGCTAGCTTGATTACCAATCACGGTCCATGCAGAAGTAATACCAAACCAGTTTCGAATTTACTTCGTCCCGATTGCAAGCCTAATGGTTGCAGACAGCGACGCATGGTTGCAGTGAGCACGTGCCATATGTGCCGCAGGCACAAGGGTTTGGTTACCAAAAGCTGCCGTGGCGGGGGGAGGAGCGTCCACGAATGGTGACAGTCGCCTGAGCATCCGGTCCGGAATGGACGGACAGCGCGCGACTACATGGAGTTTAGGCCATTGGCTCCAGATTTGCTTGAGGCTAGCACGGCCTCGCAGCATTTCCTTCGGAGTAGTTTGTTCGACCGAGCCGAAGCAGGAAAGCAAGCGGCAGCGCGTCAACACGAGTAAACGAACTGTGGACCATTCAACATTCGCCTGGGCACAGAACTCTATCCTGCGGATTCCTCCCTCTGCGGTCGGGCCGCATGCTGCCGCTGGGGCTGCAGCCCTGATCATTCCCAACGCAGGCGGCAGGTCGCCGCGATTGCTGTTGCCGCCGGCGAACGCATTTGCCGGAATGTGGGGATCGCTTTTGCTGATTTTTTCGCGCGAGGACCGAGCGTCTTCGCGCCGAACGGTTTACCTGTTCCGGCACGGCAACGTAGGGCGCGCGCCAATGCCTGGAAAGACGGTGGGCGCTTCGTTCGCATTGCATTGTGGCGCGCTACTGCTGGTGATTTACGCTAGTCACGCGATTCCTTCCGCTGCCGCAAGCTTGGCGGACGAAGCGCCGAACTACGAGATAATTTACTATCCGTTGCCGCCTGCGAATTCTGCCAAACCGCTGCCGCGTATCACGCCTGCTGGTCCAGGAGCGCACCCCGGCGACGGCGCATTCCGCGAATCGCTGCCTGCGTTCGGAAGCAGCGCACAACAACACGAACTGCGAGTGGTTTCGAACCCCGCGCATCCCGACAATTTCAGGCAAACGATTTATCAGCGTTCATCGCCCCCTGATCTGCGCATTGAATCCGAGATAAAATTGCCGAACGTGCTATTGAGCGCTCCTTCGGAAGTGCCGAGGCCGCCTCTGAATGCAAACTACGCAAGCCCCACCCGCGCGGCGCGCAAGGTGACCTCCGATGAAGCGCCAACGCCCCTGGCGCAAGGCTCCGATTCACCGCTCGCGACGTTTCTGAAGCCCTCCGTAACACAACCGCGCCTACCAATTCCGGTCTCAGGCGCAACGAAGCCGACGTTGAACGGCGCGGCAGGCGGGCGTAGAAATTCAGGTAGCGGGGAAGGAGCGAACATTCCCGACGGCACTGACTTGCTGGTGCTTGGCGTCGATCCTGCCGGACCAACGACGATGGTGAGTATTCCTGCGGGAAACCGCTGGGGAAATTTTTCGATATCTCCTGCGGGAAAGGAACCGGGGTCCGTGGGGGGAGTGAACTACGGGATAGTAGCCGGCGGGAAGGGCGGAATCGGCGCGGGCGGGGACGGCAGCACGGGGATGGGCCCTGGTGGCGAAGGAGGCGGGGGCGGGAATTCGGGGCCATCCGGCGTGGTAAGCGTCAAAGGGGCGGAAGGCGGAAGCGGGACGGGCGGGCAGCTGGAAAATGAATTCGCGTTGAGCATGGTATATCCGGTGCCGCCTACGTTCACCGTGCGAAAGAATTCTCTGGTGGTTGCCGTGGGACCTATGGGCGGCGGTGGGTTGGACGCGTACGGAGCGCTGCAGTGCGGAAAGATTTACTCGATTTTTCTATCCATGCCGGGGCAGAGTTGGGCGATGCAGTACTGTGTGAAAAGCAGTACCGCCACAAAAACCACGACGGACTCTCGCGGGACAATTGTTCATCTAGAGCAGGGTCTGGTATCCCCTGAAGCGGAAGCGCGATTTGATTTTCGCCGGCTGCCGGTTCCGCCGGAGAAGGCTTATAAGAAGATTGTGCTGAAGGGCACGCTGCGGGATGACGGGGTGGTAGAGAATCTGGAAGTCTTCCAAGGCGTTGTACCGGAGATGGATGCAGCGGCGCGCGCGGCATTCGGGCAATGGAAGTTCAGGCCGGCGATGCGGGATGGCAAGCCCGTGCCTGTGGAAATCTTAATAGGAATTCCGATCGAGAATTCAAGCAAAGCTTTAAGTCAGTAGCGCGGTGCAGCGGAGCAGAACCGGACGATGTGCGCATGTGATTACAAAGGAGCGCATGGCGGGATCTTGCGGTCTATTTTAGAATTTCGTTGAGCGATGGGTGCAACTTTAGGTAACACAAAGAGCGGTCAGGGTGCAATTACATCCGTACTTGTACCGAGCATTCGGGAAGTAACATAGCAAAAGTATGCAGATGATTCGCACCTGCACGGCGGTCCCGCGGGTTCGTCGCGCTCGCGCCCTTGACTTCACCTTCCTCATCTGGTTGACTAGGATTAGCTTAGCTGGGTGAATTGATTTTCGCCCAATAATCGCTCCGTTGGCACACCGCTTGCGGTCCGTAAAGCCCTTGCAAAATTGTTCTCTCGAAGCTGTAGGGGGGAGAGAGCGATCTTGCAGCCCAACCAATTGAATCTCTGACGGCTATTCCTGGACGCCGACGTAGTGGCGCTGGTGTATGCACAGCCGACCTATGGCGTGCAAACCGGCACCTGAGGGCGCGAAAGTTGACAGACGAAACCGTACACGTGTGTTTTGTAAGCCAGGATGCGGGACTGACGGGCGCGATTGCGCGAGCACTCGGGAGCGCATTTGAATACAACGTTTCCAGCGAATTCGAGTTCAGCAATCTGAATGAATTGCGCGAGTGGTGCGACGTGGTGCTGCTCGATCTACGAGCGGCCAGCACGCAGGGAGATTGCGAACTCGGTTTGCGGCTGATTGACGCCTGGTGCAGGATTCCCTCGCATCCTCCAGTGGTTGTGCTGCATGACGGCGAGAACCGCGCACTGGCGCTACGGGTGACGGAACGCGGCGCATACGATAGCGTTACGAATCCTCCGAATATCGTTGAACTCCGGCTCATTCTACAGCGCGCCCACCGGTTTCACGCTGCGGAGAAGGAATTAACGCGCCTACGCAACAGCGAGCGAACTGATGGAAGGCTGCACGAGTTGCTAGGCACCGCGAACGTGATGCAGGATCTTTTCGCGCTGGCGAAGAAGATCGCCCCGTGTGATGTGAACGTTCTGATTACCGGAGAGACGGGGACCGGTAAGGAATTACTGGCGCGAGCGATCCACAAGATGAGCGGGCGCAGTTCTCGCCCGCTGGTCGCCTTTTCCTGCGCCAACCTGCCTGAATCCCTAATCGAAGACGAGCTGTTTGGCCACGAGAAAGGTTCGTTTACAGGAGCGTTTGCGACTCGTCGCGGCCGAGTGGAGGCGGCGGATTCCGGAACGATGTTTCTGGATGAGATCGGCGATTTGAGTCTGGGGTTACAACCCAAGCTACTGCGCGTGCTGCAGGAAAGAAGTTTTGAGCGACTCGGCAGCAACGTGAAGATTGATGTGAATATTCGCCTGGTGTGCGCAACGAACCGGAACCTGGCGGCGATGGTGCAGCAGGGAAAGTTCCGCGACGATTTGTATTACCGGCTTAATGTGGTTCAGATGCATCTGCCGCCGTTGCGCGAGCGCCACGACGATATCCCGTTGCTCGCGCAACATTTTCTGCAGAGTTTTGCGGAACGATTCAAAAAGAAAGCCAAGCGGTTTTCACAGCCAGCGCTGCGCGCGCTGGAAGAATACAGCTGGCCTGGAAACGTGCGCGAACTGGAGAACGCGGTGCAGCGCGCCGTGGTGCTTTGCGAAGGGCCGACGGTGGATATTTGGCAACTGCCTGCTACGATTCGCGGCAGCGGGCCGGAAGCTCCGCCATTCAACCAGTCCTACGAGGAAGAAGTACGCCAATTCAAACGCAGGCTGGTGCTGCGCACGCTCCGCGAGTGCGGGTGGCGGAAGGCGGAAAGCGCACGCACATTGCGCGTAGCGCGCGGGTATTTGCACCGGCTGATCAGCCAATTGGGAATTCAGCAGGTGGCGGAAGATTTGCCCATTGAGAAGAGCGAAGAAGCCCCGTCGTCCCGCCAGATTATGTGACGACAGCCGGACGAGACCGCGCAAAATGACTCCCGCCAGGGAAAACCTCCACGCCGCGAATCCTTTGAGTGACTCCGCATTCGCGATGAAAGTCTGTTTTCCGTTCATTCGCAAAGCGCAAAATGAGGATGGCGGTTGGGGATACCAACCGGGTTTAGATAGCCGGGTCGAACCGACCAGTTGGGCAGTCCTGGCTTTGCGGGCGCTCGAGTGCAGTGCACCTTCAACCGAAATTTCTGCGCGGGGTTTGCAATTCTTACGGAATGCGCAGCTGGCGAATGGTTCGTGGCCCGCGTCAGCGGAAATGAGCAGTGGATGTTGGGTGACTGCGCTAGCCTGCTGGGCGCTCGCCGCGGACGTGCAGGCGCGGGCGGCCGTGGCGGCCGGGGTGAATTGGATCTGTAACGATTGGCCGCGTGACGGTTCACTGTGGAGACGCTGGCGGGGCCGCTTGCTCTCCCATCACAAAATCACCAAACAAAATGATTCGTACCGCGGTTGGGGATGGACTCCGCAGACGAGCAGCTGGGTGGAACCCACTTCGTTTGCGGTGATCCTGCTTGCAATTAGCCCGATAAAATCTTTGCCGAAGGCCGCCGCGCGGCGGCGCGAGTTGGCGCGGCGGATGCTCTATGACCGCATGTGCCCTGGGGGCGGCTGGAATTGCGGGAACCCGATGGTCTATGGAGTTGCGGGTGAGCCGCTGATCGTGCCCACTGTGTGGGCGCTGCTTGCGCTGCATGATGAGCCCGACAAGCCTGAATTCAGCATGAGTCTGGATTGGCTGGAGAAGAACATTGGGAACGCGCGTGGCGCAGGTTCCTTGGCGCTGGCGCGGATTGGAATGGAAGTAGCGGGACGAAAATGGCCGCATGGGGCGCCGACGATTGCGGAAATGTACGGCCGGAACGAATTTCTGCAAAACATTGCGGTAGCGTCGTGGGCCTGCCTAGCGGTGTGCCAGAGGCACGAGTGGCTCACGGGCGGCATGGCGGAATGCAGCTGAGCCATGCGCAGACCTGATATTGCACTGGTGCCGTCGTTCCAGCGGGCTACCTCGCGCGTACTGATTCGCCGCGCGGCCGACTATGAGCAGGACCTGGCCGCGGTGATCTACGAATCACTCCGCGCGTTCGACCTTCCCGTAAAAGACAAAACTGTGCTCTTGAAGCCGAACCTTGTGGGCTTCGATCCTTTATGCGAAATGAACACGCATCCCTATGTGATCGCCGCTACGCGAGAGAGTTTCTTACGCCTGGGCGCCGCGCAGGTTCTGATTGGTGACGGACCGGCGATGGATCGCGACACTGAGGCAATCATTGAATCGGTGCGGCTGCGTGAATTTACCGGACCGCTGGGGCGGACATTTGTGGATTTGAATCTGGACGATGTGAAGCGAGTGTTGCTGAGCACGCACGCCTCACGATTGAAAGAGCTGTACCTGCCGAAGACAGTGCTCGGCGTGGACTTCCTGGTTTCGATGCCGAAATTGAAGACGCATCATTGGGCAGGCGTTACTTTGTCCCTGAAAAACATGTTTGGCATCGTGCCCGGGAGCTGCTATGGCTGGCCCAAGAACGTGCTGCACTGGGCCGGAATTGACAATTCAATTTTGGATATAAACGCTGCTTCGCGGCCTGACTTCGCGATCGTGGACGGCATCGTGGGCATGGAGGGCAACGGCCCGGTACAGGGAACGCCTAAACCGTGCGGCGTATTAGTCCTTGGTGACGACCCGGTGGCGGTGGATGCGACGTGTTGCAGGGTAATGGGACTGCGGCCTGAAAAAGTGAAATACCTGAATGCTGCGGGGACTTTGCTGGGGCACCTGGATGCCGCGAAGATTCACCAGCTCGGCGAGACGGTGGCGTCGGCGCGGACCCCCTTTGCAGTGCTGGATGCGTTTAACGAGCTGCGAGACTCCGAGGCGGGAGTTTGGAATTAGAAGTGCCATACCCCGATTGACATGCCGCACTGTACGCCCCAGCTGTATCCAAAAGATGACACCTGGGTCCGCAGTAGTGTCCCCGGGGCAGAATTTCATCCCGAGCGGTTGTCGCATCCACGTTAGCTGCCAGTTCAGAGCGCAAATATGAGCGAAGCGGACATCGCGATACGCGAAGAGGTTCCGGACGGGTCGGCGCACAGCCGAGCGGTCACTGATTTGGCGTGCGAAGTCGGCTCGGATGCGAGCGCTGCGGCTGATTTAGGAGCCGCGTACGCAGGCAAGATTGCCGGGTGGTTGCGTTGGCTGTGCTCGTTTCCGGCGATGCTGGGGGCGCTGCTGGTGGGCGCGACTTTTATGGTGGTGCGATCGTTCAACGTCGATCCGGATATGTGGTGGCACATCAGGACCGGCGAGCTGATTCTTTCGACGCACCGCTGGGCGACGACCGATCCGTATTCGTACACGGCGGCTGGGGCTCCGTGGATGTCCTGCGAATGGTTGGGGGACGTTTTTTTCGCTGTGGTTTACCGGGTTGGCGGGCTGCGCGGATTGGAGGTGCTGCTGGCGGTGCTAGCCAGCGCGGTGATATTGGCGCTTTATGGATTCGCGACGCTGCGTTCGGGGAATTGCAAGGCGGCGTTTCTAGTTTCGGCGGTGTTGCTGGCGCTGGCGACTGCGTCTTTCAATTTGCGGCCGCAGATGCTGGGTTATCTATTTTTGATTTTAACTTTGATCGCGCTGGAGCGTTTCCGGCAGGGAAAGCAACGCGCGGTGTGGCTGCAGCCGGTCTTGTTCTTGGTTTGGGTGAATACGCACGGCTCGTGGATTGTCGGTTTGGCGGCGGTTGCGCTGTATATCGTCGCGGGCCTGGTGAGTTTTCAAATCGGCAGCCTGGAAACGCGGCGCTGGACGAAAGCGGAGCGGCTGCGGTTGGAAATTGTGTTTCTGCTTTCGCTGGTGGCGATTCCGATCACCCCGTACGGGGTGCGACTGGCCGGCTATCCGTTCGCGGTAGCTTCGACGCTTCCCATCAGCGTGGCAAACATATTGGAGTGGCAGGTAATGCCGTTCAATCTGGGCGGCGGGAAATTATTTTTGGCTCTGCTGCTGGGATTTTTTTTGGCGCAGGTTGTGTTTCGGTTTTCGTGGCATCTCGCGGAATTATTGCTGTTTTTACTTGGCACGGCGATGGCTTGCTTGCACGTGCGTTTTCTGCTGCTGTTTGTGCCGTTCTTCGCGCCGCTGGCCGCTACGATGCTGGCGAGGTGCATGCCTGCTTACAACAAGCACAAAGACCAGTACCTGTTTAATTTCGCGCTGATGGCGGGCATCGGCATCGCGCTGGTGCATTACTCGCCCTCCAAGGCGGACATGGAGAAGAAAGTCGCCGCGCAATTTCCGGTGCAAGCCCTGCAATATATGCGCGGGCATTCCGTGCCGGGCCCTCTTTTCAATAGTTACGGATTTGGCGGATACATGATCGAGGCCGGCTACAAAACTTTTATTGATGGGCGCAGCGAATTGTTCGAACAGACCGGCGTGCTGGGCGACTACATGCACATGACGCTGCTGAAACCGGGGGCGCTGCAGGTGCTGCGCGGGTACGGGATCCAGTCTTGCCTGGTGGAACGCGATGAGCCATTCGCGACACTGTTGGCGTCATCGCCGGATTGGA